>ERZ1034876.66-NODE-66-length-71137-cov-15.037478_pt1 | contig 71137 bp, 82 predicted proteins | sample MGYA00520698_ERZ1034876 | MGnify/ENA primary metagenome ERZ1034876 (study PRJEB33766, sample SAMN09781723) | gut metagenome | biome: gut microbiome | host: Homo sapiens | place: Madagascar | study: EMG produced TPA metagenomics assembly of the PRJNA485056 data set...
CCCGAGGATTGAGCAAAAGTTCACGCTTTATCATTTTCAAAAACCCTTAGTAAAAAGTCATAATAAGCTCAATTGTATTATTGAGATTTGCTTCAAAATAATCTATAAATTCCTGTTCCTTATCACTTGTTGGATTTACACCATAGGATATTACTTTAGGTTTACCGTCATAGTATTCTTCTGTAAGGTCTGCAGTAACCGTTATATCACCATCAACGGTTAAATCGCATGTAGTGCAATGAAATACACCGTCTTTATCTTCAAATTGAAGAAAAATATCCGTGTAAGTACGTAAACCACCTACGCGAATATTTCCACCACTATTCACAGTATAAATATCACTACCAATAACTATTGGTTCAAAGCTACCTATATATTCTCCACTACCATTATTGACCCAAGGTGTTTCAAACCCAGGAAGAGAGGGATAGTATGAGTATGTGCAATCTCCGATAGTCATTACGCACGCATTATCACCTAGGTGTAACTGATTTTCAGGAAGCTCCCCCCCCCCCCCAATAGGGGAAGACGCGAGAAGGGATTTATTCATTTTCAAACTCCTTAGAATCTCGAAAATAGGGTTCGCCGTCCTCATCAATCATCTTGATGCCTGTCTCAACAATCATGCGCGGAACCACTCGCATCGTTTCCCAGACTTCCCCATTTTCGTCTTTCGTTTTACGGACGAGACTGATAGTGACTTCAAATTCCATGTTCATGACATAGTCTTCATCACCATCAGTTGCCTTCCCAGTGAAAAATGCAGGGCGACAAATTACGCATGAAATCGTGACCTTCTTCGGCGTAATATGTTCGTGATACTCTCTGCTATCGCAGTAAAGATCATAGATGTTACGACCTTTATAGCGAACATGGTACAGCGTTTCATTCACTCCTTTTTCGAGTTTGCCATCGTAATCCCGAAGCTTTTCAATGACCCATTTTGTATAAGTTGTGAAAGGAATATCTGATCTAAGCGTACCGTTAAAAGATGAGGTGTAAATCGTTTCGCTACCCTGAATTCTGCGACTGATTCGTTTGAAGGCATCGGGATTGCCTCCGAGACAAGTCACTTCCTTAAAGTACAATTGGATAAATTTTTCAATCGTAATCATATTGAAATAAAGGGGAAGGGAAATTCCCTTCCCCTATCTTTTAAATTATTCCTGATCTGTTACAGTCAACTGAACATTCGAATTGCCAGAAACCAACGTACCGTCAAGTTTGGCAGTAAATTCGTACTTGGCAAGTTTATCATTGTTCGTATTCAAACCGCTGAATACGAGCTTGACCGTATTGCCATCAGAATTTACTTCAGCGTATTCGACCACAAAGCGGTACATCATGTGGCCAATGCCCATTGACGCAATACCGTAGCGGAGCCAAATCAAATGCTGAGAACTGAACAGTCCGCGAAGTCCTGCAATGTCCTCAACCCCGAACCAGCCGAAAATAGTCGCTTGATCGTACACTTTATCCTGCAATGTGCGAATTGGGATTTGAATCATTACAGGCAACGTGTCAAGCAGTGCTTGCAAACCTGTCACATCCGCAATCTCATGCGTATGCTCGGTATTTGCCTTACCTGCTAATCCTTCCGTCAAGGCACTTGTCGTAGCAAGACCTTCGACAGACGGAATCTTGCCTTCAACTTCCTGCAATTCGGTCTTGGTAGCGGCATCAGCGACCGAGGTTTCAAGTGTACTGACTCGACCGTCCAAACCCGTAATCACGGACGACTGCGCAAGAGTCCCTGACGTGAGCAAAATGCCACGAGTACCATTGCGCGTTACAGAGTAGACCCCGTCTTCCGTAACGTTGACACAGATACTCATAATCGCAGGATCTTGCGTGGGATTTGCAAATCCAATGTAGGTGAGAGTAAATGCCTGACCATTGAATCCTACAAATACTGAGCCGCTTTGCATTGCGTAGTAGCGCAACACGTAACCCGTCTGCAAGCACTTGTTCAAGTCGTCAAGAGTGATCGGCTCATTCGATTGCGTACTCGTTAGAGCTGCCTTGACCGTATCAGAATCAGCCTCCGTTGTAAGAGTAAACAACGTGGGCATCACTGCACGATTCGGCAATGCAACATAACCATCATCCGAAGCCCATGCGCTAGTTTGAACAGTATCCTCAACCTTGGCTACCGTGCGAGTGTATCGCTTGCCTTGCCAATACAGGAACTGTTTAGTTTGTGAAGTACCAACACTGTTGATGATGTAACCATTTCCCCCATTGACCGTGTAAGCAAGAACATTATACGCAGGATTATTGAAAACGCCATCAGCTGCGGCTTGAGCTTCAGCCTGTCCACCAGAGCTGAAATTGCCCAGAGAATGAACTCCGAGTGCTTCAACCTGATCAGTCGTTGCAACCACCTTTTCGTCATTGATCTGAACAATACCGTCAGGGGAATTCAGATTCATTTGATAATTGGTGGTGCCGATGTCGACCTTGTCCCATTGCGAGAGCATGATCAAGTTCGCACCGACACCGGTAGTCGAAACTCCTGAAATGCTGTCCGCATTGGCGAGCTGAATCGTTTTACGTTGCTTGTCACTTGCGCCGGCAACAAATTCCTGATACTTGACGTAATCGGAAAGATCGGGAGCAATATTCACAGTCGGGGGATTTTCCAGACCGCCATTATTCGTCCAAGACAAGTTGGCATTTTCGTCAACCGAAGGAGTGAACGTAACACCATCCTTGCCATTTACACCATCACTGCCATTTTGACCGTTCGTGCCGTCAGCACCACGCGGAACTCCGATCGTAACCGAGGGAGCTTCAGCAGAGCCGCTTTGCTCAATAGTGGCATCCTCACCAGCAGCAAGAGTCTTTACATGGAAAGTGATGACGGGAGTCACACCCGGTGCGCCGTCCTTGCCAGGTTCGCCCTGAATGCCCTGAGCGCCAGACATGTCCGTGAGGTAGCTAAACGTATCAGTTGCCTTGACGTAGAGCTTGGCATTATCAGGATCATCCTCAGTTGAAGCGATCAAAACGAAACTGCCTTCGGGAACGTTGGCAGCATCAGCATTCATTGCTTCAATAGTCGGATAGGTCTTATAAATTGAGAATGCCTTGCCGGTCTCGCCTTGAGGGCCAGTGATTGAGGCCAACGGAACAAGGTTATTCCAAGACCCGCCGTTGTCCGTAGAAACCTGAAGGTAGTCACCAGAGAGCCGCAACTGCGGAGTCACGCCATCTTTACCCGGTTCGCCCTGTTCAGGTTGAATTAAAGAAAGCTGATAAATGCCTTCTTCAATATGATCTAGACGCGATTTGTTAATTACAGTTACGCCGTCTGACCAATCTTGCTTTACATAGGGTTCAGCCATTATTCAATATCTCCAACAATCGTTAATCCGCAGATTGCTTCGCCACAAATAGCGGGAGTTTGATCACCGCTTTCGAAGGGAATCGCATTAAACAGATACGTGCTAGTGAATGTCGGTGAAGTGAAAGTGATACTATTCCCAGTTTGAGCGGGAATAAAACGGAACGGGATTTCAAGGTCTTGGGTCGTGTATTCAATTTCGAACGAATCGACCTGAGTCCATTTTCCATTGATTGCGATTTCCAGAGTCGCGTTACTTTCAACCGTTACGGTTTCAGTTTCACCTAAATTCAGACCTGCATGAACTAAAATAGTCCCATAGCTGTATTTCCCAGCAACAGGACGTTCTTCAGTTTTGTTTTCGAATCTGAGTTGAGGATCAAAAATCGAATTCGCTCCAGAACTCAAATCACGAATAGTCGCACGATAGTCTGCTTGAATATTGTACTCAAAGGCTAGAAAACCCTGAATTATGGGCCAATCTCTGAGTACGAATTTATTCCCAGAAAGGTTATAGCCAGCTGCGATTGCTTTTTGTTTTAAAGCATTAAGTGTAATCGGCATTGTTATTTCCTTTTGGGTTACCAACCATCATAGCCTTCTTTACCAGTCAAGTCCATCACCAGTCCCAGCCTTCATTTTTAACCATCCCAACCTTCATGAGCCATTCCAGCCATCGTTTTTCATAAAAAATTTACCCTTGACAAATAAAGAAAAGGAGGTAGAGAACGCTCCACCTCCTTTCAATTCAAAGATTAGAACGTGCCCTGTTCAATCTTGGTAAGGTAAACAAGTTCACCAGAACCATCGACACCGAGAATCGTGTTAGCAGCGCCCTTCTTGATCACTGTCCACTGAGTGCCGTTGTGATACATGAGGTCGCCCTTTTCACCGGTGGGAGCAATGGTTTGGAAATCCGTTTCGACCGTTTCCCACGTTGGAGCCGTACCATCAGCACCGGCGCGCAAGAACTTACCAGTATTGCCCGTGCCAGAGGTGACTTCGAGATTGCCACCAATTACGGCAACCGTGGTACCTTGCTTGACGCTGATCGTGTTGGCTTCAACGGAAATACCATCACCGGCAATGTACTGCGTAGGAGCGAATGCCTGGTTGAAATTGATTTCGTCTGTACCGAAAGTGATTTCACCACGGTTGGCGAGCTTCCAGACAGTACCTTTAAGAGTACCCTGAGCGATCAGGAATGAGGCGCCGTCATAGGTGACATGAGGTTCACCGTCAAGGTCGTCCGCACGTTCCATGACTACGTTGCCCGTAGCAGCTTCAGGAACATTCGTTACAACGTAAGCACCGTTCTGCTTGGCATCGGTCTGCCCAACGAGCAAAACACGCATACCCGTCGTAAGGGTTACACCGTTGATTGCAGTCGTGTTACCCGTATCAGCGGAAAGCGTAAACGTAGCGCCAACACCGGGACTTTCAGGAACGGAGGTACCGTCAGCATAAACGCCATCGATATTTTCATTCGAACCCGTTTCGCAAGCTTCATGCGTTGCGTAACCGAGTGCGACAGAATCAGCGTAATACTTCGGAACAAGCGTTTGATCATCAAACTGATCTTCCGTAACCGTAGCGGCATACTTGAGCAGACCGCTCATCGTATCACCAGACTTCTTGACAGCGTCCGTGATGCCGTAGCCATCAAGAGTAGTCGGATTTTCACCAGCAGTAACACGACCTTGAGCATCGGTCGTTACCTTGGTGTAGGTACCAGCCGTGCCAACATCCGTCAATTCGGCAACAATCGTTCCAGAATCGGGAGTGACCGTAACTTGAACACCATCCTGACCAGAAACGGTCATTTTGGTGAAAGTACTATCGGCCTTGCGATAGGCAAGACCTTCCGCATCGAGCTTGGCAACCTGATCGAGAACAGGACTATGTGCCTGAATCGTATCACCGATCTTGTTCGTTACCTGTTCTTCAATAGCGGAATCAATCTGATCCTTGACGCTTTCGCTAACGTCACCAGCGGGCGTATCAACTACCCAGCAAGGCGAAAAGTCACCATCGAGAGGCTGTTCACCGGTATAGCGATACCGAGTATCGTTTTCTTCAACGTAAACGGTAGCGCCCTTGTAAAGAACACCTTGGGTAACATAGCTGTCACGTTCTGTGATAGTGGCAGCAGTCGTTTTCAGGTCAACTGGAGCATTTTTCAGCAGAAAACCCGAACCGAGCTTAATAGAAGCATTGATATTTGACATTTACTTAAATCCCATCCCACTATTAGAACATGAACTTGTAAGCGAAGGCCTGAACGTTCGTATTCACGACATAGACGTTATAGGCTTGAGGCGTAGAGTCAAGGCCAGCGACCTGAACTTCAGACTTAGCAAACGTATCAATACATTCGAAGTTGTTCGGGTCGAGAATCGACTTGAGATCACCATAAGACTTCGGATAGGCAAACACGACCTGCTGAGAACCTTCAGTGGTGTAGCTAATCGTTTGCGTGCCCTTCGTCTTAACAATCTTAGTGAGACCACTGATTGCAGCTGCATCAACAGGAGCGCCGGAAGCAACCACACCTTGGTACATCGGATAAACGAAAGTGAACGAAACGCTGCTGCCGTTCGTCGTTTGCGTAGCATCGGTAACGCGAGCCGTAAAGGTCGTGTTAGCCGTAACTTCCTGAGTAAGCGTGACTGCCTGAGAACCCGTATCGGAACTGACATCAGCGGAACCAACAGGAGAGCCACCGACAATGACTTCAGCCTTCGTTACCTTCTGACTGCCAGCCGTCCAAGCAACGGTAGCACCAGTCACGCTTTGCGTGCTACCCATTTCGAAGGTGCCGCCATTGACGCCAGAGAGCGTGAGGCGAACATTAGTCGGGGCAACATACGGATGCAGCAGATCGTTGATGATATCAACAACATTTGCATTTTCGTACTTCTTGCCCTTGGCAATACCACCGATTGCTACCGTAGCACCATTGGCAGAGGTGTCAGTGTAAATCGTCTGAGCCTTAGTGACCGAAATCTTGGTAAACTCGTTTTCGCCAGCAGAAGCAATAGCCTGTGCAGCCGTGGAAACTGGAGTCACAGAGAAGGTCTTCGTGCCGTTGATCGTTTCGTCACCTTCGGTGTGAACAAGACCAGCATCATCCATACCGACAACCTGCTTGACCTGATCGACAAAGTCGGAGATCATCGCAGAAGTCAGCGTAGCGTTCACCCACTGCGTACCGTTGAAGGACAGTACCTGATTGGTAGTGGCAGAAGAAAGAACAACATCACCCAGATCATCTAGGTTATAGACCTTAGCGAGGTCAAAGGTGAGCAGCGTATCGCTTTCAGGAGTGCTAGCCGTTTCGGCTGTGGTAGCACGCAAAAACATCTTCTTGTCAACGATGTTGAATGCAGGCGTACCGCGATCGAGGTCAGTTACAACAGGAACGGCACCGGCTGTGACGCTGTAGTAAAGAGAAAGCGGAAAATTTTTAGCCATTTAAGTGTATTTCCCTAGAAAAGAAAAATTCCCTAAAACGGGGGTTAGAAAGTTCCTACACACATAGGATTGTTGTCTGAAAAGAGCATATTCCAATAAGTCCAGCTCTCACCATCAAACGAGCGCCACCAAACTTTTTGGTTATCAGTGACACGTTGAATGAGGTGTCCATTGCCCAGATCTAACACTTCAAGTAAGAAGATCTTTAACGGGGAAGGACAGTTAGCAATTTCCTCACCATTGATACACGTGTAAACACCCATTTCTATACACTCGTTCAGGTCAGTCCCTTCAAACGCCTTGTTCGTATAAGTCGCTAGCTCAATGTTTCCATCTTCATCTGGGGTAAGTCCATTGATTGACTTAATTGGGTTGTAGGACAAATGAAGGACGCCGTCAAGATCAATAGTAAAATTTTGATCACCTAAACGGATACCACCAACCGCCTCTTCAGAGGCAATGGGAACAACCAACGTGTTCTTACTAATCTCTGTGCGAGAGAAGTAGAGAATGGTGTCGCCCGCAGCAGGGATAATCGCAAGCGGAGTACGGAAGGAAATAGTAACGGACTTAGACTGGACTGCTACTGACTTAACCACGCGGCAAATCGAGTAGCAATTGCCGGAGCTAAATTCTACAACCTTGTCGCCTGTATACAATGGAACAAGATCTTGTTTTTCTTCAGGCGTCATGCTGTCTGCAGTCAACGTAATAGTCGTTGCCGTAGCTGACTTCACAGCGAATGCACGCATGTTGCTAAACTGGTAGCAATCAAAGTGCCACAACCCCGTGTCACCTGCAGAGTAAACCAGAGTAGAGCTGGAGTCTGCGCTCATCGGAGACACAACGTAACAGTTAGGATCACTATCCTTTACAGGAGGCAGGTTATCGATAGTTTCCAAAATCGGAATTTGGAACTTGATGTCACTGCCGATACTATCCGCCCAGGTGTTATACGTACCACCAACCATGCTCAAATACGCATCCAAACGGAGGCTGTTACCCGAGCTTGCATTACGCATTGCACGCTTTTCGATAGTCGTCTCCGAAACAGCAATTGCTACGCACTGGTTGGTACTGTCGTAATATGCGATTTCACCGAAGTAAAACGGTCCAACTGTATAGTCTAACATTACAGAGTACTGATAGACATTTGCATTGATAATATTCGGACCTTCAATGCTATTGGTATAGACCAGACTACCTTGGATCCCTTTCTGTGTAGAGCTTGGATTATAGGCGTAACCAGTACCAAGCTTATACTTAGTAATCTGTAGGGGCTTCTGAGTTTCGTTTAACTGAGATACCCCATAGTCAGTCAAAATTATGTTCATTTGTACACACTTTATCCAAGCAAGTAACCTAAAACAATCCCGATCACGAGAATCACATATTGACGTCTATCCGTAACGGGATACCAGTTAATTGCTCTTAAGCTATAATTGATGTCTGTAATTAAGCCATCCATAAAATTTGTCAAATACGGAGGCTGAAGTTCCTTCGATGAAGACAAATAAATGAGCAAGCCCATGAGCAATAAGAATAAGTAGGCAATAAACAGAAAGTCCATAACCTATCGCTAGTAACAGGTTTAAAAGTGCATTCATCTTAATTTCGTCATACTTACTGTCACAGTTTCGGAACCCTCGTTGACAACGATAAGGTTGGAAGCGGTAGAATCAAGAATGAGAGCTTTGGTTACTTTCAAAGTATGGATGGTCTGTTCACTGTCAACAAAGGTCACTTTTACTTCGCCTGAAGTAGTCAAGCATACCATCGAATACTCGTTCGGATCCTGTACACCTTGACCGGCTTCAATTGATACATTGCATTCGCATAGCGAAGTGCCTGAGTACATTGCACGCAGCCACTGACGTTGCTGCATGACATTTGCTGTACCTGTGCGCACCTGTATATCGAGCATTACAGCCTTATCAGTAGGCTGTAGGCTATCAGTATCTTTGTCTGTCATTTTATTTTCCCATTACGTTTTAGAGCAGCCATATAGTGCTCATAGTCATCTCTACATTCTGCATCACAAAACAATCCTTTACAAGGTTCCCCACAGTTGTGGCAATACCCGGTAATGGGAAGTTTTTCATCACAGGCTTTTCTACGGACCTCTTCAATTGAAGTTTGCAAAATGAGAGAATCCTGTTTTTCTGCTATATCGACTACATCCATTTTTGTTATACAATATTAAGCTGAGTTGTTGTGATTCGGTCAAGCCAGGTCAAATTACCATCAGCGTCGACGCCTAGAACTGTATTGGGAGCACCCTTCGCAAGCCATTGGTACTGACCGTTTGTTCCTACAACGAGAATGGAATCGTTTGCACCTTTAGCTAGCCATTGTAAATTCCCACTATTGTTGACAATGAGAATTGAGTTGTTGCTACCTTTTGCAAGTTGTACCCACTCACCGTTACGGCTATACAGAATAGCGCCTTCAGAAGTAGGAGAAGGAAGACCGCCTAAACGAATCCAACCAGTACCAGAAATGCCGAGCAACAAGTCGCCGACCTTCCAGTTGTTGTTTCCGTCAAGAGAGGTATTACCTGCTACGGAACAACGGAAAATAAAGCCGGTACTGTCAAGTTGTTCGCTTGCATCAACGTCTTGCATATAGCCATCATTAAGAAGCTTAATGTTCGCTATGTCGAGGTTGGTACCTGTAGCTAAGTTCGTTGACGCATTCCACTCGCCTGCATAAATGAACGTACCTAGAGCAGCTTGACGTATATATAGGCGAGCACCTGACCATGCCCCATCATTATCACTAGTAAGACCCGCGAGACCCTTCGGTACGTTGACCATTAGGTTGATAGCATTTTGTAACTCAGACTGCGAAACACTAACTTGCACATCACCTGTTTGGCCATTGACTGAGGTGACAGCAGCCTGTATGCCATTAGAATCTACTGTGATGCCTGCGCCCGCTTGAACAGCGATACCACCGTCTGACCCAACCGTAATACCCTGGCCTTGTTTGATGTACACGGTACCAAGTTGGGTATAAGAAGCGACGCCTACGTCAGAACTTCCACTAGATGCGATGTCAACCCAGTTCGACCACGCTGTAAACTTACAGCGAATAAATATATGGCCGTCGCAAGAGTAACGTTGAACACACGCACCATTTCTGCTCTTAATAGGAATTACCTCAAGCGACAACCCTTGAGTTGCAGCAGGAGTAGGACCGTTTGTAAATCTACTACCGTCTGACGCATAAAACAGACCAGCTGTAGTATAGTCGTCTAGGTTGGCTGTCGCAGGCAGCTGCGTTGGAGCAACTAGACCTTCGACAGGGTCAGGTTCAGGCAATGTGACATTACCGTTCCCATCAGGCTCAATCCCGTCTACACTCTGCACATAGGTTTGTGCAAGACTAAGAGATCCATCAGTACCTACAGAAAAGTGGAGTGCTTGAGGTTTGACACCACCCAACCGTGTAGCGCTAGCAACGGGGAGAGTATACGCAGTAGGCTTTCCCTTTAAGTCATTGTAGTCGCCTGAGATAGCAACATCAGCTAAACCTTCGATGTCTTCTGCTGTAAGCTCAACATCTCCAATCTGTCCGTTGACTGAAGTGACTGGGAAATCTACGCTAGTCGTACCGTCCACACTTCCCACTAGACCATCACCCAGCTTGATAGCACCTAGTACTGTATCCGTCGCAACAGGCAAAACAAGGTCAGAAATTGATAGGTCTGTACGAGACAAAAACAGCAGGGTGTCATCAACTGCTGGAAGTTGTGCAAGAGGTGTACGGAAGCTTATAACAGCAGAGCTACCTTGTATTGCAATGTTCAACGGAGTACGACAGATTGAGTACAGCTTGCCTGAGTTGAACTCAATGAGCTTATCTCCATAGAACTTTGAAATGAGGGTTTCTCTCGCTTCTGCATCAAGCGTTGAGATATCCATGGTTACACTAGTCGAGGTGCATCCCGTGATTCGATACTCGCGCACGTTTGAAAACAGATAGTTGTCAAACTCCCAAATACCATTTGTACCTGCGTAAGCAAGCGTAGCACTCGCGTTACTACTAACCGAGTCTATAATATAAAAGTTAGGATCTGAGGCGACTACGGGAGGCAGAACATCGAAGCTTGAGATGATCGGTACGTAGAAATCAATGTCTGAGCCAATCGACTCAATCCACATATCGAAGTTACCACCAACCATGCTCAGGTAGGCGTCCACTCGAATGGAGTTGCCACGATCCTTGTTTGTTTGTACTAGTTTGGCAATAGGGTTATCGGCTACAGCAATCGCAACACATTTATTTTTGTCATCCATGTATGCGATTTCACCAAAAGTAAACGGACCTACTCCGTAATCAATACCAAGTTCGTACTTGACGACATTAGCATTGATGACCTTGGGTCCTGTGACTTCTGTTGAGTAAACCTGTGTACCCGTGATACCAGTTGCCGTTTTACTAGGGGTATACCCATAAGAGGAACCAAGTATCGCTTCTGCAATCTTCAGTGGCGCCTTGGACTCTGTAATTAGTGATACCCCGTAATCAGTTATCTGAATATTCATAAGGTGCTTTACATATCAACAGACCCTGAAAACAGGGTTCAACTTTATGGAATTTTTAACCTTTAAAGTATTATAAAATTTGGTAACGTAAATAAATATTATTGGTATGAATGCAAAAATGGGACGGAAATTTCCGTCCCATTTTTTTGATGTGCGAAAAAGTTTATTCACTCTCAAGGCAGACAGTGATAGTGTACGCGATATTGGTAGGAGTACTGCAAGCAGCTATATAAATTTCTGTACCGTAATACTCTTCATCCTTATCGTCATAATACGTATCACGTACCGCGTAAGCCGAACCTTCTGAAAATCCCATGCTGTCCTTAGGTTCCGCAATACATCCATCCCACTTTACAGTAAGGATGCAGTCAGGGTTGATCTTACGGATAAGTCCTCTGATATAATCTCCGACTTTATATTCGAGATCAGAAGGTCCATAAGATGCTGTAAAAATAGCATTATAAGAGTTGTTCAGCGATTTCCATTTATAAAGGACTTTCCCCTGAAGTCTCTTAACAATCTCCAGAGCAACTTTTTCGTTATCTTTATATGTATATCCCATAGTTTAAAACCTTTTTAAGAGTGTTTAAAACACTCTTAAATTTAAGTATTCCTTTAACCTGAGAGAGGTTTGATACATGATTAGTGTACAAAAGAAAGACGGTAAAATCGAGGAATTCAATCCGCAGAAGTTGATTGATGCCATGGACAAAGCAGCTTTCCGTGTAGGACGAAAGTTCTCTATAAAGGAAAACCAAGAGCTTGTCAATAGCATCCGTAACCGTATCACAAGCAGTCCTGTAAACGTAGCAGAAATGCACGAGATAGTGATTGCTGCTTTAAATATGAACGGCTACCACGATGTGGCGGAATCCTACGCAGAATACCGTTACTATAAAACAGCGTATGCTCGCACGTTTGAAAAGTTGCGACAGGATGCTGATGATGTACTCCGTTTGGGTGACCGAGAAAATGCAAACTTCGACAGCTCACTCGTTTCTACAAAAGGGAGCCTAATTAAGGGATACTTGACTAAGTCACTCTATAAGCAGTTCTACTTGAGCAATCGAGAGAAGGAACTAATCGAACGAGGCGACATTTACATTCACGACCTCCGTGATATGATCTTAGGTAGTGTGAACTGCTGCCTCTTTGACATTGGTACTGTGTTGAAAGATGGCTTTGAAATGAGCAACGTTGAATACACGGAACCTAAGTCCGTACTGAGCGCACTGCAGGTAATTGGTGATATCACGCTAGTAGCTACAGCCCAACAATTCGGCGGCTTTACTCTCGCAGAGCTGGACAAGGTATTGCTACCGTACTGTAAAAAGACCTTACAACGAGCTGCAGTAGATTTTGAGTTTATGAGTGCTCGACCTGTAAGTGAAGACGAGTTCAAGGAAGCGCAAGCTGGCTTTGCTTGGCATGCACTAGAATACGAACTTCGTCAAGGCTTCCAGTCACTTGAACTCAAGCTCAATACGGTACCATGCAGTCGTGGGGACTTCGCTTTTACTACGATCACTTGGGGCCAATGGGATCCTAACTTACCCATGCAAGATAAACGTATCTTAGCAACTATTGGTAAAACAATTCTCGAGACACGTAAAAACGGACACGGAAAATCGCATAAACCCGTAGTGTTCCCGAAGTTAGTTTACCTGTACGACAAGAACCAAATCGAGGAAGACCCCTATAGCTCTCACTTGTTTGATTTAGCTGTTGAAACAAGCGCAGAATGCATGTACCCTGATTATTTGTCGCTTACATCAAAGTATGGTACTGTCTCTCGCATCTACAAAGAACAGGGTGTGATTACGTCTCCGATGGGTTGCCGTGCTTACTTGAGTCCTTGGAAAAACAGCGAGGGCAAGTACGTAACGATCGGCCGTTGCAACATTGGCGCTGTCTCTCTTAACCTGCCCGTCATTCTCAAGTACACACAGCTAACTTACCCAGACACTTGGAAGACGCAGTTCTGGAAAGAGCTAGACGAAAGAATGGACGTGATCCGCACGTTCTTTAAAAAGCGCTACGACATTATTCGTAACCAAAAGTGCAGCAGCAATCCACTTGCCTTTACCCAGGGCGGATTCTATGAAGGTACAAAGGACCCTGATGATACGGTGGGGGATTTGGTACGTTACATGACTGCTTCGTTTGGCATCACCGCAATGGATGAAACTACGTACTTGTGGTGTGGTCAGCGCATGGTTGACGAAAGCGGCAAGTTTGCGAATGAGATTTTAAAACATATCCAAAATCGTATCAATCTGTATAAATCAGAAGACGGATATTTGTATGCGCTTTATGGTACCCCAGCAGAATCACTGTGTATGACGCAGGCACAACAATATGATGAGCTGTGTAAAGTAAACCACGTCGATAACGTGTTCTCTCATACCGATCACTACAGTGGAGAGTACTTTACAAACAGTTTCCATATTAACGTAACAGAAGACATCACACCGTTTGAAAAGCAGAACTTGGAATTGGACAATTTCCACAGCTGCGAAGGTGGGCATATTCAGTACGTGCGTTTGGACAATCCCGAAAATATCGAAGCAGTGAAGAGTGTTATCAAACGCGGTATGGAAATGGGCTTCTACCAAGGTGTAAACTTCGATAGCGCATACTGTAACGACTGCGGAAAGCACTCGACCAACGTTATGTGGACCTGCCCACATTGTGGTTCGAAAAATCTAAGTGTCATCAGCCGTGTTTGTGGCTATCTTGGTTATTCCAACGTCAACGGTCACTCTAGAATGAATGACGGGAAGATGGAAGAAATTAAAAATCGAAAGAGCATGTAAACTCTACTCTAAGTAGATAACAAAAAAGGGACGTACTACGTAATGAGTACGTCCCTTTTCTTATTTAGAATCGTGTTTTGAATGCAACCAGTACATTCACACTATCCAAACTTCCTGAGTCGTTGTTATACAGGCCAACCACTTTTGCTGTAATAACCATGTCACCAAATGCTTGCGCACAGAGGTTCCCATGATTGTTCCAAACCGTTGTGTAGCAAATCTCTTTGTATTCGCTTCCCACATCAAGTACTGTCAAATTCTTGGCGCAAGTTAGACCTGACCATCTTTTATTGATAACGTCAACGACCTCATTGTTAACCTTCCAAAACAAGTACCCCTTGCAATAGTCGAAGTCCTCCCCGAGGATCTTTACAGGAATTTGTGTTGCTGCAAGAGTTGAAGCGACAAACCCGTTGCTCGTCTTTGTATTGTCAACTTCAATGGGTTTAATTGTAACAACCCAATCCTGTGCCTTGTCTGACAGCCTGTTGTTAAACAAGTTGCGCAAGGTCTGTGTGGTGTTAAACAAATCGCGTGAAAATTCGCTGCGAGTTCTACTCATAACGTGCTACCCCCTATAGGATGTGTTTAGGTATACCCTAGTACAATTATACTACAAATCTATGCGTTTTTCAAATAAAAAGGGTGCTAAATAGCACCCTTTGTAATGTTTTAATGTTTACTTGAAGTCAAGTACAGCGTCAAGTTCTTCCACGTTTTGAATAAGCTTACTCAAAACCTCGTCTTTGTTAACAGTTTTGAAGTACTCTACTGCCTCTTTTACGTTGATGATCTTGTTTACCTGTTCGAGTTTTTTCTTCTTGTACGAGTCCGAGGGGTAAGGCTTTTCCGTTTCCCACGCACGTTCCAAGATCTCACTAATAAGGTAGGAATCAAGGTAGGAGTCAGAAAGTTCGCGTAGTTTATCGAGATCGTACTTTTCACCCAGGGCATAGTACACCGGAACACGCCATGCCCACCTCTCACCGTTGCGCAAGTAAGAAATGAGAGACCACAGAGCGTCAGACCCACTCAAGGGGCAGCACTTGCGATAGCGACTACCAGTATCAAGGCCAGCCTTCCACTCATCCCCTTTGACTTCAACTGTCGCAGAGAGGAAGTTTTGGAGCAATTCACTACAGTCTTCATCTTCCCAAGCGTCATTGTTTTCATAATAGCCGTCAGAGAACTGACCGCGGATTTCACACAGCCACACAGCGGCGATGCCGGGAGTTTTAAAAGAAAGTGTTGACATAGTTATACCTCTTTGAAGTTTAGGTTATTCGGTACAGCTATTATAATAAAAAAGAGGGTCGTAGTCAAGAAAAACTACGACCCTAACAAGCACTTTATAGGAGATAAGAGAAAGACTCTAGCTTAGAGTAAATCTGGTAGCACAGAGCACTAGCCCTTCCTCTTTTGTATGTTTGCTGCGAAGAGCTTTAGCAATTACAAATTCCGGAGCGGCAGTGTTGTCTACTACACCAACCCCAGGGTATTCTGACGATAGCACGATGTTGTCAAACCGTTCCACTCTACCCACAACACGAACGGGAACTCGGCCCGAAAGTGCAACAGGAACACCGTTGATTTGCTCACGGTTGAGAAGGAACCCAGGCTTTGAAGATACAACCCCATTCACTTTGTCATCAGCAACAGTCACTTCGTACTTTCCCCCGAACTTAACTAGAGTTCCGGGTTGGTACTGGGCATCGGAGGCATAACACTCTGCCAAGTCAGCCCACAGTGCATATTGCGCAACACCCAAAATAGTGTTGGTAAAAGTGACATTCCCACTAAAGGTTTTATCGGCAATGATCGTTTGTTGCGTGTTCAACGTAACGTAATTCCTGCCAATCTCATCCCGCAAGTTGTCAATACCAACACCTAGATACTGCATAACTTTGTAGTCAAGATGGAATACTTTTACCTTGCCGTTGACGTTTAACGCATCCGCGTAGGTAAGTTGCAATGCGGTTCCACTCTTGCTACCTGTACAAACACGGAAGGAATTTCCATATTGAATGAGGTAGTGATTTGCAGCAGTATCAATATAATCAGTGTCAACGATTACACCATTGTTGAACTGCACATAAGTTGAACTCTTGCTGTTGGGTGTAGCCTCATTGAGGAACGCCCAAGTAGACGCAACATTCCAACGATTGTTAGGAATATCTCGGAGAAGCAATGTTTCTCGACCATCCGGTGAAAGCTCTTGAACAATAAGCTCCTCAATGAAGATATCCTTACCCATGTTGGTTGGAGAATCAACGTTCACCCACTTATCAACAAGATCAATTTCGATAGCCCCTGTTGACGCGGGATTATCCTCATACCCAATAACAAGATGAGTAATACCCTGGTCAACGGAAAGAAGGCAGTTGAGAGTGATGCTTGAAGCAACAGAGCTTTCGTTTGATGAGTACTTTTCGATAGGATTGTTTAAAGAACAAAGAGCAAACAACGTGCCGTCTTCTAACCAAAGAGCAATCTCACCGAAAGTAAACGGACCTGCTTCAACGGGTACTTGACAAACAATAAGCTTAGTTTTTTGATCAATATATTTATACCGATCAGGAGCACCCGAGTAAAGAAGGTCCCCGTGCATTGCGGTATCTTCAGCTACCGGTTCGTACCCATAAGCGTTACCCAAGGTAAACTTGGTAATAGCGCATCGCAAGCCTTTTTCTTCAGCCTCGAACAGTGCGTTAATACCAGCATTTGTAATTGTAAAAAGTGCTTGTGCCATAGAATTATATGTCTTGGATAAACAATGAAAATAAGAATAAACTGTTTAAGTTAGTTCTTATTTACTATAGTTTGCACAATAGTTACCGACGTACCCACACCCCCGACACACAATACGTAGATGTCAATCAGGGCATCGTGGTCACCGCATTCATAGAATGCCTTGTATAGCGTATCATACGGACCCCCTGATTTCTTTGGAAGATGGCGTTCATGAAGAGGAATCTTTTTATAATTGTCAATAGCTCGAATAAGTTTATTAAACAAGCTTTGAGTTAAGCCGCTATCAATATAAACGGAAGCACCCTGAGGACTTACACCGTCAAAACTTACATTTACAGGACCAAAAGCATCCTCAAGGATACGTACTATATCCATTCGACCGAGAAAGTCTGCTTCAACTTTTGTACTAGCAAGCATCCGACGACGGCGGGCAATCATATCATAACGATTCATTTTTTATTTCCTTAAGCAGAAGGAGAAGTATCCTGACAGAGGGATACGGTACAGCCTACATTGTCATCCATAATGTTCACGAAAATACGTGCATCACGGTCAGCACAAGTAAAGCAAATTGTGTAGATAGAGATGCCGTATAGACTATTTACATCAATATGTTTCACAACCGGAACTGCAAAATCACGCACAAAAGTGCTACCTCTAAAGGATTCTACTGCACGAATGGCTCCGCTAATGAGTGTCTTTGGACTTACACCTGTAACATAAGCTGTAACTGTGGTACTGAAATCGTCTTCATCAACCTTTATCCAATTTGCAGGTGCAAACTTACGCATAAGCATTTGCAAATCACGGGGTTGAAAAGCGTCAGCTTCGATCCTTGTACTAGCAAGAAGTCGACGACGCGCTAAAATCTTTTTACGAATATCCATATATTTGATCCTTATAAGGAGAGTGTTTCTTATACAAAATCATCCTGATAAATTTGTACAAGAACATTACCGTCCTCACGACTCATTAGGGTTACATATAGATAGACATTGGTACCATCTACATGATCAACATAATTATAAACCCCTACGACAGCTCGGTACGCAAAATTTGCAAGCTTGATTGGAAACGCCTTCAGTCGGTTAGTCGGAACAAATTTATACCCCAGTTCACCGCTTGTCAATACATCATCCAAATGAGTGGGAATAATGTTAATTCCTAAAGAACTTACCCCTATAAGGCCTAAGTCAGATACGGTTCCACTTTTTGGAATAAAGCGAAGTTCTCGAGCAATTTTCTTACAAATAGTTTTAAACTCTAACGAATCAAGCAAATAGTTAGAAGCGTAAAGTTCGTGGTTACGAGATGTCAAGCGTTCGTAATATTTTGGCATAATTATTAGGGTGAGGCTTATTAAGCCTCACCATATATCAAACGAATTAAGCAATACTCTTTTCAAGAGCCTTTACATCGTCGATGAATTCCTGCATGTAATCAGGATCATACGAGAACAAAGTACGGTAGTAGTCTTCCATATCAGCAACACTACCGTCCTTTGTATCGGCTTCAACTTTACGCTTAACAGCCTTTGCAAGGATCGGGTCAATTGTACACTGAACACTAGAAAGGACTGCATCATTAGGAACAACGACAGCCGTCTTCATGTTGTAGGATACGACCTTGGTTTTCTTATCAGACGAGGCAAGAACGAAACCATAGTCACGATCACCGCACTCATTGACAAAGGAAACGAAGTCGTACTGTTCCGGACGAACAGAGGCGTTTAGGGCAGCACGTTCAGAGCTATTAGGAGTAACCTTAGCCGTACACAGTTCGAGAAGCTCGGAGAGGTCCTCGTTGCCGTGGCGAGCTAGATAGGTAGCGTTCTTACCCTTCTTCACTTCCCACAGCGTACGATCATCGTTGCTCATAAGAATGTTAGAAGAGAGAACGCGATAAGAAGCACGCAGTTCTGCCTGGGTAGGCATACGTACTTCGCGATTCACACGAACATAGCCTACAGCAACACGACCACTAACGCCTTCTGCAGCGACTTCCTTAAAGGAACCCTCCACAACCGCGCCGAGACCGTTGAGCTGTTGTGCAATTTGGTTCTCAATGAACTCTGGTGTGCACTTACCGTAATAAGCGATTAGAACTTTTGCAACACGGTCATTAACCATGCGGGAAGCACGAATGCTAACGGCACGTGACGAAAGTCCACGAACATCTAAAGACATATTAGTTCACACTCTCTTTTGTTTAGGATTCTGCGACAGTATCAAAAGCAAACGTGATTTCAGGTTGAACGTAGCCCGATTCCCCGCCGTTGAATTGAATATCTGGAACCGTCTGAGGCCAGACACCCGTTAGTTGGAAGCTCTTCACTTCATTGCCTGCATCATCATAGCAAGTGATGGTAGCAGGAATCTTGTACACAGCTGAACTTGCACCGGTGTTGGTTTCCCACGACAGCATAAGGTTGTGCCAATCGCGGAAAAGCTGGTACGTAGTCCAGTCAATATTTTCTGCGAACTGAACTGTGAAGCTACCTGAGTAAGTGCGGCGACCACGATAACGCAAAGTTACACCGTGTAGTGCAACCTCAATCGGTTCCATTTCAGCCCCAGGGAGAGTGGCCGATTGACAACGGATTGTAAGCATTGAGGTATCGCCGCCAAGTCCAGCGGGTAGCTTTTCAAAGAACAGGTCGAAGTTCCAAGTTTGTGCAGGGTCAATGATAGAACCCTGTACGTCAGAAAGACTCGATCTTGCCATTTACAAACTCCTATATTAACCGCCGACCTGCGAGAGAACTTCTTCAAAGGTAGCGCCTTGTTTAGAGATCACTACATTGAGCTGGATTTCATGGATCGGAATCATTGGGATAATGACTACGGTTACCTTACGAATACCAGAATTGATTTCAGCTGCAGTTGTCTTTGTAGATACAGTAAAGTCCGAAATAGCACGAGCTGCCTTCAATTGACCTAAATACTCGTCACACACAGCCTTGATAGCGCGAGCCGTGAAGTCATCGTTGCGTTCTTGCAGGTACGGAACTAGACCGTTATACAAGGAAACCTTGATGACGTTGATGATACGACGAACACACAACCACGACAGCGCAGACTGCGTACTTTGTAGCGTCAACTGTTCCCACAAAGCAATACCAGAACCAACGAAGGTGCGGGTATAGTTGACCTGTGCTTTATAGAGATTAGATGCCTGCGAGTCGTCATAGGTATAACGTGTAGCAAGTACATCAGTTAACAGACCACGATTCAAACCAGCAGGGGATACCGAGGCATCAGCGATTGAATCAGTGTAAGCACACAGAGCAGCAGCCCAGCCTGAGAACGGTACAAAGAGGTCCTTGCCGTTAATTGTGTCTGACTCATAGACGTCCGGGCAGAACAAAGAGGCATAGTTGCTATTTGCGTTCAACTGCAAATTGCGGTAGTCAATAGCAGACTGCCATTGCTGGTTAGCAGAAGGAACATCGAGCAAAGCAACACAGTCGCCGCGGGTTTCCGCTAGAGAAATCATTGCCTTCTGAACGTTTACTTCAGAGAACCCACCGTTAATAAGAAGATTAACAGAGTAGAGTTGCTTGTTGGTAAACTGGTTCCACGCATTGATGACGTCATACGAGGTAGGTGCAGTACCTGAGTCACCGCCCGTCATTTGAACAGCATCCATTGTCGGCATAGCTGGGATTTCATCATCGTCATACGCCAACATATTTGATGCAACGTTCACATATTGTGAATACGGGTTGATACGTTCCGTGAGTTCCGTTGCATAGCCGGAATCGTCAGTGTTGTCGCCCAACGAGCAGTTGAACTCTTCTACTGGAACAGAGGTATTGTAGGACAGATCGTAGATACGAACAATAAACGTATCCGTCAACGAACCCTTGATTTCGGAGGCGTCAACCTTTGGAGTAATCGATTCATCAGGGATCAAATCACCCGTGTCAGTGTAAGTGGTTACAGAGGAACCAACTTCTTCGATCAGACCAAGCTCATCACCCACACGACCATACACACGATAACCAATAGCTAATTCGTCAGCTTCCCACGTAAGAGTGACAGAGTTTTGATCGCTGCCTGCCGCAATAACGACTTCAACTGTCGGGGATGCAAGTGACTCAAGTCCGCCTTGCATCACTTTGGAAACAACGTAGCTGTAAGTTGAAGCGGGAAGGTTGCCACCAGAGTTCTGCGTCGTTACTGTGATTTCACTTGATTCAAACGCCTGAGGTGTGTTACTTTGAATACCAATAGCGTAACGATCGCCGTAAGAGCCAGGACCCTTGTTCGGGTAGAACACAGCCATAGGTTTGCTTACTGACTGATCCAACATTGCCCAGTCTACATTCGTAGGATCAGGAATGGCAACACCCTTCATCTTAACCGTATCACCGTCCATGTACATAAGTACACCAGACGTAGCGTAGTCTTCACCTAGAGCACGTACTGCCCAAAGATCGTTCCCCTTCTTAAAGAAGTCGATTGCGCAATAGTGCGAGAAGGATACTTTAGCGTCAGGATTGCCGTACTCTGCCAGGAAGTCGTCGCCATTAGTAAAGTGCTTGGGTGTTGGGGAGCCTTGTTTGCTCACCATAACAATGCATCCAACGCTCGAACTTGCTGAAGTGATGATCTGGGATAGGTCAGTCTCAGTGATTCGTACGTCAGATGCGCGCTGTACTAAGATAGACATTTATTTAGTCCTTTTGAATAACTCGAAGAGCTGCTTTATTCTTGGTGTAATAATTCGGTTCTACGATGTAATCCTTAGGAAGTGTCACACCGCTCTTAGCCTGAATCATGACTTTACGAACTTCGCGCGTCTTTCGATTGATGATATTGACTGCAAGCTGTACATTGCCTGCGTTGCGTACTTTAACAATCATCGCGTCTCCATACTGAAAAAGTTTTGCGTTCACTTGTTTTGGTTTCACTTACTTTAAGATCGGTTACAACCGAGGTAAGGACACCTTCAGTAAGCAACTGCGCTTCACTCACAAATCCATTTACTGTAAACGAACCGTCGATTTGGTAACACGCCATTGCATCACTTTCCTGGGGTTTTATAGGCTGACTTAACGACTCGTCTAGCAACACAGGACAACTATAAGTTTGTCCATACTTGATGTTAAACTTGAGGTAGCCTAAACGTCTTGCAAACATCCAACGTTTTGTAAACCACAAAGCAGACCCAACACTTGCGTCATTTTTGTCTGTAAAGTACTCGACCTTGAAAGTAAAGGTACAAGGGAGCATTTTTACTTTCGCAAGTGCGTTGCCAGAGTCAGCAACCTTCACAACCATTCCATGCCTAGCAAGGTAGTTGGAATTGTAGTAGTCTGTAGTGAACGCGGTGTCGGACAAGGAAACAAAAAGATAAGGAAACTTGATGCCCTTCTCCTTACGGATTTTAAGCATCTCCTGCATCTTGTTTTCTGAGTTGCTGAACTGTACGTAGCAACCGAAAACTTGATGCAGTTTATTTGTAATCCCGTTAAAAATAAAATTTTCAATCGGAGTGATAATTTGCTGATCCATAAGGAGCCCATAGCAAAATAGGGATGGAGTGCTGTGTGCTCTCCACCCCATATTTACAAAACAAGCTGTTTTTACAGTTTAGACGTTTTGATTAAAAGCGACGACCACGGGCAGCAGCGATGCGACGATTGCGACTACGGCTCAGAACGCGAAGCATGGCAGAGTCGACTTCCTTGTCGCCGTCCTTGTCATCATCCTTGTCATCATCCTTGTCGTCATCCTTATCATCATCTTCTGCAGCAGCGTACAGATCATCGTCTTCGCTACCATAGAATTCGTCATCGCTGTAGACAGGATCCAGATCGTCAATGTCGTTAACGATAATATCGTCTTCGTCAGCAACACACAGATCATCTACATCAGCGCGCATACGGGAGGCCTTGATAGCCTGCTTGTTGCTAGCGGAAATAATACGGATAGCATTTGTAGCGTCAGCAGCACGGGCAGCAGCACGCAGATAGCGGTCAGCCTGACGAGAATAGATCTGAGCAACACGTTCCGTCTTAGCAGCAAGAGCCTTACGCTTTGCAGACACAGCGGAAGCCATGAGGCGAAGAGCAAGATTTGGCTTCTTCATTTGTATAACATCCTTTTTAAAAATTTAGAAATTTGGTAGGTCAGCTACAATACTGACCTACCAGTGAGGCGCTATTAAATGCGGAAGCCCTTAGCAACCGAGCGAGCATTGCAAACAGACATTGCAATAGTTTCCTGAAGGACCCAGCCACGGCCAGGAGTACGTTCAGTTGTAATGTCGGTTGGCGTAGACATGATGCCACCACGATCAGAGTAAGCACCGTGATTGATTTCATCAGAGATCACATAGAACTCGCCCTGGCCGAGAACCTTGTGTTCCGGGAAGCGATAAGCATCAGACGTAATCGTCATGCCGTACAGCACACCGAGTTGACCCGTGAGGAGAAGTTCATGACGGGCAACAGGATCGACAGCCGTGTAGAATTCCTTATTGCCGATAAGATCCTGATAAAGGTCAGAGGCCATAAGGATATGAGCGGGCTTCAGACCCCAGCGAGCAACCTTCTGCATAACCTGAGCAAGAGCGAGCGGGTTAAGCTGGCCAGGAATTACCATCTGTTCGTTTTCAACATTAGAAAGAGCCTGAACCTGGTTGTACCACATACGGTCTTCAGCAACCATAAGAGCTTCGACGGCTTCGTTGTACTTTTCAGCAAGCACGTCACCAGCGCTCTGGTTGATTTCATTCTGCGTCACAAACGGACGAGCAATGAGCTGGAGTTCTGGCGGAGTGTACCAGTTATCGAGCATGATCTGCGTCTTGATCTTGGTTGGAGACGTAGACATTACAGCGATAACGTTCTTCTGGCGAACGGGGAAGCGGGGAATGCTACCCTGTTCAACAGTCTGCTTGCAGAGGTACTTACGCATAAAGCCGCTGCGGTTTGCAGTAACGTAAAGAGCATCGGCGATCTTTTCGCCCAGCACCTTCTGCTGCTTGCCAGAAGCATCGTTAAACATGGCAGCGAGTACTTCCTTAGAAGCCTTCACAGATTCAGCCTGTTGCTGACGGGAAAGAATATTGCCGTCAGAGTCAACCTGGCCGGAAGCAGCGGCCGTCAAGAACTGCACTTGGCGTTCGAGTAGATCACGCTTCGAAGAGGCGTTAAGTTCGCCGTTAGCGCCGACAGCCTTCGAGCCGTCAGCAAACTTAAATTCAGATGCGGCTACAGGCTTGCGAGCAGCACCGATACGAATCTTCTTGGATTCCATTATAAAATCTCCTAAATACTATCTCTCAAGACTGTTTTAAATTAAGCGGCACTGAACTTGATGCCAAGGAACGGATACATTGCAGAAGGAATACCGTCAGCAAGTACGTAACCCTTGATAGCTTCGCCTTCACCACTCTGGTCGGTAATCATACCATTGGCAGCAAGCTTGATAGCAGTAGCCTTGGTCCAGTCAACTGCGGGGTCGAACCAGTTAGTGAAAACAACACCGCGAGAGATGAAACCGATCTGACCAACCATAGCGCCAGAAGGACCACCCGGCTGGAGATCGCCCATAATGGACTTGGCTTCAACAACGGACATTGCATAGCGATAGGTAACACGAACGTTCATGCCTTCGGTAAGGTTAGCGTTGGAAATAGTCTTACCGGAAACAGTCGTTTCGCCTTCAACGGCAGCGCCCTTATCGAGGTCAAACAGACCAACGACTTCATTGGAGAGAGGTTCACGCTGAAGAACAAGAGAACCGGCAGTAGCTACTGTAAGTTCTTCGACACGAACATAGTAGTCTTCAAGGAAGGGAGTAGCGGAAACACGCTGGCAAGCAAAACCAGCAAACATTTCACCCTCGGTACCTTCAGAGGGCTTCAGGCCGTCGGCGGTAGCAACTAGAGCTTGACCTTCAGCGGTAATTGCTGCATTCTTAGAGAGTACACCTTCTTCAGCATCGAAGAGGCTCGTCTTGGGCATGTAAAACATGGTTTATTTATCCTTAATTAGAAATGTACAAACGGTAGCGGAGCATCTTCTACCGAAACTGAACTCTTGACAGAAGCTTTGATCGGGTTACGCAGTGCAGCTTCGACAGAAGCAACAGAGCATTCATCTTCGGCTTCCGTTACAGGGTCACCATAGAGATTAGGATCAGCCATCACGTCTTCTTCAGCTTCCATAGTCATGTCAAGCTGAGAAGCGAGACCTTCACGGGTTTCTTCGGGAAGATCAGCAATGTCCGAAGCAATCATCATTAGCTTCTTGGAGTAGTCAGTGCCATACTTTTCAAAGGCAGCACGAACAATACGAGAAGCATTACGAACACCTGCATTCTGCAAAGAAGCAACTAGTTCGTTACGAAGAGTGTTTTCGTAATCCTTAAAGATGTTGCGATTGAGGCCAACAGCGGCGAGAACCAAACTATCTTGCATGACCTTATCACGCGCTTCAACCTTCGCCTTCATTTCAGCCTTAGCCGAAGCGGTGAGACGAGCAACATTAGCCTTTACCTGAGCGCTTGACTTGATGTTGACAGTCGTCAACTTATAGCCCATCGAGCGGAGACCAGCACGGAGACCCTTGCTCTTGACTTCAGCTAGGGTAGCTTCGTCATACTCATCATCAAGATAGATGTCTTCGGCGGAAAGCTGCTTAGCAGATTCCTCAGTCAGTTCAGCGATAATACGGTTAGCGCGGATAGCCCACTTCGTATTACCAACTGCAGCAAACATTACGTCTTCTGCAGAATCCTTAACACCGTCAAGATCAACGAGGTTGTAATCAACAGAAGATTCCACTGTAAGTTGGCCAGGCTTTTGGTTATTGTCGAGAACGGTATCTTCGTCCTTATCCTCGGCCTTCACTTTCTTAGCCTTCTTCTTGGACTCAACCTTGACAGCGTCACCCTCGCCTTCACCCTCACGCTGTTTGGTTTCGTGGTTTTCTTCAGGCGCGGTTTCTTCGAGAGCTTGTTCTGTATCAACAGTTTCCTGCGGCTTTACGTCGGAAGGCATCGTATCAGTTTCGGAAAGCGAAAGAATACGGGTAGCAGACTTCACAGCAGCAGAGGTATTGCACGAAACATCAGGGGTCGTGTCTTCATCCAACACCGTACCTTCATCGCCAGAAACGATGAGGTCGGAGGGGGACACACCATCCAAATCAGAATCGTCGAAGAAAGTTTCGTCTTCAGCCAAAATATCTTCCTTGTCGATAAGACCGTCTTCCGGCATATCGTCAAGCAAGGTCAAATCTTCATCGTCATCAATAAGTACATCTTCTGCTGCAGCCTTTACTTTCTTCTGAGACTTCTTTCGAAGACCTGCAAGCAAGGGCTTGTGCAGATCTTCGGGCATATCATCTGGATCAACTAAGATATCCCCGAAGTTTTGATGATTCAGAAGTACGGTATCGTTTTCCTCCACGAGCAGTTCATCGTCCAAGTTGTCCTGGAGTGTAGAACTAGCGCGAAGAGGCTTTTTAAACATACGCTTCTTCATCTAGTAAGTTCCTATTTATAAAAACTAGGGGAAATCCCCTTAGAAAACTTAAACATAAAATTGTGACTTTTTAAAATCGCAGGTTATTTACTTCTGCAAAATTGTGTCACTTAACGCAGGTGCCCAAGCTGGGTCCCTAACAATAGACGTCTCAATAGGATCTAATTCGTGCGCATTGAGAAAAGCGAGTCGAATATTGCCGTCAACGTCTTCAAACGGTTTGAAATTCACCGCATCTTTACTCGTAATATGCTGGCATTTATGTTCGTCATCAATAACAGCACCACAAATCGAGCATGTAAAGTACGATGCAAGCGCACCCATTGAAACTGTATTTATATCACCATTTGCAAAAGCTTTTGCCAAATCAGGACGCTTTTTCTTGTCAATGCCTAAAACACCAATAACGTTATATAATTTTCCATTACCGTATTCCTCGGGCATTTTGACAAGCGAGGTATCAAAAATGATACCTACTGCCTTGGTAGGATCCTCGTTGTCATGTTCTTCATGCACGGGGCATCCAATCCAACCTTTGTATACAAAGTGTGGAGAAGGCGTCTCAGTAAACTTAGCAAGCTCTGCAAGTGGGAAAGCTATGCCGTTTCTGTTAGGAATATCCGCCGGACAAATGACGGTAGTAAAAATTACGTAGTCATTGATGTCAGGTGAAATATGATAGTTCTTAGCAGCAAACGGCAGAAAACTGATGTCGATTTTTCCTACTTCCTTCGGATCAATCTCAACAATATCGCTAGCGTTAATTCTCATCTTGCTACCATGTACAAAATACCGGTACCCTTAAAGGTAGCCTTGACTGCAGAGAAGCCTCGTATTTCAGACTCAACAATCGTATCCTTTGCCACAGTCACTTTATTACACCAATGTACCAAGTTGTTTTCGTTGGCGTCTTCAGACAGCGCATACTGAACAGGTTCAAGGGTATATTCGATATCAATATCGCATCCTACAGCCTGAAACCATACGCCCTGATCGACTGCGTAATTAAGGATAGAAATGTTAGCAATAACACAAGGTTTTTCAGGGGTCCCCGTAGCAGAAACAAAACCTACAGGTCCGTTGTTTTGCTGGGCAACACCAAAACCCTGCGTTGAGCTACCCTCAACCGGTCGGTAATTATACGATCCAAAACTACCACGAACGTTTGCTCTAGTATTCGTTGTCATACGCTTTAAATCGTGTTTGAAAAAATAACGATCAGGGACCACCTCCTTTATGTATAGGGAAATAATCCCTGACCGTGTTTTTGTTTATATTAAATTACAGCGTCTTACGAGGACGGGTGCCACTTGGGGCAACACGTCGAACGAGCGACTTCCTACCGCCCTTGGTATCCGCAGGAGGCGTTTGTTTGATCTGTTCTGACTTCTTAAACGCCTTGGCCAACATATTGTCAAGTTGAGACATCAACTCTTCGTAGTTGGAAATGTTAAGGCCTTCAGACTTCAGTTCGCTCAAAACCTTCTTCGCGTCATCTTTGTTCTCGAAGTAAAGCTCGAAAATACCACTACGCGGAGATTTCGTCCAGATCAAACCTGGGATCTTACGGGTACTTACACGACGGAGACGAATACCTGCACGGTACACTTCTTGTAGCGGCATCACAGCGTAAACAACACCTGACACAAACATCGGACGCATACGCAGGAGGTTTTCATCATTCGTTACACGCTGTTCTTCACGCAGCATGTTTGTAATCGTATAGTCATTGACAATACGGGTTACGATGCGATTGTGACCGACAAACGTCTCGTCTTCTTCGGTGTTGGAAGTACCGAGCTTGCGCATCATACGACCAATTTCAATCCAAGCACTTGCATAATCGTACTTGCCTTCGCCCACGCGATAATCGAGTTGACCAGCAATGTCGAGAAGCGCGTCAAGCATACGCTTGTTCTTGATCTTAGCTGCCCAGTAACGGCTTGCAAAAGAGAAGCCTTTTTCTTGGAGCATGTTGATAGCAAGATCGTGACCCTTTTCAACGTTATACCGAAGAGCAAGCACACCGTTGATAACAGCAGCCTGCAGCGGGATAGTAAGATCACTAAGTTCTTTGGACTTACGTTCGGCTTCGCGACGCTTGAGGATATCAGGATCGATCTGACGTCCCTTGCGCTTGATACTCTTGATCGAAGCAGGCGGTACATACTCCGGATCAGTGTATTCTTTGAAGCCTACCGACTTCAAGATCATGTTCTGCAGCTCGTGAGGATTCGTTTCCTTACGCGTTACAATGAACACCGTATCCTTGCTGAGTTCAATAACCTCGTTGGTATTGAGAGGACGAACGCGAACACGGTTGCGGTTAGGCGATACAGACATAATTGCGCATTCGCCATATTCCGTCCAACACGTTTCATCCTTCAAACCAAGGATAGCCGCCTCAAGCGGGGAGCTACCCAGAATTTCCTCATTCGTGGCGTTACTGTCGTCAACAAGTTCGCCTTCCTTGAGCTTCTTCTGGTACTCTTCCTCTTCAGCTACGTAGTCCATCAAGTAGTCGTCGAGGCGTTCGAGACCTAGCTCATCTGCTTTGTACAGGTTGGTACCTTCAACGTACGGAGTATTACGCAGCAGCTTAGCATCCTTCGGATTTTCTTCTACTACGAACTTAAACTCCTTCATCGTACCATCGGGGTTCAACTCGTCCTGATGTTGTTCGCGATACTGTTGGAAGGATTCCTTACGCAGACCGTCCAAACGTTGCATTGCATCATAGTACGGATACAGCATACCTCCGCCAAGATCATCCATCGGAGAGAGGAAGCGCATCTGAGCAGCAATGTTTTCCAAACTCACGCTAAGGATAGGTACGGTATTAACATACTCACCATCCTGCATGACTTGGCCAAGGTCTTGGTAACGAGCATCCTGCGGATTTTCAAAACGTGCAACCTGTACCGACTTACCCATCAAGCGAGAAATCTTGAGAGTGTCGATTGTGCCGTCACACATCACCCAGTCAAAGTAAACGTTCTTGCGCGTGTCCTTACCCTTCTTGTTGGGGCGAAGAATACGGGCATCACCCTGTTCAATAGCACCTGGTGCCCAGGGATACTCTGCACGGATGATACGTGAAGCTGCCTGCAAGTTAAGACCCGTGTTAATGGAGGTTTCAACACCAACCATCCAGCGAACCTTCGCATTCTTATTGAACTCATTAAGAGCAACAGCCTTTTCAGACGCCTTATAGAGCAGGCCAGTACCCTTCAATTCGGGGTCACGTTCTGCAGCATCATAAATGGCCTTTGCACTAATCGTGTTCTCAGTAAATACGATAACTTTGTTTGTATTTTCCTGACCTTCCTGGCTAGTCGCTTCCTTGAACATATCAATATGTTCTTTGATAATACGACAAACCTCAGCACTCTTCGCAGAGCTGTCCTTATCGAAGATAGGAGCAACGGAGTTGGGATCAAGCAGGAAGCGCTCAATCTTCTGCAAGTACGGACGGAGTTCTGCACCCAAACGTTCTTCTAGTTCCTCGTACTCATCTGCGTCAGCTTCACCTGCTTCGACTTGTTTCTTCAGTTCTTGCAGTTTGAACAAAGCCTTCTGATAGGTTTCAGAATTGCGAATTTCCTCAACCGCTTCATCCACGAACTGTGTATAGAAGTCTTGCTGTTCTGGCGAGAGTTCGACAAAGTGATAACGGGTAACAGGGGTTGGAAGCAGAGCAGCCCACTCCTTACGTGCAGCCCCAGCAACAACCACGTTGCGCGTCAACGCCTTGTAGATCTTGGCTTCAGCGCCAGGCTTCAAGCCAACCATCTTCGGCTTAGCCTTCTCAGACGTCTTCACCCAATTACCGTAGTTCGCTTCAAAGTCGCTAACGCTACCGAAAATCGACGGATCCATAATGGAAGTCTGACCGATCATGTCAGAAACCATATTATAGGCCATCGTACCAGATGCAAGTCGAATCACTGGGATATCGGACAGCAACGCACGGACAGCACGCGAACGAGTCGTCTTTTCGTTTTTTAGTTGATGGGATTCGTCACAAAGAGCAAACCCAAAACCAAATTGACGTAGGAACTCTACAGTCGGATAACGCTGAATCGAGTTGACGCCATATGCAATCTTGTGTGCTTGGTAAGCGAGAGCGTTGTAGGCAGCAACGACAACGGTGTTACGAGGAGCCGCCTCAAAGATCTTCTGCAAGCGTTCAAAACCTTCGCGCTTAATAACCTTGGAAGTGATAGGAATCACATTGAGTCGAGCGTTGGTAAAGAACGACACTTCCTGCGCATACTGCGACACAAGCATAGAAGGACACAGTACCAAGTACGGAGCATTCTTGTTTTGCTTATACTGGTACAGGATTTCCATAATAGCAAGAGGAGTCTTGCCACCGCCTGCAGCAACGGGGAGCAGGGCGAAGTTTGGATTATCCTTCAGTCGATTCAATACGCGATACTGGTGAGGCATCGCTTTAATAATGGGATTGAGAAGAGGAATACTCGGGAGCTTCCAGTCTTCATCAACGCCCTGATTCATTGCAGCAGAGCGATTCTCATTATCCTCGTCCAAAGTCTTTTCCATGACTTCATCACTCAGATAATGGTTGATAGCACTAAGAATACCGATCTGTTCGGAACCAGTTGAAACAGAGTATTGCTGGTAGAAAGGAGTTGGGTTCTTTTCGAGTGCCCCACCCAAATCACACAGCAGCTGCTTCAACGTAGCAAACATACCTTCTGTGCAGATGTCGTACAGCGAAGGATCACGATCGCGGAAGCCAAGAGCTTCGCAACCTTCGAGGTACTCGTCCATTACTGTGAGGTAGTTGTTGGGCGACAGCTGAGTTGCTTCAACATACTTGATGTAACGCTTCACATCGTTACGATTCACTTCAGTACGCTGCAACACGTTGATAACGTGCGAAGGCGTAAGTGTGCGGCACTGACCGAGGTCAATAACCGTCAAATTACCCTCTGTATTAGCGTAGGCATACTTGTTGTTGGTCCAGTCAACTAACACGGGCATATTCGCGGGAAGCGAACGACCGTTCTTATCCTTGTTTGAAATAGTGAACTCTTCCGAGTCGTCTGCCTTACAAACCTGGATATACGCATCTTCATAAGCACGCGTGTTATCACACTGCTTAGGAACGTAAAGGATTTCACCCTGATTGCTAATCAACAAGTTGAATTCGTTGGTCTTAGCATACGCCTGCGATTCGGGGCTAAGAGCGTTTGAAATACGCGAGATAGCGACTGAGGTGGTAGGACCATCCTTAAACGCACTTTTCACCCAGGAGAAGAACACAGGGTAGATATCAATGTTGCGAATTGCAGCGTACGTATCAATACCCGTAAACGACTTCGCGTCTTCTGCCGTAAGGTTCAATTCGACAAAACACGTGAGCGTGCTCTTAGCCATCACAAGGTAGCACTTTTTGATAGCGGAAAGTGCAGTTTTTTCCTGCGGGTTTTTAGCAAGGTTAATGAGTGATTCAGGCTTGACATTAACCAAATCATTATCTGACAAGATCAGACGAAGGTTGTCGTACAAACGCTTCGAGTAAGCGTCAACAACGTTGTTCTTGTCTTCCTTGCGTTGGCGTTCTTCGGGGCTATCGTTTACGTTAAGAGTCTCGTAAGGAAGCGTGAATACAGCCTTCAGTACATCGTCAAGGCTTGACACCAAAAAAGGAATAGAGAAAGCGGCTAGACGCAAAGTAAAGCCTTCTTCTTCGCTACCCTTTTTGAGAGAAACTGAACGAGCGAGTGTACCTACGTTAGCAGCCCAAGTTTGGTTGGTGCCGAAAATGCGGCGCTGTTTTTGCGACTTGGCATAACCGAGATTGCGGAACTCTTCTCGGCAAGCTAGACTAAAAATCTTTGATGCAATGAAGTTTGGAAACAGCACTTTCGCGCCATACTTCTGCATGTAAAGCGCAAAGAAGGGACGGGAGTTTAGCGCTTTCAACTCGCTTCGAGTAACTTGCAAGTTCAAGCCAAACTTATCCTTTCGTTGCGTATCTGGAGAAAACCCAGCATGTATGCTATTCATAAGAGATTTCCTTTAAGGAGTTGCTTGTTTTCTTGATGCTATCAAAAATTACAGAAAGAATAAAAGACGATAACTGCGATTGTGACGGTACGTAGTTGTCAGCAATCACAGGTTGTTTCTCACTATTGATTGTAACACGGATTGCCCCGCTTGTTGAATCAGGGTTATCCATTATATTTTGGAACAGAATATTAGCGCCCTTAGGGGCAATAAATTCATATCCTAGTTCTACTTGTTTAAATCCCAGGTGTTGCAGTACTTCCTCAAACGAGCGATCTTTGGTAGAGAACTTATACTGCAAAGCAATGTAGAACCCTGTGTCAGTTAGGAAGCATTTTGGTTTCCCTGTTTCTTTTACGGAACAGGGAACCTTCTGGAGCCACGAGATTGCTTCTCTGTATTGAGCTTTGACATTTTCAAAAATCGTATCATTTACAACCTCAGCAGGCTCAACAAATGGTTCTCTCCGCTCCCCATAACAGCGGTCTATGAACATGCTTATACATACATTCCAACGATCCTCATAAGAGGTAAGACCCGTATCCTGTTTTACCTCATTTACACACTTTTCCCACACATCTTTGCATAACGGAGAGAAGGTCAATGGGTACAGATCAACGCTAGGTTCTTGCGACAACCAAGCGGGATCAATTGAATCAAACACGCCCATTTTTTGCCTCAAAATCAGCAATTGAGGAGTCATCAACTAAACCGTCTACACCGAGAGCATCTTGATCTCCTAGACGGTGTTCCTGAGTTAAATTATCTCCGTCGTTGATAAGTAAATTATCTGTTTCGGTAAGAGCTGGATCATAATCGTTGTTCAGCACTCTTTCCCCTTCAGTAAGAGCGCAAATACGATTCTTTTTGACAGCTGCTCGAAGTACAGTATCCGTAAAATCTGGAGCTTCAAAATCCGACAACCCCAGCGAAAATTTAAGGCAGCGCACTTGTTCTTCACTAGGTCGAGGATTCAAAGACAAAAAACAATCAATAAATGTTGAAATGTCCATGGTTTAATCCGCTGTAAAAATTTAATAACATTAAATAAAATTTGGTATTTTAAAAGGATATACCATGTATGAAAAAGCAACCGAACTAATTAAAGAGTTTGAAGGCTTCGAAACTCAGGCGTATAAATGTCCTGCCGGAATCTGGACAATAGGATATGGATGGACTCACGGAGTAAAAGAAGGTGACACGATTACAAAAGAAGAAGCCTCAAAACTAGTACAAAGTGAAGTTGAAAAAATCGCAAAACAAATTGAGAACGCATTAGGCAATGAGGTGTTTGGGCAGCTAAACGAAAATCAAGTCAGCGCGCTGATTGATTTTGTGTACAACCTGGGTATAGGTACCTTCAAACAGTCAAGCTTATTTAAGAAAATTATGGCGGGAGATTTTAACGCCGCAGGTGAGGTATTTAACCTGTATGTAAAGGGAGGCGGAAAGGTATTGCCCGGACTAGTACGACGCCGTGAAGCGGAAAAGGAGCTATGGTATGCTTAATAGCAAACTTTTAACTGCGTTGTCAGGGGGGGGGGCAGCTAAGTGTGGTTGGAATATAACAGTAGGTAATGTTGGTTCTACAACACCTTATTTAGGGTATTCACGATACGCAGGTGATGAATTTGGTCAAATTGAATATGTGGGGGACGCACCAGAGCTAATTGCATTGTACTCCCTTACAGGTAGAGGACGTTCTCAAAATGTCATACTCCCAGAGCTTGCAGGATCAGTCAAAGTCGGCGATAAGGAATGGATACTGGCCAAACAAGATACTCATGCAACATATATGCTGTTTACAGTCGATGACGTTGGACAAACACTATTCGTAGAATATGACCCCAATAATAATTCCGGACATTGGGGGAGTGGAGAAATTGGTTAAACCTGATGTAGTTTTGTCGTAAGAAAAGGGACTCTGAATTGGTTTTCAGAGTCCCTTTTTTATTATCCCATACACCAAACAAAAGACGTCACAATGACGGTAGAGTGCAGGAATTGGTCTAGTGCTAGACTGATACTGCCGCCCTTTGTATTTTTCCGCTTAAAGTAGCCACTAGCTAGTGGAATAGCAAATACGTCAATCAAAGCATGGGTACCTGCGTTAATAATTGAAAACCACAACCAGCTTTCAAAACTAGTGTTCATCAACACAAACCAAACCAGCCACGCACCCGCAGGAAAAACGATAGCATACTTTACACAATGTTCGATAATGTAAGATACGCCTGCTGTGCCCTCCACGATGTCATCCCCTTGAATCACAAAGTCAGCGATCCAATGAGTAAACAGCATGAAGATAAGACAAATAAGAAAAAGATTCATTCTTGAAGCCTTTCATGTTGTAATAATTACACACATAAAATTTTCCAAGAACGAACCTCTTTTTACTCAGATATATAAATGCTGTCGTTCACGCATAGTTTATGCGTCCACTTATGCGTATCGTCGTCTCGTTTAGCAACGTAGGTAGGATGAACAATAGTGAGTAGGTTGCGCAACGGTTTAAACTTACAAGACAAGTAAATGAGCAGCCTATAGTACTCATCTATATGCGCGTTATAAAAGTTGCTTTCAAGCTCATCACGTACAGTTCCAAGAGAAACGTTCACATCGTACAATGCTCCTCGGTTGTGAAGAACAAAGCACGAAAATGTCAAGTCATCTTTATGAATCGTAATACGAAGGAACTTTTTGCCTCCTGTGAGCTCGCTATCAACAAACCCCAGTTCCTCAAGCTCTTTACGTACCGCATCAAGTACAGCGCAAGAACTAACGATATCCTCAAACTGCGTATCCTCTACAGGAACATGAGACAGAAGATGAGGAATTTTCTGCCGCCCATAATAGTTCCAACCAATAGCGTAGCTCTCGTTAAGAGGAACTTGTTTAACTTTTTCAATCAAGGAGGACATCATGCAAACAGCCAAACCCAAAAGGAATACGTGGTAGAAATTACGTAGCCAGCAAGTGAGATACAAGCACAAGCCGCTACAAAAAATAGCATGATTGCTAAAAACTTCACAATCGCTAAAATGATCTGAGTAGTTAGGCTGTAGTACATTCTTCGTCTCCTAACGGGATCAACGCACATGGGATATCACCCTTATGCATGCGAGCAAATTCATAGCTGTTGTCTGCTTTATCGCTCCAGTGGTCAAGACTGTACCACTGCGCTGTCCAGTTCTTTACAAAATCCTTTGAGTCAACTAAACGAAGGAATTTGAGAAGCATTTCAAACTGCTGCCATACGCTGAGAGGTCCAGAGTGGTCCGCAGACACAATCCACTTAACCTTCATTGGGTCGGTGAGAGGAAGTCCCATACACGTGTATAACTCGTGCTTCTCAATGTCAGCCATGAACCAGTTAGCCACATTCTGTTGGTGCTCAGGAAGAGAAACAGGACGAGGGTCACTTTCAAACGCCCACCAGTCCTCGGGTGCGTCCTCTTTGGTAAGCTCTCGGCCGAATTCAATAGTCAAGTCATATCCGATCGTGGTGTGTAGACCATCGACATAAAACTTCTTACGCTGTCGAGGTGTCATACGCGACACCCTGCGAATGCTGGGAATATTGTATTCCTTCGACCCTCCGTAAAACATCTCAAAATACTGTGCCGCTAAAAGCGAAACTTCAATAGAGGCATCCCTAGGAAGGGGAGGTAAACACTTCCCAATTCTCGTAGCATTTACAGGGCGGATACTCAAGTCTTGCATTCTACCTATCTCCTTGTTTGTAAAACAACAATTCCTTATACTGTATATTTACGATGTTGCGAAGTCGTAAAAAAGGGCACTAGATTTTACCGACCTAGTGCCCTCGCGTAAGTTCCGACCTGCACATGATGGAACAACGTTACGCAAATATAAAATTAGACTAACGCTATTATCTAGCGGCTCTCATCAACTCCGTGTAGTGGTCAAACAAGAACCTATGGTAGCAATACTGTTCCGGAGTTAACAGCCCTGTTTTCTCTAGCCCTGCCGTACACACATCTTTGCAATACTTCTCATAAGGGCAAGTAGAACAGTGGTAGCAGTCCTCTAGTTTTTTATTCAACGCGTCTACATCAGCCTCTGGGTCGATGCAGTGAATGGGATGATCTATGTACTTGAACCCATTATTGTAGGTGAGGAAAACAGTACCCTTTTGCATCCTCTGGCAATACTTGTTAACGTGTGAGGTGTCATAAAGGTACTGGAAGTTTTGAAAAACAGGGTACCTCTTGAGGAACGCTAGGAGAAGGTTGTTGAAGTTGGAAAGGATCTCTTTTGAGTAACCTCTATAGTCAACAATAAATATCACATCAATCAACGGTTCGTCTAGCGCTGTATTAACGCCCTTGATGTAATCGAGTAGCGGAAGCTCGACTTGTTGCGTTAAAAGCTCAGGCTGAAGAACTACTTCAATGCTCAATTTAGTCTGTTGCGTGTGAACTCGCATATACAGCTTTTTTACATTTGCAACAAACAAATTGAGTTGCTTCTCATTGTCATACCTGTTTACTGGATTATACGAGGCACATAGGCTAAATAAACCAGGTCGGTTCAACAGGTATTGAAACAGGTCACTGGTGTCGGGGTTGAAAATGAGATTCGAAGTTGCGTTGATTTCAACAGGGTTTAGGTATTCGATTAGGTTTTTCATTGAAATGACATACGAGGCATTATTATCATAAAATACCTCGCCACCAAAGAAAAACAGTTTACGCCCGTTTATATTGTGCTTTTTAATTTGTTCCAAACACTTATTCACATAATACGATTTAGGCAGTTGAATAGTAGACGTATAGGTATCCTTATACCGAGAGTATTCTCGTTGATAGCAAAATTGACAGTTAAGATTGCAATGAGGGAATAACTCAATACCTAAATCATAGGAAGTGATTGGCATAGTTTAATCCTTTCTTTTAGAAGCCTTTTGGTCTCTTAAATGATTCGGATCTTGATACACTTTTTGCCGTAGCCTAAATTCCTTGTTCTTGCTCAAATTGAACATAGGAATGTATGTGTCGTCAAGCGGTGAGCATACAACATCGCGTCCAAAGTAGCTCGCAGTGCTAAACAAAATACCCGTAGGTGGTTTGTTCGCGCACGATTCTACAAACGAGTACAGCTTGGAGGGAGTAAGGAACGGAATAGTTATGTCGTCTACAATATACCCATCAGGGCTAAGGTAGGATACATTCACTCGCCCTTCCTCAAAGTTTTTAAAAATGACAGAATACTGCGCTTCAGTTGGAGGATACATCATACGGATCCAACACTCACGCACATGACGCGCTGTGTCCATTTTGAGCGAAATACATTGAGTGCGGTTCAATATTGAAGCAACAGGTTGAAACTCTTTTCGACACATATCAAACCAAATGTCTTCTATTGAAAACCCACGGTAGTTGGTACCAAAGATGTCGTGGTGTTGAATACCGTTGCTGCCTATATGGTATTTGCGCTCAATAGGGTCTGAGATGAAATGACGACCGGATAAGTCGATTAACGTCCCGTCTTTCAATACATAGCCCGCTTCTTTGATGTCCTCGGTAGTACCGAAAAACTCCACGAGCATTTTTTCATAAACATTCATAGTTTTTCGATGAAAAGTTTATCACAGAGCATACAACCATTGCAGTCAGCATAAGCCTCATAGTATTCACTGTGCCCGCACGCGTTGATGTCGTCTTCAAAATCCCCCAACCCGTTTCCCTGTTTCTCTCGATGACATTGACGTCCTGTATGTCCATCGCTCTTTGTTGCAAAAAGATCATCCGCTCGACGCTCAATATTGAATAGATCTCGGTATGCGACAGGACCCATATCGTTTTTGTACTTCATAAGGAAACTCAAAAACTGTTGACGTACAGGAAAAAAGTCCTTCTTAACAAGGCTTGCAAACATAGCCTTAGTCTCTAGCCGCGTAAAGTGTTCAGTGCCCTTCTTCTCGGGATGCACATTACAATACACGTCTTCCGTCACCTCATTGTAGGAGGGAGGTTTTAGGAACAGGTGGGTATGATACTCTTGGCAGAATTGAGAGAAAGAAAACTCCCCGTTGACATACGCGTTCACTAGATCGCTAGTGAGGATCATAGTGGTATTGAGGTTTACTAAGGGGCACCTCTCATGTATTGCTTTCATGTGGTTTTGCCAAGTACGGAGCATTTTTTCCGACTTGAACCTGCCTGAGATATCCCAGGAAGTATTGTACCAAACACGAGGATCGTTCCCCAGGATATCAACACATTTATACAGATCTGGCTGTTGGCCGATGAGTAGCGAAACCATGATCCAAGTCGTGCTGATCTTACCCTCGTCTAGCAGCGAACGGATCTTGCGGATGAGAGTAAAAAAGGCCTCATTTACTTCAGGGTCGTTAAGTTGACCTTGAAAAAATTCACCGCCGATGAGGGAGACTGTGTCGTAGGTCTCATACAGGGAGTCGTCATCTAGTACCTCTAACACTTCTTTAATGCGCTTAAGCTTGTACTCGTTTGAGCGGTCTATTGAGAACCAGTTGAGGTAGCAAAAGTCACACTTACTGTTGCAATCCTGCCACAGTTCAAACTGAATCTGTTTTTTCATACATCACCGTGAATAGCAAGGAGGTCACAGAGCATGCAACGATCACTATCCTTATAACAGCGGTAAAGTACAGAATGTCCACAGTCGGCTTTAATCTCTTTCCCGTCGCTCAAAATAGGAACCTGAAGAATACGCTTTACTTCATCCTTCTGTCTGCGCCGTTCCTCAAGACCTGTGTACTTAAAACGCTCGGAATTGAGTGTACTGTGTACAAAATTCACAAAATGATCGTATGTGGTATTCCGTAGATACTGCATGAATTGTAAGAAGTCTGCACGCTTGAAACGAAAATCAGGAGGTTCGACCCCTATGTGAATAGGGTGTGGGTAAAGGAACGTAAGTATGTTCCCAGGAATGTTTTCCTGTTCCCACATGAGCACATCAAACTTCCCAGCCTTCCACATATCAAGGACATACTGTGTGAGGATCATTTGAACACATACTTTGTAGTCATACCGCCTGTGGAAGGCATTAACGTTATCAAGCACTCTCTGCTTAGCTGCCTCACTCGTGAACCTGTATTTGAAGTCAAACGAAAAGTTCACGTCAACTTTCTGTATACCCACCCGTTCCACAATGCGATCAATCACACGGTACAGAAAAGCGGGGTTGTACAAACCATTAGTGACAGTGGAGTACTTACAGGCAGGATTTTTCGACACCAACAGAATCTTGTCGATAATCACATCAACGAGTTCCATAAACTTGTCTTGTACCCGCTCACTCTTTACGTAGTACACCTCACCGCCCAAAAGCGAGATACCTGCTGAGAACTTGCCTTCCCAATCCAAGTGATCGATATTTTTAATGATGTTGTCAAGTACCGTAATTTGCTCATCTTCACTTAAAAACCGTTTGTCTTTGAGAAGGCAAAATTTGCAGCTGTTGGGACAGTTCGGCCAAACTCCGTACTGGACACAGTATCCACTTACTTGACTACTCATATAGAATCTCTTAGCAGCTTATAATCGTCTTCCATTGTACGATCGCTATCACTGTACCCGTACTTGATGCGATGGTTAGTAGGCTGTTGCGCAATGGGAATAATATGGCGGTCGCCGATGCGATGGTGCTCACCGTCTTCTATGTTGTAGACAACATTTGAACGGATATGGGGATTGAGAAAGTCCATTTTATCCTGCGCAGGCCATGTCGATACAACCTCGCGCACAAAGCGCAAAAACGTTGCACGTTTAGCTAGGAAATTAGGTACTCGGTCAACAAAATTTTTAATCCCCTGAAACCCTGTGTTAGGCTCCAAGTAGTCAACTCGTACTCCCAACCGATCTTCAAACTCCCACTTGTCGTAACCCCCTTCCAAGTAGAGGTTCATGAAATGCTCGGTGAGGACAGTTTCAACATGAATGCGAAGCTCTGGGTACAGCTCATGCAGTCGAAGTACATTACACTCCCATAGCTTTTCTGCACGCCGACTTTTGAAGCGATAGATGCTATCCCAGGAGGTACACAGCAAAATGCGATCAAGGAGTTGCCTTTCCCGGATATGCTCTAGGAGAGGAAGCAACTCCTTGTCCATTTTAAAAATGAGAGAGGTAGCTATCCAAAAGGTAGGCAAATTACGTTCGACTGTCATATCCAATATGCGGTCAACCAACTCGTAAAAGAGCTCTTTGACAGAAGGAGAGGAGAGTTGATTTTGGAAAAACTCTCCTCCGATCAGCCCAAACCCATCTGCCTCTCGTGCTTCTGGAAGCTTTAATAGCGATAAGATATATTGTAACGACTTGACTTTATCAACATCAGGCTGCCCATGAACAAAGCAAAAGTCACAGCCTACGTTGCAGTCAATCCAAGGGCAGTACTGAATGATGTTGTTTGTCATAATCCAAAAGCTCGCTTCATATCACATACATAGCAACTACCGTTAGAGCTGTATCGCTGGAAGTTGATAGAGTGACCGCAGGGCGCCGTCTCACAGCTGCAATCATCAAACTCGTTCGTCGCGCTATTGTATTGCAACACTCGTTTATCTTGATTGATGTCCATACGGGTGATGTAGTCACTCACATAGCCAGGCATCTCTTCCTCAACCACTTGAAGTGTACGAATGATTTCACTTCTCGTCGCGGTAAGCTCTGGGATAAGCTCAATGTACGGAATCAAATTCACGTAGCACTTATACCATTCACTAAACCATTTTACAGAAAACTGCTTCGAGAGAATTTTCTCACAGCACGTCTTGCTCAACATCGTGTTGACGTACAGTTTACAGCTGTGGAAACTCTTAGGAATGTCGAACAAATTTCTCAACATTAGTGTATCTGTGCCGTTTTTGAACCGACCATCAAAATCATAACTTGTCGTAAGATGAAGTCGATCCATTACGCCACACTTCTCACACATCTCGAGAAGATGGTATACGGATGAGAGGTGTCTATAGATGAGGTTTGTGTTTACATACAGTTCATCTATCACTTGTTCCGCCATCAAGTACGTAGTCATACCCAACAGCGTGCGCAGAGACGCATGAAGTTGAGGCGTATCGAAAAGCTCCCCTCCTACCAACATCACGTTGCTACCCTTAGGAAGGTAAGTGGAGAGATAGAGCATTGTTGTCTCAATACTCTTTTCCATCTCTTCTATGGAAAGAAGCTTGAGTTTCCCACAACGCAGCTGCTCCTTCTGAAAGCAAAATGTGCAGTTGTTCCTGCAGTTTGGCCATAGAATGAATTCGTAAGTAGTTGCCATTTTGCTATCTCCTTCAATGCGGTTACTTACTTAACATCTGCTTGCTTAAGAGACTTCTCAATATCCTTTACGAAAGCGTCAGTGATGCACAAACGGCTAGCAAGTTCTACCACGTATACATACGCGTATTCAACTTGAGGTAGAGTAGAGGTGTCAATGCTGTCGCCCTTGTTAAAGATCGCTGAAAGTGTGAACAGATCTGACGCAAGAAGTAGGCTGTGATACAGATTAGGGACACGCTCAAGCTTGTCAATAACTGTGATCTCTGTTTTGTGAATTGAATAAAGCGCACCCAGGTACCAATACGCAAGCTGAGTTGATACGCGTTTGATATCGGGAGCAAGAGTCGCCTTGAGATCAATAAACTCCTCAATTGACTTCACATAAGAAAGGGGATAGTCGAAATAGGTTTCACTCAAAGAGTTATACTGCTTGATGAGGTTGAAGATGTTTAGAAGGAGTGAGGCGTTGACAAGGTCCTCTCGGTTCATTGCATAGTGCAGCAGCTTAACAAGCGTATCAGTACTGCACTGTTTTGCATCAATCTCAATTACGGGCAACACTTGTTTGCCCTCCGCGGTACGCGTATCAAACTGTGCCTCATAATCGTTGATGCGCTTGACTGTTGCAAGTACGATCTTTGCAGGAGTTGTTTCATCGAAAGAAACACGACCACCTGCTTTAATCGATTCAAAATCCTGATCTGTAAACTCTTGCGTGACCAACATTTGCTATACTCCTTTATAGTTGCATGAAAGCAATGAAATATGAACTAGACGAGCTAGAGGAAGAAGAACTACTAGAACTTGACGATGAGCTACTTGACGTCAAGCTGTAGCTATACGTAACCATGTAGGTGTTGAGGTTCGCTACAAGGATATTGTTAATAATGTCAACCATATCCTTTACTTCAAGTGCGGTAGCATAATCAGGTAATGAGTAACCTTCTATGGTTTGAGCAACACCTGATTCATAGTAGATGGTGTACACTTGAGATTCAAACGGTGAGGAAGCACGACAGATATGGGTACGACAAAAGACAGCTACGTTGTTAAGAAAATTAAGCAACCCTCGTCCACTAACCGTCGCAGCAAGATTTGAGTACACTCCTCGAGACGTCATAAATGCCTGAAAAGTGTTTCTGACCACATCTTCACTAACCGCCGAAATAGGGTTGTTGATACGCATTGTGTAAGTGCAGGGAGGATTATTGTCAACGTTTGCTGGTGTCCCCTGAACACTTGCTAAAGTATGCGTATAGCCTGCTTTCATCGAAGCAGGCAAGCTATTTGTATTCGGCACATTGCTGCACATAGAGACCATAGCAGCAATCACTTTATCATATAGTGTTTGATACGTAAGTGATGATTCCACCATGGTATTTACAGCCTCATAAATGCAATAAAGTAAGAGCTGGATGAGCTACTAGAGCTCGAAGAGGAACTACTAGAGCTTGAGCAAGAGCTACTAGAGCTGCAAGTGATCGAATAAGAGTAACGTGTCACATACACAGTCCAGTCACGAGATACGTTTTGCACAAATCCATCTATTTCTGTCTGAGTAGTCGCATCATCGATGTTAGGCTCATTAGGTGCGTTTGCGATTGTGTCAACTACACCACTTGAGTAGTAGTAGGTAGCGGACTGGTTGTCGTAGCTACTCACAACACGAACGAGTTTTGCCGATAGGAACGCAGCGAGGTTTGCGTAAAAATTCACCATACCTCGTGTGGTTACATACTCACCCGTCTTGCTAGCAAGACCTCGTGATTGAAAAAACGAATCAAGCTGACTTCTTACAGTCGAGCTACTCACAGTCGCTAGGTATGTACTACTCTGTAGCGTGGCAGTAACAGAGACCCCAGCACTTGCATTCCCAGTTGGGTTGCTGTTATAGCTGTCTGTATACGAATGCCCAGGGCGAAGGGAAGCACTACTTTTAAAGGTATCAATATTGCCGCAGATACTTATAATTTTGTTATAAACTCCAGCAATAAGATCCCCGTATGTTATGCGTTGACCTGTTTCAATAGCCATATAAAATCCTTAAAAAAGACCCTACATAAACTATTAAACTTTAGTATACCTCAGGGTCAAGCTTGACAACAAAAGAACCTCGATTGTCTGCGTTACCTAATACGAAAGCGTATTCTGCAAACCCTTCTTTATCAAGCCAGTCACACAGCAAGTTCTGTACTTCAGCTAGAATTTGATCGCTTGAATTTTGCAGCGCATCTTTTGTAGTAGAGATAGAAACGACGGGATCATCCTCAACGTCCATTCTGTAAAAGAGAACCTGTGCGTGAAAGCTGTCCTCTTCAAACAAAATCTCACATTGAAGAGGAATTCCAACGCGGAGCTGCTCTAAAGTAACATTACTCATCTTTTTGTAATTCCTTTGACATCTGTTCGAGCGTGTAGTATATGTCGCGCTTTCCCCAGGGTTCATAAGGGTTAGCCGCTCGCTTCAATCTTTCTATCTCACCTTTGAGTGAAGCGTTCTCAGACTTGAGGCATTCGATTTTAAGTTCAAGTTCGACAATGCGCTGTGTTAGCTCGTAGTTTTTAGCTTTAAAGTCTGGTAAGAAAATCTGTGAGGAATATCCGTCAACCAACTTCCGTACCTCTTCAGAAAGACGAAGGTAACAATTTGCATTATCGACTTTGAGCTTTTGATACTTAGCGTAGGTGTCAACAAACACACGTTCGTCAATAATCCCGTTCTTGAGGTCAGAGACGAGTTCAAGCGCTAGTCGATCAATATGCGCTTCGTACATCTGAGGCGTATAGGGAACCTCGTTATTAACAGCTTCTTTTTCCATAACACTATTTCGCAGTCAAAGATAAAGGACACTACCCAGGTGCAGTGTCCTTTTTGTGTTTAGTTAAAACTCTTCAATGTAGCGCAAAACCTTATACGTAAAAGTACCAGGTTTTGTAATGTAGTAACAACCAACTATCAGTATTCCAATTGTGATGATGTTAGAGTACGGCGTCCAATCTTCACCCATCAAATACATGACAGAGAAGTGAAAAGCAAGAGCTGGGATCAACGGCAAACCGCAGATCACAAAGAGCACAAGAGTGAGGATAAGTGATTTTAACATAGTTAACATAGAAACCTCCTATGCCCCAATTATAAACGCCTTAATAGTTAGTCGTCAAGTTTATTGAGCATGTCTGTTTCAATTCGTCGCCCATCTGGAAGCTCAATTACCAACGGCGGCTTCTTTGTAGGAGTCTCTGCTTGATTATTGACATTGTCCTTAGCAAACTCTACGAGGTTGGTATGAATCTGCCAACCCGTACTCAACATCTCAACCTGAGTTGGAATCCAGGGAACCAACCCATAACGTGATACAACGTAGAAGTAGGAATGAGTCATTTTCGAGTGCTTGTCAGGCGTCTGTAAATGAATCTCTACGTCTTCCTTCCAATGAGGAAGACGCATGAAACGTGTATCTGGTTTTAACAGAAGAAGGCGGAGTGCTTCGTAAAAAGGAAGCCCAGAGTCAAGCATCATGAGAAAGTCTCCTAAAAGTGACTTCGTAGTCTAAAATACGTTTCCAGTCTTTTGAGCCAAAAACGTACTTACCATTATAGGTCCAGTGTTCGTAGTCGTAGTCCGGATAGTTAGAGTACAGAGGACGCTCGGTGAGAATGAAAATCTCATCACTCATCTGTAAATCAAAAACTACATGAGTCTTACGAGGAACCTTTTGCTCGGGGTAGGAGCACTGTATGAAGTATTCTACTTCTCTATACCGATCGACCCACCCAATAGGGACGTACATAGACGAATCGGGAGACCATTTATGGATAAGAAAGTACATTCCATCCCGTGTTACGAGGAAGTTGTTTGGACCTAGCTTAGCCATAATTGATCTCCCGATCTGTGTTTTACTTTCTCTTGACCCCTTACAAACAGATAAAGGGTCAAGAGAAAAGCACCTACTTTCTCTGTCCAGAGGTGCCATGGACCGTATACATAAACACGCATACGAGGTGCCCTTATGGGTCGAAGAGCATAGTTACCCTAGGGATTAAATATTTAGCTTACTCTTCGCATAGTTTAAGCCAGAGCCTCATCGTTACGCCATGCAAGGGAGCGACTATTACACAATGTTCCCCGTGCAACAGTTCCGGGTGTCGTCCGCGCAGAGTGGGAAGGTTGCTTGCAACATTAAGTTCGTACGCCACTTAATGTATCTTGATACCATCCCTAAACCTTACGGAGTTATCTTACTAGTATTGTACACTATATTTACGAAGTTGTCAAGGGAAGATGTAACCAGTGTTTCCCCTTACTCCGCAATAAGGTATTGTTGTACCATCTTGAGTGTAAGGTCACCGTCTTTAAACAGCTCAAGGAACTGATAGACTTCAGTTAGATCACGAAAGTATCGTACAAACACTTCGTCATCTACTGCCGTAACAATCATTCTGTACCTATTGCCGTGGTGTTCCTTGACATACTTCTCTGCCATTTCCTCTACGTCAAATATACACCATTCTGTACCATCTTCACACTTAAAAGGAGGACAGAAGGTATGACTGTTTGTAGAGATAGCCCCGTTCATTGCATAAAAATCGTAATGAGCGCGGTCAAGTATGAAATTAAGGAACGGTCTACATTTGTCTCTGTTAACCCAAGAGTCAGCTAAAAATTTGTAATTAAGTCTAACAGTCATAAAGGTCTGTTTAAAATCTTCACAACACAGCAAGCGACAACCACACCCAATACACCCATAATGCAGAACTTGTCAAACTTGTCTAATTCAAGCATACCAATAACGGGCATCAAGAGAATGAGAAAACCCGTTAGCATATCAAACCGACTGTCATTCATCTCAACACCCGTCATAGAAAAAAGTTGGCAGGGGCAGAGAGACTCGAACTCTCAACCGCAGGAATCAAAATCCTGTGCTCTACCAATTGAGCTATACCCCAATACTCAAGTCAACTTACCCTGCAAAATAGCTTGCATTAAGGTAGTGGGACGACAAGTGTTGCAGAGTTTCCTCATTCACCCAACGTTCCTGAAGCTGATTATCGCGATCAATATCGTTGTACCACTCTAGCGGGCCACCCTGTTTGAAAACCTTATACCAACGGTTGTAGGAACCGTACATATTAGGTATTTCCTGCGACTCATCGTACCAAGGTTCCGCTGTCTTTTGACTCTGCATGAAATTCAAAAGAGCTTCTCTGCTTTCAGCAAAAGCAACCAAATCCATGCTCTCGAAACGTTCACGCATGGGATTGAGAAAAAGCAGGTACACTTTGTATTCAGTGATGGTACGTGTTTCCATTTTTGCTATCTCCTTTTAACACCAGAAAAAGTAGAAGTCAGCTTGCCAATTAGTCGCATCAGCTTGCCATTCTTTGAGCTTTTCCCGGACTTGTTCCTTTGTAAAGTCCTCGTCATCAAGCTCTGAATCCGGTACTTTCTCAAGCTCCTCAAATAGAAATGGAAAATCCTCTGAGGTAAACTTGACATAATTCCTTACGTAGTCATGCCCTTTTCCCTTCTTCTCCAACAGCGCTTGAAAAATCAGAAAAAGTGCTCTGCAGTGCTGCCCATCATACGATTTGTACCACATAATAGAAGGTTCGTACCGATTAGGCAGCTCATCGTATGTCAGCGCAAAATCAGAGTTATCAGGACGTCTTTCATAAACGTCAATCTTGACGTCTGTTCCCATACACGTACTATCCCCTGTCAACTTGTGTATTATTTATTTACGAAATACGGACAGCATCTCCGATGTATTCGGATCTACTTTATTCTGTATACGGTCAGATTCACGTTGCACTTTTTGTTGATACGTATATTCAACCAAATCTGCGCATCCATACAAATGTGTAATTTGGTCTAACATTACACGAACATCAGCTATCTCTTCAGCAAGCATATCAACTGTGTGACCTTTCTTTCCTACTGAAAAGCATTCGACAGCAAGCTCGCAACATTCCTCTGCAAGTTTCACTAGCTGACGTTCCTTTCCGTAATGCTCAGCGACTTCTTTAACGTTCATAACTTGAATTTGAATGGTGCCCAAAGTGGGACTCGAACCCACACGTCTTTCGACGCCGCATTTTGAGTGCGGTCTGTCTACCAATTTCAGCATTCGGGCTTATGTGTATAAGAAGAGGGTAGGATGGAATCGAACCACCACAGCATACTTCTCTCAACGTCTATCTCGGACTCAATCTATATGCGTGTATAACTTTGTTGCAACAAAGTTACCTTTTCCCTAAAAGACCACTGTTCGGATGGGTATAACGTTTGCAACCGTTATGTACCTTCCTATTAGGCTACCCTCTTATGAAGAATGGTGCCTCCTGCAGGACTCGAACCTGCAACATCTGCCTTATCTAGACAGAGCTCTGACCGGGTATAAGCCGGTTTCTTTACCAATTAAGCTAAGGAGGCAAAATTGTTACGTTTAATCTTCTTCGCACCAACGTTCGTAAATCGAAAGAATGTTCGATGCAAACATGCGCGTAGTCAACATTCCCACACCGCCTGGTACTGGGGAAACAGCGTACCCGAGCGAAGGTAAGTTAGGAGAGCAATCACCCACCACTGTACCGTCAGGCAGCTTGTTGATGCCCACATCGTAGATGATAGTGTCAGGACGTAACCAATCCGTATCAGCTTCGGTAATGAAATTAGGCTTGCCTACTGCACACACGATCACGTCGGCCATTGTGTAGAAATTTTGTCGAATGCGTTCACTCGTTTTTGAATGAATCTGAATAACGTTCATATTAGCATCGCGTGCTAGCTGAACCATCGGATTACCGACAAGATCCGAACGTCCGATCACGAGCATTGTTTTACCTTCCAAGTCACTCACAGTATCGCACAAATGACACATGATGCCTGCAGGAGTGCAAGGGTCAACAATAGCATCCTTATGTAACCCGTCAATATCTAATGTGCCCAAACGCGTGTCGTTTAGATCAAAATCTGCAAAGGGTACTGGGTATTGGACGATCGTAGGAATGCCGTCGGTAATGAACGTATCGAGAACGCTTTCAAAAGTCGAGCGATCAACATCACCCTTCAAATGAACATGGGCAACATGGATTGCTAAACATTCACATACTCGAATCTTGTTTTGTACGTACAAAGTGCTAGCGGGGTCATCCCCTAGTTGAATCACACAGGCTTTTAAATCATGTACATGAGCTCTCAAACAAATCACGCGACTCATTAGCCCTTGCTCAAACTGTTTAACGTACTCACGGAACGCTTCCTGCGTGTAATGCGCAGCGTATGGGTTGACTCCTAACATAGTTATACCTCTGTGTGTATTTGGTGGGTTGGATATTTACATAGAAAAGTATATAGGAACATGAACGAGCTGTCTCAGGTAGCTTTGTTGGCATAAGCGAATTTTTACCCGTCCACGCTCCTATATTAAATGAGTACTCTACAACAGAGGATGAGCTATAGGAGATAGCAAGAAAGCTCTTACTCTATCACAAAGTACTCATTTAATACAGTGCTTTGATGACCCCTTTCCGGGAGTAGGAACAGGAACTCAAGTACCCTTTACACCTAGCCTGTTTAAAGGAGGGGAGAACGTAGTGCAAAGAGCTTTGAGATTCGCAGAAAGGAGTCATCAAAACAGGGTAGCATATTTTGTTACCCTGTATTTACGGTTCTCAATACTGCCCATCAGCGCACTGGAATACAGTGACACCTTTTGAGCGATACATTTTGACAACCGAGTCTCGATCGTCGATTGCGAAGAGTACGGGTAGGCTTAGTTGGTTCAACCATTTCATCTTCAGAATATGGTCTGGCGTGTGATCCTCATTGGGTCTCATCACCATTGTCATTCTATTTACGAAATCGTTGCCCATATACTTTTTAAGCCAACGTACCGTATCTCTACGCAACCGCTCAGGACGACCTGTAAAGATTATGAACTCGACTTCGTCTTTGTACGCAGCGAAGAGAGCCTTGACAGTAAGAATGACAGGAAGATTCGGCGCATCATTTTTGGCTTCTTTGTACCAGTTATCCCAGTCCTTATTCCGAATGTATTCCATTCGGTGTTCAGGGTCGCTAAGTGTAGAATCCATATCCAAAAGAATCACGCCTGACTTTATCATTTTACTGCCTCTTTGTTTTAGTCGTGTAAACTTCTACGGATTTCAAAACATGCTGTCATGTATTCAGAGTCTGTCAATGCGTAACGAGCTTTTGTCTCTGTTACGTCCTTCCCAGACAGGGAGTTGAACTCGTTCAACTTTGCCTCTTTACCTTTAATAAAAAGGACCACCTTACCGTTTTTGACCTTGATGTCAACTAACTTGTCTCGCATATTAGACATGATACTTAGTTTTGAATTGTGAAAAGGTCATAGCCTTCTCGCCTGCCTTTTCGATTTTAGAGGACTTACGCCCTCCTTCCGTATACAGCAGCACGGTCGTCTTAGCAGAGAAGGGAACAACGGTGCCGCCAAGAGCTGTAATAACGCTCTCTTGTTCAGCAGAGCGGTAACCAGTGAACGTTACGTTCACGCCTTTTAACGGTCCCTCTACTACCTGTAATTTACGCTTTACATACGGTAGAGGTTCCTGCATGAGATCTTTGTTGCGCTTCCAAAATGTATGGAAGTTAACAAGACCGCTTGCAATAAGATCCGCTGTTGCCTCGCCTATTCCGGGACCAATAATACTCTGTTTGATAGCACTCTCTGACCAAGTAGAAAGTACCAACAGATCGAAGTCTTGTTCCTGAAGAGAGGTGAGACGTTTGAGGCCGACCCCAGCATCAAAAGATCCACTCGCAAGCATCACTTGTGACACAGGAAAACGGGTTGTCGTAATAGGCAACAACGCTTCATAAACAAGCTTGCCTTTCCTAACACCAAGCAACTGTTGGAGCCTGGGAAGAAAGTGTTTGTGGTGTATCGCAAGCAACAGTCTACGTACCGAAGTGATCTCAAGCTTTTTGTACAGCGTAGATACCGTTTTCTCTTTCACTGTCTCAATGCCCAGAGCTTCGATAAAACGGGAAATCCACTTGATACGTTGTTCCTCTGTGATGCCTTCTGCTACAAAGTGTACACCCTTCAGCTTGTAGGCAGTTTGAGGATATACCAGTTCCCCAGGTTCAAGCACGTCAATGATCTTTGGAATTACATCTCCCGATCTCGTAATACGTACTCGCGCACCAATACCAATGCCATGATCAACCATCCACTTTGCATTGTGCGAAGTACAATACGTAATGCTTGCGCCCGCTAGTGTAACAGGTTCAACCTCGATCTTGGGGATCAACCTACCGTTGACACTCGTTTGGTAGATAATCTGTTTTACTGTTGTGTCAGCAAACTCCACGTTTTCCTTGTACGCGATGATATCGTGTTTAGGCTTATTTGCGGAGTCATACTCATACACCCATTCGGGGTTACAAATTACAACCCCGTCAGCCTCATACTTCCCGCCTCGGATATACTCAAAGTGCTTGACTTGAGTACGAGGAGCATCGAGCTTACAATACACAGTTTCAAAGCCTGCCTTAAAAGCAGACAGCAACCCTTTGTATTGAGGAAGACCGAAAACACCGAGAACTACAAGGTGAATATCACCCAACGCAGGATGCACATCTTGTCGGTTGAAAATACCAGACACCATGTTGCGGGGATTGTCGAAAGTGGCGGCCCATTTATGAGCATAGTCCTCTTTCGTTACAATCGCTTCACAACGAAAACAGATAGGCTTCTTGTGTTTGATGCTTTTAGGAATATTTAGGTAGGGAAGGAAGTAAGAAATATCTTTCCCATACTCACCGTCACCCCGAGTGATGAGACGTGAAGGTTTCCCGTGTTCATACTCAAGCAACACAGAGCAGCCGTCTAGCTTTGCCATGTATGCCCAACGGTAACGAGGATGCTTTGTGAACCACTCGTCTATATTCGTGTACCGCTTGTCAAGAGATGGCATGAAGTGAGGAAGTTTAACCTCAACCTTTTTACCTACCTTGACGCCTGTGCGATGCAACCCTCTCCACTTTGGATCCTTCGATTTGATCCAAGCTTCAAGCCGATCAAACGTAGGATCACTCATAATGGGGGACCCTTTGTAGTACGCATCCTTAGCTTCAAGGTACTTAGCTTTCGCTTGGTCTAGTGTGAGCTTCATTGCCATCTCCTTTTCACACTATTTACGCATCAGTTGTTGCTGTCATCTTCTACCGTATCATCAGCAAGCGCATTGCATACAGTGACAGCAGTACCTTCAGCAAAATAACTAGGAAGTACAACACAGGCACCACACTTGGTAGTTTCTTGGAAATTGACCTTAACAAGTTCAACGCCTTCAGGAAGGAGCTTAGGTGCAACTTCTTCGATCAAGTACGTACCCAAGTTCTCAGCCGTGGGATTGAAGGGAACGACAACAACCTTTTCGTCAAGAGCGCACAGTGCATCCTTCAACGGATCTTTTTCCCACACAAGGAATCGGTGATCCCAGTTTTTTTCAATCCAGTCGCACAACAGCGTCTTAATAAACGAAAAATCAATGACGCGGCCAACAGTATCAAGTCCGTCAGCAGCAACATGAAAAGTAACAACACCATTATGGCCGTGCAAATGCTCGCACTTACCACCCTGGCCAACGACTCGATGACCATACGAGAATTCGTGAAAACGATGTGCAATAATCATACCATCTATCTCCTTTAAAGTTACCGTGCTCACTCCATTGTGAGCACGCACAAAATATTTACGGTTTTGGTAGGAAATTTTTGCATACTGATGTATAAAGAGGTACCAGCGTAGAGTAGGTTTCCGAGTCACTATGTCAATCACGCAACAACCGCGAGGAGGTTAAACTCAATCAATATCCCCCGGAGTATTTGCCTCAAGAGAAAAAGGATATCGACAGGACCGAGTTACCAGGATCCTTACTGACCTCATTGCCTACGCTGGTACCTTTCTTTGTACACAGAAAAAACACTTGTGATGCAACTCTGCGGAATTTGACCCCACAACGTGCCCATGTCGTGACCTTGAAAAACAGAGCTGCATCACAAGTGCATTCTCTTGCACCTGCTCTAATTTAGTTTACGGTATTAGAGAACCCGTCGAAGTTTCCTAAAAAACCTATCGCGTTCTTCAGGGGTAACCTTCAAAAAACGATCAATCTTTCTAAGATATGAGTCGTAGTTTTCCTCAGCTGCCTCAGCGTTATTCACACCAATGTAGTCTGAGAAGTCTGCATTGTACTCTCCTCGGGCAAGTGAGATGTACAGTGCACCTCGATCGTTCATGATCTTCTGAAGTGATGTAAGCCCTTCGCGTTCATCACGGTAGCGCATTTCAAACGGCTCCGGCGCATGCAAAGAGTTCAACACAGAGATGTCAACGTTGACCGACTCAAAGGTACCATCCTCGTGTCTAATCAACCGTTGGTTCTTCTCACGTGTATTTTTTGCAATGATGTCAATACCGCGATTGTGAATTGCTGATTTCACTGTGTTGATCGCGTGAAGGGGAGTTTCAAAAAACGGATACTTTTTATGAAGTGCCCATAGCCCAGCACAATACAGCTCGGTTTCAATGTCGTGCCTGTGCAGCCCGTAGCTCTTCATCAAAAACGTCATCTTCTTGGTAACGAACTTACCTATATAAGGTTTAAGTCCCCGCACCAATACATCTTCGTTTTTCTCTAAGCGCTGTAAATCCCAGGGATCACACAAAGAAGGAATATTTATTCGTTGTGCAACCCATGAGAGCGCTTTCGTATCCTTTCTGTCTACTCCATACGCCTCAGCCTTGAGGGCCTTTCCCGTAGCAAGTGCATATACAAACAGTTTGCAGTTCCTACAGAGGTACCCATTATAGACTAAGTCAACTTTGCTTACATCAAGTTCATTGCAGCGAAAGTTCTCCTTCATCTCGTTCTTCGTGATGTTATCAAACAGATAATCGAAGTAGAGCTGAAGCATTGTTCCCTTCGCTCTCCCACTTGTGCCAGTTAATGCGTTAAGCATATTAAATACCTCACACCGTATAAATGGTTTATTGAGAGAGTGAAGGAAAGGTTACATAGTAAGAACCGTTACAATGCGATCATAAGAATCTCGCGTGCGCTTGACCAAGTTTTTCTTGATCGACTTCGCGTACGGATCGTCATCCTTTTTAGTAAACCACGATCGAGGTGCTGTGTCGATAGTCGGCACCTCAGGTTCGTAATTGTCTACCGCGGCAATCCGTTTTGATCTTTCGATCTTGGGGTTATTGATCATTCCCTGTGTGACCATTGCTTTTTTCTTCTTCGCAAAGTCTGTAGCAGAGAACACAGAATCTGGATACATATACGCAGTAAATGACCTGCCAATCGAACGCCGTTCAGGGGATCCAGAAATTACAATTTTCCCATCCTGGGTATATCCAAGAACATACGCAGCAGCCCAGTCACTCAGATATTTCCCCTCATTACGAATAGGGATATATACTTTGCTGCCAAACTTATGTTCCTTATTTTTTGCCTTACCTCCCGTCTTGAGCAACGCTATCAATATGCGACGCTGTTTAGGAGTGTAAGCAGAGAACACAGAAACGAGTGCTCCGAAAGACTCTATACTTTTCGTCAACTGTGAGATGTCAGGGGAAAAGCAAGTAGGCGCAACTGCATACGCTTTCACTCCCGACTTCGAGCAAGGACATGGTTGTCCGGGTTTACGTTGACTTTTGAAAAAAAGGCATTCCGAACATCTCATAGGAGATGTTTCTTTCAAGGTTAATTTTTTCTTCAACATATTATTTTATTGGGCACTAAAATGTTGATTATATAAACGGGTAAGCGCTATCGCATACACCGCAGCTCTCGATTTCACATTAAGCACGCTCTTTAACTTATCGAGCTTTTGTGCGTCTCCTTTCGTAATCTTAAATGTCATCGGCAACAGCTTGTTAGGGTCATCCTCTAGCAACTGTTTTGCCCTATATATTATACTACAAAGGTATTGTAATTTGTTAATAGCCTGTAGGGGTAAACCCTTACATATTACAGGTACCTTTGTAGGGTCGTAGGAAAGTTTATGCACTTTGGAATGACAGGAGTCACATAAACTTACCACAGGTCCATCGACTCCTCCAAACGCACGAGGTAGCATATGATGTCGTTCCTCGTTAGCGCGTCCTGGAGGAGTGGCAGTAGTGAACCTCTCACCGCAGACCCAGCAGTGATCTTGGATTAGGGACTTCATGCTAGTCCATGTTCTTCATAGTAGAACGCGTAGGGAGTGGTTTCAAAGTTACGCACTCTCTGAACTTCTCCTGTAAAGATCAGCGGTTCTTCAGAAGACGTCAATATGTCAGACACCGAATTAACGAACGCACGATAGCGGTGAGTCAATGGCGGCATCATAGGAACAAGTGGCATAAAAGGAAGAGGAGTAGGATGGTAAACAGAACCGTTACTCAACCGAAGTTCTACCATGCGATTGGTAAGGTCGCTACCCATCAACGGCATAATAAGTGAGCTGGTATCAACTTCATCATTATACCAATATCCCAGCGAGTCAGCGCGTGCAATGTACGTGCGAGTTGGATCAACTGCACAAGGATCAACACACTCGTTCAACACCACGTGCCACTTCGTTTCATCAAAAGTGAACGGACAGTTGCGAAACACCCTCAACAAGAAGTCAAGGGTGTCGTCGCTTGGAAAAACTACTACTTCATTTAGTACCATCTGCAAAACCCCAGTCTCTGACTGCAATGCCTTGAAGACCAAGAGTTTTTGTACCTACCATCCCTGCTGCCCCGTAGTTACGGAAGCACTTGCGGAAGGCGTCAGCTTCGTCTTCTGGCATCAGCCAAAACCAAACAATTCCTCGTCCAGCTATCGCAGAAGACACGCCGTGTTTCACAATCTGTATGTATTTCACACTTTTCCGAGCTTCCAACTTTTTGACAATTTCTCGCAAAGTAGGTTCAACTGAACTCTGTTTTACAACACTTCTGTTGATACCAACGACAAGCTGATCGTGTAAAATTGGGTAGCCGCAGATCACTGACACACGAAACGATTTTTGCATCTGAGGGATCAAGAAGTACGCATTATGCGGTACCGGCATCACAGGAGCTCGACAGACCAAATACGGTTTGCTCTTCGCTCTTGCAAGTCGCTGCATTTCTTGACTCGCAGTGTCAAGAGTCGTTTGCACTGCTCTTGCCTCATCTCTGACATAACTCAAGTCAACACCGTTTTCCTTGAGGTCTTGGATTCTAGTGTTCAACGAGTCAATCAATACCTGCGTTACCTCTTTCACTTCTCGTACCGAGTCAAACGAGATTTCCTCTAAGGGGACATCTCCCGTTTTGAATGCATCACGTGCAGATTCGAACTCGTTCGAAAAGCGCGTCACATGGCGTTTTAGGCCAATGGGCATCTTCACTTCCTCTAGCCTTTTCAAGACCGCGCAAGTGAAAGCATACCTCTTTTCGTTTGTCCACGTAGGCAATTCCTTCAAGTACCCTTCCACATTAGTAAGATACTTGAGAAAGTCCTGCGCAACTGGTACTCTAAGTTCAAGAGCATGAAGCTTGTTGGTGTCCTGTTCCATATTTTCACCGTTTAGTGTCATACCCATGTCAAAAAGGGGACGTAACTTTGGTTATATGTTACGTCCCCTCCAATTTCGTGTTAGCGATTTTGATTAGATTGCAAATTCGTCCATGTCGGCCTTCTTGGCAGCGGGCTTCTTTGCAATCGTCTTACCCTTAGCAGGAGCAGCCTTCTTAGCAACTGGCTTCTTGGCAGCAGGAGCCTTTGCCTTCGCTTCCTTCTTAGCGGGAGCGGCCTTCTTAGCAGCCTTCGCCGGAGCAGCCTTCTTAGCGACTGGCTTCTTAGCAGCCTTAGCAGGAGCAGTTTCCTTACCAGTCAGCTTAGCGATCTTCGCTTCGAGGCGAGCGTTTTCGCGTTCGAGTTTTGCGTTTTCGCGTTCGAGCTTTGCAACGTCGCTAGCAACGGCCTTGATCTGGGAAGCAACCTGTGTCGTCATAATGTTCACCTATAAAGTTTATGTGTGTTTTAAAAATTGTGAGGTCACCCTCGTGTACCCGGAACAAGTATCACGAGGGGGAGCTTTTACGAGAGAGGTTTGTGCCCCTTGTTTCTCGTATACCTATTCTTGTAATAAGTATACCCTATATTTACGAAATTGTCAAGGGTCTACACCAAAAATTTACAAATTTTTCTCTCATTTTACCGTAAGTTGCTGGTTAAACCTCTTTTCCTTCACTCGTTTATCTGTATGAATCAGAGTTATGAGCTCGGGAAGCTCGTTAATGAGCTTAGTTTTGGGCTGTTTGTAGTTTTTTAACAACACTTTTAAGACCCTCTCCTGCTCTTTGAGCTTAGTTTTAAGGGCCTGTTGGTCGAGTTTAGACAACGCGCGTACCTTAAGATCAAGGATTTGGTTGGCCTGAGCAAGTGTTATCCCTAAGTTATCCACAAGATACTTGGCCGAGTCCTTCACTCTTAACGCTTTAAAGATCACGTCTAACTTTGTACTCGCAAAAATAAGTAGTTTAGAGTAGTCGATCACCCCCCGTTGTCGCTCCATACGGTACTCTAAACAACGCTTTTCGAGCTGTAATCTTAAACGGCACCAACGAACAAAGAACTCCGCAACGCTGAGAGAAAGGAACTGTGTATCGTACTTTGTTACCCCGTCCTTGGTTTCACTTACTCTGTGCGTGACGTTGAATTTGTATGACACGTTCACACGCGCCAATTTTTGGACTTTCTCAACAAACGCTTGGAACTGAGGAAGGTTGTACGCTTTCTTGCATTCGATCGTAAACGTTGTGCTTCCCTTTGAGTTATAGCACCGCTGACACTCTGGGAATAGTCTAACCTTTTGAACGAACTTATCAACAGACAACCCACTTGGCCATTCCGAGATCGTGATGGTTTTCTTTGCCTCGTTCACTTCAAGCGTTGACTCGAACTGTACCACAGCCTTCCCAGTAGCCATCAACTCAACCCATGCTTTCTTATTTGCAGCGGAATTTACAAGATGCCCACCCCAGTGCTGCTTTGGTTTGAGGATGCGTGCATAGTCCTTCGGTTCAAGTTTCTTTCCGCTGAGCAGCTGAGTAAGAACCTCGACTACAGACTCAACCGTGAACGTAGGAATAGAACAAGTGATGCCAACACCAATACCGTCAGCGCCGTTGAGAACAAGGAAGGGAAGACGAACAGGAAGGACAACAGGTTCCCTTGTCGTATTGTCGTAATTAGGAACCATGTCTGTCACGGCCAAGTAGTCAGCTTCAAAAACAGACGCGCCGATCTTCGACAGCTTTGCATTTGTGTAGCGATAGGCAGCAGCAGGATCAAGTAGTCCACCCCAGTTCCCTACACCTTCGAGTAATGGGACATTATGGTGTACCATAGTTTGCATTGCACCGTAAACTGAGCTGTCACCATGAGGATGCAACGTACCAATGCAATGTCCAACGACCTTAGCGCTCTTAGTGATCTCGCCTCCTTTGAACGAGTTCATTGACCACGCAACACGACGGAGCACAGGTTTCAGTCCGTCATACAGTTCAGGAATAGCTCGGTCAAGATTGACTTCCGTAGCGTACCCTGAGATATTACGAATACCAAAATCAGAAAGGGACTCTGTCTTGACCGGCATTTCTATCTCCTATACCAAAACGGTAAGGGAAGTAACAACTTCCCTTTACCCTATATATTTACTTTTCTACGAAAACGGAACTTGCGATGCCATTCTCAGTAAGTGCTTCCTTCACAATATTCAACGCATATATGCTGTCTTCATCTACTCCAGCAGTAAGCAAGTCTTGCGAATGTTTCTCAAAAGCTTTTACTGTCCAGATAGAAGACTGCAAAATACCATGCGGATAGCTGGTACGAGCTTGCACTGATGTGTATGGGTTACGCACTGATGATTCGATCTCGGTTCCAATGCTTGTGATGTTTTTCCAGAAAAACGCCTTGTTTTTAAGACGGCTAAAAAACTGTCCTACATCTGCGCTTGATGGTGTGTGGTATCCAATACCCTTGAACGAGTCAATTACATCACCAGTAGCACTGTGACGTTTACGCCCAGGCTGATCATAAAATGGTGTCGTACTCAAAAGGTCGAAGTCACCACCAGCATCTGCATAAGTCACAGAGTCCTGATCAAAAAGATTTCCCAAGTAGAGAAGAGCCTTTTTTAGATTGCCTTTACGCTTGTGATCGAACACAAAGAAAGACACCTCTTTTGAAAGATCCGCACCTTTCTCTTGATAGACACCTGTAATGGGGAGAACACCAAAACCCATCGCTGTAAGTTTTTGCCGAAGCAAAAAGGTATTCTTTTTATTCACAGCGGGAGGTACAATGTATTCACTAATCAGAGTGTCTTTGTCACTCTGTGACATCTTCTCAATAGCCTTCAAGCCGTACTCATAGTAGGCGTCTGCTGAATAGTTACGGCATGCTGAAATGGTTCCGCAGTCGTAGTTTTGAATATGCTGAGCTAGTCTAGCTAACCCAGCAGCAGTGATAACTGTTTTCATATTTATCGTCCCTTGACGTTAGTTTGAACTCTTTTCGTTAAAAGTTCTAAAATATAAAACTCTTAACAAAAAGGGTTCCTCGGTCTAGGAGGAACCCTATCATTTTACTTCACGCTTTTGTTATGCTTCTCATCGAGGCAGAACTTCAAAGACAGCGCAGGTGCATGACCTTCATAAAAGTCCTTGATGTAAGTGTATAGGTTCATTGCGCACTCATCAGGCACCTCAGTTTCAAAGTGACACAGAACTTCGATGGGCTTGTTCTTCACTCCAGCAGCGAGCATGCCACTCAAGAAAGCCTGCACGATGCCGAGGTAAAGGGTGAAGCTCTGTGCATTGCGCGTATTGGTAAGAAACTGACGGAAGGCTCGACGCTGTGCCTTGTTCAAGGTGTGTTTAGCCATGTTTAAATAACTCCTTAAAAAACTTAACAGAGAGGGCAACAATTCCCTATGGACATTATAACATAGATGCCTCCCTTTGTCAAGTCAAATCATAATACCTTATAACCACTTGAGGAGATTCGGAAACAACTCTATAAGGTTTAGGAGGAAGCACAAAAAATGTATCTCCTCTAACCACTTGCTGAACTATTGATACATATATACCATCAAGATAAGGCATTGCTTGTTTATATATCGAAGATCCTCCTATCACAAAACTGTAAGGAAACATCATAAGTGCTTGCTTAAGAGAATTAACCCACACTACATTCGGTAAAGTAGGTGAGGGATGACAGTGAGATACAACTACATTTAACCTCCCTACAAGAGGACTAGATAAGCTATTATAAGTTGTTCTTCCCATAATACAAGGAAATCCCATAGTCATTTTACGAAAAAAATTCATGTCTTCTTTACATTGCCATGGAATTATCCCGTTAAATCCGATCACGCCATTTTTAGATACGCCAACTATACCTAATCTCATACTGCAATGGGAGCTTTTATAGCCGGATAAGGATCATAGTCGATAAGAGTGAGGTCATCTAATTCACACTTGCCCGCGTTGAGGTTGTCCCAAGTAACAGCGTCACTCAGATGTAACGTGGGTAGAGAACGTGGAATTCTGCTGAGCTGTGTTTCTACCTGTTCTATGTGGTTCTTGTATATATGCACGTCACCTCCTGTCCACACGAACTCTCCTACTTCGAGGTTACAAAGCTTCGCAATGATATGAGTAAGGAGAGAGTAGGAGGAGATGTTGAACGGAAGGCCGAGAAACACATCACAACTACGCTGATAAAGTTGACAAGAGAGCTTGCCGTTTCTCACATAGAACTGAAAGAGACAGTGGCAGGGAGGTAAGGCCATACGGGGGAGCTCAATAGGATTCCACGCAGATACAATGTGGCGACGAGAGTAGGGGTTGGTTTTAATTGAGTCAATCACTTGAGCAAGCTGGTCAACTCCTCGTGAACCAAGTACCTGCATGGGGATTGTGTGTTCGCAACCTTCGCCGTGTGACTGCATATTGAGAGGTGCGGGGGCATCGTACACCAAACCATCAGCACCGAAATTACGCCACTGTTTACCATAGATCGGACCTAGGTCGCCTTGTTCATTAGCCCATTCATCCCAAATCGTCACGCCGTGATCATGTAGGTACCCAATGTTCGTATCACCTTTTATGAACCACAAAAGTTCGTACACAACCGATCGCCAGTGAACCTTCTTTGTAGTCAGGATCGGAAATCCCTTGGTAAGATCAAACCTCAGTTGACGCCCAAACACAGAGATCGTTCCTGTGCCTGTACGATCGTCTGATGCGACTCCGTTGTCTTTTATATCTCGTAATAGATCTAGATAGTTTTGCATTTATAGCCTCTATAAAAACAAAAAAGAGAGTGAGTAACTTTGGTGTTACTCACTCTCTTATTTACTTGTTGTTTAGAGTGTGAAGGCAGTCAGGTCGGGGGAGGAAGCTTCGAGTACCACTTCAGCTTTTGCTTTCTTCGAAGTCTTCTTTGCTTCCTTCTTAGCCTTGAGTGCTTCAGCCTTGGCCTTCAACTGAGCGGCCTTTTCTTCTGCACGCTTTGCACGTTCGAGGATGCGAGCTTCGCGTTCTTCCAGTACCTTGCGGCGGGCAGCTTCTCTAGCCTTGCGAGCTTCCTCGCGTTCCTGGCGTTTTGCTTCGCGTTCTGCCTTGCGGGCTTCCTGTTCCTCATGCTTCTTGGCGAGGAGTTCCTTGCGGGCTTCGCGCTGGGCTTCGCGGGATTCCTTGAGTTCCTTGCGGAGCGTTTCGAGCTGTTCGACCAGAGCGGCGTTCTTAGCTACGAGAGCTTCGTGGGTGCGTTCGAGTTCGGTGACCGTAGCGGTGAAGGACTTGATCGTGGTGGTGAGAGTGGTGTTCGACATAGTGTACCTCTTAGGTTTCAGTAGTTGGTTGAGTGTTCTGGGCAGAGCTTATCATCTTCTGCCCTTTTGTTAACACTATTGTAACGCACCAAAACCTAAGAGTCAAGTCTTCGCACCAAAAATTTACAATTTATTTTTCGGTTAAGGTAGATTCAACATTCTCTTTCTGAATGCAACGTCATCATTCATACATGACACAAAATCTGTGGCATCCCTAGCAGTAAGGGGTTCGATCTGTATCAACCGACGTGAATCCTTATTAACCGCGAGTACCTCCATTAAAGAAGCGTCAATTTCTCCCCATCCCTTGATGTGATGAATGGGGGTTGACTTCGGAGCACCTAACTTCTTCAGCTTACCCTGTACCTCAGAGAGAGTATCACCAAGAACCAAGTTATCCTTATATTGAGCATACAACTCAGGTACATCCGCAACAAAGATGCGGCCTTGATTAAACAACTCAGGTAGGTACTTATAAAACAGAGCAAGTAGGAGAGAGTTAATGTGACAGTTATGACATAAGAAAGCATTGTCTGCTAGGGAGTCGCAATCATACTCTCCACCCTCATTCGTTTCTGCGTTTGGGGACACGACAAAAAAGTTATGCGCACCACAAACATCAAGACAGTAGAAATCGATAGTTTCCATTTGGGTGTCTGGATAAATGCACACATCTCTTTTACTGATGTCACATACAATTCCTACAGAAAGCGCTTTTTGAGTGATGCCTGTATTGACGTCAATGCAACCTTCTTTATCACTAAAGAGACGACAAGAAACTACGCTGTCTCCCAACTGCAGCTCATCCGTACGAACATAGCGTATGCTTCCGTCATCTTCACGTACCGCCCATTTATGAGAACCGGTACATTCAATCTGGTACGGATCATCCGCAATGTAACCTCTCTGAACTTGCTCTGCAGCAAAGCTCACTGTGTACTTAATATTAGTACGACAAGTGATACCTGCCCAGTTGATATCGGCAAAAACAGGTTCTTGCTTTTCCTCATCGTATGCAAGTACCCGAAGATGGTTGACTGCATTATAGTCAATTCCCTTTCTGTACCTACTCGTTACTTCTGTGATGGGCAGCAACCCCTCATTCGTAACCACAAGCGTGTCACCAGTAACAGGACCATCAGGATCGGGGTCAGCTAGACAGATAATCTTATCGACTTGCAATTTTTTCATCGGATCATCTGCCTTCGGGTCAAACCCAATAGCACCCAAGATCATAAGAACCTCTTCAGACTCCAAGACCTTGTCACCTGACTTGAGTGAGTTCTGTACCTTACCACGTAGCGGGGCAAGAGCTTGCCATGGTTTGCGCTTTTCACGCAAACCGCCTGAAGCGGACTCGCCTTCTACAATCAATAGTTCACGATCTTCCACTTTCGTTCTTGAATCATAGGGAGAGTACTTTGCAGGCATTCCCTTACGCTTGACTGCATTGAGAGCTTGCACGACTTTTTTGGAAGCCTTGAACTGGGAACGGAGTTCGGACAACTTCGAAGCTTTCTCACAAAGTCTCAACGCAAGTGCTTTATTCTTTTTGAAGAACTTTTCAAACTCTGCAGTAATGAGAGCTTCAAAGTCCTTACCGGCTCTCAAGTCAGTTAGTCGAGATTTGTCCTGAGATGAAAACTCCGCTTTATGGAGCTTCATATTCACAATACCGACCAAGCCTTCCTTTACGTCATAGGCAGAGATTGTTTGTTTTTTCTTTGCATACACCTTCAGCGTGTTCACTACTGCATTACAGATCGAGTCAACATGCTTACCCCCTTGCGAGTTAAACAACCCGTTGGTGTAACCACGAACGTTAAGACCTTCTGCATTCGAGAAAGCAACAACAGCATCGCACAGCTCATTGTGGAAAACGAACTTACTCTCCTCTGCACCTGCCTTCAAGTCAACTAAGATCTTGTCAACATACTCTACCGGACCTTCCTTTGAGATGTACTTTTTGGACTTTCCATTCTTATCCAAAATCATCACAGTGAAGCCTGGATTGAGATAAGATGTAATCTCAGCCCACTGATGCGCAAACTTCAGATCAATCCCAGACTTGCCGCTGAAAATAGTCGCATCTGGTTTGAAGTGAATTGCTGTACCTTTTTTGAGTAACTTCCCTGTAGGACCTTTCGGTGTGTTGATCTTTTTAACAGGTTGCGTCAAAATGCCCTTCTCAAACTTAATCGAGTACCAGGCACCTTTAAAGCAGGTGTACACATCAAAAAAGTCAGAAGTCGCGTTGGTACCCTTCGCGCCAATGCCGTGCGTACCAACAGACACCTTATAGGCTTCAGAACGGAATTTGCCAGAAGTATGCAGCTCTGAGAAAATAGCCTGCATAGTAGGCATTTTGTTTTTAATAACCTTGCCGTTGACGTTGACGTCAAACGTTTTGAAACCCTGGGGAATACCTGCGCCCATGTCAAGTACCCAGTAACTGCCATCTTTGCACTCGACAAGGATCACTCCTTTGTTACGTCCTGCCAAGTGTTCATCGAGACCGTTGTCGAGCAGCTCACGTGCGATCAACCAACGCCCGTGTTCGTCTGTGGACCCAAGGTACATTGCTGCCGACTTCCGTACCGACTCGGGAAATCGCAACGTATCAATAGAAGAGGAATTGTAAGTCATAGAAACCATCCGCGTATAGAGAAGGGTAAGAGAAATACACTCGTTCTCTTACCCTTTACAGTTTACGACATATTAAACATTTCAAACAGCGTTGAGATCATCCTCGACGACTTCAACTTGTTATATGAGATGCAAGAACAATGTTTAACGGGAGTCCACTGATTTTGGATTTTTTCTTCAAACGAGAATCCAAAGTGCTCACCGTGCCTACTCAACACCAATCTGTAATTGTCCATTTCAAGTACAGCAGGGTCAAAGTCTGGAATGTGCGAAGCATCGTCCATTGTAATCACAGGGTCACGAGAAGCACTAAAGACGTAATCAAACGTCAGCCCACATCTCGTCTTTGTCTCGTTTGAGGTCACGTCGACATCAAAACCCCAGCGGTCGAAAAACACGCGAACCTTCGTTTCAATCGTCCTAAGCTTTTGTACGTTGGAGGGTTCATTAGGACCTACGAGCTTAATTTGCCCCTTTGACACAAAGAACTTATTTTTACCTCGTGCCCAGAACTTTTCGAGTTTTTCCAACATCGGTTCCATGACATGAGAGGTAAAAGGAAACACCTCTACCGTGTAGTCCTTTTTGGACAAAATGAGCTTCATGGAACCAATGTAGTCTGCATCCCATCTCGTTAAACGTAAGTTAAACTTAGTAAGGATCTTCATGTCGTTGTCGGAGAACGGAATCAACCAACGACCGTGCTTAACAAACGTCACTACTGACGGTTTCTTGTTGTTACGTGTTGCTTTCTTTTCCATAGTGTTTCTGAACCTCTCGCTTGAACTTATACTCAAATCCCTTGCCACGAGAATCGACCTCTGCGAGAATACTTCGGATCTCAGACAGGTCAGAGACCTTCAGCGCAGCAAGGTACTTTTTAGCTAAACTGTTAACAGAGTCACGAATGACAAGCTGAACGGATTTTGCTGGGCACTCGTCACCATGAAAGCATTTAGCGTACGATTTCGCACAAGTTGGATCAAAATGTTTACAGTTTTTGCACCGTGCATACGGCAATTCCAAATAATGTATCATTCGCACCCTGTTGTTATATAACAAAGAAGGGGAGCAGTTTTGGTTAGTTAACTGCTCCCCCTTCTTTGTGTGTTTTCTTCCGAAGAACTTTAGTTAATTAGAGGTCGAAGTCGTCGTCATCGTCTTCCGATTCTTCGTCTTCATCCTCGTCATCTTCCTCTTCCTCAGACTCGTCTTCATCGTCAGAGTCTTCGTCTTCCTCTTCCTCAGACTCGTCTTCATCGTCAGAGTCTTCGTCTTCCTCTTCCTCGTACTCTTCTTCGTCGTCCTCGTCATCCTCCTCTTCCTCAGACTCTTCTTCATCATCAGAATCGTCTTCGTCAGATTCTTCATCTTCCTCTTCTTCCTCGTCGTCGCTTTCTTCTTCGACTTCGTCTTCGTCCTCATCATCAGACTCGTCTTCTTCGACTTCGTCTTCGTCTTCAGACTCTTCCTCTTCGTCTTCAGACTCTTCAGCGTCAACAGGAACCTGTTCCTTCAGAGTTTCGACCATGACCTGAACAGCGGAAGGATCAACCACAGTAACAATCGCACCACTTTCGAGCTTGTAAGCTACAAGGTTGTTCTTCTGTTCAACAGCAACGATCTTACCAACGCAAGAGAACTTAGTGTAGAACACGGTGTTGTTCGCAACTGCGAGGATAGCGGTCATCGGAATGAGCGTATCACCGACCATCACCGCGTCCTTCATGTACTTGATCTTGCCCGTGATGGACTGCGTGCTCTTGATGGCGAGAGAAGACATCGTCTTTTCAACCATCTGCATTGCAGGCGTCTTCTTTGCAACCTTAGCAGGAGCAGCCTTCTTAGCGACCGGCTTCTTGACGGCGACCTTCTTAGCGACAACCTTCTTGGAAGTGACCTTGGTGGACTTAACGTTCTTACGCATAATGTGAGTTCCTTTTAAAAGTGCTGTGTGGGTAACAGCAAGTTTTGTTCCATTGTAGACACCTTAGGTATCCACAACGGGAGTTTAACACAAAATATTTACGATGTCAATAAGGCGTTAAAAAATACCTTATTCCTCAGCTTTCTTTGAGCGACGTTCAACCTTAGGAGGCATGAGAACCTTAGAGAACGCTGCAGGGAGAAGACGACCTGCTTTGCGGAATCGACGGTACACAGGATCCTTCTTTTCAAGATCTTCCTCTTTCGTGCGACCACTCTTGAGCTTGGTGATCATAGTAATACCCTTATAAAGTACACTAAGCGCACCATCCTTCTTTTTGCCTACACGGAAGATGAGGCGGAAGGTCTTGTTTGCAGGGAATCTCTTTGCGACACTATTTATAAAAGTGACCATAGAGAGACGAGAGAGAATGCCTTGAACCGTACGAGGATCGTAAGTGTTCACGACAAACTTCTTACGTTCATCAACCTCAGGGTCGTAGCGACCCTTGTATCGAATCACTTTACAGTCAGGGGAGAGAAGTCCGTCCTTATCCGTTCTCACTAGCACTTCAAGGAAGTGAGGCTTGAAGTCAGCAGGAGCACTCCACGTGGGAATCGGCGCACGAGGAGCACGCGGTTTTGCTGTGCCGTTCCGACGAGCAGCTAGCGCTTTCTCAATCGGAGACATAGGCTTCTTGGTTTTGACTACCTTTTTTGCTGTCGTCGAAGTAGCCGTCGACGCCTTTTTCTTAATAGTCACTTTTCGTGTTTCCTTAAACAAGAAAATGGGAAAGGGGTACAAAATACGCGAGCGGTTATGAGAACTCGCAAGCGTATTATAACATATATTTACTCTAACGAGGTACTGAGACGGAGTTTGATTTGTAGTAGCTCTTTTTCTACCAGAGCTTCTGCCTCATCAAACTTCCCTAAGCGGTGAAGACAGAGAACGTGGTAGCCCAAAGTTGCTTTCCTGGCTTCGTACAACGCTTGAAGTTTGGTGCGAACAAAAGAGAGGTAGGACCCAAAGTCTCCCTTGTTCACACTCTCCAGTAGAACATTCAACGCCTTCAGATCTCCTGATTTATACAACACGCGAGCATAAACAAAGATACGAGGATCTCCCCCAAGGTCGGGGTGGGTTTTCTTTGCAATCGCTCTCCACGTTTTCTTTAAGAGCTGCTGTGTGCCGAGATCCTCAAAAGGACTCGCTTCACGAGGATCAATCTCGAGGACAACTTTTTGAGATTGCTTTACGCGATTAACACGCAACGAACGAATCTCCTCAATCAACTTTGAGAATTTACGTTCATAGATAGCAACCACGCGTTCGATGTCAGAAATGAACCGCTCGTACTTTTCGAGCTCCCTAGAGACGAGAGCAAACGTATCCTGTTCTTGCTGTTGCATTTTTTGTTATTTACCGGTTGAACCGAACCCACCCGTGCCGCGTTCAGTCTCGTCAAGCTTGTCAACTTCAAGGAAAGCAACAGGAATGTAAGACTGCACAAGACCTTGTGCAACTCGTTCCCCATTCTTCACCACATATTCAGTGTCAGAGTCATTGTGCAACCCAACCATGATTTCTCCACGGTAGTCGCTGTCAATAACGCCAACACAGTTCACAAAGCGAACGCCGTGCTTAAACCCATGTCCGGAGCGGCTGTACATAAAAAGAACCGTACCACGTTCGAGCGCAACTGCTAACCCCGTGCCTACTTTGACAGAGGAGTGAGGAGGTACAACGATTTCGTCTTTATCGAGGCAAGCGTAGAAATCAAAACACGCCGCACCTTCGCTGCCGTACACAGGAATCCGTGCGGTGTCTCGGAGACGCTTAACACGAAGCGTGCGGTAAATGCAAGGATTCATTGAGCTTGAAATTTTGCACACTTCCGCATTCTTCTCATTAACGGGAAAGGGAGTGGTAGTTTTTGTCATCACTTCAGCACCTTCTTCTTTTTGGTAGCCATAGTAGCCTTGATGTGATCAATAACGTCCTTTTGCTTAACAGGATCGAGCTTAGCGATTACATAGTTCAGTTCACGGCGAGAGAAACGACCTGCAACCCGCATCTCATTGAGAACAGCAATTGAATCCATTTGCGACCAGCGGAGAACGTTGGCAACAAACGTCGGATCAAAGTCATCTTCTTCCGTATGAGGAATCTCATGCACGGGGCGAACTTCGCTACGAGGTACCGCGGTTGTCGTATTTTCCGAAGGGTTGGAAACGTTGATAACTTCGGTCTTCGTAATAGCACGAGCAGCACTGAGGTTGCGAATCTTGATTTCTTGTTCACGCAGACGCTTGCGTTCAGCATCGGCGCCAGGAGCGTTGAAAAGCTCATCAGCAGAGTCTTCATCAACAACCGTAATGAGACCTTCGCGGAGTGCTTTGCGGAAGGAACCGCTTTCAAGCAGATCACGCAGAGAGGCGTACTCGGTCACGTCTACAGGGAGGAAGCTTTGGGGAATAACTACAGTTTCGCGTTCATCGCCCACAGCGGAGTTGATCTGGATGACAACGTCAGCACGTTCCTGCTTCCACTTACCCGTTTCGGGATCAATGTTGCGTTGCATCGTGGGGGAGGACGTAGTGGTGTTGAGAACCCACACAGACTGGGAGGGCGAATATTCGCGTAGCTCATTAAGGGAGACTGATTTCATTTTTTAACCTCGTTGATGATAATTTGTTTTTGCTTCTCCAATTCCTCTTCGCTAGGCTGTACTTGGTTGACTAGCGCACAGTATTGTTCAACTGTGAGAGTTGGAGCTTTAATAGGATCGTACTTACAGGCGTTAGTGATACGGTCTTGCCACATGCATTCGCCCTGGGGCAGAACACAAATATCACCCACCTTCTTTTTCAAAATCACACAATGTGCCATTTCTACTCTTTATTTACTAGGTACGAGATAAAATCCGGGAACGGGTTTTAAGGATACTTTTCGCATCGCTTTTATATTGAGTGGAGAGGATAGAACGGAGCATCGCATTCACATCTAAATTAAGTTCCTCAAATTCAAGCGAGAGTGACTGCAAGTCAGCAAGTTCCGTTTTACTTCCCCACCTCTTCACATCTACGACATTGATATGGGCATACATAGAAGCATCCACCTCGTCACTTCCTTCGGGAAGAAGCAAACGGTAGAAGACATCTTTGCTATTGAGCGTACTTAAAATAGAAGCATCATCGACAACGACTGTCCTCAGCTCATACCTTGGGGTAAAGGGAATGTAGGTAACTTCGGCGTCCCCTCCATCGCATTCGATCACATGATACCCCTTCCTGTCCACATTCTCTCCGAAATTAAGCTGATAAAGGGTACCAGAGTAGTGCGTGTTTTTGAAGTCGGAAGAGGAGTGAATGTGACCGCTTACAACGTGGTACGACTTTGAAGAGATGTCCGACTTCGTAGGCTTCCCATTGTCCATTGGTGCCCCAGAGAGATCGAGATGGCAGACATTGAGACAGTTCTTAAAATTGGAATAGGGGAAGGGGAGGAAGTTTACCCGGGACCCATCGGGAAACTTTACAACCTTGGGTTCGTCATAGATTACAAGGTTCTTCAACCGAAATTCCTCAAGCACTTCGCAGGAGTGACCAAGGTGGGAGTCTTTTGCGAACTTGTCGTGATTGCCGAGAATGACGTGGAACTTGATGTCCTTATTCCTGCGAAAAAACTCAACCAGCTGGAGGTGAGCGCGGTAGCTCATGCGTACCCCGTCACAGATGTCACCGTAGATGATCGCGCGGTCGATGCCTCGTTCCACACCTGCGTCTACCACCCGTTGGACCTCACTTAAAATGTAGGCATCAGAGTCGTCAAGAAATCTCGAGAACCCTCCATGCCCGTTTTGACTGCTCAAGTGCAGATCGCCTATGCCTATAAATTCCATCTCTTTACCACAACCGTTGTTTCAACAACTCAAACCCAAGCTTGGTAATAATAATTGGATTGCGCGAGATGACTTCAGACTTCGGTAATCCGCGCAAACACTTTTTCACATCTTCTTTCGTACATCTTCGCGTTCTCATCAGTGCGTACACATGCTGCCTCAACCTCACATCTTCGACAGTTAAGTAAGGAGGAATTTTGTCGAGAACGACTTTCGGAAGACCCCACTTGTCAACTGTAGCACGTCTCAGCTCTCGTGCAAAATCTCTCCATAACTCCTTGTCTTCTCCTTTTTCTAACGCCTGAGCAACCCGTTCGCACAACTCAAAACTAAGAACAACTGGGTGGGAAGGAGGACTTCCGTTCAACTCAATCTCAACCTTCACCTTCTCGGTGTTATTTACAGCTTTATGCACTTCTTCACTCCTTCCGTATTCTTTTTAAGAAAACGCACAACGTACTTCATTTTACTTTTCTTCACGTACACTTTCTTAACTACACATCTGTTGCCATTTTCAGAAAAGTAGACGCGACGTTCGATAACAAACCACTTTTCATACTCTCTGGCTGGAAAGTTATGCTTGTCGAACACTCCTAGGATACGAAACGCCTTTCTCACCTCTATCGTGTTAACGTTAAACAGACGAGCTAAGGCAGAAATTTCGATACCTTCTTCCTTCGCTACTTCATGGTTCTCATTGAGCTGTGATGCAAGCACACACGCTACGTCAAGCCTTCGATACAAACGATCAAGATGAAGAGATTTAAGTTCATCTCTCACCTCACAGCATACCCGCATCAAACGTTCTAACTTAACCTTATTTACGCTATTTTGAATCTTGATCTCGAATTGATTCTTATCAGTCATATTCTCAATAACTCCTTAAAAGCTATAACTGTTTTTTTTTTCGATTCAATTTCTATCTTGAAAAGTTATTAACTTATAAACTGTTTTTTTTTT
>ERZ1034876.67-NODE-67-length-70324-cov-7.938607_pt1 | contig 70324 bp, 58 predicted proteins | sample MGYA00520698_ERZ1034876 | MGnify/ENA primary metagenome ERZ1034876 (study PRJEB33766, sample SAMN09781723) | gut metagenome | biome: gut microbiome | host: Homo sapiens | place: Madagascar | study: EMG produced TPA metagenomics assembly of the PRJNA485056 data set...
AGTCACGTAAAGTTAAGCATATATTCGACAATGTACACTAATTTCTGTCGCCCCTAAATATTTTCAAGACATTACTTGACTGTGTCTACTAATATCATCACAATATGCTCCCGAGGGATTGCGCCCCGATAGGGCGTTGCTGTCAGAATTCAATTCGAATAAGACGAAAGAGAAGAAACTCATGAAATTCGCAAGGCAATTCACCGGTGAGCTCATCGGCACCTTCCTTGTGTGCTTCCTCGGTATCGGCGCCGTCGCCACAGCGACGCTGTTCGGCGCACTCACCGGTCCCGGGCAAGTCGGGCTTGTGTGGGGCATCGCCATCGCGCTCGGCATCTACATTACCCGCAACCTTTCCGACGCCCACTTCAATCCGGCCGTCTCGCTTTCCATGATCCTCGCGGGCAAGATGAAGGTGCGCGACCTTCCCGCCTACCTGCTCGGCCAGTGCGCTGGGGCGTTTCTTGCCGCGGGCGCGCTGTGGCTCATGTTCGGCGATTCGGTGGCCAAAAACCTTTCCAACAACGGTCTCACCATGTCCACGAACTCCATCGGCAGCGCGGCCACCATCTGGTGCGAAGTGTTCCCGAACACCGCAAACGGCACCGTGCCCATGATGGTCGGCGCCTTCGCCGAGGGTTTCGGCGTATTCATCCTCTGTCTTGTGATCTTGAGCCTGACCTCCGACGAGAACAAGGGCAAGCCGAGCGCGCTTATCGCCCCGCTGTTCATCGGCCTCACCATCACCGTGCTCATCAACGTCATCGGCCCGCTGACCGACGCCGGCCTGAATCCTGCTCGCGACATCATGCCGCGCCTGTGGGCTGCATGCGTGGGTTGGGGCTCCATCTGCTTCGGCAACAACATCATGGACACCATCTGTGTATACGTCGTCGGCCCGTTCGTGGGCGGCATCGTCGCTGCGCTTGCGTACCGCTACATCTTGAAGCCGATGCATCTCAAGAAGGACGAGGAGAAGCTCGAGGCATAAGTCCAAGCTCGATCACGGCCGCAGCGGCGAGCTCGATTCCGCTGCGGCTTTTCTCATATTTGCTGACGTAAGGAGAAGAAAATGAACGAGATCATGCAGACGATCCGCGACTACTACGCGGAGAAAAAGCTTGCCGACATCATCTCCATTGAGGGCCTTGAGCCTTCCGCCGAGGCCGCCGAGGCGCTCGCGCTTCTGCCCGAGGACATGCGCGAGAACAAGATGCTTCCGGGCTACCCGTTCCCGCCGATGCTCGACGGCTGCACCGTGGTGGTGCTCGGCGCCCGCGACGGCCGCGACGCCTTCGTCGCTTCGAAGCTTGTGGGGGAGTCCGGCAAGGTCATCGCCATCGAGGGCTGCGCGCGCGGCGTGGAGAAGGCCAACGAGGCGAAAGAGCAGATCGCACACGCGTTCGGATTCGCGAAGTCGAACGTTCATTTCGTGAACGCGACCATCGAGGACCTCTCCGCGGCGGGCATCGCCGATGAGTCGGTCGACGTCGTCATCGCCAACTGCGCCGTGTCGCATAGCCCCTTCAAGCTCAAGGTGCTCTCGGAAGTGTACCGCGTGCTGAAAGAGGGCGGCGAGTTCTACGAGTTCGACGTGTTCTGCAACCGCCGCCTCGACCCCGAGCAGAAGGCCGATCCGGCCATCGCGGGCGGGCTTTTGGCGGAAACTGGCTACGACCAGGACTTCCGCCGAATCATGCGCAAAGCAGGCTGGGAAGACTTCCGTCACATGAGCTTTCATGCGGTCGAGGTGACCGACGAGGCGGCTGCGAAGGCGGCAGGCGAGGGAACCACCTACGAAGGACGCTATGTCCGCGCGGTGAAAAGCCAGGTCATCGAGGATCTCTGCGAGCAATACGGCCAGTACGCCACCTACGACGGCAAGATCGCCGGCTGCCCGGACTACTTCGACCTCGACGACCATCACCGCTTCTTCACCAATGAGCCGATGAGCGTTTGCAGCAACTCCTGCAGCATGGTCGCCGATACCCGCTATGGAGCGCACTTCAAGGTCGACGGCAACCTGCGCCACCACTACGGCGCCTTCGGCAAGTGCGGCAACGTCGAGCGCATCGTAGAAGGATAAGGGTCACCGCCCGTTACACCCCGTAAACAAAACACACGCGGGCGGGGAGATACCTGCTATCATGCCCAAAGACTCCCATTGTGGGGCCTTTCTTGATGGACATCGTTTACGGGAAGGTGGGTTCGTGAGGCGGCTTATTTCACTGGCGGCAGCACTGTGCCTTGCATGCTGCGCGCTGCCCCTCGCCTCATGTAAAGCCCCCACACTTTCCGATTGCGACCTGCAGCTTTTCCAAAATGCCTCGGGCACAGGCGATACGCGCGACATCGTCTCGGGCGTGGTGAGTCTGGGCGGCGTGTACCGGCAAGGGGACACGGCAGGGCGCGTAATCTGCCTCAACATCGGCATGAGCGAGACGAGCCCCTGCGATTCGATTTCGATCGAGTCGCTTACCGACGGCATCCGCGTGGGGAAATCGAGCGGCTCCTGGGAAGACACCGCCAATTACCAGCTTGGTGAAATCGCAAGCGGGGGATACGTGTATTTCGCCTTGCCCGTCGAGCAGGGCACCGACGAGACGGCCGACATGGCGGCGTACCGCGCGTTCGGTGACGTCGAGTTCCGCGTCACCTTCCACAGCGGAGACGACCAGGTAAGCCGCACCTACCGCATCGTGCCGACCGAGCGCTATCTCGCCTGGGTGAAAGACCCGAAGGGCAACACCTTCGACGGCGCGCGCTTCGAAGTGACGCGGGCGGGGGAGTAGACGATGAGCGAGGAGACCTTCAGCGGCGGGCCGTGCGGACCAGGCGGTCAGGCCGCACCGACGCTTGAGGACGCACGCCGCGCGCTCAAAGAGTGCTTCGGCTACGCGGATTTCAGGCCAGGGCAAAAAAGCGTGATCGAAGCGCTCATAACCGGGCGCGATGCGCTCGCCGTCATGCCGACGGGCGCGGGGAAATCGCTGTGCTACCAAATCCCGAGCATCGTCTTGCCCGGGATCGCGATCGTCGTCTCGCCGCTCGTGTCGCTTATGGGCGACCAAGTTCGCGCGCTCGTGCAGGCGGGGGTGCATGCGGCCTACCTCAACTCGACGCTTTCGCCCGCAGCCCAGGGCCGCGTGATCGAGCGCGCGCGGGCAGGTGAGTTCGACATCCTCTACGTAGCGCCCGAACGGCTCGAAGACGCGCGCTTCGTCGACTTCGCGAACCGCGCGCGCATAGCGCTCGTCGCCGTTGACGAGGCTCATTGCGTGTCGCAGTGGGGCCAGGACTTCCGCCCTTCCTACCTGCAAATTGGCATCTTCATCGCGCAGCTGCCCGCACGCCCCGCCGTCTGCGCGCTCACGGCGACGGCCACCGAGCGCGTTCGCGACGACATCGTGCGCCTGCTCGGGCTGTCCGACCCCTACCGCATCGTCACCGGGTTCGACCGACCGAACCTGCACTTCGCCGTCGAGCGCGCAGAGCCCAAGCGAAAGCTCGCGAGGATCGCGGCCTACGCCTTAGAACACGCAAGCGATTCGGGCATCGTGTACTGCTCGACCCGGAAGGACACCGAGGCCGTGTGCGACGCGCTCATTGCTGCGGGCGTCCGCGCGACGCGCTACCATGCAGGGCTCCCCGCTACCGAGCGCACGACCAATCAGCAGGCGTTTATCTGCGACGATGCGCCTGTCATGGTCGCAACGAACGCGTTTGGCATGGGCATCGACAAGTCGAACGTGCGCTACGTGCTCCACCACAACATGCCTGCCTCGATCGAGGCATATTACCAGGAAGCCGGCCGCGCAGGACGCGACGGCCTGCCTTCGGAGTGCCTGCTCTTCTGGAGCGAGAAGGACCTTTCCACCTGCCGCTTCTTCATCGAGCAGGAATCGGGCAACGAGGAGCTTACGCCGGAAGAGGCCGAAACCGTGCGCCAGACGCGCCGCCGCATGCTCGCGGCGATGGAGGGCTACTGCGTGACCTGCGGCTGCCTGCGCGAGTACCTGCTTCGCTACTTCGGGGAAGAAGCCGCGGCGGGCGGCCCTGCGAAGTGCGGGAACTGCGGCAACTGCGAAGGCGGCTTCGAGCGCGTCGACGTGACGAGCGATGCGCGCGCGGTCATGCGCTGCGTGCAGGAGCTTCGCGGCGAATGGGGCAAGGGGATGGTTGCCGACGTACTGCGCGGCTCGAAAAGCGAGAAGGTGTCCTCGTTCGGGCTCGATCGCGCGAACGCCTACGGCACACTTTCCCACGCGTCTGCGGCGCACGTGAAAGACGTGATAGAGCTCCTGGTCGCGGGCAGGTACCTCGACATCTCGGAGGGCAAGTTCCCCAAGGTGGGGTTCGGCCCGAACTTTCGCGCAGCGGCGGCGCCCGAGTTCTCCCTCTTCATGAAGCGCGTCACGCGGAAGAGCGCGCGGGCCGGCGCAGGCGGCGGGCACGCGTCCGGCTCGAGCGGCACAAGGGGCACAGGCACTGCGGCGGACAGCGGGTCCAGCGAGCTTTTCGAGCGCCTGCGCGCGCTGCGCAAGCAAATCGCGAGCGAGCGGGGATGCGCGCCCTATATGGTCTTCTCCGACGCCGCGCTGCGCGACATGTGCGCCCGCCTTCCGAAGACCGGGGATGAGTTCCTCGAGGTGAACGGGGTCGGGCAGACGAAGCTTTTGCGCTACGGGGAGGCGTTTCTCGCCGAGATCGCCGCCTTCGAGAACCACTAGGCCGCAAGCCCTCTCGGCATACGCCGCACTTGAAAAGTGAAGGGTCTGTGACGAAAAGGACCCATCCATTGACTCTTGGGCGAGTTGGACGATGATAGATGCCGCTAGCAAGCCAAAGGGGCGCGCAGCAAGCGGACATCGAGGGATGTCCCCACAAAGGAGATACGTTGACCAGCACGAACATGCATACCATTCGAATTATGAGCCTGATTATCTAGGGCTCGGGTTGCTTGTTTGTTAGCTGCCCGAACCCAAATCGGGCAGCTGATGGTGCAGTGAAGTCGGAGGCTGTTTGAGAAAACGCCTCCGGTTTTTTATTTACTCCGCAGATGCTTATCATTCGCACCCTTGCGATTTTTCACCGCCGCTTTCCCAAACAGCCGCCCGCTTCCAAGCAAAAGGCGTATCGAGGACATGCGAGAGAAAGCGAGCGAGCAGATCATGTCAAGCACGGCAACGGCAAGCGCTCTGCCCTTCGGGACAAAGCCTCAGGAGAAAAAGAAGAACTCGACGGCGGAGGTCGTCGCGGCGTCGATGGTCGGCACCGCGATCGAGTTCTACGATAACTACTGCTATTCCATTGCGGCGGCGAGCTATTTCGGCCTCATCTTCTTCACCGACGTCGCGAAATCGAACCCCGTCTTGGCGACGCTGCTCGCCTTCGTCACCTTCGCCGTGTCGTTTCTGGCGCGTCCGTTCGGCTCGCTTTTGTTCGGGCACTTCGGCGACAAGCTCGGACGAAAGAAAACCCTGGTCGCAGCACTTATGATGATGGGCATCGCGACATTTGTCGTCGGTCTTTTGCCAGGGTATGACGTCCTTGGCCCCGCATCGGTCGTCCTTTTGTGCGCCTGCCGCGCGTTCCAGGGCGTTGGGCTTGCCGGCGAGGGGTCGGGCGCGGCGCTCGTGGCGACGGAGAACGCGCCGAAGAGCAAGCGCGCGCTCTACGGCAGCTTCCCGAACCTCGGCGCTCCGATCGGGTTCTTCTGCGCTTACGGCGTGAACCTCGTGCTCGACACCGTGCTCACGACCGACCAGATGGTCGCGTTCGGCTGGCGCATCCCGTTTTTGCTTTCCATCTTCCTCGTCGTCGTCGGCCTCGTCGTGCGCCTGCGCATGACCGAGACGCCCGTCTTCCAGAAGGCGGCCGCCGAGGACCGCGTCTCGAAGACCCCGCTGCTCGACCTTCGCCACCATTGGAAGCGCGTCGTTTTGGGCACCTGCGCGGTGAGCATCACCTACACGCTGTTCTACCTGCTTGGAACCTGGTCGCTTTCTTACGGCGTCTCCACGCTCGGCTTCTCTCAGCCGCAGTACCTCGGCTTCGAGCTTATCGCCGTGTTCTTCTTCGCCGCGTTCATCGTGGTGGGATGCCTTTGCGCCGACCGCCGCGGCCGCAAGCCGGTGCTCGTGGTCGCAACCGCGGCAACGCTTGTGTTCGGCCTGGTGAGCCCGCTGCTTCTCGGAAGCGGCACCGTTGCGGGCGTCATGGCGTTCCTTTGCGTCGGCTTCGTGTGCATGGGCGCGGTGTTCGGCCCGTGCGGATCGTATCTGCCCGAGCTGTTCCCTGCGAACGTGCGCTACTCGGGCGCAGGCCTTTCCTACAACCTCGCCGCGATCGTGGGCGGCGCGTTCGCCCCGACCATCGCAAGCGCGCTCGTCATGAACTTCGGCCTGGGCGCCGTGGGCCTCTACCTCGCCGGCATGGCAGTGGTCTCGCTCGTCGCACTCGCGTTCTTCAAGGAAAGCCGCGACATGGACTACGAGCAATAGGGAATTCCAAGTGGGGCAGCGCCGTCGCAGAGTGTTGCCCCACCGCTTATCGCGCGGGCAATTCACTACCGGCACCTAAGTCCGTCGTGCGGCAGCAACAGGATCCGCGCGATGCCCGACGGCGACGCGGCCGCGCGGGATGAATCACCTGCGCCCCTGCGGCGTCTTGTGGTACCAGCTTGCCTTCGACCGCCATTTGCAATGAGTATTTCAAGTCTTTAGCTTTCGTTGGAAGCCTCGCCGTCTAAACCATGCTGTTGCTTAAACATGAGCTTTTGGTTCTCTATTTCCGCGCGCAGCTCTTCTTCGCTTGGAAGGCAAAGCTTGTACTTCGTTGCAAACAGTTGCTTGTTATCGTGCAAGACAGAGTACTTGGCGATTGTTTCGCTCGTCTCGGAACACAAAACAATGCCCAGCGTTGGGTTGTCATCCTTCCCTCGCTTCAAATCGTCGTACATGCGCACATACATGTCCATTTGGCCAACGTCTTGGTGGGTAATCTTGCTTGCTTTGAGGTCAATCAATACAAAACACTTCAAAATGTAGTTGTAGAAAACTAGGTCAATATAAAAATCATCCAGATCGGTCTTGATATGCTGCTGGCGCGCAACGAACGCGTACCCCTTCCCGAGTTCCATTAGGAACTTCTGCAGATTGACGATAATGGCCTCCTCCAGATCGCTCTCGAGATAGTCTTTATCTTGCGGCACGCCAAGGAATTCGGCTATAACGGGATTCTTCACGAATTCGAGTCGATTGGCCTGGTACTCGGTGGTTTTCACTTCCATTTCCGCAACAACCGGCTCTTTGTTTTGCGACATGAGCAGGCGATCGTAATAGAGCGTGCTTACGTTGCGATCGAGCGTGCGCACGCTCCACCCCTGCTCGGCAGCTTCTCGCTCGTACCAATCACGAGCTTTCTTACTGGTCACCCGAAGAAGCACCAAATAATGAGACCACGAGAGAACGTTTCCAGATTGTCGCGACATCGTCGCGACAATCTCAGGATAGGTTTTGTAAAACTGAACATAACGGTATAGGTTCGATCGCGTGAATCCCTTACCGTATTTTGAGGTCAAATATTCCGCCAGCTCAGGTACTATTTTCGACCCATATTCTGCTTTCCCGTAAGAGGGGAGTTCTTCTTCGGCAATGCGCTTTCCTAGAAGCCAGTTACGTTGAACGAGCGCAACATTCACAGCCTTGCGGGAAAAAGATTGAGCCGAAACGATAATGTGCTCAGCATCGCGTGCAAGGTCGGATGTTTTCACATAGTCAATGACGGTTTCAGAAAGCGTGAGCTTCTCGTTACTTGCCATGCTTGCTGCTCCTCAATTCCAAGAATCTCGCGATACTTATTGATTGTATACCAGGGCTTTGAAGCTTGCCGCAATGGACTGATGTCAGACCGTGAGCATTCTCAAATGCCTCTCGAATGCCGCGGCTGTTAAGAACGGGTGACTTCGCGTTCTTGCCAGCCGCAATGGGCCTGTCCTTTGCTATCATTTCGGAGATATGCACGAAAGGAAGCTTTCATGACCCAACATCTTACCGAACGCGACGTGCGCGATATCGCCACCTACGCGCGCATCGGGCTCACCGACGATGAGCTTGTCCAGATGACAACCGACCTGAACAGCATCATCGACACCTTGAAGCCCATCACCGAATTCGACCTCGATGGCGTTACGCCCACCTTCCACCCAATCGGAAGCCTCTCGAACGTCATGCGCGAAGACACCGAGCGCGAAAGCTTCACGCAGGAAGTTGCGCTTGAGAACGCACCCAAGCAGCAGGACGGCAGCTTCCTCATCCCGTCCATCTTAGGCGAAGGAGGCGATCGCTAGTGGCATTCTCCACCGACATGGGCATCGCCGAGATCCAGGCGGGCCTGCGCGCGGGCGACTTCACGGCGCGCGAGGTCGCCGAGACGGCGCTTGCGCACGTGAAGGCCGCTGACGAGAAGGTTCACGCGTTCCTCGAGCTCACCGAGGAGGCGGCATTCGCCGCAGCCGAGCGCATCGACGCCGCGATCGCCGCGGGCTCCTTCGACGAGCTTGGGCCCCTCGCCGGCATTCCGTGCGCCTTCAAGGACAACATGAACCAGGAGGGCACGCACACCACCTGCGCCTCCCACATGTTGGAAAACTACGTGTCCCCCTACACGGCCACGTGCGTGCAGCGCGCAATCGACGCAGGCTGCATCCCCTTGGGCAAGCTCAACATGGACGAGTTCGCCTTCGGCAGCTCCACCGAGTCATCCGCCTTCGGCCCCACCCACAACCCGTGGGATCTGGAACGCGTGCCAGGCGGCTCCTCGGGCGGCTCTGCCGCAGCGGTCGCCGCAGGGCTAACCTGCGTGGCGCTCGGCTCCGACACGGGCGGGTCGATCCGCCAGCCCGCGAGCTTCTGCGGCATCGTCGGCGTGAAGCCCACCTACGGCATGGTCTCGCGCTACGGCGTGGTGGCCTTCGGCAGCTCGCTCGACCAGGTGGGGCCCTTCGCGCGCAGCGTGGAGGACGCGGCGGCGGTCATGGACGCCATCTGCGGCAACGACGAGCTTGACTGCACCTCGCAGCAGGTGAAAGCCGATTTCCGCGCCGCCTGCAAGCAAGATGTCGTCGGCATGCGCATAGGCATCGTGAAGGAATTCATGGAAGCGGACGGCCTCACGGAGGAAGTCCGCGAGCGCACCCTGGAAGCGGCTGCCAAGCTTGAAGCCGCCGGCGCCGAGCTCGTCGAGGTCGAGCTTCCGCACGTCGACGCGGCGATCAGCGCCTATTACGTGCTCGGCCCCTGCGAGGCGTTCTCGAACCTCGCCCGCTTCGACTCGGTGCGCTACGGCCTGTGCGACGAGGGCCACAAGGATTTGGGCGGCCAATACGAGTCGAGCCGCGCGAAGGGCTTCGGCCCCGAGGCCAAGCGCCGCATCATGCTGGGCAGCTACCTGCTCTCCGCGGGCGTGTACGAGAAGTACTACTATCCCGCGCAGCAGGTCCGCACGCTGATCACGCAGGACTACACGAGCGCCTACGAGAAATGCGACGTCATCTTGGCTCCCACAAGCCCGCGCACGGCGTTCAAGTTCGGCGAGATCTCCGATCCTGCGACGATGTACCTCTCCGACGTGTTCACCATCTCGCTCAACATCGCCGGCAACGGCGGCATGAGCATGCCCTGCGGCCTGGGGCGCGAAACCGGCCTGCCTATCGGCGTTCAGCTAATGTCGCCCCAGTTCAAGGACGAGAACATGTTCCGCGTCGCGATGGCGCTCGAGAAGGAATACGGCACCGCACCCGTGGCGCCCGAATTCTCGGATGGAAAGGCAGGCGAGTAGCGTGAAGAAGCTCGAGCAAGTATTGCAAGATTGGGAAGCGGTCATCGGCCTGGAAATCCACACCGAGCTCACCACCCTTACCACGAAGATGTTCTGCGGCTGCAAGCTGGAGTTCGGCGCCGCGCCCAACACGCACACCTGCCCCGTGTGCCTGGGCCTGCCCGGCGCACTTCCTGTACCGAACAAGGCCGCCATCGAGTCGATCGTGCTCGCAGGCCTCGCCACGAACTGTGACATCGAAAAGCACTCCATGTTCTACCGCAAAAACTACATGTACCCCGACATGGCGAAGAACTTCCAGACCACGCAGGGCCCCGTGGCATTCTGCATGCGCGGCCATCTCGACCTCGACGTCGACGGCCCGGCGGCGAAGGAGCGCACCGACATCGCGGGCCTTGGCGCAGGTGACACTTACGAGAACGTCACCGTGACCGACACCGGCTACACGGCGCACGTGGGCATCACGCGCATCCACATGGAGGAAGACGCGGGCAAGATGATCCACATCGGTGGCGACGAGGGCCGCATCGCGGGCGCCACGCATTCCCTTGTCGACTACAACCGCGCGGGCACGCCGCTCATCGAGCTCGTCACCGAGCCCGACCTGCGCACGCCCGAGGAAGCGCGCCTGTTTATGCAGAAGCTGCGCCAGATCTTCCTCGCTATCGGCATCTCCGACTGTTCGATGGAGGAAGGCTCCATGCGCTGCGACGGCAACGTCAGCCTGCGCCGCCGCGGGTCGACCAAGCTCGGCGTGAAGACCGAGCTCAAGAACATGAACTCCTTCAAGAACCTCCACGACGGCTTGGCCTACGAAATCTGCCGTCAGGCGGAGGTGCTCGAAGAGGGCGGACAGATTTACCAGGAAACGCGCCACTGGGACCCCACGATGAAGCACACCATCGTCATGCGCGTGAAGGAGACCGCCGACGACTACCGCCTGTTCCCAGAGCCCGACTTGGCGCCTTACGACCTCACCGACGAGTTCATCGAGGGCGTCCGCGCCAAGCTGCCCGAGCTTCCCGACCAGAAGGCAGCGCGCTTCGCCGAGCAGTTCGGCCTGTCGGCATACGACGCCCGTCAGCTGGTGGAAGGCGAGCAGACTGCCGGTTTCTTCGAGAAGTGCATGGAAGCCGCGGGCGCAGACGCGAGAAAGCTTGCCAAGCCCGTCGCAAACCTGGTCATCAACGACATCGCTGGCTGGCAGAACGCGAACGAGGACGCCAACCTCGCCGACAGCCCGCTTTCCCCCGCGCGCGCCGTCGAGCTCGTTTGGCTGCTCACCGAGGACGCCATCTCCTCCAAGCAGGCCAAGGAGGTCTTCGCCGCCGTCATGGACGAGGACAAAGACCCTGCGGCCATCGTGGAGGAGCGCGGCATGAAGCAGGTGTCGGACACCGGCGCGATCGAGGCCGTCGTCGACGCGGTCATTGCCGCGAACCCCGACGAGGTGGCGCGCTACAAGGACGGGAACACCAAGGTCATCGGGTTCTTCGTCGGCCAGTGCATGAAGCAGATGCGCGGACAGGGCAACCCCAAGGTCATCAACCAGCTTCTCGCGAAGAAGCTCGCCGAGTAGGGCCCGGCGCACAGGGCCTCCCAACGCAACACACCGAACACCGCGCCCGGGGGCTTTCCTCGGGCGCGACGCGTACAAGAAGGAGCAGAAGTGAACGCGCGCGATATGCAAGCCGAAATGGCGCGATGGATAGAAAACGTGACGGAGCCCGACCTTGCCGCCGAGCTTTCCCGCATGAAGGAAGCGGTCGAAACAGGGGACGAGTCCGCGTTCACCGACGCTTTCTTCCAGGACCTCTCTTTCGGCACGGCGGGCCTTCGCGGCACGCTCGGCGCGGGCACAAACCGTATGAACGTCTACACCGTGGGACGCGCCACACAGGGGTTCGCCGACTACCTGAACGCACATTTCGAGAACCCGAGCGTCGCCATCGCGCGCGACAGCCGCAACAACGGCGAGCTCTTTGTGCGCACGGCAGCGGCCATCTTCGCGGCGAATGGCGTGCACGCGTACGTGTACCCGTGCATTTCCCCTGTTCCCACGCTTTCGTGGGCGGTGCGCGATTTGGGCTGCTCGGGAGGCGTGTGCGTGACGGCGAGCCACAACCCCGCCGCTTACAACGGCTACAAGGCCTACGGTCCCGACGGCTGCCAGATAACGAGCGAAGCCGCAGCCGCTATCTCGGCAGCGATCGAGGACACCGACATCTTCTCCGGGGTGAAGTCCGTCGACTTCGACGCCGCGCTTGCAAAAGGCGACGTCACCTGGATCGACGACGCGGTGCTCGAGCGCTACTATGACGCGGTCCTGTCAAAATCGGTAAGCAACCTAAGCGCTGACGAGGTCGCGAAGGCACCCTTGAAGCTCGTGTATTCCCCGCTCAATGGTACAGGACTCGTCCCCGTGACAACCGTGCTCGAGCGCGCAGGCGTCACCGACATTACTGTCGTCCCCGAGCAGCGCGACCCCGACGGCGATTTCCCCACCTGCCCGTATCCCAACCCTGAGATTCGCGAGGCGATGCAAAAGGGCATCGAGCTTTGCGAGCGCGTGCACCCCGATTTGCTGCTCGCGACCGACCCCGATGCCGACCGCGTAGGCGTTGCTGTGAAGGATGGCGAGGACTACCTTCTGCTCACGGGCAACGAGATGGGCGTGCTGCTGCTCGATTACATCTGCCGCATGAGAGCCAAACGCGACGAGAACCTTGCCGAGAAAGTGGCCGTCACCACGATCGTGTCGAGTGCGATGGTCGATGCGCTCGCTGCAAAATACGGCTTTGAACTGCGCCGTTGCCTGACTGGCTTCAAGTACATCGGCGACATCATCACCGAACTCGCCGACGAGGAGCAGGCCGACCGCTTCATCTTCGGCTTCGAGGAGAGCTACGGATACCTCTCGGGTGATCATGTGCGCGACAAGGACGCCGTAAACGCGAGCCTGCTCATCTGCCAGATGGCGCAGAGCTACAAGCTGCAGGGGAAAAACCTCGCAGACGCGATGCGCGACCTGTACGCCGAGCACGGGTACTGGCTCAACCGCACCGTGTCAGTGTCGTATCCCGGCGCCGAGGGGGCTGCCGCGATGGCGGCAATCATGGAGCGCTTGCGAGCGGAGGCGCCAAGCGAGGTTGCCGGCCTCGCCGTCGAGAGCGTCGTCGACTACAAAGACGCGGGAACGGGGCTTCCACCCGCGAACGTCGTCGAGTTCCGCCTGGCGGGCGGCAACAAGGCCATCGTGCGCCCGAGCGGCACCGAGCCCAAAATCAAGCTCTACGTGTTCGCGAAAGACGACACGCGAGAAGGCGCCGAGGCACTGCTCGACAGCATCGAGACAGCGGGCAGAAAACTGCTTGCGTAAGGCCGCAGCGGGGAAGGCGCGGAGCCGCAAGCTGTTCGCATAGTGCCGAAGCAGGGAAAGCGCGGAGCCGCAAATTGCGTCGCCGCGGCCCTATGCAGCGACAGGGAGCAAGCTGCTCGTACGAGGCCGAAGCGAAGAAGAGACGCGGGGCTTCTCTGTCTGGAGCACGTTTGCCGCAAGGGCTGCTGCCCCTGCGATCGCTTCGCTTCGGGGACGCCATCGGGCTCCCTCCCCTCAGCCCATCTCGCCGAAAACGAGGCCGTCGTGGACAATAATCGACGATATGTGAGGAGTTTCCTAATACTAACTTTCTTCCATCAATTCCGACCTGAGCAAACGTAGGGCGGAGAGAGAAGAGTCCTCCCCGCCCTCAGATTTCGACTCACATATCGACGATTTTTGTCCCCCGACAAAACGTTTTCAGCGAGGCTTGCATGGAGAATCGCTCCTCGGCACCACGTCCCAAAACTTTTTGCTCGATGTGCGCAGGGTTTAACGACAGGCGGCCGAAGACGAAAAGGTCGGGAAAAGCCGTACCTCCCTAACCTGGCCTTATAGAGGTGCGCTCATCGACGTATCGACAAAGAGCGGGCAAGCTGCGGCAAAACCTGCGCACATAGCAAAAAGTTCGACGAGGCAGCAGACGAGGTTCCGATGAGGGCGCTTGATACACCTCAAACTGGCGTGCGATCGCTCACCTTCGGAGGCCCACGCCGTGCTGCGAGGAGAATAATACCGATTGCGCTGCACCTCCACACGCTCGGCTTTTGTTATATTTCACAATAAGCTAAGTTGAATCTCCTCTTTTCATTATTGCTAGATAAAGCTATCATTTTTGATAGCTTTATCTAGCAATAATGATAGATGGGATGAATATGTTTAGAAGAGAGCTGTCGCGAACACTCGAAGAACGACTCCGCGAGCCTCGCTCGTTCATCCAGGTCGTTATGGGGCCTCGGCAAACTGGCAAAACCACAGCAATCAAGCAGGCTGTCAAAGCGGCGGGATTGCCTGTTCGAGTTGCGAGCGCGGACAGCGCAATCGAGCTAGGAGCCGATTGGATCGAGCTGGAATGGCGCCAAGCAAGAAACATGACAGAGCCTGGCGCAAAAGCGGTACTCGTCCTTGACGAAATACAGAAAGTTGCCCAGTGGTCGCAAACCGTTAAGCGGCTGTGGGATGAGGATAGCTGGAACGATACTCCGCTTTTGGTAATTCTATCAGGCTCATCAAGCTTGCTTATCGGCAGTGGTCTTTCCGAATCGCTTGCAGGAAGATATGAGCTTATGCGTTCAACGCATTGGAGTCTGTCCGAAATGTCCGAAGCGTTCGGCTACAACCTTTCCGACTATCTCGAATTCGGTGGATATCCTGGTGCCGCGATCCTTAAGAGCGACGAAGACCGCTGGCGCGAATACATGCGAGACTCCATCGTCGAGTCGACGATCTCGCGAGACGTTTTACAGATGGAAAACGTAAGAAAGCCTGCGTTGATGCGCGCACTTTTCGAGCTCGGTGCGCAATACTCTGCGCAAGAGCTGTCGTATCGAAAGATACTCGGCCAGCTCGACGACAAGGGCAACACCGACACCATCAAGCACTACCTCGACCTCCTGTCAGGAGCAGGGATGATAAGTGGCCTACAGAAATTCGACGACAAGCCTATAAGGGCAAAAGCCTCTTCACCAAGGCTGATGGTTCACGACCCCGCACTCATGACCTCGATGTGGCACGGAAGGGGAAGCCTCCTCGAAGACCCAGACCTCTACGGACATCTCGTTGAGACGGCGGTCGGCGCATACCTTATCGCACGCTCGGCGTTAGACGGCTTCGACCTTTACTGGTGGCGCGAAGGCGACTTGGAGGTTGACTTTATCCTAAGGCGGGCGCGCAATATCACCGCAATCGAGGTGAAAAGCGGGCGCGTAAGCAAAAGTGGCATGGGGGCATTCTGCAAAGCCCATCCGAAGGCACGCCCGATAATTGTTGGCGATCGGAATACTCCCCTCGAAGACTTTCTACGAGGGAAAGTGCCTCTCTTTTAGGTTGAATCGCTGGAGCAAAGCCCGCAGGCAACCGCACGCATCTCGCACACGGTTTACGCGGGGCGCCTATTCACTACCGCAAAACGCCTGACGTCGTCGCATACTTTCTCGCGAAATTACAGTATTATGTAAATTCTTATCGCGCAACGGCGACACTGCCCGCGCGATAACTTGGTTGGGATTATCGGGGGAAAGGCACCTATGGACTTCAACGCGTGGCTCGTCGACGTCAGCGGGCAGATCGACGGCTTTCTGTACACCTAAATCTTGCTCGCCCTGCTCGTCATCGTGGGCATCTACTACACCATCCGCACCAAGGCGGTGCAAATTCGCTACATCAAAGACATGTTCACCCAGATCGCCGAAAAGAAACATGTCGAAGGAAAACGCTCCATCTCGTCGTTCCAGGCGCTCATGGTATCGACCGCAAGCCGCGTGGGCACGGGTAACATCGCAGGTGTCGCCACTGCTCTTGCTACCGGCGGCCCGGGCGCTGTGTTCTGGATGGGGCTTATGGCCATCGTGGGTGCAGCCTCCGCGTTCATCGAGTCCACGCTCGCGCAGATCTGGAAGGTTCGCGGCAAGGACGGCGAGTTCCGCGGCGGCCCCGCATACTACATCCACCAAGCACTCGGCAGCCGCGGGCTCGGCGTGCTGTTCTCCGTGCTGCTGATCTTGTGCTTCGCTTTTGGCTTCAACGGCCTGCAGGCGTTCAACGCCACGAGCGCGCTCGAGTACTACCTGCCCGGCGAGGCCATGCCGAAGGCCGCCATCGCGTCGGGCATCGTGCTCGCCGTGATGACCGCCGCCGTCATCTTCGGTGGAACGAAGCGCATCAGCGTCATCACGTCGATCGTGGTTCCTATCATGGCCATCGCCTACATCGCGATCGCGCTCTGGACGACCATCACCAACATCACCTGGCTGCCCCAGGTCTTCGCGCTCGTCTTCTCCTCGGCGTTCGACTTCCAGTCGATCTTCGGCGGCTTTGCGGGCTCGGTCGTCATGCTCGGCATCAAGCGCGGCCTGTACTCCAACGAGGCCGGCATGGGCTCCGCACCGAACGCCGCCGCCACCGCAAGCGTGTCCCATCCGGTGAAGCAGGGCCTCGTGCAGAGCCTGTCGGTCTACATCGATACGCTGCTTATCTGCACCTGCTCGGCGATGATGGTGCTCGTGTTCTACGTGCAGGACCCCGCAGCCGCCGCGAACCTCAACGGCATGCCGCTCGTGCAGATGGCCGTGAACAACTCCGTCGGCGAGGCGGGCATCCACTTCATCACGTTCGCCATCTTCGCGTTCGCGTACTCGAGCCTTATCGGCAACTACTTCTACGCCGAGAGCAACCTGCGCTTCATCAAGGGCGATAGCAAGGCGCTGCTCACGGTCTTCCGCATCGTGTGCCTGCTCGTCATCTTCTACGGCGCCACGAACAGCTTCGATCTGGCGTGGAACTTAGCCGACATCTTCATGGGCCTCATGGCGATCATGAACCTCATCGCGATCCTGCTGCTCGGCAAATGGGCGCTCGCCGCGCTCGACGATTACTCGGCGCAGCGCAAGGCAGGCAAGGACCCCGTCTTCGTAGCCGACAGCATTCCCGGCATGCCGAAAACCGACTGCTGGCATCTTGAGGAGGTGCGCGACTTCGGCGAGCCGCCCGTGAAGGAATACCTCGACGAGGCGATCGAGACCGATTACGTCGGCCTGAAATAGGTTATTCCCGAACTATCGGGAAACGGAAACATCCTTAAACGAAAGGGCTCCAGTTCTTATAATTTAAGGCACATTTTGCTCGCGCCGTATCAAGGGAGGCTGACAATGGATCGTGCAGAATTCATGGCTCTGGAGTCCTCGAAAAAGGCCGAAGTGCTCAACGCGCTCCTCGACGAGGGGAAAAACCAGAAAGAGGCCATGGGCGCCGTCGGCGTCACCATCAAAGACCTCATGGTAACGCAGGTGTTCTTCTCGAAGACCGAGGGTCGCTTCAACGCGAACGCCGTGGGCGGTTACTCGAATTTCCACAGCGATTCGACGGGCGAGGCCGCAAAGTAGCATATCGCGCCACAATCACCATCAGACCGAAAGCGGGGGCTGCCGCAATCACGCGGCGGCCCTCACTTTGCGTGACGGCATCGACGGTAAGTCTTTCCAGAATGCGAAGGGGAAAGACATGCTCGGCATAGGCTCCACGGCAACGAAGATTACCGTGCTCGACGAGAGCGGCACAGTCGTCGACGTGGACGTGCGCCCCAGACGCTATTCGCCTGGCTCCGCGGCGACTTCGCCCATCTTCTCCAGGTTATCCACGAAGTTCGCGATGAGCGCAGCGGACTGATCGCACACGAAAACGCGCTCGCGGTTGTCGATGGCGACCTCCTTCACGATGCCCGCCTTGACCAGCTGGCGCATCGCCTCGTTCGTGGCGCCGTAGCTCTTCCCGATGCAGCTGGCGGCATGCCGCGTTGCCAACTGGGGAATGGCCAAGAACAGATCGAGCAGCTTGTCGGTCGCCGAGTTCGCGGGAATCTTAAGCCCGAATGATCTCCAGTTTTCGCGGAGCTTGCTCACCTTCGAGATGAACATGTTGGCGATGACGACGCCCATCGAGGTGTTGCGCGCGTTGTAAGAAGCCCACTGCTCCTTGTAGACTTTGTGGCTCTCGCTTGTGAGCTCCTTGCGACTCGCATCCTTTAGGGTCCTTCGGTATTCTCGCTCCAAAGACGCGCCCCAGCAGATGGGGACCATAAGCTCGTTCGCGAAGAGGCCGCGCCTGAACATGGGCATGAACGCAAACAGCAAGCCGGTTCGGTCGATCATGGAGTCGAAAGGCACCATGCGCTCGAACGCATGGTGGATCACCGATGCCTGCCCCAAGGGCGAGAAGTATTCGCCGTTGCAGAAGTCGCACAGCTTCTTGACCTCGCGGGGAATCTCAAGCGGGACCGACCCCTTCTTGTATGGCAGGTAGGTTTTACGGAAACTATGGCCACGTTCCTCGGAGCTGATGCCGTAAAGCAGGATTTCGTTGAGCCGCACAATCGTTTCCGGACTTGCCGCAAAACCCGGCTTCGAGATGCGCGAAATCCACTCGAGCGCCTGCATATAGTGCAGCGCTTCGATGGCGGCATCGCTCGCCTCCTCGGGCAACCGCACCATTGAGCGCATCATCGCGAGGCAGTGGTCGACGTCGTTGTCGAACTTCCAACCCGCGACATCGAAAAGGACGATTAGCGGCACGGGCGGAAGCGCGATGTCGTGGACCATGCGGATTGCGAACACGGCATCGATCGCGAGCAGCGTGTTCTTCAGATATTCGGCATGCGGAAGCTGCGCCGCCCGCTCCCCAAAGCGGATCATCTCCGCTTCGGCGCTGAAGAACGCCGCTTGCGTGTCGGCCGAGAATGGCTTGAAGTAATCCATGATTCCCCCCAAAATCATGTATGTCCCCTGTAAAGATAATATAACAGCCAGCAAATGCGATATGGGGAAATTCATTCCTGCTTTCTCAAATCAGGGACAAGACTGTCCTGAATTTCCAATAGTCAGAAATATTCCACGACTGAAACGTATCCGCTTTCACGGGAAACGGAAACGCCCTATGCAGGCGCCTGCCGCGCCCTGCAGAATCGTCTTGGGAGCCGCGCATTGAGGACGCGGCAGCTCCAAGCGAGCTAGTTTCCTATGGAGAAGGAGGGGCCATGTCAAGAGATTCGTTAGTCGAGAAGTACAACGAGCGTCACGAGGGTGTCGATTACTTCTACACCACGTGCCACAACAACGGCTGCTGGGATGCCACGTGTTTGATCAAGTGCGGCATCAAAGACGGCAAAGTTGTCTCGATCGAGCCCGATGATTCCGTGAACGCGGGCATCGCGCGCGAAGACGACGACGAGAACGCCGTCCAGACCGGCATGCTGCAGGCCCGCGCGTGCCCGATGGGTCATGCGTGGCGCCAAGAGCTCTACTCCGAGAACCGCCTGCTCTACCCGATGAAGCGCGTGGGGGAGAAGGGCAGCGGCCGCGGCCACTTCGAGCGCATTTCCTGGGACGAGGCGCTCGACACCATCGCCGAGAAGATGCGTGTCATGGCGAAGGAGAACCCCGACCATCCCTGGCTGTACTACTGCTACTACGTCGCGTTCGAGAGCTCCGACTTCCCGTTCGCATCGTACATGCCGGGCACCATCACCGGCTGGGGCGACCACTCCACTTCCGGCAGTGCCGCCGCAGAAGACTTCCATCTGGGCGTTCGCCTGACGGACTGCCTGATCAAGGGCACCTCCGATGCCTATCCAGGATTCGAGGCACCTGACCTTTTGAACTCCAAGCTCGTGGTCCTGTGGGGCTTCGACCCGATGGTCTCCTGGTTCGGCATGGTGCCGTACTACATGAAGCTCGCGCAGGAGCGCGGCACCAAATTCATCCTCATCGACCCCGTGTACAACGTGAGCGCCGAGGTCCTAGGCGCCCAGTGGATCCCTATCCGCCCCGGCACCGACACCGCGTTCGGCCTGGCCGTAGCCCATGTCCTCTACACCGAGGACCTCTACGACCACGACTACGTCGCCAAGTGGGTCGAGCCTGAGGGTTTCGAGGAGTGGCGCAAGTACATCGTTGGCGACGTCGACGGCGTCGTGCACGATCCCGAGTGGGCCGAGCCCATCACCGGCATCCCCGCCGAGACCATTCGCGAGTTCGCGCGCTACTACGCGAAGATGAAGCCCGTCCATCTCCACCAGATGTACGGCGTTTCCAAGCGCAACCTGGGCGATTACGCGGCAGCTGTCGCGATGCTGCTCCAGGCGATGACCGGCAACCTCTCCATCCCCGGCGGCTGTGAGGGCGGCGGCGCCAACCTGGTTACCCAGCCTCGCATTTTCGCGCCCGTCCCCAATACGGGCCAGATTCCGGGCGATGTCGTCAACCCGATCACGAACAACAACAACAAGGTGACCGAGCTCATGCACTGCCAGAGGCTCTATGCCGCAGGCGAGATCACCGAAGACGAGTTCCGCCGCCGCATCGGTTGCCCGCCCGACAGCCCGCTGCCGTGCCTGAAGATGGCCATCATCCCCAACAACTACATCAACAACCAGCACAACGTCTCCAAGCGCATGAAGGGCTTCGCCAACATGGAATTCTCCTGGGGTTGGCAGTACTTCAACGACCAGCCTTCCATGGAGTTCCTCGACATCGTGCTGCCGTCGCCGATTATCCAGTTCGAGTCGACCGACATGCACTTCTTCGGCATCAACCGCTTCTGGGGCTCGCCGTCGGGCATGATGAACTACTTCCTGTTCGCCGGCAAGGGCGTGAACCCTCCGGGAGAGATCCGCTCGAAGGACTGGGTCTGGATGGAGCTGGCGCGGCGCCTCGGCTTCGCGGACAAGTACAACCCCAAGATGCTCGACGTCACGGATTGGCGCGAGTGGGACGAGCAGGTCATCGAGCGCATCTACAAGCCCGCCTACGAGGAATGGGCGAAAGACGAGACGGGCATCTTGGCCTACAACGGCATCGAGCCGCGCCCGTGGGACGAGTTCGTGAAGCTGCCGATCGTGCGTGTTCCCGGCGAGCCAGGCGAATGGTTCTATCCCTTCAAGAACACCGTTGAGTGGGATCGCTCGCCGTTCAAGACCCCGTCCGGCAAGATCGAGTTCGAGAGCTCGTATGTCAAGAACAACGACCTCACCAAGACGCGCTACGGCGGACTCTACGACGCCTACCCGCGTTGGCAGCCGACCTACCAGGACCTTCCCGCAAACGATAGCTACTACCACCCCTGGACGCAGAACTACCCGTTGTCCATGGTCACGCCGGTCTCCACGTACCGCCAGCACTCCGCCAACGACCAGAACCCCTGGCTTAAGGGCGACTGCTACGAGCACATGGTCCGTATGTCCCCGGCAGACGCCGCCGACCGCGGCATCAAGACGGGCGATCGCGTGTTGGTCTACAACCAGTTCGGCGAGGTCGAGATCACGGCATACGTTTCCTCCAAGCTGCTCCCCGGCACGGTTTCCATCGCCCATGGCGAGTGGTCCAAGTTCGACCACGTCCGCAAGACGAAGCTCATGCCCTACGGCATCGACACCGCAGGCAACTGCAACTTGCTCATCGGCGACACCCATCTGCCGCACATCGTCGGCGCTCTGCTGACGGCTGGCTTGGTTGAGATCAGAAAGGTAGGGGAATAACTATGACCCAGTACGGATTCTTCTTTGACCAGAGCCGCTGCTATGGCTGCAAGGCATGCTCCGTCGCATGCAAGGACTGGTACGACATCGCGCCCGGCCCTGAGAAGTGGATGAGCGTGTACATGTGGGAGAAGGGGCGCTTCCCCAACCCCTCGATCGGCATCCTCGCCTTCAACTGCGGCCACTGCGACAACCCCGTCTGCGCTGCGGCCTGCGAGAACGGCGCAATCTTTAAGGAAGACAAGTACGGCGCCGTCCTGGTCGACCAGGACAAGTGCAAAGGCGACCGCCACTGCTTCGAGGCCTGCCCCTACGGCGCGCCCAAGTTCGCCAGCGACGAGCCGGGCACGAAGATGAGCAAGTGCACCATGTGCATCGATCGCCTGGAAAACGACCAGCTGCCGCTCTGCGTGGCATCGTGCCCCATGCGCGCCCTCGACTTCGGCCCGATCGACGAGCTTCGCGAGAAGTACGGCAACGTGAGCCAGATCGAGACCATGCCGAGCCCGACTTTGACCAACCCGAACTGGGTCGCGAAGGCCAATCCGCCCAAGGAGCAGCTCATTCCTTACGATGCCGTGAAGGCCATCGAGTTGACGAAGCCGCGCACCGGCACCGACGACGTGTTCGAGGGCGACCTCGCGAGCGTCACCGAGTTCGATGCCGATGTCGCGTGCATCTCCGAGCTTCGCATGAAGAACGCCACGGTTGCCGAGGTCATGGCAGCCACCTCGAGCGACCAGGGTTAGTCCCCCTTAAGCAGCGGCAGGGGAGTGCGGGATCGCACGTGCGCGGCCCGCATCCCCGACCCGCCAATCGACAGCCGCCCAGCTCGTTTTCGGGCGGCGGAACGGAGTTAAAGATGGAACTGACGCTCCAACACGCTGGCATCTACTGCCGCGATATCGACGAGTCCATCGCATTCTATGAGGATGTCCTCGGCTGCAAGCTCCTTTTCAGATCAGATGCCATGGAGGGCGACAAACCACTCAAGATGGCGTGGATGAAGGGGATGGGCACCGCGTTCGAGCTGCTCGAGTGCGAGGAGAAAACGACCTGCGACAAGGCGGCCGAATGCCTGAACCACCTGGCGCTTCGCGTCGCGGACATGGACGAGTTCGTCGCTTTCCTGGGCAAGAAGGGCATAGCTATCGAAGCCGGCCCCTTCGACCCGCCGCTTGAGTTTGACCGCCCGCTCGGCCCCGATGACGACGACCTGTTCACCGTGTACGGCGACGCCGGCACGCAGCTGCGCATCATGTTCTTCCGCGGCCCCGGCGGCGAGCGCTTCGAGGTCCTCCAGGACAACATCAGGCCACTCTAACCTTCGGCGAAGGGCGAGCGCTGAATGCGGCCTCGCCCTCTCCCTCGATTCCCTCCTAATTAGAACCCTATTAGACGTTGGGCCAGGATACCTGCACCCGCAAAGGGCAAGGGATGGAGCTATCTTGACCCAGCACTTCTCGAAGAGAAGGGAATTCCTATGGACACTAACAAGAAATACGCGAACTGGGCACTCATAGCCATAGCCATGCTGCTGTTCGGCACGGCCATCGCGACGGTTCAGTACAAGGTCCCCGTCGTCATGGGCGACATCATGATGAAGATGGACATGGACGCAGGGTCCGCCTCGTGGCTCATGTCGATCTTCACCTTCGTGGGCATCATCTTGGCGCTCCCCACAGGCGCGCTCGCCAAGAAGTTCGGGCCGAAGACGATGCTGCTCGCAGCGGCCGTCGTCGTGGCAATCGGCTCGCTCATCGGCGCCTTCGCAGGCAACGGCACCGTCCTCATCGTGTCCCGCGCGATCGAGGGCGTGGCGTTCATCTTCGTCACCATCTGCGGCCCTCTGGCCGTGCAGAAGTACGTCGCCCCCGACAAGATCGGCTCCGCGACGGGCATCTGGGCCCTGTGGGTTTGCCTCGGCTCCGTCTTGGGCGGCGTCCTCACCCCGACGCTCTACGCCGCCACCGGATTCGTGGGCGTGTGGGTAATCTACGCAGCCGCCGCCGCCGTCTTCGCGATTGTCGTTGCCGTCATCGTCAAGTTCCCCGGCGGCGTGGCGCTTGAAGCTCCCCAGACCGAAGCCTCCGAGGAGAAGGTGAGCTACTCCGAGCTCGTCAAGCCGAACATCCTTCTGTTCTTCTTCGCGTTCCTCGTGTTCAACCTGACACTGCTCGCCGTTTTGGGCTTCGCGCCGACGTTCATGCAGCAGCAAGGCGTCGACCCCACGCTCTCCGGTTTCGTGAGCACCCTGCCGATGCTGCTCGCGGTCATTTCCTCGCCGCTGTTCGGCTCGCTTTCCGACAAGATGGGCCGCTGCAAGCCGCTCTACCTGCTCGCCATGGTCGTCATGGGGCCGTGCACGTTGATCCTGCTCACCCAGACCGGTCCCTTGATGTGGGTTGGCGCCATCGTCATGGGTCTTGTCGGCCTCGGCGGACCTGTTATGTGCCTGACCTCCTACATCAACGTCCTCGGTCGCCCCGAGCTGATGTCGATCGGCATGGGCGTGCTCATGCTCGTCCAGAGTCTGGGACAGTTTTTGGGCACGTGGCTTGTCCCCATGCTCCTCGGTCCCGAGATGTCCTCGTGGATGTTCGCCGGCATCGTAATGTGCATCATCGGCCTCATCGGCACGGGCGCCCTCGCCCTGTGCAAGTTCAAGTAAGGTTTGGGAGGTGCCTCGGGGCACCCAGCCTTCTGGTTGAGCGCGCCGCGCCGCGCATGACGATCCCCGTTCGACCTGCGAGTATCCCCGCTCGCAGGTCGAGCTTGCTCCCAGCGCGAACAAATAATCCAGCGAGATTCCCCTAAATGCCTGCGCCTTAAGCGCCCGTTGCGAAATGCAGCGGGCGCTTCGACGTTTTAAGGTGGGGCAGGCAAGCGGGACAGCTCCCCATCGCCAAAACGTTGCGCAACAACTGTTTCCGAAAGGAAAATAAAATCGTAGATGCCTTCCCTTTGAAGCTCGACCTAAGCCGAGTTTAACGAGGCAAGACCTTCTTTCCAGGTCGGATACAATGCTTTGCCGTACGGTGCTTGACTCACTGAAGAGGGGGGGGGTTAGTATTCTACCGTAATGATTAGGCAACAAGTCGGTTTCAAATGAGGTTGACCGGCATGAAGCTTATTGGCAGCAAACTCAAAAGGGAGAGCAGAACATGGGCTTTCTTGACAGTCTTCACGGCACGTTGAACCGCGGCACTGCGGCAGCAGAACGAGCAACTCGCACCCTGCGATTGAATCAACGCGTGAACGACATCAACAAAGAGCGTCAAAAGCTTGCCGCCCAGCTAGGGGCAAGCCTTTATGAAGCAACTAAAGACGATGCGTCGTTTCGCGCGGGGCGCGAGGCTCTCTTCGACGGCATCGCGAATCTCGATGCCGAGCGCGAAAAGTGCCAGCTAGAAATCGCTTCAATCGAGGCCGAAGCCGCTGCCGCGCGAACCTACACGTGCACGCACTGTGGCGCGAGCGTTTCTGCGACCGATTTGTTCTGCAGCGGCTGCGGCACCGCCATCGACGTGATCAAGCAAGAAATCGCCGAGCAGAACGCTGCTGCTGCAACCTCTGCCGCGAACAGTAATCGAGTTTGCGCCTCGTGCGGCGCGGCCATGGGCGAGGACGATATGTTCTGTATGTCGTGCGGCACCAAGTACAACCCTACTGCCGAGAGCCAAGCGCAGGCAGACGAGGAGCCCGCAACCGATGACGCATGTGTGTCAAAAGAAGCGGATGCTGAATAGCTTCCCTCGATAGCGCCCTTTCTGTCTCAGTCGAGTTGCGCCGAGGCGGAGAGGGCTCCTTTGTGCCGTTTGCTCGCCACGCTCGCGATTGCCGCGCAGCAAACGTCACGTAAAAGCAGCGATTATCTCAATCAACATCGGGAAATAAACGAGGTTACAAGGAAGCCCCAAGCCGAAGCGCTTTGGGCATAAAGATAGGAGTCTACATGTTTTGTCCGAAATGCGGAAACCAAGTGCCTGAAGGCGGCAGGTTCTGCGGTAAGTGCGGTCATCAGCTCGGGAACGCGCCAGCGACGGCTACACAGGCCGTAAAACCTGATACAGAAAGCGATGCAGCACCGCAATGCGCGGGGAAGATAAGCTCCCAGGTAATCATTTCGCTGGTCATGGCCGCCATTGCCGTTATTCTCACGTTCCAGCCATGGATTACCCTCAACAGCTACCTCACGTCGCTCGTGAACGGCGTGGGCGGCGTGGCGAAGGTCCTCGGCAGCTCAACTTCATATGCAATTCAACCGACGTATTCGCCCTGGACATTTTTCCAATTATGCAGCATCCCAGGTTTCGAGAGCGATGGCGCTGCGCTCCTCCTCGTTATCACCGCGGTCGTCGTTTTTGCGTGCATCTTGATTGTCGCTGGCGCCATAAGCACGATATCGGGCAAGAAGAAAACGGCGCGTTTGCTATCTATCGGCCTTATCGTGCTTGCCGTTACGGCAGCCCTGTTCGCCATTATATATCTTACGGAAAGTGACGGCACGGTTCTCGTCGGCGGCCCCACGTTCCCGTTGCTATGCGCGCTCTCGTCGCTGATTGGCGCCATCGTCGGATTTTCGGCGAAGAAGGCTCAATAGCCTCATCCCCCTACCCAAGGAAGGATATGCCCGATGTTTTGTCCAAAATGCGGAAATGAGATACCCGATGGAGACAAGTTTTGCAACAAATGCGGGTCCAAAATAAAAGCACCCGAGGGACAAGGCTTAAACGCCGAACCTGGCGACGTCTCTCCTGATGCCCCTGCTGAATCCGCTTCTTCCGAGCCCATCGCCGAGCAGCCGGCTAAAACCAACGGGACGGCAATGAAGCCCAAGGGCAAAAAGCCCGTCGTCATCGGTATCGTCGCAGCAATCGCGGCGGTCGCCATCGGCTTCGGCGTATACCAAGCGTACTTTGCTCCTTATAACATCGACAGCAAGACGTTTCCCGACGCCGCCGTGAGGAACGCGATGCTCTCACAGGTCGACGCCGACCACGACGGCAAGGTCTCCCGCGAGGAGGCCGACGCAACCACTTTGCTTGCCATCATAGACGCAAACGTGTCGGATTTTACCGGTGTCGACAAACTGAAGAACCTGGAAACGCTCGATATCACGTATAGCAACGGCTTTGGCGAGCTCGACTTGGCGAGTTTTCCCAGCGTCAAGAGGATATACGCCTCAGGCTCGTCGATAACATCGGTGAAAAACGCGGGATCATCCAAAGTGGAAATCTTCGACGCGACAGACACCCCCATTCAAGAGGCGGACTTCTCCGGCTGCGAAACGCTGAAGGAGCTGCATCTCTCCTCGGACAGCAGCAACGACGACACGCTCTCATCGGTCAACCTCTCCGGCTGCAAGTCGCTCGAGTCTCTCGATGCGGCAAATCGACTCAGCCTCGTCTCTGTCGATGTGAGCGACTGCAAGAATCTCTCCAAACTCGATCTTCTATATTGGACCGACGTTGCAGGCCTAGACAACACGAACCTCGAGGCCCGCTACTATATACATTCATGGACGGAATTCAACTCGGTTTCCTCAGGCTTTACGAAGACGACGTGCAAGCGCGATGAGCAAGGACGCCTAATCGAAGCCGGTGATGAAAAATATACTTATGACGATGCGGGGCGCATAGCTTCAATAAAATCGGGGTCGTCACGTTACAGCTCCGAAACGAAATACGCCTACGACGAAAAAGGACTATTGAAGTCGACCAACGGCAAGGACATCAAGGCGAAATACGACAATCAGGGCCGCGTCATCTCTGATTCCGACGGCAATCAGTACAGTTATGACGATTCCGGGCACGTCGTTAAAATCAGCTTCGATTCCTCTGCGATGACTGACAACACCTTCACCTACAGCGATTCTGGGCTACTGACCCAAGCGAATTTGGCAACAGGATATTTTAAAGATGGTGATGTTTATGCGTGCACGTTCGACTATGACGAAGCGGGCCGCTGTACGCAGATGGTAGTCAACAATCCCGACAATTCAGGTCAGACGGTCTTCACTTTCGCCTACGACGATAAAGGCAATATCGTTTCGGCCGAGAGAACGAATTCATCGGGCTCCAGCACGAGCACCATTTCGACCGCAAACGAATTTGATTCCTACGGAAACCTTTCAGAGCGAACAGTAACGTACAACCAAGATACACTGAGAATTACGACAACCTACCATCTCACGAATGGGCGCCTATTCGTCAGCAAAGACTCCGCCCCCGTTGATGATGCGGTCTTCCTAGGCAACCAACAGTGTGGCCCGATGGCGTCCGCAGGCAATCCCTACCTCGATAGTCAAACATACTCCCTGGATAGAATGATTGAGTGGGATATCGGCAAAGCTTGCGCCGTCATGTTTGCCCCTTCTGATTACCACCACCCCTACTACGGTGGCCTCACGTACGACCAGTGGAAAGCCACCCAGGCATAACGGCATGCGAATACACACAGTGCCCGCGGGCGCGATACAGGAAAAGGAGCGTTGAGATGTTATGTCCCAAATGCGGAAAGCCAAATGCCGACGACGCGGCGTTCTGCTCGGAGTGCGGCCACCAGCTTAATGCCGCGAAGTCGGCGGTTGGTTCGGCAGGCGCAATATCGAAAAAACGCGCCGGCAAGAAAAAGACGGCCATCATCGGCGGCATCGCGGCAATAGTCGTCATCGTAGTTGTGGTGGCGGTCTCGGGCATATTCAGCGATCGCCCGCTTCCTTCGCACATGCGAATCGCTGCCGGCTCTGATGGCCAGATTATCAATTCCAAAGGCGGCACCTTCGATCTCACGGTGCAAAACGACAATAGCGCCATTCTCTCGCTCTCGGGCGCTCAGTTTCAAGGAAAGTTCGAAAAGCTCGAGAGCAACAGCGACGGCGTGGTCTACCAGATGAAAAATCCGATTCTCAACGATCCGAATCGCAATATATCTTCGGAACTGATGCAGCAGCCCATCGACCTGAAACTTCAGCTTCCGAAAGGCTCCAAGGACTCCGTTACAGGAACCTGGAAAATCCAGATAAGCTACTACGACATCACGAACAGGGTCAACTATACGGGCGCTTATATGAAGGTGAACGATGGTGGAACGGGCGTCGGAACAGCAGGCACTTCAACCGACATTTTCGCAAAAGATTTCGATGTCTCACATGACAGCTATCTCACACCTCTCATGTGGGAAAAGGGAGACAAGAACGCTGGATACGCCGCGCAGTTCTCGTTGACGGATTCCGATACTTTCTTCCAGTTCACCCTTTCCTAATTCGGCAGTTGATCGCGAGTGCTCGTTTGATGTTTCGAGGTTGCAAGGAGGACGGCATGAAAACCTCTGGGTCCTTGCTTAAACTCAAGCATATAACGAAGTCCTACGATGAGGGCGCGCAGCGCAGGGTTGTCCTGAATGATCTCGACCTCGACCTGCGCTCGCCCTCGTTCGTCGCGATTTTGGGGTCGAGCGGATGCGGGAAGACGACCCTGCTTAGCATCCTCGGCGGCCTCGATAGCGATTATCATGGCTCGTTCAACATAGCCGGCCTTAATGCGGTAACGTTCTCATCGGAGCAATGGGACGCCTATCGCGGGCGTCACGTTGGTTTCGTCTTCCAAAACCCGCAGCTCATCGACTATCTTAGCGTTGCGGAAAACGTCAAGCTTGCTAAGGGTCTGTCGGGGACGGCAAGCAGCGCCACGTCCGACGGTGAATCGGTCGCACGTGCCTTGAGGCTTGTCGGAATGGACGACTATGCCGATGCCATGCCAAACGAGCTTTCCGGAGGTCAAGCACAGCGCGTGGCCATTGCCTGCGCAGTGGTAAAAGACCCAAGCATCATCCTCGCCGACGAGCCGACCGGCTCGCTCGACGAAGTCAACAGCCAACAGATTATGCAGCTCCTTGCCGACTTGTCGCGAACCCGCTTGGTGGTTGTAGTGACCCACGACGAGGAGCTTGCCCGCCGCTACTCCAATCGAGTGCTACGGTTGGCCGATGGCGTCATCGAGGAAGACCGACTGTCCAGTGCGGCGCGAACACAAGATGGAGAATCGCCTCTCCCGGCGGCCGCAGCTGCTCGAACCGCGGCCGATTCACGCGATACGGACAAGGCACTGAGTATCTCAGGCGTGCTTAGCGCTGGCGCACCAGCTCGCGCGGCGCGCCGCCGGAACATACGCAAAGTGGCTTGGCGTCATGCGCTGCGAAAGCGGCTGCGAACGGTTATCTCCCTTTCCGCGATAGCGTTAAGCGCGCTTGCTCTGCTCGTCTCCCTCGCTGTGTCTTCAGGCTTGCAGCAGTATCTCGACACCTTGAGCCTCTCGTTCACCCTTGATCATCCGATGAAGGCACAGCCGAGATCGGTAGGCGCCATCGCTGATTCATCCTCATCAGGCAATGCAGCTTTTCCCCCAAGCGATGGCATCGCAGTAAGCAATGCGGGCGCCAAGGCCCTTTCGAGTTTCGCCATCGGAGAAGATGCCACCTTAAGTTCCCTCTATTCTTATCTGACAAGCCCGCAAACGGGCATTTTAGGCAACGCATTCGACATTCAGCGCGAATACTCGTTCGAGCTGAATCTCTACACCGCCGACGGCAAACAGGCCGTCAAGGCGGGGCAGGCGTCTCTGAGCGATTCCCTGAAATCCGGCGGCTTGTCGGACGAGGCGAGTCAGCAGGCCTCCGATGCCCTTGGCCGAACAAGCATTGTGCGCCAAATCGTCCGTAATGAGCAAACGGGGGAGTCTCCCTATACGGTGCTGGCCGGTCGGGTACCTAACGCTAGCAACGAGGTCGCTCTCATCACGGGCAAAAACGGCGATGTGCTTGATCTTTTCGCCTATTCGATGGGGTTTCTCGATGAGGAAGAGCTTCTCGATTCGCTTACCGACGATGCCAAAACCGAAGCGGAGCAGGTCTCGCTGCCCTACGATGCGATTCTCGGCACGCAATACCATGTGGTTCCAACTGCCAACTATTACTATCGCGATGGCGAATCGTGGATCGACGGCAGAAACGACGCAACGTATATGGAAAGCGTGCTGTCTTCCTCCCGGACACTTACGGTAGTCGGAGTGCTGCAACCCGACGCTGCATATGTGGGCGATGACGAGGTCGGCTCGATTGCGTACACCCGAAACCTGCTGCCCCTGCTGATCGACGACTCATGGAAATCCGGCATTGTCTCTGCCCAGTATGCGAATCCTTCGGTGGACGTTTTTACGGGAAAGAGCTTTTCGGAGGAGCAGACAGCCCCTTATTCGCCCGCCGTGGACAAGAACGTTGCGCTCGACCTTGCAAGACGTCTCGGTCTCTCCCAGAGAAAAGTTGCCCTCATCGACAGTCTCAACGACCAGCAGCTTGCGGCGTTGGCGCAGCTTTGCGGGGTCGACTCGTCCTTTGGAGCTCTCGATGTTTCCGACGATCAGGCGGAACAATTGAGGGAGATGAGCGACGAAGAGTTTTCCGACATGATCGAATCTCACGCGCCGGCTTCACTTAACGCTGGGTATGCCCAGAATATGGAATGGCTCGGCGCCGCGAACGCCAACGAACCTGCTAGGATTGCAATCTACCCCAAGGGTAAAAGGCAGAAAGAGCGAATCGAAGCCTGCATAGATTCCTACAACCAACTGACGGCATACACGAACGTGCCTGTAGCCTGCGAAAGCGATATGCAGCAGTGGCTTGACCAACAATCCGAAACAATCGAGGTCGTACAGCGGATTTTAGCCGTCCTCGTTGGGGTTGCCGCACTACTCGGTCTGTGTTTCACCTTGTCAACGGCGCTTGTGTCGGCATTCGAGCGACGTGGGGAAGTTGCCCGAATGCGCGCAATGGGCGCTACGCGAAGCGATGTCCGGCTGTTGCTCATTCACGAAAGCGCTTTTGTGGGAGCGCTTGCTGAAGCCGTCGGGGTCTTGCTCGCCATGCTGCTCGCCCCTACAATCGATGCCGCATTGGCTCAATTTACGCAGCAAAATGGGCTTATCTCGATCTCGCCTGGGATGATCGCTCTTGCCATTGCCGTCGGCTGTGCCGTCTCGGTCCTGTCGCACGCGATTCCGGCGCATAAAGCCGCAAGCAGCGACCCCGCCGCCGTTCTCCACGCTGTCTCGCTATAGGTTGCTCGCGCGAGCGATTATCATGCTTCGTTCCCGCGTTCCCTTAAGTCCGCTCGTAAAATATCTGTTTGCTTTATCACTCTACTGTGATAAAGTGTGAGCCGTTCGAAAGAGGCGCAAGGAGAAACCGCAAGGCCTCGAAACGATGCAAGTAACGTGAACGCAACATCCGAGAGGCTGCAAGCGTTTACAATGAGTTGCCGCGTGTCACGCGGGCGGAAGGCGCCACGTCGCCGGTTCTCACCGGAGGAAAGGCGTCGCCAAGCTTGCCGCACGATGACGAAGGAGAAGGTACGACCGTGAATTACACAACGCCCTCGGGGTTTCGCGACATCTTAGCAGATGAGGCCGCGCGCCGCGAGACAGCCGCGTTCGACGTGCAACAATTGCTCTCGAAAAACGGCTACGTTCCCGTGGAGACACCCACGCTCGAGATCATGGACGTCATGAACGCCGGCGGGCGCGTGCCGGGGACCCCGTTCAAGCTTTTCGACTCGCGCGGCGACCTGCTCGCGCTGCGCCCCGACGTGACGCTGCAGATCGCGCGCATGTGCGCAACGCGCCTCGCAGGGCAGCCAGGGCCTTTTCGCTTCCGCTATCAAGAACGCGTCTTCCGCGAGGCAGAAGGCCGTCCGCAAGCTGAAGCACGCGAGATGACGCAAGTAGGCGTCGAGCTCATCGGCGAGGCTGGCCCCTCCGCAGACGCCGAGGTCATCGCCTTGCTCACCGAGTCTCTCGAGCAGATCGGGGTGGGGGACTTCCGCATCTCGGTCGCCACAGTGGGCGTGCTTCGAGCCTTGCTCGCAGGATGCGGCGCCGGCGAGGCATGGAAGTCGGGCGTGCTTTCCGCCTACCACGCCAGCAACTTCGTCAAGCTCGACGAGCTCACGGGGCCGGGCGCGCAGAAGGCGGGGGTGGCTCCCGTCTTCGCGCAGGCCATCCGCGCGCTCGCGAACGTCCGCGGCGGACGCGAGGCGGTCGCGCGCGTTCGCGATCTGGTTGCGCCGCTCGGCTGCCAGGACGGCCTCGCCGACCTCGAGCAGACCCTCGAGCAGCTCGACGAGAAGGGTCTGGCCGATCGCATCTTCGTCGACTTCTCGGTCATGAGCTCGTTCGACTACTACACAGGCATCGTCTTCGTCGCCTTCGCCCCCGCGCTCGGCGCACCACTCGGCTCGGGCGGACGCTACGACAACACGATCGGGCCCTACGGCGAGAGCCGTCCCGCCGCCGGGTTTGCGTTCTACCTCGATCAGGCGCTTGCCGCCGCCGCGACCGAGCAGCAGGCAGGAGCGCGTCCGCTGCGCATCGCCGTACCCAAAGGCTCGCTCAACCCCGACTCCATCGCGTGCCTTGCGGCGTGCGGCCTCGACACGACGGGCCTCGCCGACCCAGGGCGCCAGCTCATCATCCGCAACCCCGGCGTCGAGTACATCATCGTGCGTCCCTCGGATGCCCCGGTGTTCGTGGAGCTTGGAGCAGCTGACTGCGGCATCTGCGGGGAAGATTCCCTGCTCGAGGCCGCAACGGGCACCGTCGAGCTCGTGGACCTCAAATTCGGTGCATGCCGCTTCATCGTCGCCGAGCCCGAGGGGGCGAACGAGCGCGTCGCCGAGCACTATCGGACCTGCGGCTCCATCCGCGTGGCCACGAAGTACCCACGCATCACCGAGTCCTACTATGCGAGGAAAGGCGAGCAGGTCGAAATCGTGAAGCTTCACGGCAACATCGAGCTCGGACCGCTCACGGGCCTCTCCGAACGCATCGTCGACATCACAGCGACGGGCCGCACGCTTCGCGAGAACAACCTGGTCATCGTCGACGAGGTGCTCTCGTCGACGGCACGCTTCTTCGCAAACCCGTGCGCGTTTCGCACCGACCCGCGCGTAGTCGAGCTCGCGGACAAGCTGCGAGCGGGAGCCGAAGCGGGCCTGTGGGACGCGACCGTCATAGCCGGAAGCGACCAGCCGCACGCGGACGCGGGCGCAAGCGCGTAAATTACTACTCAGTTATCAAGACGTTTCAATATAAGAAGGGAACACATCATGCGTCGAGTCATTCTGAAGGAAGGCGAGCAATTCAAAAGCTCGCAGATCAACCGCACGGGAGCGTTCAACGCTGGCGCCATCGCCGCGGCGACCTCGATCATCGAGGAGGTGCGCGAGCGAGGCGATGCAGCGTTGCGCGACTTCACCGCCAAGTTCGACGGCGTCGAGGTAGAAGACTTCCGTGTGCCGCAGGAGACGATCGATGCGGCCGCAGCCCAATGCGACGCAAAGACGGTCGCCGCGCTCGAGCATGCTGCTAAGCAGATTCGCGAGTTCCATGAGCGTCAGAAGCAGCAGAGCTGGATCGCCACGCGCGAGAACGGGGCGATCGTCGGCGCGAAGGTGACGCCGCTCGAATCCGTAGGCATCTACGTTCCCGGCGGACGCGCGCTCTATCCTTCCACCGTGCTCATGAACGCCATCCCCGCATCGGTCGCGGGCGTCGAGCGCATCGCCTGCGTGACGCCCCCGTCCAAGGACGGCTCGCTCGATTCCGCTATCCTCGCCGCCTGCAAGATCGCCGGCGTGACCGAGATCTACTCGGTCGGCGGCGCCCAGGCTGTCGGCGCTCTTGCCTACGGCACCGAGACCATCGAGCCAGTTGCCAAGATCACCGGCCCCGGCAACGCCTACGTCGCCGCCGCGAAGAAGATCGTGTCGGGCGATGTGGGAATCGACATGATCGCAGGCCCCTCTGAGGTGTGCGTCGTCGCTGATGAAACGGCAGATCCCGCGCTCGTCGCCATCGACCTTATGGCCCAGGCAGAGCACGACCCCCTGGCCGCCTGCTACCTCGTCACCTTCTCCGAGGAATACGCCGACCAGATTGAGGCAGCCATCGAGCGCCACGTGAAGCACTCCACGCGCGCAGAGATCACCATGGCGTCGCTTAACGACCACGGCCTGATCACCATCTGCCCTGACCGCAAGGCTGCGATCCAGGCGGTGAACGTGATCGCCCCCGAGCACCTCGAGCTGCATGTCGAAAACGCCATGGACCTGCTCGGATCGATCAAGAACGCGGGCGCAATCTTTTTGGGGGAGTGGACCCCGGAGGCGGTCGGCGACTATGTGGCCGGCCCCAACCACACACTTCCCACCGGCGGCACCGCGCGCTACGCGAGCCCGCTTTCAGTCGAGGAGTTCGTGAAGAAGTCGTCCATCATCCAGTACACCCCCGAAGCGCTCGCGGCCGACGCCGACTCCGTCATGACGATCGCTCGCCACGAGGGCCTGTGGGCGCACGCGATGTCCGTCGAGCTGCGCTGTAACGAGCTCGCTGGCAAACCGACCGAAGTCGATGCAGGTGAGAGCGTTGAATAGCGTGAGGCAGTCCGCCCCTCAGCTGCAGGGGCTTGTGCCCTACGACCCGAAATACCTTCCCGCGAGGGCATATCTTTCCGCGAACGAGAACCCGCGCGACGTGGAGACCGAGATCCGCCAGAAGATTATCAGCGCCATTCGCAAGGTACCTTTGAACCGCTACCCCGATCCGTTGGCGAACGATCTGCGCGACATGATCGCCGAGGCGAACGGGCTCGACCGCGACCAGGTGCTTCTGGGCAACGGCGGCGACGAGCTTTTGTTCAACATCGCGCTCGCCTGGGGCGGGTCGGGACGCAAGTTCCTAAACCTGCCGCCGACGTTCTCGGTGTACGCGGCCAACGCGCGACTCACGGGCACCGAGGTCATCGACGTTCCGCGCCTTGCCGACTACTCCATCGACGAGGAAGCGGTCTTCGCGCGCCTCGGGCAAGGCGACATCGACTACGTTATCGTGGCCAGCCCGAACAACCCCACCGGCAAGCTCGCGAACGAGGAGTTCCTCGCAAAGCTCCTCGACGCCACCGACGCGCTCGTCCTGGTCGACGAGGCGTACTTCGAGTTCTCCCGCACGACGATGCGCCCTTACCTCGCGATGCACAAGAACCTGCTCATCCTGCGCACGTTCTCGAAGGCGTTTTCGCTCGCGGGTGTCCGCATGGGTTACATCCTGGGAAACGCCGAGGTCATCCGCGAATTTTTGAAGGTGCGCCAACCGTATTCGGTTGACGCTGTCTCGCAGGCAATCGCACGCGAGGTGTTCTCCGAGCGCCAAAAGTTCGAGCGCGGCATCATGGCGATCATCTCCGAGCGCGACCGCATGCTCGAAGAGCTGGGGAAGGTGCCGGGCATCACCGTGTATCCTTCGGACTCTAACTACATCCTGTTCAAGCTCGATAGCGCCGACAAGGTGTGGGAGGCCCTCTACGCGCGCGGCATCCTCGTGCGCGACTTCTCCCATGCGCCGATGCTCGAGAACTGCCTGCGAGTATCGGTAGGGACCGAAGAAGAAAACGACGAGTTCCTCGCCGCATTGCGTGAAATCGTGGCGAACAAGTAGAAAGGGACGCACATGAGCGAGCGAACCGCACGCATCGCGCGCACAACGAAGGAAACCGACATCGAGCTGTCAATCGACCTCGACGGCACCGGCGCGACCGATATCGACACCGGCATTGGCTTTTTCGACCACATGCTCACTGCCTTCGGGCGCCATGGGCTGTTCGACCTGTCGGTGCGCGCCGAGGGCGACCTGGAAGTTGACGGCCATCACACGGTGGAAGATGTCGGCATCGTTGCAGGCCAGGCGTTTGCGAGCGCACTCGGTGACAAGCGCGGCATCAGACGCTTCGGCTCGATCGCCCTGCCCATGGACGAGGCCCTCATCCTGGCGGCGGTCGATATCTCGGGCCGCGGCCAGCTCTTCTGGGAAGCCGACGTCCCGGCAGTCATGGTGGGCTCCTTCGACGCGACACTCGCCAAGGAGTTCTTCATCGCCTTCGCCGCAAACGCGGGCGTGACGCTTCATATCCGCGAGCTTGCCGGGGAGAACACCCATCACGTGATCGAAGGCATGTTCAAGGCGGTGGCGCGCGCGATGCGCCAGGCGGTCGAGGCCGACCCGCGCATGGGCGATGCGCTGCCGACGACCAAAGGCGCCCTGTAGGAGATGCGAATGATAGCGGTAGTCGATTACCAGAAGGGCAACCTGAAGTCCGTCGAGCGCGGCCTCATCGCTGCGGGCGGCGAGGCTTTCATCACGGCGGACGCGTCCGAGATAGCCAAGGCGGACGCCATCGTCTTGCCAGGTGTCGGGGCCTTTGCGGACGCGGCGACGACGATGTGCGAACTCGGGCAGATGGAGGCCATTCGCGACCGCGTGCGCGCAGGCGTCCCCTTTTTGGGAATCTGCCTCGGCGAACACCTGATGTTCGAGCACGGCGTGGAAGGTGCGCCCGAAGGGAACCCCGCGTGTGGACTGGGGCTTCTGCCGGGCACCGTCGTCGCCATGCCGCGCTGCGATGCGCAAGGCAAGGCGTTCAAGGTCCCGCACGTCGGGTGGAACACGATCGAGATGCCTGCGTGTAACGGGGGCGCTGCAGTCCCTCCGTGCGGCGGAGTCGGGGGAAATGCCGTGCTCAAACAGTCCTCGCTTCGCTGCGGAACTGCGCGCGGCACCTCCCCCGACTCCGCCGCACTGCTCGATGGGGGACAGGCTGAACCCGAACTTTCCTCGCTTCGCTCGGAAAACGCGGGCGGCGCCTCCCCCGGCTCCGCCCCACAGGCAGGGAGCGACCTCGCCTTCGCCTGCCCGCTCTTCGACGGCATAGCGCCTGGCGAGTACTTCTACTTCACGCATTCCTACATCGCGCCGACAGGTTCCCACACCATCGCCGAGACCACCCACAGCACGCGGTTCACAAGCGCCGTCCAATTTGGCGAATGCGCCTTCGGCGTGCAGTTCCACCCCGAGAAAAGCTCCGACGCCGGCGCACGCGTGCTCGCGAACTTCGTGGCAATAGCTGCCCGCGGCTAAGCGCACTCCATATTGAGAAAGGAACGCAGAGGCATGTACCTTCTCCCTGCAATCGATATCCTGGATGGCCGCGCCGTGCGCCTCGCCAAAGGGGACTATGCCCAGGTGACGGTATATAACGACGACCCCGTCGATCAAGCGCGAAAGTTCGAGGCCCAAGGCGCCACATGGATTCACGTTGTCGACCTCGACGGCGCGCGCACGGGCGTGCCCGAAAACATCGCCATCGTCGAGCGCATCGTGCGGGAGACCTCGCTTTCCGTGGAGGTCGGCGGCGGCATCCGCGCGCTCGAGACTCTCGAGCGCCTCGCGGACATCGGTGCCGCGCGCATGGTGCTCGGCACCGCGCTCGTGAACGACCCCGATCTCGCGCGCGCCGCCGTGGAGCGCGTAGGGGGAGACAAGCTCACCGCCGGTATCGACGCGAAGGGCGGGGAAGTCGCCGTCTCAGGTTGGATCGAGGGCTCGGGCGTTGCGGCATGCGATCTGGCCCGCGAGATGGGCAAGGCGGGCTTCAAGCACATCGTCTACACCGACATCGCACGCGACGGCATGCAGACCGGGCTCGACGTGCGGGCATATGTCCAGATGGCAGAGGCGTTCGGGCATCCCGTCATCGCAAGCGGGGGTGTGGGGAGTGTAGCCGACATCGAGCGTCTTGCACCGGTTGCCTCCTCTATCGAGGGTGTCATCACCGGGCGCGCCGTATATGAAGGAACCTTAACTGTTGAGGAAGGCGTCGCGGCCTGCGCTGCGGCCACGAAGGAGTAGGCCATGCTTGCCAAGCGAGTGATTCCCTGCATGGACGTAAAGGACGGGCGCGTCGTCAAGGGCGTGAACTTCGTGAACCTGCGCGACGCGGGCGACCCGATCGAGCTCGCACAGCGCTATGACGAGCAGCGCGCAGACGAGGTCATATTCCTCGACATCACGGCGACGAGCGACAACCGCGCCACCACCGTCGAGCTTGCCAGCCGCGCATCCGAGCAGCTGCACTTGCCCTATTGCGTCGGCGGCGGGTTTCGAGGCGTCGCCGACATCCGCAAGATGATCGCGGCGGGCGCCGACAAGGTGTCGGTGAACTCTGCCGCTGTTGCGAACCCCGAGCTCATTACGCAGGCGTCGACCGCGTTCGGCACGCAGGCGATCCTCTGTGCGATCGACGCGAAGCAGCGGGCAGACAACCCCAACAAGTGGGAAGTCTATGTCCACGGCGGCCGCAAGGCGACGGGAATCGACGCCGTCGAGTGGGCGCAAGAGGCGGCGCGGCGCGGCGCGGGCGAGATCCTGCTCACGAGCATGGACCGCGACGGCAGCCGCGATGGGTTCGACTGCGCCCTTACGCGGGCCGTGGCGCGCGCAGTGAACATCCCCGTTATTGCGAGCGGCGGCGTCGGCAAGATCGAGCACTTCGCCGAGGGTATTTTGGAGGGCGAAGCCGACGCCGTACTTGCCGCAAGCGTATTCCATTTCGGCGAGATGACCGTACGCCAGGTGAAGGAGTACATGCGCTCGCAGGGCATTCCCGTGCGCCTGTAGCGGGTTTGTCGCAAGCGTGTCGCACGAACCGAAAGGACACTAACATACATGGCAGTGATTGACAGCATTCCCGAGCTCGCCTACAACGAAGCCGGCCTCATTCCCTGCATCGTGCAGGACGTAAAGACCCGCGAGGTCCTCATGATGGCGTGGATGAACGCGGAATCCGTGCGCTTGACGCTCGAGCAGCGCACGACCTGGTTCTTCTCGCGCAGTCGCCAGGAGCTCTGGCACAAAGGCGGCACGTCCGGCAACACGCAAGCGCTCGTTGAGCTGCGCTACGACTGCGATGCCGACTGCCTGCTCGCACTGGTGGAGCCCGCAGGCCCCGCCTGCCACACGGGCAATACCACCTGCTTCTACCGCGTGATGGGGTAGGACCCCGGGGCTCGTCAGTGTGTGCGCTTCCTGCTGTTTCGCCGCACGCAGGGCAACCTTCGGTAGAATCGATAAGTCCTATCCGAGCGCGACAAATAGCGCATCGCGCACGCACGAAAGCTCATACATGATTATCGAAATCCTGAAAGCCCTACTCGAGGGCATTGTCGAGGGCATCACCGAATGGCTGCCCATCTCGTCAACCGGCCACATGATCTTGATTGACGAGTTCGTAAAACTGCAGGTATCAGACCAGTTCCTCGCCCTGTTCCTCGTAGTCATCCAGATCGGCGCAATCCTCGCCGTCATCATCATGTACTTCCATAAGCTCAACCCCTTCAGCTTCAAGAAGACGCCGGCGCAGCGCAAAAGCACCTGGCGGCTGTGGGGCATGGTCGTCATCGGGTGCATTCCGGCGGCAGTGTTCGGATTCGCGCTCGACGATTGGGTGAACGAGCATTTCTACAACAAGGTCTGCGTCGCCGCGATGCTCATTTTGTACGGCGTCATCTTCATCGTGCTCGAACGCCGTAACCATCGTCGCTTCCAGGAGGCCCGCGCAGGACTCGCGCTTTCCGGGCCGCGCCCGCGCGGCAAACATGCCCGCGTCGACGCTCAGGCGCACGCAACAAGCGAGCAGCTCGATGCCCGCGCAGAAGAGCAGCTGTTCAAGATCACCGACGTCGACGACATCGACTGGAAGACCGCGCTCAAGATCGGCCTCTTCCAGGTGCTCGCGATCATTCCAGGAACAAGCCGCTCGGGGGCCACAATCATCGGCGGCATGCTCACCGGCTGCTCGCGCACCGCGGCAGCGGAGTTCACGTTCTTCCTGGCAATCCCCGTGATGCTCGGCTGGGGCGCGGTGAAGGCCGCGAAGTTCGTGCTCGCAGGCGTCGCCATGACCACGACCGAAGTCGCCGTGCTCGTCACAGGCGTCGTGTCCGCGTTCGTCATGTCGATCATCTCGATCAAGTTCCTCATGGGCTACATCAAGAAGAACGACTTCACCGCCTTCGGCATCTACCGCATTATCGTGGGCGTGCTCGTCCTTGCCTACTTCGCGTTCGAGACCATGGGCATGCTTCCGTAGAGTCGCAATGCAATCCCAGCTGAACATCCCTCGCGTCACCTACACGCCCAAACTCGCGACGTACATGCGCAAAAAGGGCTGGCGGCATATAGCCATCGAACAAGCGAGCGCATGCGGCTGCTGCGTCGACCTGTCGGAGGTGGCCACGCGGTTCGTCGATGACGCGGCGGCGGACAAGCTGCGCACGAAGGGCTGCGTCGAGCTTCACGGCGAGCTGGGAAGCGTCCTCGTGGCGCGCGGAATGGAATACGACGACGCAGTAGAACTGGGGCTTCGCAGCTTTTTCGGCGCGAAAGACATCACGGTGCGCGGCATCAGGTCGTGGAGTTTGTAGCACACCCTTAGTTGGCTGCGGGATGGAGCGAAACCGCGAGTTGGGGCTGCGGGATGGAGCGGATTCCGCCGCCCGCGACCGCCCACTCCGGACGTCTTCTTACTCGGAATCGACTCTTCACGGACAAAAACGCCGATATGCGAGTCGAAAAAGGGCAGTGAGCTTATTGTTCCTTGCACGCGACCACGAACAAGGTGCACAATGAAACATGATGGCCATAGGGGACCGAATGGCCGAAAAGCCGAAAAGGCCATGGGTCGGCTGCGAGAAAGTCGCAGGACAACCTCAAGAGCAGGGAGGGCCTTATGCATTACGTCGAATCGCCGCATCGTTTGCCCTACGAGATGGCATCGGGAATCCTTCAGGCGGAAATCGGCTGCTCGTACAACCGCTGCCGCTTCTGCTCGCTGTGCCGCAAGCCGGGGAAGGACTATCGGCCCGCACCGCGCGAAGAGGTGGAAGCCGACCTCGACGAGCTCGCTTCCTACGTGCGCAGACCCTCGCGCATCTACCTCTACGGCGGCAACCCCTTCGGCATGCCGCGCGACATCCTCATACCGTTGCTCGAGCGCATTCACGAGAAGCTGCCCGAAGTGAAGACAATCGGCGGCTTTTGCCGCGTGGCGGACGTGAAAGCTGCGACTGACGAGGACCTCGCAACCTGGGCGCGGCTCGGGGTGCAGGGGCTCTCCATCGGCGCCGAGAGCGCCTACGATCCCGCGCTCAAGTTCATGCGCAAGCCACATACCGCGGCTGACCTGGAACAGCAATGCGCGCGGCTCGACAAGGTCGGCATCGACTACACGCTGTTTTACCTGGCGGGCATCGCAGGCGCCGGAAAGTGCTCCGAGGCGGCACGCGCGTCTGCCGAGGTCTTCTCGCGCATCAACCCGCTGCGCATCAACATCATGACGCTCACCGTGTTCGACAATGCTGACCTCGCGCAGGATGTGGCGTCGGGCGCCTTCGTCCCAGCGGCAGAACGTGAAATCGTCCTGGAAATCCGCGACTTCATCGCGGGCCTTTCGGGATGCACGTCCTTCATCGAGGCCGGGCACGATACCAACATGGTGCATTTCGACGGCGTGCTCCCGCGCGACCAGGAAAAGATGGCCCTCTACCTGGAGCAACGCGCTGAGATCATGAGCGAAGAGCACATGAGGCTCCTCCGAAGCCGCTTCCGCGCGCTATAGCGGAGGCACGCGAGAAGACTGCGAGCCTGCACGCGGCCAGGGACCGTGGGCGGCGCGAGGCCTATCAAAATGCTAGGATTTTCTGCTCGCCACCCCATTTCACCCGCTTTCGGGTTAGCCGCGACTTCTCTTTTGCTATCATGTCAAGCACACGAGTGGCCCTATCAGGGCAGATTCTCGTTAAAGCATTGAGGCATGAGAGGAACTATCGATGCCAGAAGAAAGCAAGTCGCTTGCTGAAATCGAAGCGCACCGCGCCAAGATCGACGAAATCGACCAGCAAATCGTTGCGCTTCTGAATAAGCGCGCAGGTCATTCGCTCGTAATCCGCGGACTCAAACCAGGAGCCCGCATGGGGCTTTACGACCCCAAGCGCGAGGAGGAAATCTTCGCTCGCGTCAATTCTTATAACGAGGGACCTTTGTATAACGAGAACCTCCGAGAAATCTACGAGGCAATTCTCAAGGTTATGAAGGAGACCCCGTCCGTATGAGCGAAGTGAAACCCGTGTCCCAAAAACTACCCGATTACGGAACGCTGACCGACGAGATCACCATTTTCGCCGGCCCGTGTTCGGTCGAAAGCGAAGAGCAGTTCAACGAAGTAGCCGAGTGCATCGCGAGCCTCGGTCTGCATTGGATCCGCGGCGGCGCGTTCAAGCCCCGCACCAACCCCCACAGCTTCCAGGGCCTCGGCGAGGAAGCGCTGCAGATCATGAAGGCTGGGGGAGACAAGTACGGTCTGAAGACCCTGACGGAGGTCATGGACTCCGAGCACTGCGAGATGGTCCACTCCTACGTCGACGGTCTGCAGGTGGGAGCTCGCAACTTCCAGAATTTCAGCCTGCTGAAGAACATCGGTAAGGTGACGAAAGACTCGCACAAGATGGTGCTGTTCAAGCGCGGTTTCGCCGGGACGATTGCCGAGTGGCTTGCCGCGACCGACTACATCACCATGGCAGGCAACGACAACGTTGTGCTCTGCGAGCGAGGTCTGCGCACCTTCGAGACCGCGACGCGCTTCACGCTCGATATCTCGGCCGTGCCCGTCATCCACAAGCAGAGCCTCTATCCCATTTGCGTGGACGTGTCTCACCCGGCCGGAGTGCGCGACCTCGTGCCCGCACTTGCAAGGGCAGCAGTGGCGGTCGGCGCCGACTCGATCATGATCGAGGTGCACCCGAACCCGCCCGCGGCCCTCTCCGACGGTCCGCAGCAGCTGACGCCCGCCCAGTTCACCGACCTTATTGCCGAGCTGCGCGAACTCGCCGCCGTCTTCGGGAAAAAGATCGTCTAGCGCACCGCGCGCAGCAAAATGACGCCAACCGGGAAGGCCGCCTCGAGCGGTCTTCCCGCTATGCGGGGGCAAACGAGCCGCAGAGGGTCTCTTCAGCACGAGCAATCCGCCCAAACCTGCCACGAAATCGGGCGCCTAGAACAATCCCTGGGCAGACATGCTCTTCCCGAGCCATCCCCCTCTCCTCAAAACCGCAACGATGCTACAATGGCACGCGTTCGCCCTTGACGCCCCTCGACAAATCGGAGCCGCATGACCAACTTCTCCAAGCCCATTAACCGCGCGCTCTTCGTGCTTTGCGTCATCGCGACCGGGTCCATCGCCGGCGCGTTCGTGTGGGCGTTCTTCTTCTTGATGGACAAGGGGATCGAGTTCTTCTGGTCCACGCTTCCCGCGCTCATCGGCCAGGCGGCGGATGCGTATCTGCCGGGGCTTGCGGAGGGGCCATTCGGCTTTCTACCGTATCCGCTCATCGTATGCATCGTCGGCGGGCTACTCATCGGGTACTTCGACAAGAAAACGGGCGCGCGCCCCGAAGAGCTCACCGCAGTCATGGGCAAGGTGAAGAAAGACGGCCGCTATAGCTACGAGGGCATCGGCAAACTTTCGCTCGCGGCGCTTCTGCCGCTGCTATTCGGCGGGTCAATCGGCCCCGAGGCCGGGCTCACCGGCGTAATCGCGGGGCTCTGCACCTGGGTCGGCGATAGGATGCGGCGTTTCGGAGCCGACTTCCGCGCACTCACCACCATCGGCACGCAAGCCGCCTTGACCGCCCTGTTCACCGCCCCCTTGTACGGCTTCGTGGCCCCGCTCGCAGGGACGGCGGACGCACCGAAAGACGGCGAAAGCGATGTCGACATCAAGCTGCCGCGCGCACAGAAAACCTTCGTCTACCTGTGCGCCATTGCAGGCGCACTTGCGGCGTTTCTGCTGCTCGGAGACGTGTTCGGGGGAGGGATGGGCCTTCCACGCTTCACAGGAATGAAAGTGGGCGCGCTCGAAGCCGCGCTGGTCATACCCGCCGCCCTCCTCGGATGCGCCGCGGGATGGGCCTTCCACGCATCGACCTGGGCATCGGGAAAACTTGCAAGCCGCATGGGGGAGCGGTCCGTCGCGAAGGCCGTGCTCGGCGGGATCGTCCTCGCGGTATGCGGCATGGCGCTGCCCTACACCATGTTCGCAGGCGAGGCTCAAACGCACCTGCTGATGAATAGCTACCTTGCAATCGGCGCGAGCGCGCTCATAGCAACCGGGCTCATAAAGGCCGCGCTCACCCCGTTCTGCATCCAGATGGGTTGGCGCGGAGGCCATTTCTTCCCGCTCATCTTCTCAGGCGTGAGCATGGGCTACGGCTTTTCCCTGCTCACCGGCGCAGATCCTGTGTCGTGCGTGGCCGCGTGCACCGCGGGGTGCATGGGAGCCGTCATGCGCCAGCCCGTGATGACGGCGCTGCTGCTGATCATGTGCTTCCCCGTGAAGGGCGTCGTCGTCACGATCGCAGCTGCAGCCATCGGGGCGGCGATTCCCCTTCCGAAGACGATCGCGCCTTCCAAGCCGCAGCGAGAGGGCTCGGCGGGGAAGAGTGCTCCAACGGGGAAGAGCACCCTGGCACGGGAGGGGCGCGCGAATCGAGAAACCGAGGAGGCAAGCGAATGATAAACTTCCGCATGCTCGTGGACGTGCTGAGGCACTCGGGGTTCGGGCCAATCACCTGCGTGTTCGCAGCTGCTTTTCTCATCTGCTCGACAGCCGTGTGGCTCGCCGACCCCGAAACCCTCACCTTCGGCGACGGGGCGTGGTTCTCCTTCGAAGTGGTATCGACCATCGGATTCGGCGACGTGAACGCGACGGGGCCGGTGGCGCGCATGGCAGCCGTAGTGCTCAGCGTCCTCAGCATTTTCTACATCGCGCTCCTAACCGGCGTTGTCGTGAGCTACTGCACGACCGCGATCAAGGCGCGCCAAGAGGGCACGCTCGCCAATTTCGCCGCCAACCTCGAGCGCCTCGACGAGATGACCCCCGAAGAGCTGGCCGCGTTCTCCAAACGGGTAAGGGAATACCGCCGCACGCGATAACAAGCAGAACGCAAAGCCCCGAATACAGCCCTTTCAGCATGCGTAGCTGTATTTGCGCGTGTTCTGGTGACTTTTTACTGCCGCGCGAGCACGATGGAGCGCCGCCTCCACGCCCTTCTGATGTTAAATCACTGGCGTTAACGTTAAATTGCGCGCGTGCTCGGTCAATCTGCGGCACAATGGAGGGCGACACAGAAGCGTGGGCACGAAGTTGGGCCCGCGCGACGCGGCATCCGCCGCATGCAGGAACCGAAACGACAAGGAGCACTTTCGTGGCTAAGGTCAATCCGAACTATCAGAAACTTCCGGGCAGCTATCTCTTCTCCGAGATCGCCCGTCGCACGGCCGCATATTCCGAGGCGCACCCCGAGGCGAAGCTCATCAAGATGGGCATCGGCGACGTGACGCGCCCGCTCGCACCTGCCGTCATCGAGGCCATGCACGCCGCCGTCGACGACATGGCAAATGCCGAGACCTTCCATGGCTACGGCCCTGAGCAGGGCTACGACTTCCTGCGATCGGTCATCGCGGAGAAGGACTTCCACGCACGCGGGGTCAACATCGCCGACGACGAGATCTTCATCTCCGATGGCGCTAAGTCGGACTGCGGCAACATCGGCGACATCCTCGATGTCGACAACGTCATCGCCGTTTGCGACCCGGTGTATCCCGTCTACGTCGACTCCAACGCGATGGCGGGCCGCGCGGGCGACTACGATGCCGAAGCCGAGCGCTGGACGAACATCACCTACATGCCAACCACCGCCGAAAACGGCTTCTGCCCTGCGCTTCCCGAGGGCCGTGCGGACGTCATCTACCTGTGCAGCCCGAACAACCCCACGGGCACGGTGCTCACGGCCGAGCAGCTGAAGGTGTGGGTCGACTACGCGAACGCCAACGGCTCGATCATCATGTTCGACGCGGCTTACGAGCGCTTCATCACCGAAGAGGGCGTGCCTCACTCCATTTACGAGGTGGAAGGCGCCAAGACCTGCGCCATCGAGTTCCGCTCGTTCTCGAAGACGGCAGGGTTTACCGGTGCGCGCTGCGGATATACTGTGGTGCCTAAGGAACTCGAGCGCGACGGCCAGAGCCTGAACGCCATGTGGAACCGCCGCCAGTGCACGAAGTTCAACGGCGCAAGCTACGTCATCCAGCGCGGCGCCGCGGCCATCTACACCGAGGAAGGCGAGCGCCAGATCGAGGAGACGCTTGCGTACTACCGCAACAACGCGCGCGTGATCAAAGAAGGCCTTGAAGCCGTCGGGTTCACCGTGTACGGTGCCGTGAACAGCCCTTACATTTGGTGCAAAACCCCCGAGGGAGTCGGTAGCTGGGAGTTTTTCGACAAGCTGCTCACCGAGGCGAACATCATCACCACGCCGGGCGCGGGCTTCGGCCCCTCGGGCGAGGGCTACGTGCGCCTGACCGCCTTCGGCGACGCCGACGCTACCGTCGAGGCGATGGAGCGCATCAAGAAGCTCATGGCGTAGCGAACGTCGAGCGGCGTAGCGAGCCTCCTGCGAAGGCCTAGGAGCAAAAACAAAAGGAGCCTCGAGCATTGCGCCCGAGGCTCCTTCCATCTTATGCGGCAGATCGCGCAAGCCAAGGCGCTTACCCTAGAAACCGCCTTGGCTTGCGCGCTCGGGGACAAGCGTGCGACGCTTTCCCTTCGCCCAGTTCATGCTACGAAATTCCTTCACCTCATGGAAGTTGTAGTTCTCAGCCCACATGAAGCAGAAGCCGCGCAGCTCGTCGAGCAGCTCCTCGGGCGTGCCCGCGTGCTCGTCCTCGATGTAGGTCTTGAACACGGAATACGTCTCGCTCTTATCGTGAATGCGCACCTTGGGGAAGCGGATGGAAAGCCACGTGCGGATGGCAGCGTTGAGCTTCTCGGCGCCGGGGTCGTCGCCGAACATGACCTCGATCGGCTCCCAGTATTCCCTGTACAGGCGCGTCTGCTCATCGTGGTCCATCGCAATGAGCAGGTAGTTTCGCACCAGGTCGGCCGTCGTCAGCGGCACACCGCGCGCGTTCAGGCTCTCGAAGATGAGCTGCGGGTTGTCGCCGCGGTCGAGCTCCGCGTCGATCACCGTGAGCACCTTCATGCCCGCCCACAGCACGTCGGCGTCGAAATCGCTTTTCTCCATCTCACCGTAGAAGTAGTCGAGGTTCTCGGTGATGCGCTCGGAGGGACGCTCGGGCATCGGCGTAGCGTTCACCACCGCCTCAAGTGTCGGGCAATCGTTTAGCGACAGGATGAGCTTCGCCGCCGCACCGTCGCCCGTCTTCACGTGGAGGAACGTGCCGGAGATGTCGTCGGCAGTAAGGCCATCGGCGGTCGCGCCGTGCGCGCGTAGATACTTCACGAGCGCGGCGATCACGATGGTGAGCGTGGTCATGCGCTGCTGGCCGTCGATCACGTCAAGCTGGTGCTGCGCCGTCTTCGCGAAACGGTCGGGCGCATAGAGCACCGTGCCGATGAAGTGCGCGTTGCCCGTACGGCCCGAGCGATTGATGTCCTGCCACAGCCCCTTGCACTGCTGCAAGCCCCAGGAGTACACGCGCTGGTACACCGGGATGACGAACTGGGTGTCTTCCGTTCCCAAAAGATCGAGGAACAGCTCTTGTTTGGTTTGCATGCGTAAAACTCTTTCTCCACTTCGCGCCCAAGGTGCCGACCTGGACGCGGCCTCCATCTTGCACCCGAAGCGTCGCCGCGGGTGCGGCCCCAAAAAACCGTGAAGGATTATAGGACAGGCGCCTATGAATGAGTAGATGCTCGAATTCGATTGAGCAGGAGAATCCGCATTTCGTGCACAGAGAGTGGCATTGATGGGGGAGCAACAGGCGTGCGAGGAAGCCATAAGGTACAATCCTAGAAAACCATGTTCGAAAACGGCGCAAAGGCGAGCTCGGAGGACGGCCTGGGAGCAAATGCATCGCGAGGGGTCCCCTTGTTCACGCCGGCCGTCAAGCAACAACCAGAAACGCGCCCGGCACCGAAAGATTGGGAAGCACCATGACTAAGAAACGCATCTTGCTTGTCGCTACAGGCGGCACTATCGCATCGAAAGAAGAGGGGAATGGCTTGTCGCCTGCACTTTCAGGCGAGGAACTGACGAGGTACGTTCCCGAGATGGCAGACCTCGCCACGCTCGACGTGAAACAGGCCATGAACATCGACTCGACCAACATGCGCCCGAGCGACTGGCTGCGCGTCGCCCGCACCATCGTGGAAAGCTACGACGACTACGACGGGTTCGTGGTGCTGCACGGCACCGACACCATGGCATACACCGCGGCAGCCCTGTCGTATCTCATCCAGCACAGCCCCAAGCCCATCGTGCTTACCGGGTCGCAGCGCCCCATGGCGAGCGCCTTCACCGACGCGAAGCTCAACCTGTACCAAAGCGTGCTGTACGCAACCGACGACGACGCGCGCGACGTGTCGATCGCGTTCGGCGGCATCGTCATCGCGGGAACCCGCGCGCGCAAGCAGCGCACCATGAGCTTCAACGCCTTCACCAGCGTGAACTTCCCGCCGCTCGCTTATATCCGCACCGACCGTATCGTGCGCTCCGCCCCCTTCGCCCATACAAGGAAGGCGGAAGGGCCATGCGGTCACACAGCAGATCGCCCCGTCGTGTACGACAAGCTCGACCCGCGCGTGTTCGCGCTGAAACTCACGCCAGGACTCGATTCGCGGATCTTCTCGACTTTGGCGCCGTCTTATGACGCGGTCATCTTAGAAACGTTCGGCATCGGGGGCATTCCCGAACAAGGCGAGACCGGCCCGCGCTTCCAGGACGCTATCTATTCATGGGTCGATTCGGGGCGCATCGCCGTCATGACGACGCAGGTTCCCGAAGAAGGTCTTGATCTGGGAGTTTACGAGGTTGGCCGCGCGTATGCGAACCATCCTGGCATCTTGCGCGGCGCCGACATGACCCCCGAGGCGATCGTCGCGAAGACCATGTGGGCGCTCGGGCAAACCCGCGAAGTGGCAGAGGTGGAGCACCTGTTCAACTGCGAAATCAACCACGACCGCTCGCCGTTCGAGTAGGTAAAAAGCGCGAGGCGGCGCACCGCCTCGCGCACTATTTAGGCAACGAAGAGTTTGCCCACGTCGCCCGCATTGCAATCGGCGAGCGCAACGCTTTTGATGGAGGGGTCGTCGTCGGTCGAGTAGTAGTACGTCTTCGTACGCGCCGAGTAGCACCCCGTGTAGAGCGTGCGCTCGAAGGCGCCGTCGGCCATCGCCGCCGAGCCTTCCACCATCGCCACATTCCCAAGCGTGTGGAACGCGCGCAGCACGTTTTCCCATTCGCTGGCCTTTTGCGGGTAGTTCGCGTTCAAGAACGCCGCCTTCACGAAACGCGAAGGGGAGTAGGAATCGCCAGGGATGCCTCGCGCACCGGCACCTGCGCCGAAGGGGGTAATCTCGGCGCGACCCCACCTCGCAGCAGCGGGGAAGTCGCCCGTTGCCGTGATATAGGTGCGCAAGTTCGTCATATGCCAGGTGAACTCGGGCTGGTTCGCCAGCGTATCGACCGGGTTGTCCATCACATGCAGGCCGTCGGCCATCTGCTCAATCACGATCGAACGCGTGCCATCACCGACAATCCAGTGCAGCATCGACACGCCGAGCTGGTCGCTCACCGGCTTCGCAACGATGTTCGCGTTCGCGAGGGCTGCCTCCACTTCATCGACCGACGCGAAGTTCGCCGCCACCCAAACGGGGAACTCGTAGGCCGCGATGTTCGTCTTCCCATCGATAGGCCCCTTGGAATATTCGGCGAACCCGGGGAAGTTCAAGCCGGCAACGCCCAGGCCCGCGTCGTTTCCGCAATCGAAGTAGAGCGGGTAGTTGTCGAACACGACCGCCATGCCGATCACGGCGTGCGCCGCCGGTGCATCATCGAGGAAGGAATAGGGGAGCGGGAAGCCCGCGGGCGTCACCACCACGCGCTCGCCGTAGCGCGTGCTCCAATCGAGGTTGCGCGCCAGATACATGTTGCCCTCGCCGTCGCTGAATCTGATTCCCGTGCACATATCGCATCCTTCCGTCGTATTTGCCCGTCCGCGCCCGCCCGCATCGAGCGGACCTTTCTTCTATGCCATCGTGCGACCGCATCATTCGAAGAGCAACCGGGAGCTCCCCATCGTTGCCATTTGGTCACCAAAACGCCGCGCAGCAAACAGATCGAACTTGCAGAAAAACCCTCCGCCGTGGACAAAAACACCGATGGGAGCAAATGTTGAAGCTCCACGTAGCACCACCCGAAGCCAGCGCTATGATTCGCGTCGATTTTCCTCTTTTCCCAGTTCGCGCGCTTGGCATTCCGCCTCTATCTGCCGGGCAAACTCTTCCATCTTGCGCTCGCCCTCGCTCTGAATGCCGAAAAGCGTGCGGCCACTCGATACGCGCGGTCGCTCATCGCCGCTCGTCTGGATGCGAAGCTGCTCTTGAATGCGTTTCCATTTTTTCTCGAAGTCGTCCATGCGACCATGATAGCAGCGCCCGCGAAACGACTGCACGAGAAATCTCAATGCCGCTCGCCTTTGCTTTCGCACGCTACGCTATTGATTTTTGCGTGGCCTGAGCAGCCACGTTGCTGAACCGTTAGAATACGAGACCCCTTTCCATGCCTTTTGGCGATAACTGAAGAACTCGAATTCCACCCGGGATTGCCTGGGTGGAATTTTTCTGTCCCCATTACGGGATAGGAAACTGTGCGCGAAAACGCCCAAGCGGGCGGCGCGGGCGGCAAAAACGAAAAACAATGAGGAGGAATCAACACCCTTGCAGCGCGACAAAATCAAACCGATCCTGTTCAGCATCATCAAGCATTCCACCAAAGAGGAGCTCAAAGAGCAGCTTCCACGCGACATCGTGTCGGGCATCGTGGTCGCCATCGTTGCGCTGCCGCTCTCGATCGCGCTGGCGATCGCATCGGGCGTCGGTCCCGAGCAGGGGCTCTACACCGCCATTGTCGCAGGATTCCTGATTGCCTTCCTCGGCGGTTCACGCGTGCAAATCTCCGGCCCCACCGCCGCGTTCGCGACCATTGTGGCTGGAATCGTCGCGACCGACGGCATCGACGGGCTGGTGGCGGCAACGCTAATCGCCGGCGTGCTGCTTGTGCTCATGGGCCTGCTCAAGCTGGGAACCATCATCCGCTTCGTGCCCTACACCATCACCACCGGTTTCACGGCAGGCATCGCAGTGACCATCGTAATCGGCCAGCTGAAAGACTTTTTCGGACTCACGTACCCCGCGGGGACGGCGACAGTCGAGACGCTCGACAAAGTAACGGCACTCACGGCAAACTTCGGCACCTTCAATTGGCAGACGCTCGTGGTGGGCGCGGTGTGCCTGGCGGTACTGTGTTTGTGGCCGCGACTGGGAACGCTCGGAGCTAAGGTGCCCAGCTCGCTTGTCGCCGTCATCGCGGGCATGATCATGGTGCCCCTATTCGGCATGAACGTGAGCACCATCGGCGATCTGTACACCATCAACGCCGGCCTGCCCGAGCTGCACGTGCCGCAGCTCTCGATCGATTTGCTGCGCGAACAGCTTCCCAACGGCATCACCATCGCCATCCTGGCCGCCATCGAGTCGCTGCTCTCGTGCGTCGTCGCCGACTCGATGATCAGCTCGCACCACCGCTGCAACATGGAGCTCGTGGCCCAAGGCGTTGGCAACCTGGGCTCGGTGCTTTTCGGCGGCATTCCCGCGACGGGCGCCATCGCTCGCACTGCTGCCAACGTGAAGAGCGGCGGGCGCACGCCGGTCGCCGGCATGGTGCACGCGCTGGTCCTGCTCGCGGTGCTCGTGTTCCTCATGCCGTACGCAGCGCTTATCCCCATGCCCACAATCGCGGCAATCCTGCTTCAGGTCGCATACAACATGAGCGGCTGGCGCAACTTCGCGCACCTGTGCCACACGGCATCGAAGGGCGCGGTTGCCACGCTTCTGCTCACGTTTACGCTCACCATCGTGTTCGACCTGGTGACGGCAATCGCCGTCGGTATGCTCATCACCGTGGTGCTGTTTATGAAGATGGTTTCCGAGGAAACTGAAGTCAAAGGCTGGAAATACTACTGCGACGCCGATTCCGAGGTCACGCACTTGCGCGCGCAACAGGCCCGACCGCCAAAGAAGGGAGTTTTTCTAGGGCGCCCAACATTCGCCCTCTACGATTAGTCCCCTCATAAGTCGAAACCAAGAGGAACGCGCCTCGGCGAGGTCAACACCTGCCAGCCGGAACCGACACGCTACGCGCGGGCGCCTGATTTCGCTGCGTCGCGCGGCGAGGATCCATCGCCCGTCGCGACGTTTGCAGCCGAAGCCTTCGCAGCCGCACGAGCGGCAGCATCGGCGGCAGCAACCTCGCCCGTTCCCACGTTCGCGCGCTTTTTCGCCTTGATGCGCAGCGCGCACGCGAAGCCGACCACCGCAAGTGCGAGTGCGAACGCGAAGCCCCAGTGAGACCCCTGCGTGAAGGCGAGCGTCGCGTCAGCACCGCCCGCAGCAACATAACTCGCTTGACCTGCGGTGAGAAGGCTCGTCGCCACCGCAGTGCACACAGCTCCAAGCACCTGCTGCATCGTGTTGAGTGCCGTAGAGCCATCGGTCGACAGGTTGCGCGGCAACGACGAGAGCGCGTGCGTCTGGCAGGGCGACATCGCAAGCGGAACACCAATCATCATGACCACATGGCAGGCAATGACATAGGCAAGCGGAGACTCAGGCGTCGCGAAAAGCAGCGCCGCCGCACCGACGATGGACAGCCCGAAGCCGCATACCGCCGGCCCGCGCGCGCCGATGCGGTCGTAGATGCGGCCGGAGATCATGCTCATGAGCGCGTTCACGATGCCGCCGGGCAGCATGACCACACCGGTCACGGCCACTGCCAAAAGCATGCCGTTCTGGTAGAACTGCGGCAGGATGTACATGGCGGAAAGGGTGATACCGAAGTTGACCATCATGCACACGGCACCGACGCAAAATCCCTGATGAGAGAAGATGCGCACATCGATAATCGGCGTCTCCATGGAAAGCTGACGACGCGCATACAGCACTAGGCACACAGCACCCGCAACGAGCGCAGCCAGCACAACAGGGGAAGTCCATCCGTACGAGCTCGCCATCCCAGCCCCGAACACGACGCCGCCGAAACCCACAACCGAAAGCACGATGGACAGCCCATCGATTGAAGGCTTGGTCAACTTGTAGGGATTCACCTCGAACTTCAGCGCAAAGACGATTCCCACAAGAGCAATCACCGCAAAGCTCGCGAAGACGAGGCGCCACGAGCCGGCGCCGATAAGAGCGCCTGCAAGCGTCGGGCCAATAGCCGGCGCGAACATGATGACAAGCGCGCTCGTTCCCATGGCGGCGCCGATCTTATGCGGGGGAATCACTTCGAGCACCATGGCAAACATGATGGGAAGGACAAGCCCCGTGCCGACCCCCTGCATCGCGCGCCCGACGAGAGCCACGGCAAACGAGGGGGCAGCAGTACTCACAATTGCGCCGACGAAGAAGGCGCCCAGCGCGAACACGGTGAGCTTTCGCGCAGAAAACCACTTCATGAGCAGGCCCGCAAGCGGCAGAACCACGCCGATCACAAGCATGTAACCCACCACAAGCCATTGCGTGACAGAAACGTCGACGCTGAATGCCACCGACAGCTGCGGCAGGGCGATATTGAGTGCGGTCTCACTGTACATTCCAGCAAAGCCGCCGCAGAAAAGCCCCATGAGGGCAAGATAAGGATGCGCCACCTCGACACGGGCGCGAGGAAGTTTGACATTGTTTGAAGTCACGTTTTCAGTTACTCCTTTCTTAGGGGTGATACTCGCCAAAAAACAACATCGACATAAAAAAATGGCCGCAACATGCTCGTTGCGACCACCTCTGCATAACGTATGCAGCGTCTCACTGCGCCTTTTGACTACCTCAAGTTAAGCACAAATCGAAAGCGCTTCGTAAGCGAAGAGTTTGTGGATTTCTGCGAATTGCAGGAACCACAGCGCGATTCGCGTGCGCACGCGCCACCTGCCGCCCTTAAGAGCCAGGCGCAGAAGAGCACTATCTCCGAACGCCTGAAAACGCATAGAAGCCCGGCGTGTCCACCAGCGCCTCGATTTCGAACTTGTCTGCCCAAAGAACGCTCTCCTCGCTCGCTGCGCGCAGACCGCAGCTCACCCCCGCAGCAACTGCCTCGTGGTGGCGGTTGATGGCGTCCTTGCCCGATCCATGGGCGACGACGAACCGTCCACTGGGTTTGAGCATGCGGTATACCTTCTCAACCAGCGCAAGCTTATCGGGAAAGTGGGGATAGGCGTTGTAGATGACCGCGGCGTCGAAACGCTCGCCCTCGTCGAGCGAGAGCGCGTCAGAGGCACGAAGTTCCACAGAAGGTTCGCCGCCGAACTTTTCCCTCGCGCGCTCGACCATCTTCTCCGACACGTCGACCGCCACGATCTTTCCCGCTTGGGCCGCAAGGTAGAAGGGGATCATCACGCCCGTGCCGCACCCCAAATCGAGCACCGAGTCGCCCGGCTTCAGATCGACGAGCGAGAGCACCGCCCCCTGCACGCGGCTCTCACCCGAACAGCCGCTCTCATCCCAACTGTCCGCCCGTTCGTCGAAGTAGGCCGCTATCTCGTCCATAACAATCCTTTCATCGCGGAATGACCACCAATCTTCCGCCGTGCTCGATAATATCTGCGTCCATGCCGTAAATCCGCTTGATGCGGGCAGCCGTGATGACCTCGCCACCACCAACGGCATCGACCTCGCCGTCTTTCAGGAAGAGGAAGCGGTCGCAATAGCGAATCGCCAGGTTGATATCGTGCATGACCGCGCAAGCAGCGATACCGCGCTCGTCGATCTCACGGCGGACCTCCCGCATGACCTCCTGCTGGTTGGCAGGGTCGAGGTTGTTGGTCGGCTCATCGAGCAGAAGCGTCTCGGCCTGCTGCACGAACGCGCGGGCGAGAACCATCTTTTGGTACTCCCCGCCAGAAAGCTCGTCGGCATAGCGCAACGAGTAAGCGGAAAGCCCCAGCCGCTCGAGCGTCTCGCGAACGACGGCGTGGTCTGCCTCCGTCGGCGCACCCTGCATAAGGGGATGGCGCCCGACGAGCACCGAATCGTAGACTGTGAGGCGGTTCGCATGGCTGTGCTGGGCGACGAGCGCCACCTTCTGCGCCCGCGCGCGCCGCTTGACCCCGCCCATGGGCGCACCATCGAGGAGAACCTGCCCCGCATCGGGTTTGCGCAGACCCATCAAGCACGACAGAAGCGTCGACTTGCCGCACCCGTTCACCCCTAGAATCGCCGTGAACGACCCCGGCGAAAGTTCAATCGACACGTTCCGTAAAACGGGCGTTCCCACCCGGTAGGAAAAGCCGAGCCCACAGGCTGCAAGCATCAGCGGCTCACCCCCCGAAACAGCAGGTAGATGAAAATAGGCGCACCGACGAACGACGTGATCGCCGAAATCGGCAAGATCAGCGGCGACACAACGACGTGGCAGAGGATGTCGGACACGAGCAACATCCCCGCACCCGCAAGGGCGGAGGCGGGAAGGAGAAAGCGGTAGTCGGCGCCAAGCACACGGCGCATCACGTGCGGCGCAACCAGTCCGACGAAGTTGACGATCCCGCAAAAGGCGATCACCGTCGAGGCAGCCGCGCTTGCGACCAGCATGTTTGCGAGACGCACGCCGTTCACAGAGATTCCCAAGCTATGAGCAAGGCCCTCTCCGGACTCGATTGCGTTCATGGCCCAGCGGTTCGCGAAGAAGAACACCGCGCTTACCACTGTGACGAGCGCCATCACGGCGAGCTGGCTTCTGCTCACGCGGCCCAGATCGCCGAATGTCCAAAAGACCACGGCAGCGACCTGGGAGTCTTCCGCAAAGTATTGCACGATCGTGGTACCTGCGGTGAACAGCGCCGACAAGGCAACGCCGAGCAGCACGATGCTTTCAGGGGTCATCTCGCGCACGCGCGACAAAAGCAGGATCACCACCGTCGAGAGCATCGCGCCCGCAAACGCGAAGAGCGCCGTCGTTACAGGATCAGCAGTCGAGATGCCCTCGTAAGCAGCGGAAGCGCCCGCACCACCTGCGAAGATGATGATGGCAAGCGAGGCACCGAACGCAGCGCCCTGCGAGATGCCGAGCGTGCTCGCCGAGGCAAGCGGGTTGCGCAGGACGCTTTGGTAGGCGCACCCCGCAAGCGCGAGCGCCACCCCGGCGACGATAGCCGTCAAGACGCGGGGGAGACGAATGTTTTGAACTGCGGCGACGGTACGCACATCGCCCTGCCCGAAGACCGCGCGCACCACATCGAGAGGGGCAATCTGAAGCGAGCCCATAGTCATCGAGAACACGGCGATGCCGACAACCGCGACAAGGAGGACGGCGAGCACGAGGCGCTTGCGCCTGATATAGCCCGCATACGCGTCACGAGGAGCCTCCCCCTCGCCGGACAAGCTCGCGGTTGTGATTTTGTCCTCTTCCATAAGCGGCTATTCTAGCTGAAAGAAAGCGTCGTGAAGCCCATGCCCGCATTCTTCATGGTTTGATAGAAGTCGACGCCGAGTAGCGTGGTGTAAATCTCGGAATACTTCGCGTCAAGATCGACGTCGGCGAACTTGTCGGGGTAGATGGTCGCACCGATGAAGTACGTGTCGCAGATGCCCGTGTCGATGTTGGTGCCGTTGAAGTTGAAGAACGGCTGCGTGTAGAGATGCCCCTCCTTGAACGCCTTCAGATCATCGAAGAAGGCCTTGTTGTTGGCATAGTCCGTCTTCATAAGGTCCATGTTGCCCGCGTTCAAGAACATGAAGTCAGGATCCCAGTTGCCGATCTGCTCGAGGTCGACGTCAATTGCGGCTTTCTGGCCCGTCTCGTCGGCAACGTTTTTCGCGCCGAGCTCGACGAGGGGGGCGTAGTTCGCGTACGTGCCGGTGAAGCTCTTAGCACCCTTGTAATTGACGGCGCCCACATAGACGCTCGGCTTGTCGGCATCGGGGATATCGGCCGTGCGCGCCTTCAAGTCAGCGTCCCACTCCTTGAGCTTCGAGACGACCTCCTGCGCGTGGTCCTGCGTGCCCAGCGCCTCGCCGACGCAGGTGATCGAGGTGTAGACATTGTCGGTGAACAGCTGGTTTTGGTAGGTGATGCCGATGACGGGGATGCCCGTGTCCGCCTGGAGCGAGTCGCACTCTTCAGCACTGCGGCTCGAGATGATCACATCGGGTGCGAGCTCCATGAGCTGCTCCTCGTTGACGTTCGTCTCAAGCAGATGGTTTCCGTTGCTCGTCGCCGGCAGGTTGGCGAAAAGGTCCTTGTACGCAACCGCATACGGACGGTTTAAGGCCGGCTCGGTTTCCATCTCGGTTGCGGCAATGAGCTTGTCCTGCCCGCCCGCATACACGACGAAACGCGCGCCGCTGCCAACGGTCGCCGCGCTTTGGACATCGGCGGGAACCTCAACACTTCGACCATAGGCGTCGACCACCGTCTTCGTCGCCGCGGCGTCTTGCGTCCCCTCCGACGAGCCTGTGCCCGCAGGTGCAGAACAGCCTGCAAACGCAAACAGGCACGCGCACAGGCAGGCCACTACGGCAACCGCGCCGCATACTCTCACTCTTTTCAACATGAGCTTCTCCCTTTCGCTTTGGATCGCATCGAATCGCTGCGACTGATAGTAACACGAAAGGTTAATTCGTAACACCCCTATTCCGAGAGCGGCACCGCCGAACACAGCAAGGCGCCGCGCCCCTTACCGGGACGCGGCGCCTTTTTCGTCAGCCCATCTGCGCCAAGTGCAAACGAGCCGAAGATCGAACTATTCCGCTACGGCATCGTAACCTGGAACGTCACGATCTCGTCGTAGGTCTTGGAGTTCGTGACCTCGAAAGAGCCCTGCACGTTCACGAGATCGTCGATGCTCTTGATGCTGTCGTCCATGAAGGTCATGAACGACTCGGCGTAAGCGTTCGGCTGAATCGTCTCGTAGATGTAGGGGCTGATCATCTTGCCGTTCACCGTCCAGGTGCCATAAGAGCCGCTGAAGTCGATCGCCGTGTCGGCGCTCTTGTTCGTGATGACCAGGGTGTAGCCGCAGGAGTCGAGCCAATCCTGCTTCTTGTCGACAACCATCACGGAGATGTTGTCGTCGCTGTAAATCTCCTTGTCGATGGCCTCAATCGCCTGGTCGTCCGTCGCGCTCGAGCCGGAAGTCGCGCCGTCAGAGGAAACCGAGCTCGAGCCTAGGTCCTTGACCTCGTCGCTCGTCTTCTTGAACTTCATGCCCTCGCCGTCAACCTCGATGGAGAGCACGCCGTCCTTGATCGTCGCGTCGACGCTGTCGCCCTCGATCGTCAGGGACACCTTGTCGGCAGATTTGGCATCCCAGGTGCCTTCCATCGACTCGCCGAACATGCCGAGCTTGAACGTGCCGTCCTCGGCGAAGGTCGCCTCGACGGTGAGGCCGAACGCCTTCATCATGGCCATATCGTCTTCGGAAGCGCCCGTGAGCTCAGAGAGCTCCCACGTTCCGATGACCGCCTTCTTGGGGTCGGCCTTGTCACCCCCGCCGCAGCCGACGAGCGCGAAGCATAGCGCGATAGCGAATGCGACAACTCCGAATACCTTCAACTTCGATTTCATGGTAGCACTTCCTTCCCGAATAGCTTTCCCATTCCAACCACTCTATCGTGCACGCCGGAGCTTACCGCCCCGACGATGGTGCCCGCGGTGTTAAAGCCCGATCGCGCCGCCGCAGAACTCGCAGCGCCCGTTCGCATCCGGCATTGTGGTTGCCCCGCAGAACGGGCAGGTCACCGCTGCCTTCGGAGCCTTCGCCGCCGCAACGTTCTCGCGCACCGTCTCGCGCAGGCTCGTGAGCGCCTCGCGGATTTCGTTGGCCTGGCGCTCCGCCTCGCGGAACTCCACCGAGTAGCGCTCCTCGATGCGGCTATCGTTGACCTTGAACGTGATCTCGTCGAAGTAAGGCGAGTTCACGTGGATAGTGAGGTACACGTCGTAGTCTATGTCGTAGCGCGGCGGGTCGTAGCTTTCCCGGTGGCCTTCGGAGTTCTCGCGATAGATTTCGGTGCGGGTCTCGCGAACCTCCGAATCGCACCCGGTGACTTGGGAGAAATCCATCACGTCCGGGTTCGCATCGCGCCACCGCGACGAGGAGGTGACGATGAAGCACTGCGCGTCCTCGTCGAGGAGCACCTTGGTGTCGCCACCGAGCGTGCGCGTCGTGTTGAACCCCGCGACGCGGTCCTTGTTCGCCTCGCGGTAATCGAGCTGCTCGCGAATCTGTTCGACCGTCGAGCGCCTGCGCTCGCTGAAGAAGGGGGAGAGCTTCTTGGCACACTCTTTGCACAGGTTGCCGTCTTCAAGCTTCCTGTTGCCGAGCAAGCCGATTTCCCCTCCGCAGATATCGCAGCTCTTCTTCTCGAAGATCTTTCCAAACAATCCCATACCCGCACTCCTTCCCGCGCATCCAACGAAGTTTTCGTTGATTTCATGGTGAGGGAAAGGGGCCGCCGCGGCAACGACCCTATGGCCCGCAGCGCGGCGCAAAGTGCGACCGCGTGGCCATTTCGTGCGGAAAGGGAAGGATACGATTTAGCGCGTCTCCTGCTCATCGCGCATTTTCGGGACGATGAGCCCGCTTGAGACCGCATGGACCGCAAGGCGCAGGATGTTGTCGTAGCCGGTCTTAGCGAGAATCTCGGAGATGTGGCGCTTGACCGTGCCCTCGGACAGGAAGAGCTCTTGCGCGATTTCCTTGCGCGTCTTGGTCTCGCACACGAGGCGCAGGATATCGACTTCCACGTCGGTCAGCGCAGCCGCGTCCGAGAAGATGCTCTGCTGGGCACGCGGGAAGGTGGAGTAGCCCTCCATCGTGGAGCGGATGATGCCAAGAAGGTCGTTCGTGCCGACGTTTTTGTACACGAAGCTGTCGACGTGCGCGGCGCGGGCCTGCTCGATGAAGGTGATCTCGGGCATGCCCGTCATGATGACGACGCGCACCTCGGGGTGGGATTCCTTGATGCGGCGCGCAGCGACGATGCCGCTCGAGTCGTTTTCGGTACACACATCCAGAAGCGCGCAGGTGGCGCCCGTCTTCTCCACTTCATCAAGCGCGAAGGCGGCATCGGCGAGGGAAGCCACGACCTCCATGTCGGGCTGCGCGTCGATGGTCTGGGCGAGCGAATCGCGCAGCATGGTCTGGTCTTCTACGATGACGATCTTGATCATTGGTCCTCTCCTTCATGCGGCGGCGCGCACGGCGCCTGGGCCTCGATGGTGAACGGGGAAGTCAATACGATGGAAAGCGTACCGCCCACGCGCGCGAGCGTCTGGCGCATCGAGGGGAAACCCGTGCCCTCGTGCACCTCTCCGCGCGCGGCGGCCCCGTCGTTTTGAACGGAAAGCGTGTAGCAACCTGATGATTCGCCAAGGCGCACATCGACCCGATGCGCCTGCCCGTGCTTGGCGGCGTTGGTCGCGGCCTCGCGGACGACGTCGACGAAGGCGATGGCGACCTCGGGGCGGCAAGGAAGCGGGCCTTCCACTGAAATGACAATTCCCACCAGGGAAAACGAGCTCTCAATTGCGCGAAGGGCGCCCTCGGCGTCGATGTCGTCGGGCTCGGCGAGATCTTCCACGACCGTGCGAGCGAGGTCTACCACGCATGCAAGCTTCTCGGGATCAGGGTCATCGTCTTCCAGATAGCGGTGGAGGATGGACAGGCGCTGACCGACGGTGTCGTGCACGCGCGAGCGCATGCGCAAGATCGCCTCGTTGCGCGAGACTTCGCGCGCGTTCTCGACGGCCGCAACAAGCTCGGTGTTCGCCACGTCGAGAAAATGGTTCATACGCTCGATGTCGGAGTTGATGGACTCCTCCTCGGTCACGTCGAAGGCCACCATCCGGCGGTACTCCTTGTGGCCGAGCCGCACCCGATCGCGCATGAAAAGCCGCGTTTCATCGGGGGATATCTCAAGACGAATGCCTTCCGGCAAAACCGCGTCCGCGCCCCCTTCCGCCTTGTTCGCCATCTCTTCGAGGTCATCCCACACCCCGCGCGTCTCAGCAAGGTCACCCGCAAAACCGAGCGCGGTCAGACACGAGCGCATCGACTCGTTCATGAAGAGGATGCGCCCCTCGTCATCGGCGCAGATGACGCCCTCGGGCAGTGCCCGAATAGAATCGATGATCGACAGGCGCGAGACGGAGCGCCGCCCGGCACGCACATCGAGGGTAAGCGCAGCTCCCACGCGAAAGATGAAGAACGCCGCATCGCCGATGAGGAGATAAGGCACCAAATGACCCAGCATATCGATGGACGGCGGGGTGATGAGCGCCATGAGGGCGATCTCACTCGTCATGATGGGGCGTCGGTAGGCAATCGCCAGTGCAAGCCCCAAAAGCGCCGCCACGGCGTCTATCCACAGAAGCGACTCAATGGGGAACGAGAACGCCTTCAGACGAAATAGCGCCACGCCGTAGCCGCTGTGAACGCTGTTCGCCGTAGCCGCCGCAAGCAGCAGATGCACGAAGAGCAGCACCTCGTAGAGCTTGACGAGAGAGAAGGGACGCGCGCCGCGGCGCGTCGAGAGGAAGAGCACATGGAGCAGCTGCCCTCCCGCGGCGACGTAGAACGACACCACGAGCGCAACGATCACGGGGGTATCTAGTTCGAAGAGAAATCCCATGCGATCACCTTCCCCCGAGCGAAACCGAGAGGCTCACGCTGTCGCTCGACGTCTCCAACGTGAAGGCCGCATGTTGCACAATCAGCGATTTTCGCAGCTCATCGAGCGATTCCTGGAACCTTGGCCCCGCGGCGCCGTCCGATTCGAGCGCGGCGCGCATCGCCACCTCGCCCGACTTCCCATCGCGCACGAACAGCATAAGGACAGGGTTTTTCGCCGAGAACGCCGCCGCCGCGAAGTCGTAGAGGCAGTCGTAGAGCACGCTCACCGTGGCCGCAGGGAGCACTCCCGACGTTTCCACGAGGGCCGCGCACTCGATGTCGAGCGAGCGCAAATCGGCAGCCGTCTCGTTGAAGACGAGCTCAAGCCGCTCGCGGTTGAAGTCGGGGTCGCTTTTCTCCGCCAAGATAAGCCCGCCTTTGCGCTTGCAGTACGCGACGAGCAGCTTCACCTCCATGAGCCGCTCGCGGCGGACGGCCGCTGAAGCGGGGTCGTTTCCCTGCGGCAGGTCGTCAAGCAACTCGCTTATGCGCTGCGTCTTGCTTTCGAGCGCGCGTTCGATCTCGGCGAACAGCGCGCGGGCATCCTCCTGGCGATGGAGGGCCATGGCGAGTTCCCGATCGCGCTTGAGCATGGCGTTCGCGCGGCGCAGCTTCGCCTGACGCTCGGAAAGCAAGCGCCTGCGCTCATCGAGCGCCGTCATGTCCTCGGACAAAAGCGCGTCGCCGCCCACCACCGAGTACACCTTGAACAGCGTCGAGGGGACAGCCGACGTGCGAAACGACACGATGCCGTAGCGCGGGGTCTCGATTTCTCCGAGCGTCGTTCGCGCGGCATCGGGAATCTCGGTTGCGACATCGGTTTGGTAGACGACGTCTCGCTCGCGCGAGAGGATTTTCAAATCGAAGGGGAGTTTTGAGAAGAACTGGTCATACCGGGCATATGAGGGAAGGATTCCCAGGTCAAGCGATAGTTCGAGCGCAACAATGACCAAGATGCCATAGACGAGGGCAATGTTCGTCGAGAATAGCCCCGCCTTGCGAGCGATGAACAGCGCAAAATACGCCGCGCCCACGCCAAGGATGATGGCCATCGGCAGAAAGGCGCTTTTCAGCTGGGTCCGAGCAGCGGGAAATGCCGCCGCGAAAAAGCCCACGTACTGCACAAGCGCCCATGCGGTCACGCACCAGTAACCCGCCTGATAGGTATAATCCCTGCTCCAATGCGGATCAGATAAGTCGAACGCGAACACGAGGTGGTGGTAGTTGTTCGTCAGCACGAGCACGCAGAACACCGCGTCGATAACCCAAGCAATGCTGACAACCCTTCGCCATGCAACATGCCGATCAAGGGCGGCGGCGTGAAGGGCGCTTGCTAGGAAGAACGTGGGGATGAACATCATCGGCACGTAGTAGAGGTGCCACATAATCGAGGCGGCAAGATCGCTTTTCACGGGGTATTTCAGCAGCACGTCCAAAAGCCAGGCGGCGAGAAGCGCGGCGACAATCTTCAAATTGCCTCGAATTTTAATGTCCGAGCAGCGCAGATGCACGGAGAACCCCCAGGCGACGCAGCCCGAGCCCGCCAAGATCATCAATCCCGCCGTGCTCGACGGGCCACTTCCCGGCAGACCGAAGAAGCGAATTTCCGCCGGAGAAGCCAGCTGGACGATGGCGAGCACAGCCCCAAGGACGAGGGCGAAGACGGCCCAGGCCGCCACAATCCGCCCCTTGAGCGGGTCTGTTCCGCTTGCACGGCTCATCCGAGCTCCCTTTCCGCCTCGCACGATCCCCTTTTGTCCAGTATACCCTGAGCACCCTATCAAGCTATGGCCGCGCGGCCAACCGAGCCACGTTTTTTTGGCCGCATGGCACGGTGAAATCAACAACGGAACCGCGCGGGATGGCGCGCATAAAGTATCATGGGGGCGAACGATGAAACTGCAGCCGCCTACGTCGGAGGTCAGCCAATGGCAACTGAATCGGTAAACTACCAGTGCCCTTCGTGCATGGGTCCTTTGCACTTCGAAGGAGCCGACGGGAAGCTGCACTGCGACTACTGCGGCGGAGCCTTCACGCCCGCCGAGGTCGAGGCCGCCTATGCCGCCAAGCAGCAGAAAGCCGATGCACAGGCCGAGAGCGACACCGAGCGGGCAGAGGCAGGGGAGCGCAGCGACTTCGAGCGAATGGGCGACGAAGCGGCAGGCGCGGCATCGGTGCTGACCAACGAGACGATTTCCGCCGCGAAGGAAGTCTCCGCAAGCGCAAGCGACCCCATCCAGGCGTACCTTTCGCGCGCCTCCTGGAACGAGGACGAGCGTGAGGGAATGCGTTCCTTCACGTGCTCCTCCTGCGGCGCCGCGGTCACGGTCGATGCGACCACGGCGGTCTCGGAGTGCCCGTACTGCGGGAACCCCGCCGTCGTGCCCGGCACCTTCTCAAACGAGGCAAAGCCCGATTTCATCATTCCCTTCAAGGTGAGCAAAGAAGAAGCGACTTCCGCACTCACCTCGTACTACAAGGGCAAGAAATTCCTTCCCAAAGAATTCGTGCAGAGCAACCGCATCGCGCACATGCAGGGCGTCTACGTGCCGTTTTGGCTTTACGACGGGAACGCCGAGGGAAGCGCAACCTACGAATGCAAGAACATCCGCGTCTACACCTCGGGCGACGAGGAAGTCACCGAGACCGACGTCTACGAGGCGTACCGCGAGGGATCGCTCGACTTCGAGCGCATTCCCGCCGACAGCTCGGCAAAGATGCCCGATGCGCACATGGACGCGATCGAGCCGTTCGACTTCGATGAGCTCGTGCCGTTCTCCGTGGCGTACCTGCCGGGATATCTGGCCGAGCGCTACGACCAGGAGGCCGACACCTGCCAGCCGCGCGCCATGCGGCGCATGAAGGGCAGCTTGGAAGACGAGCTGCAGGCCACCGTGACCGGGTATGACGACGTCACGCAGGAGTCGATCAACGCGAACAGCGAGGTCACGGGTCTTTCGCAAGCACTTTTCCCCGTGTGGCTTTTGCACACGCTCTACAAGGACGAGGACTATCTGTTCGCCATGAACGGCCAGACAGGGCGCTTCATCGGCGACTTGCCGGTGTCGCCTTTGAAGGTGGTACTGTGGTTTTTGGGCATCTTCCTCGTGTGCATGGCGATCTTGATCGGACTCGACGTATCGGTGTTCCAGTTCGACGACGAGCTCACGAGCGTGCTTGTCGATTTTGGAATCCCGCTCGCCATCGCGACCTTCGCGTGCATCGCCTTCTACAATCAGATGAAGACGGCCCGCGAGCAGACCGACGCGCGGGGCTACATCACGATGGAAGGGCTCACGCTCACCGGGTCCAATGACCGGTACGTGACGACCCACATCACGCGCGTGCGCATCAGCAAGGACGACGACTAGCGGCAACTACGGGGCACGCGGCTTCGGACGTGCGCCCCGAGCGAATATACGATCAGGCAAAACGACGGAAAGGAAACGATCATGGGTCTTCTGAAAGCGGGCGCGGGCGCCCTTGGCGGCGTACTTGCCGATTCTTGGCGCGACTATTTCTACTGCGATGCGCTTAATGCCGACACGCTGGTGGTCAAGGGCATGAAGCGCACCTCCGACAAGGGCCGCTCTTCGAACACCAAGGGCGAGAGCAACATCATCTCCGACGGCTCGATCATCGCCGTGGCCGACGGCCAGTACATGATCATCGTCGAGCAAGGCGCGATCGTCGACGCATGCGGCGAGCCTGGCGAATTCGTGTTCGACAGCTCTTCCGAGCCGAGCCTGTTCTTCGGCGACGACAAGATCACCGACCGCATCAAGACGGCCTTCGAGCGCGTGGGCGGCCGCTTCACCTACGGCGGCGACACGGGCAAAGACCAGCGCGTGTACTTCTTCAACAAGAAAGAGATCATCGGCAACAAGTACGGCACGGCAACGCCGGTTCCCTTCCGCGTCGTCGATGCGAACATCGGCCTTGACGTGGACATTTCAGTGCGCTGCAACGGCGAGTACTCCTACAAGATCACCGACCCGCTGCTGTTCTACAAGAACGTGTGCGGCAACGTGGAGGAGCCCTACACGCGCGACAAGATCGACTCGCAGCTGAAAAGCGAGCTTCTGACGGCGCTGCAGCCCGCATTCGCAAAGATCTCCGCCATGGGCGTGCGCTACTCCGCCGTGCCCGCGCACACCACCGAGCTCGCCGACGCCCTCAACGAGGTGCTCTCCGAGAAGTGGGCCGACCTGCGCGGCATCGAGGTGGCTTCTTTCGGCGTGAACACGATCGCCGCGTCCGAAGAGGACGAGCGGATGATCAAGGACCTGCAGAAGGCCGCGGTCATGCGCGACCCGGCTATGGCTGCTGCGAACATCGCCGCTGCTCAGTCCGACGCGATGCGCACGGCTGCCGCGAACGAGTCGGGCGCCATGGCGGGCTTCATGGGCATGGGCATGGCGAACATGGCGGGCGGCATGAACGCCGGCAGCCTCTTCAACCAGCAGGGCGGTGGCGGCACGCCACAAAGCCAGTACAACGTTGCCGCAGGTGGTGGCTTTGCTACCGGCAACGGCGGCGGTAACGGCAACGGCGAGGGCGGCTGGACCTGCTCGTGCGGCGCGCAAAATACCGGCAAGTTCTGCAGCAACTGCGGCTCGCCCAGGCCCGCGCCCACCGGCAGCTGGACCTGCTCGTGCGGTACCGAGAACACGGGCAAGTTCTGCTCGAACTGCGGCTCGCCGAAGCCCGAGGCGGCCGGTAGCTGGACGTGCTCGTGCGGCGCGCAGAACACGGGTGCCTTCTGCGGCAACTGCGGGTCGAAGCGTCCGTAACGAGGAACTGAGACTGATCGCGTTCGCTGGCGAGACATTTTCCGCTGGCGAACGCGAAGGAGGGCAGCCCATCGTTTTCTACGCGATAGGCTGCCCTTTCTGCTTTGAGAAGCGCACGCTCCCCGCTAGTTACTCTATAGCCTTGTTTTGACCCCAGCATGAATTGAAGGCCCAGATGGCATGGCAAAGCTCACGACTTGTTGCTTGCGAATGAGCCGATTATTCGGTTGCCTTCTGCATGTTTTCCCACGAGTTTTTCGTGAGCACCGAGACTTGCTGCGTGCGCACTACGCCCGTGACGGGGTTGGTTGCCTCCTCGAGCCGAACGAGCTCGAAGCCGAGCTTGTCCTTCGCACGGGCAGATGTCGCATTTTCCACGAAGTTGCAGACCCAGATTGCGGAAAGCCCGCGCTCGACGAATCCGTAGCGCAGCATCGCGGCAGCTACCTCAGGAGCGATTCCAAAGCCCCAAAAGGGGGCCGCCAGCCAGATTCCCATTTCCCGATCGTTATCCTCGATGGCGCAGTTGGCGTGGTCGGGCTTGACGAACCTGATACTACCGATGGGGTTCAACGGGGCTGAAGCCACCTTTTTGCGCTCGCGCAAGAACGCACGGCCCGAAAACCCGCGCGTCATGTCGCCGAAATCGGCCGCGCCCTCGATGCGCGCGATGGCAGCGGCGTCGAATTCCCCGGGGCGCTTTGCGCAGATGGCGAACGTGTCGGGCGCGCAGTACACGGCATGGAGAACCTCGCGGGCGTGTTCGACGCTCACATACGGCGCCCAGTTGGCGGGAGGCCCCACCCGCGGATCGCTTGCCCAACGAAAGAGCGTCGGCGCGTCAGCATCGCACCAGGGGCGTAGGATGAACCGTTCGGTTTCGAGCATGGGAACCTCCTTGCCGGTGGGGGATTCAAACAGGCGCGTCGCCCGAAGTCGGGGAGCAGCTTCGAGGTTCAGGATGACCTCTGTACAAAAATGACGATAAGTTGTGCAGAAATCGTCTACTTGACAGATTATCAGCCTTTTCTTTCGAATATAATCCCCACTATCGTCCTATTTGAGGAATAATTCGCTGAATTTTTACGAGGTCCCTGCCTATTTTTGCAAACTATCGTCAATCTTGTACAGGCAGGGAACGTGTGCCGAAAGTCACCGTCACCGACAGCTTCGAGCCAAGCAAGACAAGGGCTGGGCGACCTGTCTCGTTCCCAAGCGCTGCTAATCGGCCGAAAGACTCCCGGACCTTTCTCTAACCTGATGGGAAAAGTCCGTGAGCTTTCTCGTTCCTACGTGGTCACTTTAATGCTATGTTCAAAATCCAAGCATTCGGAAACAGTATGGTAAAACCTACCAAATCGTATTGGGACGGTGTACCATTTGCGGTATACGCCACGGGCGATGGGCCCACGGCTGGAAATCCAAGAAGGGGGATTCAACATGTCCAAATATGCCGGAACCCAAACTGAGAAAAACCTGCAGGCTGCGTTCGCTGGCGAGTCGCAGGCGACCAATAAATACACGTACTTCGCGTCGGTCGCGAAGAGTGAAGGCTACGAGCAGATCGCCGAAATCTTCCGCAAGACTTCGGCGAACGAGCAATATCACGCCAAGATGTGGCTCCGAGAGCTCGAAGGCATTGGCAACACAGCGGAAAACCTTGCCGCTGCGGCCGATGGCGAGAGCTTCGAGTGGACCGACATGTACGACGAGTTCGCCAAGACGGCTGAAGAAGAGGGCTTCCCCGAGCTCGCCGAAAAGTTCCGTCAGGTTGGTGCCATCGAGAAGCACCACGAAGAGCGTTACCGCGCGCTGCTGCACAACGTTGAAACCGCCGCTGTGTTTGAAAAGAGCGAGGTCAAGGTGTGGGAATGCCGTAATTGCGGCCACATCGTCGTAGGCACGAAGGCTCCGGACGTGTGCCCCGTCTGCAACCATCCGCAGGCATACTTCGAAATTTCGGCTGAAAACTTCTAGGCCGAAATCGACCTCGAGAGCCACTATCGAACATCGCAAGAAAGCCGCCCTCGGGCGGCTTTCTTGATGAGATTCCCAGCCACTCGGAAGCTATTCGCATACACTGCTGAATGGTCGCTAAGGCGCTTGAGAGCGGGATACGCGTTCCTCTCCCAAAGGAAGCGCGACCATCAGTTCGCGCATGAATCATATGCAAGAAACAGGACCCCCGAAAGACTTGCCGAGCCCTCAAAAGGGTTCGCGCTTTGCCGACGCGTTAGTCCTCCGCGCTCAGTTACCACTTCGCCGAGGAAGGCCAGCGCGATGAAATCTTGAGCGCCATCGCCGAGTCGTACTAAGCTTATCTTGAACCCACGTATTGCTGGGCAAACTTCATGAGCGACATGCGGTTGTTGACGCCCGCCTTGCGATAGATATTCTCGAGATGCTTCTTCGCAGTGCTTGTGCTGATTCCCAGCTTGGTGCCGATTTCCGGCGTGGTCATGCCGTAGAGAATGCACTCCATAACTTCGATCTCGCGATTCGTGAATCCCCATTGCTTTCGCAGGCGTCCGCCTTCAAGCGTCTCGTAACGGCCGCTGCTGCGGAATTCTGCCAGCGCGTCTGCCAAGTGTGGCGTGAAGACGCCCAAAACGAACTCATCTCTTTTCGAGAATGCTCCCTGAGAATGCATACGCGTTAGCGCAAGGGATCCCAGAATCCCCTCTTTGCTTGCAAGGTCGCTTGCAAGCATGTGGCAGTTTTTGAAGTAGGGAGGGGCCTCTTCGACAGCGTTTTCCGCCTGACACGTGTAGACACGCGACTGAGATAGAACGATCTCATTTTCGTCTCCACCGCCGTCGCATCGGCGCCATTGCGCTCTCATGAAGCGCTCATAATCGGCCGAAGAGATGTCCATGCCTAACGGCTGAGCAATGATGCAGTCGATTATCTCGCACGTATCGGGGCTGGTAAGGAAAAAGACCGCCGATTGGAAAGGGATGAAGCTCCTCAAGGATCTCAATGCCGACATCCTCATGTCTTCGTGAGTCTTTGCACGAGCGATTTTGTATATCTCGTTTACCATTTGCTGCCATTCGCTGTCGTCGAGCCGATTGTCCATATAGGTACTTCTACCCCCTTATCGTTATTGAAGTATACGTCGAAAGTCGTATTCAGCAGTAGCAAATAGCATGTATAAGATTAACTATATTATAGGATTACCACCAATACTATGTCTGCGTCATTTTCAGCTATCTGGAGGCAATTCTATCGAAAAGAAAGCTCCATATTGCAATGCGAGAGCCTTGAGAAAGAGAAAGGAAACCAGCTATATGAAGTCAATACCCTAAACGAAGTTTTCGAAGTT
>ERZ1034876.69-NODE-69-length-68118-cov-8.136359_pt1 | contig 68118 bp, 60 predicted proteins | sample MGYA00520698_ERZ1034876 | MGnify/ENA primary metagenome ERZ1034876 (study PRJEB33766, sample SAMN09781723) | gut metagenome | biome: gut microbiome | host: Homo sapiens | place: Madagascar | study: EMG produced TPA metagenomics assembly of the PRJNA485056 data set...
CGAGCTTTTCTCGCTCTCGGCGACAGGAAAACAATCTACACACCCCCACACCAACCCGTCAAATCATTTCGACGTGAACACGCCACACAGCGAAAACCCTAAATTTCAACAAATACAAGTCCACACCAGCATCAAAAACACTAAAATGTGACCTGCATTTGTTTCGCAACACACAAGAATTATGACGAAAAGCGACGCAGGTCTCGCCAGGTTATCCGGTAATCTGCGCACGTCATTGCAGGTTTATAGACGAAAACAATCCGGGTGGGCGCAGCCTTTATGTCTGCGCCCACCCGGGCCTCGTCAATTATTCAGCGAACGCGCCACGCACTACGTGACACGCACACCCACGTTGTAGCGCCTTGCTGTAGGCGCGTTCAGCCGACAGCGTGCAGGCTCTCAAGCATCCATGTCCTCTTGGACGGGAATGTTCAGCGTCGGCAGATCACGAACCGCAGTGCGGACCGCGCGCGAAACCGCTGGAGCAACACGTTCATCAAAAACACCGGGGATGATGTAGCTGGGTGACAGCTCTTCTTCCTCGATGACGTCAGCGATAGCAACTGCTGCGACGCGCAAAACCTCGGTGGTAATTTCCTTGACCTTTGCATCCAGCAGGCCTCGGAACAAACCTGGAAATGCCAGCACGTTGTTGATCTGGTTCGGGTAATCGGAGCGACCCGTCGCAACAACCGCGGCGTACTCCCCCGCACCAATCGGGTCAACTTCGGGCGTCGGGTTAGCTAGGGCGAACACGATTGCCCCATCAGCCATCGTGGCAATATCAGCGGGATCCAAGATGTCGCCGTGCGAGACACCGATGAAGACATCGGCGTCCTTCAGACCTTCCTTCAGATTTCCGTGAACGAGGCGCGGATTCGTTGCCTCAGCAAGAGCCTTACGCGAAGGGTGCATGCCCTCAGTATCGTCGGCGGCAAGTGCACCCGTGCGGCCGTAACCGACGATATCTTTAGCCCCCTGCGCCAGAAGCAGACGAATAATCGCATTGCCTGCAGCACCCACACCGGACACCACGATGCGCACGTCTTCAATCTTCTTATTGACAATCTTCAGCGCGTTGATCAGTGCGGAAAGCACGACGATAGCGGTGCCGTGCTGGTCGTCGTGGAAGACCGGGATGTCGAGTTCTGCGCGCAGGCGTTCTTCGATTTCAAAGCAACGAGGCGCAGAAATGTCTTCAAGATTGATACCACCGTATGCGGGCGCAATCGCCTTAACGATCGAAATGATCTCTTCAGTGTCCTTCGTGTCAAGAACAACCGGCCATGCGTCAACACCGCCGAATTCCTTAAACAGAGCTGCCTTACCTTCCATGACAGGAAGAGCCGCTTCCGGGCCAATATCTCCCAGACCAAGGACCGCGGTGCCATCAGAAACGACAGCAACCGTATTCGCCTTGATCGTCAGAAGGTGCGCTTTCTGCGGAACGTCATGGATTGCGGTGCAGACGCGGGCCACGCCGGGCGTGTACGCACGAGACAGGTCGTCGCGATTACGTAGCGGAACCTTCGAGTTGATTTCGATCTTGCCGCCGACGTGAGCAAGGAAGGTCTGGTCTGCAGTAGACGACAGTGTGACACCTACCAGCCCCTTCAGCAGATTGCGAACCTCGCGACGGTGCTCCGAATCGCGCAGGTCGCAGGTGAGGTCGAGAACCATTCGACCTCGGTTGGAATCGGCGACGTCGAGGCCTCTCACCTGAGCACCGGTTTTTGATACCGCTTCGACAAGCGATCCAATAGATAGTTTCGCTTCGTCGATGTCAACCCGGTATGAGGCGGTGTATGACGGAGAAGTTCGCATGGTGCTCTCTCTTTTCGATCGGCGCTGGCCGTAGATCAATCGTTATTCCCATGGTACGTACGTGCCGACAGAACGGATAGTGCGCATCATCAGATGGACAATTGTCAACAATGAGCTACGTAACACCAGCGTGATTTCCCACCTTCACGATCGCCCTGTTTCAGTTGAGCGCAAAGGAGTTTCCACTGCTCCGCACGCACAATTCTCGATTCACGAGGCCGGGCACACCAACGAATCAATGACACCGATACGTGCCCGTTCATCGTTGCTCTGGGCAGAGATAGCAGGCAACAAGGTGACGGAGACGTAAAACGAACAGGCTCTAGAAGCTGAATTGCGTTCTTGAAAGCTCGTGGAGCGGAGACTGTTTCTTCCCGTAGACATCGAGAGTCACGGCAGCAAGAAGAACGATGCCCTTCACTACCTGAGCACGGTCAGAGCCGAGTCCCACAAGCAACAGCCCGTTGGAAAGAACCGCCATCAGCGTGGCACCAAGAACAGCACCGAAAACCGACCCGCGCCCACCGGCAACTGCCGCTCCACCGATGAACACGGCGGCGATAGCTTCAAGCTCCCATAAGAGACCATCTTGAGGACCCGCAGCCGTCGCTCGGCCTGCGAACATCATGCCCGCGAGCGCCGACAGTATCCCCATATTCACCATGACAAGGCATTGAATCTTTGTCACGTGCACACCGGAAAGGGACGCTGCCTGAATGTTTCCGCCGACAGCCTGAAGATGGCGGCCAAATTGGGTCCTCGTCGACATGAAGTGGTAGATGAAAATCAACACGAGAACCATCACACCCGGAACGGGGAAAGATGTTCCTTCACGTCCCGTACCGAACAGCCAGGTGAAGACCCCCACCAGCACGACGACAATCGCGGACTTCACCCAGGGCCGATAATCAACTCCCTGCAGTCCCAGTCGAGCGCGCCGGCGAAGATAGGTACGAACAATCGAGGTAACCGCCACCACGGCAGTAATGACACCCACGATCACCGTTGCCGTATCAATGCCGAATATGCTCCCCCAGGAAGGTAGATAACCCGAACCTAGCGTTTGGAATCCGTGAGGAACTGGAACCGACAATGCCTGAGATTCCCACTGGACTCCACCACGCAGAATGATCATTCCACCAACGGTGACGATAAAAGCAGGCAAACCGACCTTCGCAACAAACAGGCCTTGGATCAAGCCAACGAAAGCTCCGATCAGCATGCCAAGAAGAAGACCAACCCACCAGGGCAACCCAAGATCGGCAATGATGATCGCCGCGGACATTGACGAGAACGCCGCAACGGAGCCAACTGACAAATCCAGCTGACCGATCGTCACCACCATGACCATGCCGATGGCGAGGACAAAGATATGAGCGTTACCGGTGACGATATTCTGCAGGTTCGCAGACGCCAGCATGTGCGATCCCGTGATGAACTGGAAGAAGATCATCAGGGCAAGAACGAGGATTCCCATGATTCCCGCTTGACCTAAGCGTGAAGTATCAAAGGGTAGTCGGCTCACTTCGCTCTCCTCGTTGAGTGGAATATGAACACACAAAGGCTCGTGTTGTTTTCCTATAGTGCACCATCTTGACAGTTCAACGCACATTTTTGAACCGATTCGCCCAGCGGGCATCCACGCATCAGCCCACTTCACTGACTATCCTAGAAACGTGCCACGTTTGAACGCCCGATCCGGATCTCAATCCTCGCTCCGCGAGGCAAATTCCGCGCGCGTTCTTGACGCGATCCGAAAGTACGGGCGTATCACTCAAGTCGAGCTATCGGCAGCAACAGGTCTTGCTCCCGCAACCATTTCGAACATCATTAAACAGCTCTCGGCACAAGGAAGCGTTGAACTCACGTCAACGATTCGTTCGGGCAGGCGTGCTCAGCTGGTTTCGCTCACACAATCGTCAACTCTTACCGCGGGTATCTCAATCGGACGCAGAGCACTGGATATTTACATCTCCGACGAGTCCCGCACCGGCGAATTCACGAAAGTTCTGCCACTACCGGTCGACCATAAGGCTGATACGACGCTCGACCGAGCAACGCTTCTAGTTCTTGACCTTCTTGAACAGGCAGGGCAATCGCTGGATGATCTTGCTGGTATCGGTGTTGCTTTACCCGCCCCTATTAACCCGAAAACGGGCACTCTGACCCGAAAGGGAATCATGCGAGGCTGGGAAGACATCAACATTGCTGAGGTCTTCCAACGCAGACTTGGACGCGACACGATCGTGATGAACGACGCGAACGCTGCTGTTGCCGCTGAAAACCGATTTGGTTCCCTACGCGGGTTCTCATCGTGCGCCTATATCCGAGCCTCGTATCAAACCGGCGCGGGAATCTTGGTCGACGGAAAAGTCTATTCCGGTGCCACCGGTATTGCCGGGGAAATCGGGCACGTCATCGTTGATCCTCACGGTCCTATCTGCACGTGCGGCGCTCGTGGCTGTCTGAACACGGTTGTTGGGGCGGACTACCTTGTTGACCTTCTTCGCCTGTCACGAGGTCCCATGACACTACGTGACCTACTGTCTAACGCGAATGAAGGTGACCCTGGATGCCAGCAGGTTCTTTCTGACGCAGGAAGCGCAATCGGACGAGTCATCGCTGACCTTGTCACGGTATTCGATCTCGAAGCCGTCGCTGTCGGTGGTGAGCTGATGAATGCGGGAGACACATTCTTGTCCCCTATTCAAAACGCTCTCTTCGAACGCCCCTACCTGCGCGACGAAGGAATCACGGTCTACCCGTCGAAGCTCGGCGCCGATGCCGAAGCCATCGGCGCGATGATCCTTGCACAAGACGCTTTTGTTCCCAGCTATTCAACTCACCGCCAGGAGGACCAATGACGATCCAAGGCGCTCCCCTTCTTGAAGTACGGGGACTTACAAAAAGGTTCGGCGGTGTTGAAGCACTCGTCAACGTTGATTTCATCGTGAACCGTCACGAAGTCGTTGCCCTTGTCGGCGATAATGCGGCAGGCAAGTCAACGCTCGCCCGCGCGCTCTCAGGAGTTTTTCCTCCGGATGAGGGAACGATCGCGCTCGACGGGGAAGAAATCAGCATCGATTCCCCGCAGCACGCATTGAAACTCGGTATTGCCACCGTCTTCCAAGAAACTGCGCTCTGCGACAATTTGGACGTTGTATCGAATATTTTCCTTGGGCGTGAAGTGTTCTCGCACCGCACCCTTGATGACGAGGGCATGGAACTCAAAGCACGCCAATATCTTGATCAGTTGGGTTCGCGTATCCCCGACGTGCGAGTCCCCCTTTTCCAGCTCACCGCCGGACAGCGTCAATGCGTTGCAATCGCGCGCACCCTGGTGACTAACCCGCGTCTGGTGATCCTCGACGAGCCCACGGCCTCTATGTCCGTGGCACAAACTGCGGAAGTACTCATCCTGATTGAGCACCTGCGCGATATGGGAATGGGTGTCATCTACATTTCCCATAATCTGACCGACGTTCAAGCTAGCGCCGACAGGATCGAAGTTCTCCGTCACGGACACAATAACGGTTCCTTCGACTCGCGTGATACCTCGACCGACGAACTCATAGCCGCTATCACCGGCGCTTCACGTATCGCGCTATAAACGCTCCCGGCCTCGTCGCTTCTTTTCGACGACCAACTGGCCCCTATGCCCCCGCTGTCACGGCGCGTAGCTTGTTTGCGCGGACGACGCTTGAGCGCCTTGGCATACACGAGTTTCGCCCCCGCCGGAAAAACCGACGAGGGCGAAACCAAAGGTGAGAAAACTAGGCGATACCTAGCGGGTCAATCACTTGGCAGCGTTGACGAGCTCCATGCGGTGCGAGTCATCCTTGTAGACGTCTGCAGCGTTGTCCTTGGTGACAATCTGCGGGGTCAACAGGAAGGACTTGACCGGGTTGCCTTCCATCGACTCGTACTGGGAATCGTCGAGGGTTGCGCCGTCGACCTTCGGGGCGGCCTCACCCTTGGCGAGCTGGATAGCAAGATCAACAGTTGCCTTCACCAGCGGACGGGTGTCCTTGAAGATGGTGGAGTACTGCTTGCCCTGGGTGACCCAAGTGACCGACTCGTCTTCGGAGTCCTGACCGGTCACAACCGGAACCGGCTTGCCGGCCTGCTCAACAGCGGTGATGATTGCGCGACCAAGGGTGTCGTTCGGGGAAAGAACGCCATCTGGAACCGCATCGCCCTGGTAGGTCGAGGTCAGCAGTGCTGCCATGCGGTCCTGAGCATTCTTCGGCAGCCAGCCCTGGGTGGCGACCTGCGTGAATTCGGTCTGCCCGGACTTCACAACCAGCGTGCCGTCATCAATCTTCGGCTGGAGGACGTCCATTGCGCCGCCGAAGAACTTCAGCGAGTTCGAGTCATCCGGGGAGCCACCGAAGAGCTCGATGTCCCACGGGCTCTCGCCAGCGTTGGCTTCGAGGCCTTCAAGCAGTGCCTTGCCCTGGAGCTGACCAACACCGAAGTTGTCGTAGGCGATGTAGTAGTCAAGGTCGGTCGTGTTCGTCAGCAGACGATCGTATGCGATGACTTTGATGCCGGCGTCCTTGGCTGCCTTCAGCTGGGTGCCCAGCTGCGAACCGTCGATTGCGCCGATGACCAGAACCTGCACGCCATTTTCGATCATGGCTGCAACCTGGTTCTGCTGCTCAGCAACGCCACCGTTTGCGAACTGAATGGTGCATTCAATGCCTTGCTCTTCGCAGCTGGCCTTGAACATGTCTTCAGCCTCAACCCAGTTCTGCGAGGTCTTCTGTGGCATTGCGATGCCGACCGACACCTTGTCACCCGAGGCCGCTGCGCCGGACTGGTCGCCCGATGCGCTACCCGTATCACGGGCGCCACAGGCTGCCATAGAGAATGCCATTGCTGCTGCTGCACTGATGGCAACAGCACTCTTCAGAGTCTTCATTGTCTCTTCTTTCGTGTGTTTGTTTGGTGATTCTTGATGATTCATTCGATGTTCCCCAGCTGGCTTGCTTGGGAATATCTACGCTTTGTGGGTGACTCAACGTTTGTTGAGCCCGTTGATGACATGGCGATGCGGTTTCTCTTTACCGCCCGATCATCACTTGGAGGGAGCTTTTGTTTCGCTTTGCCGAACTGCCTTTTGATTACTCAAGGCATTTTGGAAGGTGCCAATGATGGAACGTTTGCCCTGGCGCTTCGAGTAGACGTCAACGGCGACTGCGATCAAGAGGACGAGGCCCTTAATGATCTGCGTCCAGTCGGAGCCAACGCCCATCAGCTGAAGGCCATTGTTCAGGAAGGCCATGACGAGCGCACCAACCATGGTGCCCATGATCGTGCCAACACCACCGGAAACGGCGGCACCACCGATGAACACGGCGGCAATGGCATCGAGTTCCCATGCGTTACCGTCAGCAGGACCCGAGGCCGTCGAACGGCCGATGAACAGCATTCCCGCAACCGCGGCGAGGAATGCGGAGTTGCAGATGACGAAGAAGTTCGTCTTGATGACCTTCACACCGGTCAGTTCTGCAGCAGCCTTGTTGCCACCGATGGCGTAAATTGAGCGACCGAGAACCGTGCGGTCAGCGATGAACGAGTAGATCAGAGCCAAGATGACGACGATAACGCCGGGGATTGGGAACGAGGTGCCGGGGCGACCCGTTGCAAAGATCCAGGCGACGATCAGGATTGCGCCACCGAGGACAACCATGCGAACAATCGGAACCCACATCGGGGTCGGCTCAGCTTCGAACTGCTTACGAGCCTTCGCGCCGGAGATTTCCTTCCAGATGATCGCCAGGACCGCGATGACAGCTAGGATCATGGTCGGCAGGTTGAAGGGAATAACATCCGGAGCGATATCGGGCAGGTAGCCGGCGCCGAGGGTCTGGAACAGTTCGGGAACCGGCACCGTCAAAGACTTGCCGATCAGCTGGTTGGTACCGCGGAAGAGGAGCATACCTCCCAGGGTCACGATGAAGGCGGGAATTCCCCACTGTGCAACCCAGAAGCCTTGCCAGATGCCGACGAGCAGACCGACGCCGATACCCAAAACGATGGCCAAGACGGGGCTGAGAGCCCAATCACGCATAGCAACGGCAACGACGATGCCGACGGTTGCTGCGACAGAACCGACTGACAGGTCGATGTGGCCGGCAATGATGACCAGAACCATGCCGATGGCGAGAACGAGGACGTAGGTATTACCCATGACCAGGTTCATCAGGTTCTGTGCTTGGAAGACCTTGCCGTCCGTCTTGAACTGGAAGAACAGGGCAATCGCTGCCAGAGCAGCGATCATTCCGATTTGCCGGAAGTCTCCTCCGAATAGTGCTGTGAGATTCTTCTTCATTGAAGTGCCTTTAGCTTTCAGTTGTCGTTGCTATCAGTGGGAGTGGATGAGGTGGACGTCATCAGGTGCATCAGGCTTTCCTGATCTGCCTGCTCGGTGGGCACGCACCCCGTCACTTCACCTTCGAAAATGGTGTAGATGCGGTCTGTGATGCCCAGAAGTTCGGGAAGTTCGGACGAGATCACCAGAACAGCCTTTCCTTGAGCAGCAAGCTCCTGGATAAACGTATAGATCTCGTACTTCGCACCGACGTCAATGCCACGGGTTGGCTCATCCAAGATGAGAACCTCGGGGTCAGTGAACATCCACTTTGCAAGAACGACTTTCTGCTGGTTACCTCCGGAAAGCGTTCCCACGCCCGTCATCACTGAGGGCGCTTTAATACGCAGGTTCTGGCGGTATTCTTCAGCAAGTTTCTTACCTTCTTCGATGTTCAACGCGCCGTGGTGGCGGATCTTCGAAAGCTTGGCTGAAACAACCGACTGGTGGATCAGTTCCAGGAGGTTGAGACCCAGCATCTTGCGGTCTTCAGAAAGATAAGCAATGCCAGCGTCGATAGCTTCGGGGACGGAGTTCGCTCTCACCTTCTTGCCATCGATAAAGACTTCGCCACCCTCGTGGATACCGTAGGAATGACCGAAGACGGAACGAGCCAGCTCTGTACGACCGGCCCCCATCAGACCCGCAAGGCCGACCACTTCACCGGCGCGAACGTTGATGGACGAGCCCTTGCAGACGAAACGCTCTAAGTTCAGCGGATGGCGTACCCACCAGTCCTTGACCTCGAACTTCACTTCGCCCGGATGCGACTTCTTGTCCGGGTAGCGGTTTTCAAGGGAACGACCGACCATCAGGCGAATGATCTCGTCCTGGTCGATCTTTTCCTTGTCGGCGTCCATCCAGCCGACCGTCTTGCCGTCACGAATAACCGTGATGGCATCAGAGACAGCAGCAACTTCGTCGAGCTTGTGCGAGATCATGATCATCGCGACGCCGCGTTCGCGCTGCTTGCGCATCAGGTCGAGAAGGTGGGCTGATTCTTCCTCGTTGAGTGCCGAAGTGGGCTCGTCGAGGATCAGGAGCTTGACGTCCTTTGCAAGTGCCTTGGCAATTTCAACAAGCTGCTGTTTACCGACACCCATGTCTTTAATCAGAGTGTCTGGGTTTTCATCCAATCCAACTTCGGCCATGTATGTAAGGGCGCGTTGCTTGGTTTCGTTCCAATCGATGACGCCGTGTTTCTTGACCTCGTTGCCCATGAACATGTTCTCAGCAACACTGAGCTGCGGGATAAGAGCAAGTTCCTGGTGAATGATGACGATGCCGGCTTTTTCAGAGTCGCGAATGTTCGAGAATCGAACTTCGTTGCCTTCGTAGAAAATGTCGCCCCTGTACGTGCCATGCGGGTGCACGCCCGACAGCACTTTCATCAGGGTCGACTTGCCAGCACCATTCTCGCCACAGATCGCGTGGATCTCAGCATTGCGTACCTGGAGGTTGACGTCATCAAGTGCGACGACACCCGGGAAGACCTTCGTGATGTTGCGCATCTCCAGGACGACGCGCTCACGACGTGTGTTGGTCATTGGTTCTCCGCTGAACTGTTGACAGATAGATGTTTGATGGAAAGTCACCACCGTTGGTGCATTTCCTTGACTCATAGTGTGCACTGTGCGGAGGGTAAAAAAGCCTTATCTACACGAACTGTAACTAAAACGTTATATTGAATTCACTACATAAACTCAATGACTACACGGTACCTCTCTTCCGCAAAAACTCAGGGTTTTCGCCAAATTACAGTCATGTCATTCGTGCGCCATACGCTCAGTTTTCACCATCAACGAGGCCACTTACGGGCCTTAGGGCATAGAAAGCTGGGCGGTGGATTATCATCCACCGCCCAGCGACAGTTCAATCAAGCGCGACGCTTCAGACTCCCACCATCTCCATGATGAGTTCACGCACGCGAGCTGCGTCCGCCTGGCCACGCGTTGCCTTCATGACAGCCCCTACGAGTGCGCCAGCAGCTGCGACCTTGCCACCCTTGATCTTCTCGACCACATCAGGATTCGCATCCAGCGCATCCTGAACAGCCTTCGAAAGCGCACCGTCGTCAGAGACGACCTCAAGACCGCGAGCCTCGACAACCTCGGTCGGCGAGCCTTCACCAGCCAAAACGCCTTCCAACACCTGACGAGCAAGCTTGTCATTGATGCGACCAGAATCGATCAAGCCCTGCAACTCAGCAATCTGAGCGGGCGTAACAGGCATATCTTCGAGCGACAGTTCGCGTTCCTTCGCGCGACGGCTGAGTTCACCCATCCACCACTTACGAGCGGACGCAGGATTGACACCAGCCTCAACGGTGGCCTCGATAATCTCCAACGCACCAGCGTTGATGACATCGCGCATCTCCATATCGGCATAGCCCCACTCTTCGCGCAGGCGACGACGCTTCGCAACAGGAAGCTCGGGAAGCGAGGCACGCAGTTCCTCAACCCACTGGCGCGAAGGAGCAACAGGAACCAGGTCAGGCTCGGGGAAGTAACGGTAGTCCTCAGCATCCGACTTATCGCGTCCCTGCGAAGTGGAACCATCTTCCTCGTGGAAGTGACGGGTTTCCTGGTTCACCGAACCACCGGCAGAAAGGATCGCACCCTGACGCTGCATCTCGTAGCGAACAGCGCTAGCGATACCGCGGAACGAGTTCACATTCTTCGTTTCCGTACGAACACCCAGAGGAGATTCCGGAGTATCGCGAAGAGAAACGTTGATATCTGCTCGAACGTTACCGCGCTCCATACGAGCCTCGGACACACCGAGCGCACGGAAAATATCACGCAGAGTCTGAACGTAGGCAGCAGCCACCTCAGGAGCACGCTCCCCCGCACCTTCAATCGGGCGGGTCACGATCTCCACCAGCGGAACACCCGCACGGTTGTAGTCAACCAGCGAGTAATCGGCGCCGTGAATACGACCCTCAGCACCACCGACGTGCGTGTTCTTACCTGCGTCTTCTTCCATGTGCGCGCGCTCAATCTGAACGCGGAACAGACTACCGTCTTCAAGCTCGACATCCACGTAACCATCGTGAGCAATCGGCTCATCGAACTGCGACGTCTGGAATGCCTTCGTCAAGTCCGGGTAGAAGTAGTTCTTACGCGCGAAACGGCAGTACTCTGCGATTTCGCAGTTCAGCGCAAGACCGATCTTGATCGCGTATTCAACCGCAGTGTGGTTCACAACTGGAAGGCAACCGGGAAGACCCAGCGAAACAGGCGTGACGTAGGTGTTTGGGTCTCCACCGAAGGCATTCGGCGCAGCATCGAACATCTTCGTCTTCGTACCGAGCTCAACGTGAACCTCGATGCCAAGAACCGGATCAAAGTTCGCGGTCACATCCGCGTAATCCATGAGTTCACTCATCAGTTTTCCTCCCAAGAGCTCGCCGGGCAAGCACCCGCCACATCATCGCTGAGCGCTTCAACCAAAGCAGCGGCCTCGTACATCTTCAGATCGTGGTGCGCAGGCGCAATAATCTGGAAGCCGATCGGCAGTCCTTCGGACGAAAGCGCATTCGGAACGCTCATCGCGGGGACACCGGCGAGGTTCGCCGGGATCGTCGCAACGTCATTGAGGTACATCGCCATCGGGTCGTCGATCTTGTCGCCGAACTTGAACGCCGTCGTCGGAGCGGTCGGCGAAACAAGAACGTCGACCTCTTCGAAGACACGCGCAAAGTCGCGCTGGATCAGGGTACGAACCTTCTGAGCGCTGCCGTAGTAGGCGTCGTAGTAGCCGGCCGACAGAACGTGCGTGCCGAGGATGATACGACGCTTGACCTCGTCGCCGAATCCAGCTTCACGGGTTGCAGCCATCACGCGCTCAGCAGTCACGGGCCCTTCGGAGGGCTCAACGCGGATGCCGTAACGCATGCCATCAAAGCGAGCAAGGTTCGAAGAAACCTCAGCCGGCATGATCAGGTAGTAGGCCGCGAGCGCATAGTCGAAGCTCGGGCACGACACTTCTTTCACTTCTACGCCAGCTTCTTCAAGCTTCTTCACGGTCGCGTTGAAGGCTTTAAGAACGTCGGCTTCGTAGCCTTCGCCCGATAGCTCCTTCACCACGCCTACCTTCAGGCCTGCTATGGATTTGGCGCCTGCGACAGTTTCAACGCCGTCGACGAGATGCGGAACAGGCTCGTTGAGAGACGTGGAATCGAGCGGATCATAGCCGCCCACAAGCTCAGTCAGAACTGCGGCGTCAGCGACGGTGCGGGTAACCGGACCAATCTGATCAAGCGACGAGGCCATGGCAATCAGGCCGTAACGCGAAACAGCACCATAGGTCGGCTTTGCACCAACCGTGCCCGTCACTGCACCCGGCTGGCGGATCGAACCACCGGTGTCAGAGCCCAGCGCCAGCGGAACCATGTAAGCAGCAACAGCAGCAGCGGAACCGCCACCAGAACCACCGGGAATACGCTCGATATCCCATGGGTTCAGAGTCGGACCGAACGCGGAGTGCTCGGTCGACGAGCCCATTGCGAACTCATCCATATTCGTCTTACCAACGAGCGGCAGACCAGCTTCGTGGATCTTCTTCACGATCGTTGCGTCATACGGAGGACGCCAATCGCCCAGAATCTTCGACGCACACGTCGTCGGGATTCCGCGGGTCACCATGTTGTCTTTCAGAGCAATCGGGATACCCGCAAGGCGGTGCAGTTCCTCGCCGGCCTGGCGCTTCGCATCAACCTCGGCCGCGGTCTTCAGTGCGCCCTCGCGGTCGATGAAAAGGAAAGCATTGATCTTCGGATTCAGTGCCTCAATACGGTCCAAGCACGCAGTTGTCAGTTCAACCGACGTGATCTGACCTGTGGCCAGCATGTCAGCCAGCTCAAGCGCGGACTTCTTCAGCAGTTCGTTCATCATTCCTCCCCCAGGATCTGCGGGACAAGGAACATCCCATCTTCGCTTGCAGGCGCCTGCGAAAGAACCTCATCACGGTCAAGAGTTTCCGTGACCACATCTTCACGCCAGACGTTCGTCAGCGGAATCGGGTGAGAGGTTGCGGGAACATCCGGGGTCGCGACCTCGGACACCTTGGCAACTGAAGTAGCGATAACGTCGAGCTCCCCAGCGATACGTTCAATTTCACCTGGAGTCAATGCGATTCGGGCCAGCTCCGCGACGCGGGCGACCTCGTCAGTACTGATTCGTGACATAGTCGCAATCTTAGCGCCTACCACTAATAAGCGGGATTCGCGCCCACACCGTAATCCACGCGAGGCCGTAGAATCAGCTTCATGAGATTCCCGCGTAAAAGACTCATCAGCACCGAAACCTTAGAACTGATGAAGAAGGCGGCGATCGGCATCACCATCGCACAGGCAACCGCCATCGTCACCGTCCACGCCGTCGACCATATGCGCAAGCAACGTGTCCCCGGTGGCCGACACGGATTCCCGACGCTCGAACCAGCCGACACGCAAATCCCACGTGGCACGGTCCGAACCTATACGGAAGGGCATTCCCTATATGCGGATATGCTCCACGCAATCCGGAACGCAACAGACCATATTTACTTTGAATCATTCATCTGGCGCGCAGACGAATGGGGCCAGCGTTTTAAAGACGCACTCATCGCAGCAGCCCGACGCGGAGTCAACGTCTACTGCGTGTACGACGGTTTTGGAGTTCTCAATCAAGATCCACGCTTCTATTTCTTCCCCGATATTCCACACCTGTGGGTTCGTCGCTTCCCCGCGATTCGTTCTGGCCTCTTGACTTTGAATCTGCGGAACACAGGCCAAGACCATCGCAAGATCCTCGTTGTTGATTCCAACGTTGGATTCGTCGGTGGCTACAACATCGGCAACCCCTTCGCCAACGAATGGCGCGATACCCACGTTCGCGTGACTGGCGATGCCGTGTGGGAGCTAGAAAACGGATTCGTCGATTTCTGGAATCACTTCAAACCCCATCGTGCACCCCAGTTGCCCGACACCGGAGCGAAGAAGTGGCATGCAGAAGTCACCGCTGCATTCAACGCACCCCAGCGAATCCTCTACCCGATTCGCGGAATGTACATCGACGCAATCGAGCGCGCGACCAGCCACATTCTGATTACCACCGCCTACTTCATCCCAGATAAAGAGATTCTTCAAGCCCTGATCGCAGCAGCAAAACGCGGAGTGAAAGTCAAGGTTCTGATCCCCGAATACTCCAACCACATCATGGCCGACTGGGTAGCACGCCCCTACTACGGCTCCCTGCTTCGCGAAGGCATCGAAATCTGGCTCTACCAGCACGCCATGGTTCACTCCAAGACGATGAGCATCGACGGCATGTGGTCGACAATCGGTACTGCTAACATCGACCGCCTGTCCATGCGAGGCAACCACGAAGTCAATATGCAATTCCATTCGCGCGAGCTTGCCCAGCACATGGAAGAAATCTTCGACAACGACCTCACCACCGCTCGTCAATACACGATCGGCGAATGGGAAGGCCGGAATATGCTCACTCGTATCACCGAGTATCTTCTGCATCCCTTTGAATTCATGGTCTAAAACCCATCTGAGCTACCGACCGACAACGCTCAGACACGTTTTCATCCGAGATTCAGGGCTTCAAGCCCACCGTTCAACAGGTCATTAAAGCGTGTCTCATCGATCACGGGCACACCCAGAGCCTCAGCCTTTGTAGCCTTTGACCCTGCGCCAGGACCTGCGACGACCAACGATGTCTTCTTCGAAACAGACCCGGCTGCCTTACCACCGCGCGCCACGATTGCCTCCTTCGCGCCTTCGCGGTCATAACCGGGCATCGTTCCCGAGACAACAATCGTGAGCCCGGCAAGAACCTGCGACACCTGCTGCGGTGGCTGATCCGCCATCTTCACGCCAGCGCGACTCCATTGCTCAACCAGTTCCTGATGCCAATCGACGCTAAACCAATCAATCAGGGCCCCACCGATGACCGGTCCGACGCCCTCTATTCCTGATAGTTCATCAAGCGAGGCGTTGCGAACGGCCTCCATCGAACCGAAATGATCTGCAATTGCACGGGCAGCCGTCGGACCGACGTGACGAATCGACAGGGCTACAAGAACCCGCATCAGCGGAGCGGACTTTGCTTTTTCTAGCTCGTCAAGAAGAGCAAGAGTTCCCTTCGAGGCTTCCGTTTCACGAGGCACATACGTTGTGCCTCCGTCCTTGTCCTTTTTGGCACTGAATGCTTTTGTCCAGAAGAAGCGAACCTGCTTGTAGTGCGGCACATCGGAGTCATCGTCTTTAACAGCCCTCCATACGAACACGTCACGAAGGTCTTCGGCCTTGAGGTCGAAGATGTGCGCTTCACCGTGGAGCGCCGGCGCCTGCGGGGCTGGCAAAAGAGCTTCCGCGCTGGCCAGTTGATCCGCCGGAGAAAGATCATCAGCATTATCAAGACGCAGTCGCGTTCCATCTTCTAAGAACACGTCTTGGCCCGCTACAAGTGCGGAAGCAACATCTTCTCTGAGATTTTCAGGTTGGGTCAGAGCCATCGCAACTTCCCCACCCAAACCTTCAATATCCAACGCGGAACGAGCACCCAAGTGGGCAACTCGTTCGGTCAACTGAGCAGGACAGTGCGCCTTATTCAGGCATCGAAGGTCCACGTCCCCGTCCTTCTCAGCTAAGAGCGTGCTACCGCACGAAGGGCACGCGGTCGGCATGACGAAAGCGCGTTCTTCCCCCGTTCTGGCAGCCAACACCGGGCCTAAGATTTCCGGAATGATATCTCCGGCTTTACGCAGAACAACGATGTCACCGATCAGAACACCCTTACGTTGGACTTCCTCGGCGTTGTGGAGCGTTGCTCGCGAAACATTGGAACCGTCAACCAGCACTGTTTCCATGACGCCAAACGGAGTCACCCTGCCGGTGCGCCCAACCTGGACACGGATATCGAGAAGCCTGGTGTGGACCTCTTCGGGCGGGAACTTGTACGCGGCCGCCCACCTGGGTGCGCGCGACGTGAGCCCCATGCTTTCCTGAAGGGCGACATCGTTCACTTTCACAACGACACCGTCGATGCCGTAGTCCATCTGAGAGCGTTGCTTCCCTAACTCGCTGATACGGGCAACAATCTGATCGAGCCCCGTCAGCAGACGCGTCTGATCTGGAACCGTGAAGCCCCATTCTTTAAGCTGAAGGTATCGTTCCCACTGAGTGGTAGGCGCCGAGAAACTATCCCCCTCTTCAATGAATCCGATACCGTGCGCAAGCATGGCCAACGATGAAACACGTTGGTCTTGCAACGCGCGTGCGCGTAGCTGAATCTCGTAGTCGGGGCCTTTTGTGGCCTCGTCGGATGTTTCTTTCAAACGAAGGGTGCCCGCCGCCGCGTTACGCGGATTCACGAACGTGGAAAGCATCGTCAAGGGACGCTGACGCTTCTTCTTTTTAAGTAGCGGAGTCTCAAAGCCGGGAAGAGCATCTTTGTTCTGCGCGCGAATCTCTCTGTTCTTTCGGGTGATCTGCGCGTTATCCGCATCCAGGGTTGCGTTGGCGACCTCACGGCGACCGTTCTCGGCAATACGCCACGCATTTTCGGCTTCAATATCAGCGTTCAGTTTTTCAAAATCAGCGATCGGCATGTAGACCTCTCCGCGGATTTCAATGCGGTGCGGAATATTCTTCCCCTGCAATGACTGCGGAATAGTCGCGATCTTGTCAGCGTTTGAGCGCACGTCTTCACCGACGAACCCGTCGCCCCTGGTGGCCGCGCTGACGAGTTTGCCGTCTACGTATGTCAGGTTGATGGCAAGACCATCAATTTTGACCTCGGTTGTCATCTGAACTTCATCGAGCCCAGAATCTGCCCGCATTCGAGCTTCCCATTCGCCGAGTTCTTCGAAAGAAAAGACGTCGTTAATGGACGTCATCTGAGCCAGGTGACGGATCGTGGTTGATGTCTGGTCGGCGGTGCCACCAACATTCGCGGCGGGAGAATCCGGAGTGACAAGTTCGGGGTGCTCGCGTTCGAGTTCCTCGAGCTCGCGGAAAATAATGTCGTAGTCAGCATCTGACATTTCGGGTGAGTCAGAGTCGTAGTAGGCGGCATTCGCCCGTTGGATGACGCGAACAAGACCGTCGTGACGTTTTTTTAGAGACTCTGTTTCACTCATGGATTCATTGTTCCATTAGCCACGGAGGAATGTCTTTGCAGGCAGGCCTGTGGATACTTTTCAAGTTATCCACAATTCGTCTCTTTTGTGTTTGTTTCCCTGCTTCTTCCCTCGCCACACTGACACTGAAGGAGGAATGATGAGTGACATCGCGCTACAAGCCATGGCATCTCCCACGCACTTAGCCTGTGTGCGCGGAGTGGACGCTGGTCTCGTTTTCCCTCTTCCGTCTTCCGTGGGACGAGGCCGCGATCATTTCATCGTCGACCAGCAGATATCGCGCGATCACGCGAACATCATTCGGGCAAAGAAAGGGTTTCGCCTTTACGATACGGGCTCAACAAATGGAACCCTGTTGACCTTGGGACTACTGCGTCGTCGGGTAAAAGGGAAACCTCGAACGTTCCGGCGACGGATGGCCCTGCGTTTAGGACGCGATACGTTCATCTTGCGTGGCAGGCCTCGAAAATACGCATGGCGGGAAAGCCGAAAACTGTCCATGCGCGCTTTCCTTGCTTTCTTCCCCTTCATCACAATGGCACTATTCTTAGGCGTCCGGCTGGGATCTTTCCGTTACGTTACTTACGGACTCGGAGCTTTGGCCGTCGGACTCGTCCTGTTAACGCTGGGAATTCGTCTGCGACGAAACAAACAGCGCGTTCGACTCGACCCAGCTGGGCTTGCCATCATGCTGGCTTTTCTTCAAGCGCAAGGACAATCTGCACGTGGCGGACACACCGCTAGGCAACGCTCGTATCCTGATCGCTGGCAATGCAGAACGAACAGGACACCTCAAGATACATATCCAATCAATCAAAGACTGCGCGTTTCTTTTCCCGGTTCCCTCCGGCGACTTACGCTCCGGCTCGATTCGCCCTGTGCAATCGCGTGTATCGGAGACGATGCACGCGCCACCGCATCGTGGATTGCTGGCAACATCATCGCAGTATCTCGTGGCGGATACGTCATCACAGAGTCCTCAGAAGAATACGCGTTTGGCAACGCCGGACCAACAATCCACATCATGCGTGGCCACCAGTGTCCCCACTGCATGGCGTCTTTGAATACTGCGCCCGCCTCTCTTACCGATCGGGAGCGCAATGACAATCCTTGGCACGTTGCCATTGGCATGGGATTAGAAGATGTTCCACCCTGGTGCACCCTCAACGTTGAAAAACGAATGTCATGCGCTCCACGCTGGTGGGAACAGTTTGAACCCATATCCACCGGTTCGTCCTTGCCCACCAGCGTCGACCTGTGTCCATTGCTTGCACACACCACCGGCAATTCCAGCCACGATGGAACACATTTAAGCGTCCCCATCGGAGTCAATGACGCCGGCCCCCTCACCATTGACCTCGTCAATGATGGACCGCACGCGTTGCTGGCAGGCACAACAGGATCGGGAAAGTCAGAAGCCCTCATCACCTGGATTCAAGCCTTAATCAGCACATACACACCAGCAGAAATACGCATGATCCTGATTGATTACAAGGGAGGAGCAACCTTTCACCGCTTCGAGTCGGCTCCACACGTAGACCAGGTGTTCACTGACCTCAATCCCGCCCAGACGCGAAGGGCTCTCAGAGGATTAACATCGCTACTTCTGCGACGCGAACAAGAGTTCTCGCGCCTTGGTTTCCCCGACTATGCAACCTGGGCCCACGCTCATCGTGACGGTACCGCCACCTGTCCCCCGCCCAGAATTATCGTCGTCATCGACGAATTCAGAGTCCTCGTCGATGCACACAAAGATGGAAGCGACATCATCAACCGACTCGCAGCCCAAGGACGGTCACTGGGCGTGCATTTGATTATCGCTACACAACGTCCCAGCGGAGCCGTCAGCTCTGCCATGCGAGCAAACATCGATATCCGCATTGCACTTCGTTGCCTGTCGGATTCAGATTCAATCGATGTGATTGGCGATGCTAAAGCCGCTCACCTCGAACGGATTCCCGGAAGAGCAATGTGGGCTGACCGCGGGCTCTTTCAATGCGCATGGAGCCCCAACAGCACGACCGATGTACAACGCGCAGATCCACACTGTGCGCCAAAGGGCTTAGACACATCAACACCGCGCACGACGCCTCAGAACGAACACTGGGAGCCACTGGCGTGGGCTCCATTCCTTCCGCCGTCCGTCACGTGGGAAGAGCTCGACCTCCTTTCGAAAGAATCTCCACACGTTGCAGGAGTGCCGCTTGGGCTGGGCGATGGTGTCGATTCTGGAGCACATACACCCGTCAGATGGAGAAGCGGGAACATCATCGTCCGTGCCCCAGCACATCACACAATCGAGGCTGGCTCGCTTGTTCGCCAGATAGCAACTCGGATTTCAACCCGCTCATCGTGGGAGATCGACCTGATTGATGCTCAGGCAACCCCATCGCCCGATATCCCAGGACAGAGGATCCGGGAAGGTCAAGATATTGCCACCCTGTTCGAGCAAGCGCAACGCCATGCTCCTCGAATCATTGCAATCACTGACATCGCGGCCTCTCGCCACGAACTTGAACGAACCTACGGACTTGTTGTTGCCGAAGAGATATGGACGAACGGAATCGAAGAATGTACCCAACGTGGCGTTGTCTTCATCATGGGAAGCCTCGGCACTCACCCTCTTACTCGCTTCGATCGTTCACTGGCTTCGCTCCTGATTGAACGACCCGATATGTCCGAACCTCACTATCGCGCCTCGTCCGCGACCGAGGAGCCATGCGAGCCTGGCCAGTGGTGGGTTGAAGCGGATCATCAGCGAACCCTGGCTCTTTTCCCTTCAACAGACCTCGCGCAGAACAACCGGGAAGCGGAGGCAACGCTTGTTGCACCGACTAAAGATTGCTACGGAGGTTTCAGGCACCCAGATAGTACTCAGCTATTGATTGGCCCTAGGTGGGAGGACTTCGACATCTACGTCCGCAAGCACCTATTCACTGCACAAACCCAGCCTGAACAAGACAAGGAGCTTTCGGACTGGGTAATTATGCATAACGAATCGCAGGTAATTCAGACAATTTTGAGACGAAACCTCGCTTCACTCAGCATTAACAATCCACAAATTGAGACTCTGAGTCCCACTCAATGGCCTCGCCTGCCTATCCAAGAGCAAACGAACCTTCTCATCATCGATCCGCCACCAGATTTCATACGATCTTTCAAACACTCGACAAATCGGCTCCAAACCTCACTTTTTGCCCGACGCTGGAAGGAAAACACAGGCATTATTCGTGTCGCTGGACACTTCGATCGAGTTGCATTGAGTTGCTCTGGGCATCGACGTGACAACTTGCACACCGAATTTTGACGGGTTGTGCCCTGCACCTCTTGCCCCCGCACATTTATTCACCGACACTTATCAATGGAATTCGGCGCGCCAATGGGCGTAGTCGAAAATGCGTGAACGAATCCAAGGAGCTGTGAAATGGACTGGCGGAGTAAGGCTGCCTGCTTGAGTGTTGACCCAGAACTGTTTTTCCCGATCGGAAATACAGGTCCGGCAATTGCTCAGGCCGCGGAAGCCAAAGCCGTGTGCCACACCTGCTCAGTCGAAGCGATCTGTCTGCAGTGGGCAATCGAAAACAACCAGGATTCTGGTGTATGGGGTGGATTGAGCGAAGAAGAACGTCGTTCGCTCAAGCGCCGTGCAGCACGTGCACGTCGTGCATCCTAATTTAAACGTTCAGCGTGTGGGGGTCGCTCTTGAGAGCCAACCCCCCACACGCTTTTAACGCTTCTTACCTACTAGGCACATCCATTCGAAATCAGACCTCATCCAGGTGGATCTTCAAGGTGACAACCGTTCCACCTTCGGGGCGCAACGACCAGTCAATCGAACCATTCAGGTCACCACGCACCATCTGCTTGACAATCTGAGTTCCCAGACCACTCATCGGAGTTCCCGGTTCAAAGCCAACACCGTCATCAGCGACTTTGACCGTCATCGTTTCACCCTCACGTTGAACGGACACGACAATCGTTCCATCACGTTCTGCCAAACCGTGTTCAACAGAGTTTGCGACCAGTTCGTTCAAAACGGTTGCCAGAGCTTGAGCTTGATCGGCGGCAATAACCCCAAAGGAACCGTCGATAATAACTTCCACGCTTCGATCAGTCACCGCGACCGCACCCGCAAGACGCAGAACCGAGCGCGCAACCTCGTCAAAGTCAACGGTTTCATCGACGTTCTGAGACAGGGCCGCGTGAACCGTTGCGATTGCCTGAACTCGACGTTCTGCCTCCGCGAGCGCATCCTTGACATCCTGGCGTTCCGAGCGACGCGATTGCAGTCGAAGCAGAGCCGAAACGGTCTGCAGATTGTTCTTCACGCGGTGGTGAATCTCGCGGATCGTCGCATCTTTCGTCATCAGTTCTTGTTCACGACGTCGAACTTCAGAAATGTCGCGCGTCAGAATGACGGCTCCAAGACGCGTACGGCCTTCCGTGAGGGGCAGAGCGCGCATCGTAATAGTAGAAGCGTGGCTTGAGATTTCGGTTCGCCACGAGGCGCGTCCCATGACGACAACCGCCATGGATTCTTCGATCATGGATTCGTCGGCGATCACGTTGGTGATCTCTTGGGCGAGGATCTTTCCTCGCACTGCGTTGCGGATACCGAGGCGTCGCAAACACGAGGTGGCGTTCGGCGTTGTTTCGAGGACCTTGCCGTCGGGGTCGATCAGGATGACACCATCGAGGACACGCGGGACGCCACGAGCAGTCACCGCGGGGGTCGTGTCATAGGGGTATTCACCGCGCGAGATCATCTGGCAGAGGTTGTCTGAAACCTGGGCTGTCCACGAGTCAAAGCCTAGGGAGAATCGCGGTGAAGACAGGTTGGATTCGCGGGTGACAACTGCGATGACGCGCCCGTCATGAAGGACTGGGATGCAGGTTTCCATCATCGAGTAGGTGCCTGCCCAGCGTGCAGCCGGGGATTTAACGACTTGTCCGGTTGCGATCGCGCGACGGAATTCGACTTCGCGTGCTGCGGGTAGGTGGAGGCCGATGATGTCATCGATGTGAACGGTTGTTGATGTTGCCGGTCGAGAGTGGGCAACTGCGATGAAACGTTCATCGTCGGTGGGAAGCCAGAGAACAAGGTCTGCTGCGCTCACGTCTGCAAGGACTTGCCAGTCTGCGAGGAGCAGGTGGAGCCACTCAATGTCCTTCTCGGTCAGGGCATCGCTCGACGCTACCTCTGCCAGTTGTGTCAGGCTTCTCATAGGATTGATAGTAGCCGTTGGAAAACGTGAAGAGATGAGTGCCCATGGAGTTTTCAAAGTCGTTGACGTATCCGGTGCCCCTTGCCAACTTTCAAGCAATGAGCGTTGACCCCGATTTTGTCCGTGGGCGTTTCGCGCATTTTTGTCCGGATCTTCAGGTTGAAAACTTCGCCTCGGGCGTTCGAGCTCACGGCAGTGTTGATCCTGGTGTTCTGCCAGCTCAAGTGCGTCAGATGATTCGCGGAGAGTTGCGCCTTGCGTTCAGTGAAGAGTTTGTTCACGAGGCCACGCTCACTGCCACGACGCAGATGTCATTTGAGGGCGCGCCCGTCAGAGTCACTATGACCTCGCATTTTTCTGGGTCGAGTAAAACGCTTCGCCAGGTTGAAGGTGAAGTAAAAGTGGCAATTCCCTTCTTTGGCGCTCGCATTGAAAGTGAAGTGTTGAAGCACCTCGATGAGATTCTCGATGAAGAGCTAAAGCTCGCTTCCGGCTGGCATCAGCGTGGAAGTAGCGAACTCTGACCGGCCTCGTCAACTGGGAAGGTAAAACGCGACGAAAGCGGATTTATTCCACTTTCTTCTCGTGATATCTTCATCCCTCTCTCAACGCGCACGGATGCGAATAATCGGTGAGAATAATGGCATGAGTGAAACACAAGAAACCCCTGTTTTGTCCCCCGCCCTCTACTTGCAGCGTGAAGGGGTCCGCCAGTACTCGGCGACTAATCCTCGTGGCGCCCAAGTTCTGGTTGGTGAGGGTCCCGGCCGTTTCTCCCCCGGTGAACTTCTGAAAATTGCAGTCGCAGGCTGTAACGCAATGTCGTCCGACAAGCGTCTGACCGATCGCCTCGGCGAAGACTTTGAGCAGGTCGTGGCTGTCTCCGCGCAGTACCTCGAAAGCGAAGATCGCTTCACCCACTTTGATGTGGAACTGATCCAGGACCTCTCGAGCGTGGATGAGGAAGAGCGCGAGAAGATGATTCGTCGCGCATCGGGCGCCATCGAGCGTAACTGCACCATCGGTCACACCGTGACCAAGGGTGCCACCTATGAAAAGACCTTCACGAACGAATCCGTTTCAGAGGACTGACATGTCTTTGCGTCACCGGGCAGTCGATGTGTGGCAGCGCGCGCTTGATGTGCCCTATGCGTCGACTGCCCGTAGTGCGCAAAAACTGCGCGATACTCACCCGGGAGCAACCCCCGGCGAGCTGGTTGAGATTGCCAACCAGCGTTTCAAAGCGCGCGTAAAACGTGAGTCTGGGGCTGCTGGGGCTTTCTCAGCGTGGCCTGGAATTGGCACTGCGCTCAGCATTGGTGCTTCCGGTCTGCAATTCGGCACGTTCCTGACTGAAGCCGCACACCACTGCATGGTCGTCGCGCACCTGTACGGGATTGACGTGAAGGATCCCGCGAAGCGTAACGCGCTGGTATTGGCTGCAATTACGGGTCAGGAAGGGGCTGAAGCAATCACGACAACCGTCGGTATTCAGGCGGCATCGTGGTTCGCCTCCTCCTTTGTGGACATTCGTTCCCAGGCGGCGACCCAGTTCAATCAGATGATGCTTAAGTGGGCGAAGCGCAAGCTTGCAAAACGTGCGGCACTGTCTTCTGTCGGACGTTTAGTCCCCTTCGGAATCGGTGCGGTCGTCGGCTGGAATGCCGGCGCAGCATTGGCGAATAAGACGATCGAGGGGCTGGCGATTGCGCTGGGAACGCCTCCCGCTGATTTCTCGCACACTCGCATTATTGATGTTTCGTTGAATGGCGACGCACAAAAGTCTGATGCTTTCGCTCACCTGGCACTGCCGATGGATGATAAAGCAAGCGTCCTCGACTGACTTCACCATCATTTTTGGCTGATCCCCCATGGCGTCGTCGCCTGTGCGATAGTACGCACGCGATAATGAGGACAATCATCTGGCCTGCGCACTTTCCGTTGCACGCCAAAAGACAGACAATAGGAAGCAACAAGATACGTTGACGACCTTTAAGGAGACAACTGACTGTGACTATTGACCGTCAGTATGAGGATCTGCTTGCGCGGATTATGGAAGAGGGAACTGTCAAAGGGGATCGCACCGGTACAGGCACGCGTTCCCTGTTTGGTGGCCAGCTTCGCTACGACCTGTCCAAGGGATTCCCGCTGATCACGACGAAGCGCGTTCATCTGAAGTCGGTTGTCGGCGAGCTTCTCTGGTTCCTTTCCGGTGATTCGAACGTGCGCTGGCTTCAGGAAAACGGCATCCGTATTTGGAACGAATGGGCGGATGAGAACGGCGATCTTGGCCCGGTCTACGGAGTGCAGTGGCGCAAGTGGGGCACCGCTCAGGGCGAGACCATCGATCAGATTTCCTCGGTTCTTGAAACGTTGAAGACGAACCCCGATTCCAGGCGCATGATCGTGTCCGCATGGAACGTGGGCGAACTAGAGAAGATGGCGTTGGAACCCTGCCACGCATTCTTCCAGCTCTACGTTGCCGATGCTCGCCTGTCCCTGCACCTCTACCAGCGCAGCGCCGACATGTTCCTCGGTGTGCCGTTCAATATCGCGTCCTATTCGCTTCTCACCCACATGTTTGCTCAGCAGGCAGGCCTTGAGGTTGGCGAATTCATCTGGACCGGCGGCGACTGCCACATCTACTCCAACCACGTGGAACAGGTGACTGAACAGCTGTCACGCACCCCCTACGAGTTCCCGACTTTGAAGCTGAATAAAGCTCCGTCAATGTTCGACTACACCTTCGATGACGTGGTCGTTGAAGGCTACGAACACCATCCGACGATTAAGGCTCCGGTGGCAGTATGACAACCATTGCTTCGATCTGGGCGCAGGACAAGAATGGCGTCCTTGGAACTGGAACGTCAATGGTGTGGCACGTGCCCGCAGACTTCGCACATTTCAAGGCTTCCACGTTGGGATGCCCGATCATCATGGGACGTCGTTCCTTCGAGGCACTGGGCGCTCCCCTGCCGGGACGAACCAACATTGTGATTACGCGTTCACACCTGTACGAGGCCGACGGCATCGACTTGGTGTATTCCATCGAGGCTGCCTTAAAGCGCGCGCAGGACAAGGCTGAAGCAGACGACGCTCCGTACGTTTGGATCACCGGTGGAGCCCACCTGTATGCCCAGACGATGGATCTGGTGGATGAACTGGTTGTCACCGACCTTGACCTTGATATTGAGGCCTCGAATCCTGATACTCCACTGGTTCATGCGCCGGCAATTGACCCGACCGTGTGGGCCGTTGACCCGCAACGCTCCGATTCTGAATGGAACGAAAAGTCTGGCGACGCCTGCTGGAAGGTCACGACCTACGTTCGACGCTAGAACCCGTGATCGCTACTTCCTCAGATTACACAATCGAAGTAACGCGATCCTTTAACGACGGTGTGGCGCGATGGGCAATCCATCGCGCCACACGCATGTCTCAACGATTATCGTGTGCCTCGCCGTAGGCGTAGGGGTCAACGGGCCTTTTGTTCTTCTCCATCTTGGCAACCACCAGCAGATACGACGAAATAACCAGCTCACGAATATCTTCGACCGGCAGAACATGCGTGTCTTTCCCAGCGGGCGGATACACGGTGACCCAATGCTTTTTATTCATGTGATAGCCGGGAGTCACGTTATCGAATTCTTCTACGAGCGCCTGAGCCTCGTCAGGCTCGGCTTTCAGCGTCACCTGCTGAACGCCGGTGACTCGAGTCATCAGCATAAAGACTCGATCAATGACTTTGTACACTTCCCAGTCTTCACCAAAGGGGAACGTCAAGCGTGATTGAGGCAGTTCAAGCGCAGTATTCTCCGCTTCATCGTGCAACTCATCAGGCGTCATGGCGCTACCTCCCTCCCCCCAAAGTATGGCACCCAATCGGGAATATGAAAGGCACGGCGTAGACTTGACCCGTGCCAGAACCAGAAGAAGAGATTGAAAACGTGGTGGCGGCCTCGTCAACTAATAAAACAGGAACCTCGTCGGTGCTTGCCCACCCGACACTGCGCGCGCTACTTGCGATCGCCCTGTTTACGTACACGGCGCAGAACATGCTCAACGTGTCGATCGCGCCTCTGGCGAGGGCAATGAGTATTCCCGAATGGATCGTCGGCGCCGCGGTGTCGCTGGCAGCGGTTGGGGTTGCGATGCTCAGCCAGTTCTGGGGTCGTCGCTCGATCGCGTGGGGACGCAGGCGAGTTCTGCTGACCGCCCTCTTCCTCGCGTTCATTGCGGGCACGTTGTTTTCCGGCGTTGTCGCTCTGCGCGCAGCCGGTATCGCCGGCACGGTTTTAACTGCCTCGATCATTCTGCTGGCACGAGGCCCCGTCTTCGGCTCCGCAGTCGCAGCTATTCCACCGACCGGACAAGCCCTCATTGCTGAGAACACTCCTGACGAAGCGTCACGTGTGCGTGGTATGTCAGCATTCTCTGGAGCGATCAACCTGTCGATCATGATCGGCTCCCTGATTTCGTCGGCGCTTGGCACGTGGTGGATTTACGCGCCCGTACATGCCACCCCCTGGTTTATCGCGATCGCGCTGATCATCGCGCTTGTCGCAGTGCCAAAGGATGCGTCCACCCCCAGGAACCCGGACGAGGAGACCCCAGAATCCGTGGCGCTTCCCCCTCGCGTGAAGTGGAATGACTCGCGTATCCTGCCGTGGATTGCCGGCATCTTCGGTATTTTCTTTGCCAGTGGCGTCGTTCAAATCACGATGGGCTTCATTGTTCAGGACCGCCTGCATCTTGACCCCGCGCACGCGGTCTCCGTCACCGCATTGATGCTACTGGCGAATGCTGCCGGCGCGATGCTCATGCAACTCCTCGTCGTTCCACGCCTCTCTCTTCCGCCCGTTATTCTGCTACGCACCGGCATGACCTTGGGCTTTATCGCACTAGTAACTCTGACATTTGCCTCCCACGGACCGACCATCGCAGTCGCCACCTTCGCGCTCGGAGCATCCAGCGGTCTGGCAAGCCCCGGCTTTAGCGCGGGTGCCTCGCTGGCGGTCAGTGACGAGGAACAGGGTGGCGTTGCTGGCATCACCAACGCCGCCGGCGCCGTCACCTGGGTTTTCGCTCCGGTGAGTGCAACTGCACTCTACGGATGGCACCCGATTGTTCCTTTCGTCCTAGCCCTAGCTCTCGTCGCACTTTCTGTCAGTTTTGCGTGGTTCCACCCGCGTCTTCGGGTAGCACAAACCCGTTAGGTTCGCCTAACCTGAAACGGTACGTTTCTTCAAAGGAGAACAACCCACATGACAACAACGCGCACTGAATCTGACTCAATGGGCACCGTCGAGGTCGCCACCGACCGCTACTGGGGCGCCCAGACCGAGCGTTCCCTGCACAACTTCGACATCGGCCGTAACACCTTCGTGTGGGGTCGTCCCATGGTCCATGCTCTGGGTGTCCTGAAGAAGTCTGCTGCACTGGCCAATGCTGAGCTCGGCGAACTCCCCCAAGAGATCGCTGACCTGATCGCCAAAGCCGGCGACGAAGTCATCGAAGGCAAGCTCGACGATCACTTCCCGCTGGTTGTTTTCCAGACCGGTTCTGGCACGCAATCGAACATGAACTCCAACGAGGTCATCTCCAACCGCGCCATCGAACTTGCCGGTGGCGAGATGGGCACCAAGACTCCCGTTCACCCGAACGATCACGTGAACCGTGGGCAATCCTCGAACGACACCTTCCCCACCGCCATGCACATCGCAGTCGTCTGCGAATTGCAAGCCATGTACCCGCGCGTCATGCAGCTGCGCGACACCCTGGCCAAGAAGGCTGAAGACTTCAAGGACATCGTGATGGTCGGTCGCACCCACCTACAGGACGCCACCCCGATCACCCTTGGTCAGGTCATTTCCGGTTGGGTTGCTCAGATTGATTTCGCCCTCGACGGCATCCGCTACGCAGATTCACGTGCACGCGAGCTCGCCATCGGTGGCACTGCGGTTGGCACCGGCCTGAATGCTCACCCGGCATTCGGCAAGCTCTGCGCCGCGAAGATTTCCGAGGAAACCGGCATTGAGTTCAAGCAGGCAGACAACCTATTCGCAGCCCTTGGCGCACACGACGCACTGGTCCTGGTCTCCGGCGCCCTGCGTGTCCTGGCTGATGCCCTGATGAAGATCGCCAACGATGTCCGCTGGTACGCTTCTGGCCCGCGTAACGGCATCGGTGAGCTAATCATTCCCGAGAACGAGCCCGGTTCGTCCATCATGCCCGGCAAGGTCAACCCGACCCAGTGTGAGGCCATGACCATGGTCGCCGTCCAGGTCTTCGGCAATGACGCAACCGTCGGTTTCGCCGGCTCACAGGGCAACTTCCAGCTGAACGTTTTTAAGCCGGTCATGGCATGGAACGTCCTAGAGTCCATCCGCCTGCTCGGCGATGCGTGCGTTTCTTTCGACACGAACTGCGCATACGGCATCGAACCGAATAACGAGAAGATCCAGCACAACTTGGACATCAACCTCATGCAGGTGACAGCCCTCAACCGCCACATCGGCTACGACAAGGCGTCGAAGATTGCGAAGAATGCTCACCACAAGGGTCTGTCGCTACGCGAGTCCGCCTTGGAGCTCGGCTTTGTCACCGACGCTGAGTTCGACTCGTGGGTTGTTCCGGTTGACATGACGCACCCGAGCGCCGCCGACGACTGAGCCTAACGCTGATGTCAGGCTCTGACCGGCTCGGCCAGACGTTGACACCAGCGACGTTCAGCCAGTTGAGTGCGGTTCTCGTTTCTGATTGACGAGGCCGCGACCACGGTCGCGAAGGGCCGGTGAGATTTGATTCCCACCGGCCCTTTCGGTCTCTATTGAACAGTTGCTATAGCCGCGTTGCTAGAGTTTCGTTGCTATAGCTTCGTTACTGTAGCTTCGTTGCTATAGCTTCGGCAGATTCTTATAGACATCTTCTTATAGACATCCTGGCGATGACTCACGCGCACCAAAAGTCACCCGCTCAACCGGGCGCACATCACCGGTGCCCGACTCATAATGAGAATCTCCAAGCAATACTCTTTCCACGAAAACGATCACCAGAGACCTCATCAAGAAGCGGGAAGCAACTAAGATGATTAGACGTAAACACTTGGGAGGGGTTCTGGCAACATCAGTCGTAGCACTGCGTATTCTGCAAGACCTTGCAGGTCGATATGATCGCCTTGAATACGAGTATGGCCTCACGCAAAAGGTTGAAGAATGGCGCGCTGGCAGACTTGAAACTGCAAGCCTTGATGAGCTGGAGGCTGCCCTGGCAGAGGTATGGGATTGACCGATACTGGACAGTGGATCTAAGGATAGGTAATGGGCAATAGCGATTTAAGCAAAGCCAAGGCCGCCAAGAAGGATGCCTTCTATACTTCTTGGGCCGATATTGAGCGTGAGATGAACGCTTATCTTGAGTACAATCCCGACGTATTCAGAGATAAGACGCTGTTGCTACCTTGTGACGATCCTGAGTGGAGCAACTTTACAAAATACTTTGCCCTTCATTTCTCCGAATTTGGCTTAAAGAAACTGATCTCAACCTCGTATGCGCTCGATGATAACGCGCCACGGGGTTACGAAACACCCACTTTGTTCAACTTTGACGATGATGTTCCTGAACAACGCGGCCGGGTATTTACTTTGGAGGCTAAAGATTTGTCCGGTGACGGTCGCGTCGATATTGACGATCTGACTTGGGACTATCTGGAAGGTGATGGGGATTTCCGCTCGCCTGAAGTCACTGCGTTACGCGATGACGCTGACATGGTTATCACCAATGGGCCTTTCAGCTTGTTCAGAGACTTCGTAGCTTGGCTTGTTGAAGGTGGCGTCCAGTTCTCGATCATCGGGAATGTGAATGCCATCACGTATAAAGAGATTTTTCCACTTATTAAGGCAAACAGGCTTTGGTTAGGTCCGACAATCACTTCTGGAGACCGAGAGTTTCGTGTTCCGGAAAGTTATCCTCTGAAAGCGGCGGGGTTCCGCATCGATGAAGATGGTAACAAGTTCATTCGCGTGAAGGGCGTGCGCTGGTTTACAAACATAGAGCATGGTCGCCGCCATGAACCACTTTCGTTGATGACAATGGAAGATAATTTACGCTTCAGTAGACACAAAAGCCTTAGGGAAAACGGGTACCTCAAGTACGACAACTACGACGCTATCGAAGTCCCGTTTGTAGACGCTATCCCTAGCGACTATGTAGAGGCTATGGGGGTGCCGATCACTTTCTTGGATAAATACAACCCCGACCAGTTCGAGATCATCCGCTTCCGCCACGGCGACGATGGCAAAGACCTCGTATACACGAGAGAGAGAGAGTAACTCCGTACTTTCGGATTCTCATTCGCGTAAAGAGCGACTGGAACAAATCATGACCACCGAGTACGGTTACACGCTTGCTGAGCTCGACTACTGCCCAGGTGTGATGGGCGTGCCGATTACATTCTTGGACAAGTACAACCCCGACCAGTTCGAGATTCTTGGTTCGCAGCGTTGGGCTAAGTCCCCTGATTTGCTCGCTCATTATCGTGGGACTGTTCAGCCTCCTGAGGAAGACAAGAAGACTTTGATAGCTGGGAAAGAGACGTACGACCGGATCTTTATTAGACACATAGGAGTGCGGGCATGAAAACAGAGCTTAACCAGATCAGCGTTGATGACATTGTTCAAGGCTTTGTCTATAACGAGGCTGAGGGTAAGGGTCTATACGGCCTTGGTGGGCGTTTGACGATTCAGCCCGAGTATCAGCGCAACTATATTTACGGCGATGGCAAGAAAGATGTTGCTGTTATTGGCTCGATTTTGGCTGGTTATCCGTTGGGTTTGTTTTATTTCAATGACGCTGGTGATGGTCAGCTCGAAGTCCTAGACGGCCAGCAGCGGGTCACCTCTATAGGCCGGTTTGTGACCGGCAAGTTCGCGATCAAGATTGATGGTCGGGAGCATACGTTCTCGTCGTTGCCGATCGAGCAGCAACAGTTGATTCGTGACACACACCTGTTGGTTTACACATGTCAAGGCAGTGAGCCGGAGATCAAACAGTGGTTCCAGACCATCAACATTGCTGGCGTGCCCCTCAATGAGCAGGAGCTACTCAACGCTGTTTATTCGGGCATGTTCGTTACGGCTGCGAAGCGTATTTTCTCTAATTCTTCCGATTCTAGACAGCAAAAATGGGGTGCCTATCTCAAGGGTGATCCAAAGCGTCAAGAAGTGCTGCATGTGGCTCTTGAGTGGCTTTCTTCCGCTAAGGGTACGACGGTTTCTGCTTATATGGCCGAGCATCGTCACGACGCTCATGCAGACGAGCTAGAGCGTTATTTCACGTCGGTAATTGATTGGGTTTCTACCGTGTTTAGTCGTGTTCCTGATCGCGAGATGAGGGGTCTTGAGTGGGGGCGTTTGTATGAGGAGTATCACCTCAAGCCCTATGACAGTGTGGCGGTTGATGAGCGTGTAACTCAGTTACGTAATGACCCTGCGGTTCACAAAGCTAGCGGTATTTATGAGTTTATTTTGGGCGGCGGGCAGGACACTAAGCTACTGGATATTCGAGTGTTTGACGATAAGGTCAAGCGCCTTGCTTATGAGCGTCAGACGGCAGCAGCGACTGTTACGGGGGTTTCTAACTGTCCGCTGTGCGCCGTGGGTTCTAACAGCAATAAGACACGTATTTACAAGCTGAAAGAGATGGACGCCGACCATGTGACCGCATGGTCACATAGTGGTGCTACCGATGAATCCAACTGCGAAATGCTCTGCATAACGCACAACCGCGCCAAGGGTAACCGCTAGACGCCCTCCCACTCGCCCCTGTACCCCTCATAGCCAAGAAGGAGGGCGACATCATGCTCATCAGCTATGCACGCATGTCTACAGCCCGTTAGGGCAAGTATCCCCGAAAGACTCATTGAGAATCTGCACATCAGGGTAGAGCTTGCTCGCAATCCTCGCTGTCGTAGAGTCAATCAAAACACCCCCGGCCGTAGCCTTCAGGCGCGCCACCAATGAAATTGCCAGACCCGCACCCACCCGCCACCCAAACATGCCAACTTGGCCGCCACAACAGGCCAATCAAACCCCCCCCGGCCGTAGCCGGTAACCAAACCAGACCAAACCACCAAACGGGATTATCCCCGCACGCGCAGGGCTAGGAACCCTCGCGGGAAATTTCCTCAGGGGTTAGAGGGTCATCCTCGCATCGCGCCGGGCCGTGGTGGATACGCTCTAAGTAGCCTGTCCATGACTCAGATTCAAACTCGGTGCATAGCTGATCAATATCTGCGTCAGTGATCATGGTGCCGTTATCTAGCGTGTAGGGGTTATCCCCGCATCGCGCAGGGAGTGTAGCGAAAACCATTGGTTTACCTGCTTAGTGGCTATGCGTCTATGAGTGATTTGGTGAGCATGGCGCGCACTAGCTCGCTAGTGGTCATGTTCTCCTTGTCTGCCATGGCTGTTAGCGCTCGTTTCATAGCGGCAGGAATCTTCACTGAAAGGGTCTCGCTACCCTCACTGCTTAAAGCGCGGGGCGCACCATGAATTATCGCGCTGAGGTTCTTTTCCCCCGTAGGGAACTTTCCTTGCGCGTAGGAACTTTCCCAAGCATCTAACTGCGCATCGGTTACAGTCTGGCCGTTTAGTGCTACAAACTCGCTCATGATTACTCCCTTCCCATACCTAGTTCTGTCAAAAACGCTTTCGTGACAGGTGTCATCGCGTGGAACACGTGCCACCTACCCTGACTATCTTCAACCCCAACCATTTGTGCTAGCCGACCATCTGGAAGCCAGCCCACAACAATCCACCTGGGAGGATCAGAACCATCTCCACGCATGCGTGAGGCCACAGGAGCGCTCCAAGCGTACTTAATCTCAGACTCACTCAACCCATGCTTAAAAGCATGAGGCTCAACAACCACACCCATCACACAATAAATAATACGCTACGTCATACGCCCAGTAAACCAACCCAGACCAAACCACCAAACGCGGAGTTAGATTATCTTCGGCGTATTCAAAGTACCTCACGAACCAAGTCAGATAATTCCTCCTCAGCGCTCGACGAGCAAAACGAATTCCTATGTCTGAAAACAGGTGAAGAACGACCGGCGTTCAAGGTGTCTTGTTCTCCACGAAGAACGTAACCGAGGAATACCTAGCAGCTCGTTTTCCTGAGGTGACTGCGCCTGAGTTCTACCGTGAGCTGTTTCCGTCCGGATCACTCGCAAAACAAGGGGAGTATGTCGAGGGTAAGTACTGTGCGATAGCTGTTCGGGTGGGAGAAGATCGGGCGTATCGCTACTCGATTACTGATGATCTAGAAACGGTTAACGATCTGATTCAGACTGATGATTTTTACATCATGTCGCCGGTGATCTATGCGGGTAAGATGCAAAAGCAATCCATGGCGCGGGCTACACAAAGCTGATGAAAGTATCTCCGCAATCGCTCGCGTGCTCAACGTCTCACGCTCAACAATCCACCGGACACTAAACTAAAGCCAGATACGTAAAACAGAGAAAAGGACGCACGGGATTGAAATGAAGCAGGCTTTCGATCCTATGGTCTACGACGCCCTCTTGGAACTGACTACCCGCATTAGTGGTCAATATGTCGAGTGGGAGCGTCAAGCTACGGCTTTGGAAGAACAAGAACATTGGAAACAAGCCGGAATTGCGTTGCGTGCCCAGGTTCGCGCTATCGACCCCGATGATGTTGCGGCAATTGAGGCCAAGCGCTTAGAACTCCGTGAACTCTTCCAAACTCTGCCTGAAACGCCTCCCGCAGTCGCGCCACGCCTGTACGGCAAGGCGCATTAGACTGCATCAGATTTAATTAAGACTTCCCGTTTCTTCGAGGTTGAGGTAGAAGACCTCCTACCCACACAGGATGTAGACGGGTCGTAGCAGCCATCGCCAATCCAACTAGGAAAAGCAAAGCGCCCGATCTTTTCAGATCAGGCGCTTGACGTGGTAGCGGGGACAGGATTTGAACCTGCGACCTCCGGGTTATGAGCCCGGCGAGCTACCGAACTGCTCCACCCCGCGTCGGTAGTTACTACCCTAGCGTGCTCGTGGCAGAGCTTCAAACGGAGGGCGGTGAGCTTCGTCTCGTAGAAGCTCACCGCCCGGGTTTCGTCAAAGGTAGGGCTGAGTGCGCAGGGGAGGATCAGCCGTTTGACTGCGTTGTGTCAGCGCCCGGAGAACCGAGAGTCGAACCGGACTGTGGCGTATCGGCGGAGCCGGATGTGACGCCAGTGGACTGTCCAAGTTCTTCTTGTGCAGCAAGAGCTCGCGCCAACGCGTCGTTGAGCTTCTTCTGGGATTCGCCGTAGGCACTCCAGTCTCCGCTACTCAACGCTGTTTGTCCGGCTTGCATGGCCGCTGAGGCGTCGCTCAGTGCTTGGTTCAAGCGCTGTTGAGCAGTTTGGGTGACGGTGTTTGACGTATCGTCGCCTTCTGCGGTTTCTCCCCCTGCGTTGTTCGCGACTGTTGCGGCCGAGTCACCGCCGAAGGTCTGATCCAAGGATTCTTCCAGAGTCGGCGCGAAACCGACCTGGTTACCGAAGGCAGTCAGGACTGAACGCAGAACCGGGTAGGACGCTGAGCCGGTGCCCTGGACGTAGACGGGTTGGACGTAAAGCAGACCGCCACCAACGGGCAGAGTCAAGAGGTTACCTCGAATAACCTGCGAATCCGCTTGATTCAACAAGTTGAGCTGGCGCGCGATGGTCTCATTCGAGTCGTATGCGTTCTGCACCTGGCCCGGCCCGGGCACGGTAGTCGATGACGGCAAGGCTAGCAACCGGAGCTTTCCGTACCCGTCGCGGATCTTTCCGGCCTCGTTCCCCGTCTCTGAGTCGACGGCGAGGAAGCCTGCCATTGCTTCACGCTTGGATTCACCACCGGGAACGAACACGGAGGTCAGTGAGAACTCTGCGGTTTCCTGGGTCGGCATCTGCATTGTCAGGTAGTAGGCGGGCTGAGCCGTCACTCCGGAAGAGACTCCGCCCGACTGCGATGCGTTCGAGGAGGCGGACACTGCGGTTGATGTTTCTTCGGCGAGGCGCCAGCGGTCACCACCGGCGTAGAAGTCGGATGCGTTGGTGACGTGGTAGCTGGTAAGAAGTTCACGCTGAACCTTGAACATGTCCTCCGGGTAGCGCATGTGACTCATCAAGTCACCGCTGATTCCGCTCAGGGGTTCGACACGACCCGGGTAGATCTTCATCCACGTCGAGAGGATCGGGTCTTCCTGATCCCACTGGTAGAGGTGAACGGACCCGTCGTATGCGTCAACGACGGCCTTCACTGAGTTGCGCATGTAGTTAATCGTCTCTGCGCGCACATATTCGCCGACTTGCGAGGATCGGGAGTCAACGGTTGAGCTGGACAGGGACTGGTGTTGCGAGTAGGGGTAGGAGTCTGTTGTCGTGTAGGCGTCGACGATCCAAACCAGGCGCTTTTCGGTTGACGGATCCCCATCCATGTCGACGACAGCCGGGTAGGCTTCCTGTTCCAGAGTCAGGAACGGGGCGACCTTTGCGACGCGATCCAATGGATCACGGTTGTAGAGGATCTGCGAAGCAGAGTTGGTCTGAGACGAGAAGAAGATGTCGGTGGAACCAAACTTGATCGAGTAGAGGAGCTTGTTCCAAACGTTGCCGACGCTTGGGCCACCGTCGCCAGTGAAGGTTGTGGCAACCTGACCGCCTTGGACATTGTCATCCGGGTAGTCGAGTTCTTGCGGATCGCTACCTTCCGGAGCACCGACGATCGAGTAATAGGGGGCGTTCGGGGAGAAGTAAACGCGTTCTTCGTAGTCCCCCATTTCGCCGACCGAGGGCACCGACTGCTCCCAGTATGAGGGCAGGCCATCAGAGTTCAGCGAATTACCGTAGGCGGCGACAACACCGTAGCCGTGCGTATATACGGTGTGCGTGTTCACCCAGGTCTGCTGTTCTGCAGACAAACCGGCGAGGTTCATTTCGCGCACTGCAATGACTGTGTCTCGACGCTCGTCACCGACCGTGTAACGGTCCACGGACATTCCTGAATCAAAACCGTAGTAGGGACGCGACTGTTGCAGCTGCTGGACGGTCTTCGTGATCACCTGCGGGTCAAGCAGACGAATCTGCGACGTTGATTCAGAGTCTTCGCGCAACTGTCCGGGCTGAGCGCTGGTTGCGGCGTCGTAGTTCGTGTATTCCAGATCATCGAGGCCGTATGCTGCGAGGGTGGCATCAATGTTGTGCTGAATGTATTCAGATTCCAGGGCTCGTTCGTTCGGGGTGACGCGGAACTGCTGGATAAGCGCGGGGTACGCGCCACCGATGATGACCGCAGAAATCACGGTCACGGCGACACCGATCGTGGGCAGACGCCAAGAGCCCCTGAACGCTGCGACAAGGAAAAGCAGAGCGATCAGGAACGAGATAACGGCGAGAATCGAATGAGCTGGAAGCGTTGCGTGAATGTCGGAGTAGAGAGCGCCATCAATATTGGCGCCGTCTTGGGTAAGCAGGTCATAGCGGCCGAGCCAATAGTTCGCTCCGATGAAGAAGGAAACCAGCGCAGCGAAGACGCCCGTCTGTAGACGAGCGGGCTTTGACGCGTGAGGACGCGGAAGCAGACGAACTGTGCCGTACACGTAGGAGACAACGAATGCTGCAATCAAGCAGAGAATCGAGATTTTCAGCAGGAACACGACCACTAGTTTCAGCATCGGCATTGTGAAGACGAAGAAGGCGATATCGAAACCAAACTGAGGATCCGTCTTCCCGAAGGGCGTCTGATTCACGAATTGCAGAACCGTCTGCCAATCATTCGCCAGGCTGGCACCGTTCGTGAAACCGAGGAACAGGGCGACCGCCCAGAACGCGATACGACGAACCGGGTCCAGTGCCTTCTGGTATTCGCGAAGGGTTGCGGACGCTTGACCTCGCGTGGAAGCTTCGCGGTGCTTATACGTGTAGTTGAGCGACCAGAGAATCAGGCCGGTCACGACAAGGAAACCAATGACGAAGAGGCCGGCGTGAGCAATCCATTGGGTCAGCACGATACGCACTGAATGCATCTGGCGGAACCAGAGGATCTCGGTCCATACGACTGAGGCCGCATAGATGATCGCGCCAATTCCAACCAGAATCAGTAGCGTCAGTGTCATTGGACCCAAACGCGGACGGTCGGTAGTGTTCCCTCCCCTCTGTGGCTTCATTGACTGAGGTTCGGGCATGGGAAAGGCGCTCACAGCGTCACTCCTCTACGTTGATTATCGTGCCCTCATCCTACCCGCGGCGTGCGCGAGAGTGCGCGACGAGGCTCCTGATGGAACGCTAGCCTTGACTGGCATTCATCAGAACTCACAATTCGTTGGCACCTTTGCGTGCTCGACGTGAGAACATACATTCCATGACTATCGAAGAACCTCAGATGCCGAGCGCGCGTCAGATTGCACTTGCGAATGTTGTTGTCGACATTGAACGTAGCGCCGCACGAATCGGTTGGGATCATGCCCCGTCGCTCTATGCGCTTGTCCACACGTCCCAGCTTCTTACCCAACCGGACTTGCCCGAGGATATTGCTCAGCAAATTCGCAAGGGGTGGGATGGGAGCGAAGAACACCTGTCTGCCGTGATTCAGGAAGATCTTCGAGAAGACGACCTTGAAGAGGTGCTCGGACATCTTGGCTGGCCAGAACAGGTTGCTGGTGCTGCGATTACGGTTGAGCGTCTCGTCGTACCCCCGGAGGTTGAAGATCAGGCTCCCGAAGATCCCGAAGAAGCCATCCAGTTCATTTCGAACCACCCGTCACGCGCGGATGTTCGTCTTGCTGTTGGCGCGCTTCGCACCGGCGAATCCTGGTGTGCTCTGCGCACGAAAGCATTCGACTCTGACGACAAGGTTGGTCAGGGAACAAACCTTGTTCCGAACCTCGTCGATGCTCTTCTCGCATCACTCGAACCGGACGTCGACTGACGGCCTTTTCTGAACATCACTCGCAGGTCGGCAGGGTATCCCCCTGGCCGGCCGCGATTGTTTCTACGGCAGTTCTGGCTTCTGACAGGGTTGAGACAGAGACGACACTGAGGCCTTCGGGGACGTTTCCGACAACTTCATCGCAGTTCGAAGAGGGGGCAAGGAACCACGAAGCCCCGTCGCGCTTGGCTCCCCACATCTTCTGCACGATGCCACCGATCGCGCCCACTTCACCGTCGTAGGACATCGTCCCCGTTCCGGCAATGCTCTCAGTTCCTGCAAGGGCACCTGGGGTCATGCGGTCGATAATTCCAAGCGCAAACATCATGCCTGCGCTGGGACCGCCCACGTCTTTCAGATTGAACTGAATATCAAACGGAAGCGTGGCTTCAACAGATAGATAAACGCCTAGGCGAGAGCCTTGCTGTCCTTCGGGAGCGGCCATCGTCGTGATCGGAATATCGACCTGTTCCCCGTCGCGCTCAACGGTCAATGTCAGTGTTGTGCCGGCAGGGATAGTCTTGACCAGCGCAAAAACAGTTGAGGCTCGATCAATCGGATGGACGACGCCTTGGGCGTCAGTGAGTGACACAAGCAAGTCACCCGATTGAACGCTATCCTCTGCGTTTGTTCCTTTGACTGCCTGGACGACACGCACTGATGCGGGCACGTCCCAGCCAAGCGATTCCAGAGCCGCGACTTCCGCGGTCGACTGCGAATTCGACATCAGCGCTGATTGGGCTTGGTCAACCTCTTCTTGGCTGACATCCGAGGGATATTCCTCTTCGTAGGGAACAAGGACGGACTTCGAATCGAAGTAGCCCATGACCAGCTCAGCAAGATTCAAACGGGCGCTCGGCCCCCCTCGTTGAGACACTGTCACTATCCGAAGCTGTCCGACACCGTCCTCAGTTTCCGTCGAGGGTTCAACAGCGACGGACTGTCCCGAATCAGGGTCGGTGCCGGAGATTGCGATCAGGTCGGTGCCTCGATATGACCCAACGACGTTGAACGTCGGTCCCGGCGATTCCAACACATACGGCATTGGTATGACGAACAGTGTGATTCCTAGAATCACGCCACCGGCGATCGCAACGACGGTGGGACGACTCGGCATCCATTTCTTTACCCGCTGACTGGGGGTATCGGCTGTGTTTTCTGACCGCACCGTGGCGTCTTCAAGCTCGCCGGTGAGGAGGCGGTGGTCCTGCTGTTCATCAATACTCACCGGATCATTGTCACCCATGGTGTGCCCCAGAGGCACGCTGGGATGCCTATTTCAGTGTTTTCCGATTCTGCTTTCAGCGCACGCCCATAGTTCATCGCGCGATTCCTCAGGTGGCGCGGGTAGGCTCGCAGTATGAACGAGGACGAAACGTTCCCCCAGGACAATCCATTCGAAGACTTTCTGCGCAATATGCTCGGCGCAAACGCAGCGGAAGAAGCAATGCGGGCGCTGAACGCACAAGGGTTCGATCCTTCAATGTTGCCCCCGGAGGTTCAGAATCCAACCGCTTTGAACGCCGCACTAAAGCAGATGCAGTTCTTTATGAGTACGTCCACGGGTCCCGTTGATTGGCGAATCGTGAATGATTCTGCACGACAACAGATCTACTCCGCGGGCGATCCAGCTGTGAGTGCAGCCCATGCGGGGCGCGTACGTCAAGCGTTGAGCGCTGGCGACTTGTGGCTTGATACGGTCACTGATTTTGCCCCCGGACAGGTCGAGCGGGCGGCGTGGAGTCGCATTGAGTGGACCGAGGTCACCCTCGATCAGTGGAAACGAATCTGCGAACCGATTGCGCTGAATGTTTCTCGTGCGCTCACGTCTGTGATTGAAAACCAGATAGGCGGGATCTCAGGAGATCCTTCGCTTCTTCCTGAGGACAGTGCGTCTATGGCAAGCCAGTGGAAGAGCCTGATTCCGAAGCTGGCGACGATGATGTTTTCTTCCCAGCTTGGAATGGCATTGACCGCGCTTGCGCGTGAAACGTTCGGCACGAATGACGTGGGTATTCCCCTGTTGACGAAGCCGACAACCGGTTTGGTGGTGTCGAACGTTGAGGATTTCGCAGACGGGCTGGATATTCCTTTCGAAGAGGTTCTACAGTTCGTTGCTGTTCGCGAGTGCGCTCATCGTCGTCTTTTTGCTTCAGTTCCGTGGCTTGAGGGCGATCTGATGCGAGCCGTCGAAAACTACGCGACTCATATCGAGATCGACATGGAAGCTCTTTCTGACGTTGCCCGCACGTTGGATCTAACGAATCAACAGTCGATCGAGGAAGCCCTGTCGGGTGGCGTGTTTGCGATGAATATTTCGCCCGAGCAGAAGCGTAGTTTGGAGCGTCTTGAAACGATGCTTGCGCTGATCGAAGGCTGGGTTGAAGTTGTGACGGCTCAAGCGACTGCCCCGTATCTTCCTCACGCCGATCAGTTGCGCGAAATGATCCGTCGTCGTCGCGCTACCGGCGGCCCAGCCGAGCAGATGCTGGGTCAGTTGATCGGATTGCAGATGCGTCCGCGTCGTGCACGAGGCGCCGCATCGATCTTCAGTCTTGTCGCAGCCGATGGTGGGAGGGAAGCTCGCGACAACCTCTGGTCACATCCTGACATGGTGCCGACGCAGGCAGAGCTTGATTCTCCCGACACCTTCTTGACGATCCGCCAGGCGGCTCGTGAGCAGGACGCGGATATCGATGCTGCTCTCAATGCCCTGTTGGACGGCACGATGGGGTGGGCTGAAGGGCTTTCTCCGGAAAGTGATCCCGAGAGTGAGACGTTGGCGCGGGCAGGATTTGCTCCAGATGCTCGCCGCGATCAGGCCGAGGATCAGTTCAATGATTCTGCTGACGGTTCTGAAGACAAGGATTCTGATCCTTCTTCGGGGGATACTCAGGCCTAACGATGAAGCCCATCGTCACCTCCGCGCCGATGCTTGTGGATAACTTTTTCGCGCGAGCACGCTCGGCCTGTGGATAAACGCTGGGCCGGGTTGAAGGCTGGCATACTCATCGCCATCGAGTTCTCACGAAGAGGTGTGCGATGAAGTTGAAGCCCGGCGTCACGGTGTTGAGGGTTGGGGATCATTCGGTCCAAGTTGGAACAGATCACGGTCACCAAATGGTGCTTCGTGGCCTGCATGATCGTCAGATCAATGCCTTGATCGCTTGCAGTCATCATTCTGTGTCTTTGGATGCCGATCAGGATGATCCTTTACCGAGCACTCTGCCGATTCGTCTTCGAATGCGCCTACAACACGCTGGGTTCTTCGAAGATGTCACTCTGCCCCAACACCTCGCGTTGACGTTCACCGTCTTCGATGACGTATCCGTGCGAGTTTTGGATCTGGTGAAAAATGACTTCTATCTTGAGGTCATTCCCCTGCAACCACGTCGGGTTGATGACCGGATTGCCAGGGTGATTGGTGAAGGTTTTCTAGGGTTGCCACTGAAACGGTCACTATCAAATCGCTATGGCTTACTCCCCCGGTACGCACCTCATTCTCACGGTCAAAGTGAGGCTTTAACGATTGTGTCCTCTCAGCGTTTCCCCGCGTTCGAAGACTCCTGGATGCTCGTGAAAGAAGATATCCCCCACCTTCTGGTCACTGAACTGGAAGACGGCTATGACGTCGGGCCTCTTGTCATCCCAGGACTCAGTGCGTGTGGAGCATGTTTACTCTCCCAAGAAAACGCTAGGGATCCTGATTTTCTTGATCACCGTAAGACGGCAATGCGGACACCATTGGTTGCTCCCACACCTCTTGCCGCCCATGGCGCAGCGTGGTCGATTGCTCGTTTTATCCAGACTTTTATGGGGAACGATCACCTGATGACATCGGGTATTCACCATATTGATGCTCGCGGTGGCTTTTCGATACGACACGCTGTCCCTCAAACGAACTGCGGGTGTAAGGAGAGCAGTCTAAGCGACCGTACTTCCGATCGATAGTACGAAGAGAACGTATTAAAGAAGATCGTCCTTAGTCACTTCAACTGTTTCGCCGTCCAGGATCGCTAAAACGGATGATCCGAATGCATCTGCTTTGATCTCGCCGATGCCGGAAATCCCAAGAAGCTCACGATGGTTCTTCGGGCGCTGTGTCGCAAGCTCACGGAGCGTGAGATCCGAAAAAACCGTATAGGGAGGCTTACCAGCGAGCTTTGCAACATCACTTCGCCACGAGCGGAGGGCTTCGAAAAGATCGAGGGTCTCTTTCGATGCTGTTGCTTGGAACTCGCGTGTCGCCTGCTTCGATGATGATGCGTGAGCGTGAGCGGGCTTCTTCGTCTTTGCCGAGGGGCTCTGCGGCCACACGCTGTTCAGCAGGCGACTACGTTTACGCTTCGAACGATCCCCGTCACGCCGGCTTCGCGCCCACGAGAGCTCAAGAATGTCCCGCGCACGAGTGATACCAACGTAGAGAAGGCGACGTTCTTCTTCGATTGCTTCGGGGGTCTTAGCGTAGGAAATAGGGAGCAGACCTTCGCTGAGCCCCGGCATAAAAACGGCTGACCATTCCAGCCCCTTCGCCGAGTGAAGAGTCATGACTTCCACGCCCTCTTTATTTGGCTGTTCTGCGGCCTTGCGCTTTTGGGTGAGTTCTTCAATGAACCCAGCAAGATCCGGAGCAGATGAATCAGTAGCCAATGCGATCAGCGTATTGAGGTTATTCCAGCGTTCAAGCGCATTTGCTCCATTGGGAGCTTGAGGCGTCCAGCCGATGGCTCCCAAGTGTTCTTCTATTTGGTCGCGCAGGGAGCCAGAGGCATCCTGTCCAGACTTCGACACCGCAATCAGATGGCTGACTGCACGGCGAACTGATTCTCGATCAAAGAATGGGGTCTCGTCTTGAAGAGCAATCGGGATCTGACGCGCTGAAAATACTTCTTCGTAGAGTTCGGATTGGGCGTTGATACGAAGGAGAACAGCGATATCGTGGGCAGGTGTTCCACGATGTATGAGCTCTTGAATCTTCGACGCGATGGCTTCAGCTTCTTCCCTATCCGACGAATAGCTTGCGAATTCAACATGCGCGCCCGAAGGTCGTTGAGAGCTGAGCGTGACAGCGCCACTGGTTTTCCCTGCCCCCAGCATGACCGAGTTAGCGACACCAACAATTTGAGGCGTCGACCGATAATCTCTGGTCAGTTCAAGGACGTGCGCCCCCTTGAACTTCTTTGGGAAATCGGCAAGAAATGACGATTGAGCACCAGCAAATGAATAAATTGTCTGGGCAACATCGCCAACGACACACACGTCGTAACGATCACCGATCCATAGATCCAACAACGACTGTTGCAGGCGTGACACATCCTGGAATTCATCAACCACGAAGTTCTGGTACTGGTTACGCACTTGCCTAGCGACGTCAGGGCGATCCTGCATGATGGCGGCCATCAAAATAAGGACGTCTTCAAAATCGATCGCACCACGTTCACGCTTAGCATCCTCATACAGGCGAAGAATCGTTGCCATCTCATCAGCGCTTAAGCCATCTGGAACAGGGTGTCCGTCGCGCACTACTTCGCCGTAGCGCTCTGCGTCAACCATCGACACTTTCGCCCATTCAATTTCGGCGACAACGTCACGGAATTCAATATTTCCCTGCGCTATTCCAAGGCGGGACATCACGGGATAAACAAGCGATGACTTACTGGGGATGATCTCTGGAATCTGACCACCAATTGCTGTTGGCCAGAAGAATTTCAGCTGACTGAGTGCAGCCGAATGGAAGGTGCGAGCAGGAACTCCGGGAACGCCAAGCTGGGTAAGTCTTTGCCCCATTTCAAAAGCAGCGCGACGCGTGAACGTCACTGCAAGAACCGAATTTGGCGTGAACGCACCCGTTGCCACACCGTACGCAATGCGATAGGTGATCGCACGTGTTTTCCCTGTCCCTGCGCCGGCAAGAACAGCCAATGGCCCTTTCACTTGCAGGGCAACAGCGCGCTGATCCGGGTCAAGCGCGTCAAGAAGAGCATTCGGGTCTGGCACATTCATAGAACGATTGTCCCACTGACCATGGAGAAACCAATGTGCATTATGGGCACCGTAGCGGGTCAAGCGAGCTTGGGCTCTCAGGCAAGTCGCTTCCATACCAGTCCACAAGCAGGGCATACGCAATGGATGTTGGGCCCGGTGCACTCACTTCACCGCTGCGAAGAGCATCGCGCAATTCACTCCGGCTAAAGAACCGCGCCCATTCGATCTCTTCCTCATCGGGAATCGGCACAGCCGGTGTTCCAACAGCTACTCGCGCGGTGTACCCAATCATCTGCGAACGAGGGAACGGCCACGGTTGCGTCGCCTGATATTCAACGCTGGCCACATCCAGACCAACTTCTTCTTTAACTTCGCGAATAACTGCATGTTCAGGCGATTCTCCGGCCTCGACAAAGCCTGCGATCAGAGAACACATTGTGGTGCGCCACGCCGTATTGTGCACAAGCAACACACGATCCTCTTCATCGTGGATGCGCACAATGACTGCCGGGTCCTGTCGCGGATATTCCACGTGCCCACACCCGGAACACTCCGTCGCCCAGCCACTCAGAATCGAGCGAACAGGCTTCCCACAACGAGCGCAGAAACGGTAGGAGGCATGCCAAGTAGCAAGAGACACGCCCGCCATCGCAACCCCGGAATCCGAAGCACCCAACCTATGCCCGCCCCATCGCAGGTGAACCCACTGCACGCCCGGAAGCTCAGCGTCATTGTCAAGGCAGAGCACAATCTGCCCCACCCCATCATCGGTGGCACCGACGAAATAGGCGGGGGTGGCCTCGTCGATCAGAGAGAGGGCGACCGGGGTGGAAATCGTTGCCAACTCAATCTCTGCACAAGTATCGCGAACTGGAATAACGCCGATCGCGCCATTTGGCTTTACTACAACTGCGCGGACGGACGACAGCCCTGCGCGATCCTCTTCACTCACCCTGGCACCCAAAGCCTTTACGCCGCGTTCAAGGAGCGCGCGTGGGCTGACATTCTCACGCACGGAAACCAGGGCGCGAGGAGTTAGCCGGACAAGGGGAAGGTGAAGTGTCATACCTCAACGCTAGCCCTCCTGGGGTCCGCTTCGCGAAGTGAACTAGGCTGGAGGCATGACTCATGATGTATCTCGCGCCGATGGGCGCTCATTCGACCAGCTCCGTCCCGTTTCCATGACCCGCGGTTGGGCGGGCGTCGGCGAAGGCTCCGTCCTTGTCGAGTTCGGAAATACTCGTGTCCTCTGCGTCGCCTCGCTGACAGAGGGCGTTCCGCGCTGGCGTAAAGGGAGCGGAGAAGGTTGGGTCACCGCCGAATACTCGATGTTGCCACGCGCAACCGCTGAACGTTCACAGCGCGAATCCATCAAGGGCAAGGTTGGTGGACGCACGCAAGAAATCTCACGCCTCATTGGCCGAAGCCTGCGCGCAATCATTGACGTGACGGCTCTAGGCGAAAACACGATTGTCCTCGACTGTGACGTTCTGCGCGCAGACGGTGGCACTCGCACCGCGTCCGTGACCGGCGCCTATGTTGCACTGGCTGAAGCGGTCCGCTGGGGCACCGAAAAAGGTCTCATCACACCAAAGGCTGGCACGTCCGTGCTGACCGACTCCGTGTCGGCGATCTCCGTTGGCATTATCGACGCCACCCCGATGCTCGATCTCCCCTACGTTGAAGACGTCCGTGCAGAAACTGACATGAACATCGTTCAGACCGGCAACGGTAACTTCATCGAGGTTCAGGGCACTGCCGAGCACGCACCCTTCACCCGTGATGAACTGGGCGATCTGCTTGACCTGGCAGCGATCGGCAACGCGCAGCTGGCCGATCTGCAACGTCGTTGTTTGACCGCTGGCGAACTTGAGACGGTCACCCTCTGATGGCGACCCCCAAACTGGTTTTCGCCACCGGCAATTCCCACAAAATTGCGGAGTTGGAAGCAATTCTGGCCCCCGCATACGCAGGGTACGAGGCCGGGATCATTGCCAAGATGAGTGACTTTGATGCGCCCGAACCGGTAGAAGACGGTGCATCTTTCGAAGAGAACTCTCTGATCAAAGCTCGTTCTTTGGTGAACCTGACCGGGTTGCCGGCGATCGCGGACGATTCCGGTTTGTGCGTTGACATTCTGGGTGGAGCGCCCGGTATTTTCTCTGCTCGCTGGTGTGGCCACCACGGTGACGATGCAGCAAACCTAGATTTGCTCCTTGCTCAGTTGGCCGATGTGCCAGATGCGCTACGAGGCGCCGCATTCGTCTCCGCTGCTGTATTGGTTCTGCCCAACGGGCGCGAGTTCGTTCAGCGCGGAGAGGTCCGTGGCACTTTGCTTCGCGAGCGCCGTGGTACCGGCGGATTTGGCTACGACCCGATCTTCGTCGCCGACGGGTTTAACGTGACGACAGCGGAAATGACGCCCAAGCAGAAGAATGCGATCAGCCATCGAGGCATTGCATTCCGCGCCCTCACTCCCGCGGTTGTCGATGCGCTCCAACAGAGTCAGTGATATCAATTCGGGCATTAGCCCTTCATTCATCCTTGTTTCGGTAAGCAGGCATGACAGGAGAGGCGATGCCACCGGTGGCATCGCCTCTCCTGTCTATTGAGTTGTCACGCTACTCACGCTACCGAGAGCGCTGTTTAGCACCAAGCCGGATTCAGCGGGCGACCAGATTGCCGTAAATCGGGCGATCCATGCAGAACTGCAGTTCATCACGCTGCTGTTTGCGATAGCGAGTGACATAGGAACGGAAGCAGTCGAGCTGACGACGGACCAATGACATCATGACGTTTCTCCATTCAACTCTGTGTCGTAAGCCTCACTGTTCACGACTTGATACATATAAGTATGTACGCCACTCACATACAGTTCAATTGAACTATTCTTTTTTGTAATTTAAGTTTTACTTAACCAGTAGGAGTTCCGATGCATCTCGATCCAAAACGACTCCAAGTTCTTCTTGAAGTTCACCGCGAAGGTGGAATCGTCGCCGCGTCAGACTACCTCGGGGTCTCTGCATCAGCGGTGTCACAACAAATCAAAAAACTCGAGGAAGAAGTCGGTCTGGACCTCGTCGATCGCAACCCAGCCGGCGCTCTTCTTACCCCCGCAGGGCGCATTCTTGTCAACGGCGCCGAACGCATCGAGAACGACCTTAACGACATTGCCCGAGATCTTCGCCCCATCGCCGGGCAGCTGACCGGTGTCGTACACATCGGCGCTTTTCACACGGTTATTCGCAACGTCCTCCTCCCCCTCACCTCCCAGCTGGAACAAGAGCTTCCCGGCGTCGAAATCCACATCGATGAATCCGACGAAGGCCCGGGCATGACGAAGATGCGCTCAGGCGAGTTCGACCTGCTCATGCTGGAACGTGACACCGCCCCCGGCAACGCGCCACGTGGCTTCACCGATGTCCAATTCATCGACGAACCCTGGGTATTGGTCAGCCCCTCCAACGCCCCGCTAGTAGGATCTGAACGCGACCTTGCCGACGTCCAATGGCTCCGGGTCGCACCAGATACGATCGGCGCACTCCCCATGCAACGTGTGGTAGCTGCAACGTCACACATCCACTGGGTGCCCTACTCATACATCAACTACGAGGCCGCACACGCCCTTGTTCGCGCTGGTAAAGGCTCAACGATCATGCCCTACATGGCTATCCGAGGAATTGCGCTGGGAGGTATGCGTGTCACAACTCTGCCAGCACTGGGCTTCAGGCGCATTTTGGTGCGTCACCGCAACGGAGAAGATTCACCGAACACTGCAACCGGCCAGGTCCTTGCTGCCCTCTTCCAGTGGGTTGCAACCCACCACAACGACTGGCGTGGCAACACATACGAGACCGCTCAGTAGCAGTCCCAGCGATGAGCGCTACTTGCCACCCACCACGAACGAAGATTCAAGGCATGCGAAATCAACGGGACCAGACCAGGTCTGACGCAGTTCAGCAAGCACCTGTTCAGTTTCTGTCCACGGCTGAATGTGCGTCGCAACCAGTCGACCAACATTGGCTCGCGTCGCAAAGCTACCTGCGCGCACCCCATCCATGTGGATTCCACGAACTGAATCTTCACGAGTGAAACCGACTTCGGTCAGAAGAAGATCCACGTTCATAGCTCCAGCATCGATACGAGGGCTTTCATCCGTATCGCCAGTGAAGAACATCGACACCGCGGTCGACGGATCTGACTGGCTCGGCCCCTCAATGCGCGTTCCGAACGAGGGAATTGTGTGGATCCCCTTGAACGATGTCAGAGTCATCGGACCAATCTGATAGGACTGGCCATCTTCAACGGTTCGAATATCGAATTCATTCGCGTACAGCTCCTCTTCGACAACACCGTCGATCTGGCGAATACGTTCCAACAGACCTTCGGGACCGACAACCATCAGCGGAGGCAAATCAGAGCCGGGGCCCCACTTGCGATACACCTGTAGCGAGATGATGTCAGCCATATGGTCAGCGTGGCAGTGCGAAAGAACCACCGCATCAATATCGCGGGGGCTAATCCGACGCCAGAGAGCACCGAAAGAACCGGGGCCCATCTCAAGAACTACGTTCCACACGCGATCCTCACCGGTGCTCGGATCAACGCCGTTCGCTTGAACCAAGTAGCACGAGGCCGGAGACTTCGGACCGGACATGGAACCGGTGCACCCGATCGTTGTCAGTATCATTGGGCACTGGCTCCTGACGCAATCGAGATTTCTTGCACGTTTCCAACTTCAGGGCCAAGGAAACGTCGGGCCAGACGTGGGAACGCATCGCCGGAGTCGGTTGTCATGAACCGGTGATGGGGACCGTCACCTTCCGCCCATGGTTCATGCAAGAGATCGCGGTCGGTCAGCTCGTTGTACGTCACGTTGGCAGTCGCTTCTGACGAGGTCACAAGGGACACTCCTTCGCCCATGACACGGCCGATAACGCCGGTCAACAACGGGTAGTGCGTGCATCCCAGGATAAGAGTGTCGACGCCATCGTCCTTGAGTGGCTGAAGATACTCACGCGCGACAGCTTCCAGTTCAGCTCCGGTTGTCACACCACGCTCTACGAAGGGAACAAAATCAGGGCACGCCTGCTGTGAAACATGGAGACCCGGAACGGCCGCGAGCGCGTTTCGATACGCTTCCGACTGGATGGTTGCCTGCGTACCAATCACGCCAATACGACGATTCCTCGTGGTCGCGACAGCCTGCCTGGCGGCCGGAGTGATGACCTCGATGACGGGGATATGCGCGTCAATCCAGTAGCGTTCGCGCGCATCTGAAAGGGCTGCAGCCGTTGCCGTATTACAGGCGATCACCAGTGCTTTCACACCACGGGAAGCGAGTTCATCCAAGCATTCCAATGTGAAACGACGCGCTTCTGCAATTGCCCGAGGCCCATAGGGGGTGTGTGCGGTGTCGCCGAGATAGAGGATTTCCTCGTCCGGCAATTTATCGATGACGGCACGCGCGACGGTCAGGCCACCGAGGCCAGAATCAAAAATACCGATAGGCGCGTTATCCATGCTTTGACCCTAGTTGCTACCACCTTGGGAATTCAGGGCGAACACCAGTGAGTCTTGCCACCAGGTAAGGACCATGTAGATAGCGCTTGCCGACTGCTGACGGGTCCCATTCGGTTTTTCGCTTGCAATCTTCGCGATTTGCTCCACGTCATCATCGGAAGCGATTTGAAGTTCACCGGCAAGTCCGAGACGAACATCATTAAGCGCACCAAGCCAATCCCAGACCTCGTCAGCATCGAAACTGACTTCGTGAATACCGAGGGCTTCAGTGCGCTCAATATGCGCGCACACTTTACGTAGTCGAGCAGACTTTTCTGCCCGCAAAAAGTCTTCCGTCAGCGCACGCAAACCCGTTGCGTCCTGAGGGTCAGAGCTCATCGCTGGAAGTAAATAGTCCAGGGAGCGTTCTTCTGGAGCCTCGCGATGATTCTCCAACGAGGTTGCCGCAGCAACGAATGCTGGCATATCCCCTGGATCGTCAAGGACAACGAGAATCTCACGCATCAGCTGCGCAATCAACGTCGAATACGGGGGTTGTAATTCGGCGCTGAAAGCGCCGGCCTCGTATACAAAAGGACCGATCACGAGTCAAGTTCCAACGTCGCGCGCAAACCGTACCCGTGCATCGCCACAACATCGGCTTCCATGCGTTCGCGAAGTCCCGTAGATACGGTTGCTTTGCCGAGCAAGTGGACCTCACGCATCAGGGAATCAGCGCGATCGTGCGAATAGCCGAAATGACGGACAAACACATTGGTCACATACGACATCAGGTTAACCGGATCGTCCCAAACGACAGTACGCCACTGCGCGAGCCCAGCGAAGGTGGGGGCAACGCGTTCAACTGGCGTCGATGAAGTCGTTGGCATGTTTCAAGCCTAAGCAACGATTTCGTACCATGCTGCGGTTTCAACACGCGAACTTGTGGTATATCGCGCTAGGTTTGCCATATGCCCTCATCAATTTCAACGTCACTGCTGACGGACATGTATGAACTGACCATGTTTGATGCTGCTTTGAAAGCCGGTACCGCATGGCGCACATCCACTTTCGAGGTTTTCGGGCGTCGTCTTCCCGCAACCCGACGCTTCGGTGTTGTCGCAGGTACTGGTCGCATTCTCGAAGCGCTCGAACGCTTCGAATTCGAGCCCGCTCAGATCGATTGGCTTCACGCCGAGAAGATCGTCTCCGATGACGCACTCGATTATCTGAAGAATTTCCACTTCACCGGTTCGATTCGCGGCTATGCCGAAGGCGAATGCTATTTCCCAGGCTCCCCTCTGCTGACCGTCGAGGGGACCTTCGCCGAGTGCACGATGCTCGAGACGCTTCTTCTGTCGATTCTGAACCATGACTGCGCGATCGCATCGGCCGCGTCGCGTATGACGATCGCCGCCCACGGTCGCCCGTGCATGGATATGGGAGCTCGACGAGGCCACGAACGAGCCGCTGTTTCCGCAGCGCGCGCAGCAATCATCGGCGGATTTGCTGGAACCAGCGATCTGGAAGCGGCCAAGCGCTATGGAATCCGCGCGATTGGCACCGCAGCCCACTCTTTCACTCTTCTGCACGATTCGGAACGCGAAGCATTCGATGCTCAGATTGCACTGCTTGGCCCGTCGACGACGCTGCTCGTTGACACCTACGACGTCGAACAGGGCGTCATCAACGCTGTTGAGGCCGCACGCGCTGCCGGCGGCGAACTAGGCGCCGTTCGTTTGGACTCTGGCGACCTTGTTGCCACCGCCTTCAAGGTTCGCGGTCAGCTTGATGCTCTTGGCGCAACGACCACAAAGATCACAGTCACCAACGATCTGGATGAGTACGCTATCGCTGCCCTAGGCGCAGCGCCGATCGACTCCTATGGGGTTGGAACGAAGCTGGTCACCGGTTCGGGCGTGCCCACGGCGGCTCTCGTGTACAAACTCGTGTCCCGCGAAGACGAGAACGGCAATCCGAAGCCTGTCGCGAAGAAGTCGGAATCCAAGTCGACGGTCGGTGGCAAGAAGTTCGCTGGTCGTGTCATCGACGAAGACGGATACGCAGCCGAAGAGGTTCTGGTTGTCACCGATTCTGAAGCTGATGCGAAGGCTGAACTTGCCAAGCTGGGCGCGCGCGAACTTCAAATTCCGCTGATCACTAACGGCGCAATCGATTCTTCCCTCTGGGGAGACGACGCATTAGAGAAAGCACAAGCAACGCACGTGCGCTCGCGTAACGAACTTCCCTATCAGGCCTGGCGCCTGTCCGAGGGCGAAGTTGCGATCCCGACACGCTATGTGAAGCTCTGAATCGCTGATAGACGCGACGGCGCTCCTGCACTTTGGGTGCAGGAGCGCCACGTTGTATCAGTTCATCATTCACATTCAGCTGTGCTAGGCCTAGTGCTTTCCAACGAACCACTGACGAAGCAAAGCAATGCGCGCTTCAATCTGTTCCGTGGTTGCAAGGGCGATCTCTGGGCCGCCACAGCGTTGACGCAGTTGAGCGTGAACCATCGCGTGCGGTTCACCACTACGACGCGACCAGGACGAGACCAGGTGCGAGAGTTCCTTACGCTTTGCAGCGCGGACACGGTGGTCTGAGACTCCAGCGTTCGCCTCACGCATCTTCGCCGCGCTCTTCGACTTCTTTTGAGCTGCAACCTGTTCAGCTTGACGCGCCCTCAAAAGAGTAGTCACTTGATCTGCATCAAGCAGGCCGGGAATCCCCAAGTATTCCTGTTCTTCGACTGAACCAACCTGAGCGCCTTGCCCCCAGGCAGCCCCGTCGAAGAGCACACCATCAAACTCTGCGTCTGCACCCAAGGCCTCGTACTGATTGAGCAAATCCGACGATGCTGACTCACTCGCATTTGCCTGGGCGACCATGGCGTCTTCGGGATTCCACATGGCGTCTTCGTCATCAGCTGACTTCGGGCGGTCAAGCGCATGGTCGCGTTCAACTTCCATCTGTGAAGCAAGCTCCAGCAGTGGGACAACCGAAGGAACAAAGACTGTCGCTGTCTCACCGCGTTTGCGGGCACGGACAAAACGTCCAACGGCCTGGGCAAAGAACAGCGGGGTGGACGTGTTCGTCGCGTAGACGCCCACCGATAGACGAGGCACATCCACGCCTTCCGACACCATTCGGACGGCAACCATCCAACGGTCATCCGATTCGCGGAACGCATCAATGCGATCCGACGCGTCAGCATCATCGGACAGGACGATCGTTGCCTTCTTACCAGTGATCTCGTACAGATGACGCGCATAGGCGCGCGCCTGCGTCTGATTAGAGGCGATCACCAGGCCACCGGCATCAGGGATCTGACGACGAACTTCTTCAAGACGCAGATCGGCGGCACGAAGAACGGCAGGAATCCACTCACCCTTCGGATCAAGAGCCGTGCGCCAGGCCTGCTTCATCATGTCTTTCGTCAGAGGTTCACCCAGGCGAGCGCTCATTTCGTCGCCGGTCGAGGTACGCCATGACATTTGACCCGAATAGGACATGAACAGGACCGGGCGAACAACCATGTCTCGCAGAGCATCGCCGTAGCCGTAGCTGTAGTCGGCTTGAGAGCGACGAATACCATCAGCATCTTCCACGTAGCGAACAAACGGAATCGGCGACGTATCCGAGCGGAAGGGAGTGCCTGTCAGAGCAAGACGGCGCGTTGCATCGCCGAACGCTTGGCGCACACCGTCACCCCACGACAGCGAGTCACCAGCGTGGTGGATCTCGTCCAAGATGACGAGGGTCCGATAGTCGCGTGTACGCATTTCATGGACCGCAGGATTAGCGCCGACCTGCGCATACGTAACGGCAACACCATCAAAGTGCGAGCCCGCACGGCCCTGAGCATTCGTAAACGACGGGTCAATATGAATACCGACTCGCGCAGCAGCATCGGCCCACTGGCCTTTCAAATGTTCAGTCGGGCAGACGACGGTGACCTTATCGACGACGCCCTGTCCCATCAGCTCCACAGCAATACGGAGAGCAAAGGTCGTTTTACCCGCACCGGGAGTTGCAACCGCAAGGAAGTCACGCGGTGCCTCAGCCATGTATTGCTCAAGAGCAGCTGCCTGCCATGCGCGAAGTGAACCCGCCGTTCCTCTTCTGGCACGCGCAGGAAACGAGGGAGACAGCGAGCGAGCGGCGGCAGGTGAGACGCGGGATGGATAGAGATGACGATCCTTGGAGGAGCTCACTTATCCGAGCCACCAAACCCGTCAGAGAACGGCCAGTTCCGTCCGTTCTTCCCCATCGAATCACGAAGTTCCTTGCATGTCGGACACACCGGGTAGCGCGAAGCATCACGCGTCGGAATCCAGACTTTGCCACACAAGGCAACGACAGGCTGTCCTGTCATCATTGATGAATCAGCTTTATCCCTACGCACGAAGTGCGCGAATCGATCACCATCGCCAGGGGCCTTTTCGCGTTCAACCTCAGTTCGTTCAAGCAAGCCGGTCGACGATTGAGTCGAGGGAGCAGAGGGCGACGAGGGCCCTTGGGGTTCATTGAGGGAGTTACGCATGCCTCCCATTGTAGAACCGCTAGCGTGGTCTCTCTTGGTGAGAAACTGAGCTGAGCGTGAACGAAAACCGCTTCATTCAGCGACAAAACAGGCGCCAGGAGCAAAGGAAGAGGAAAAGGCAGAGAAGTTTCACACAAGAGTGCGGGGCGGAAACCAGTGGTTTCCGCCCCGCACTCGAAGAGTTTGATCAGATGATCACTTGGCAACAGCCTTCTTCAGGGTGGAGCCAGCGGAGAGCTTCACGCCGAAGCCAGCCGGGATCTGGATCTCTTCGCCCGTGCGCGGGTTGCGACCGGTGCGTGCTGCGCGCTCAACGCGCTCTGCGGAGAACAGGCCGGTGATCTTCACGGCTTCGCCCTTACCAAGGGACTCAACCAGGACGTCCTGGAAAGCGCCAAGAGCTGCATCTGCTTCGACCTTGGTCAGGTTTGCGCGCTCTGCGATCTGTGCAACGAGCTCGGTGCGATTGATGGGCATGAGAACCTCATTCCTATTGTTGCTATCAGCTGTCACGGCGACAGCCACTGGGGAAACAGTACGAAAAAACTGAGCCATTTGTCAGTTCGCGACGGCATTTTTCGCAATTTATGGCTTATTTCTCGTATTTTGGATACCCATAAAGCATGAGTGACCACCTAAAAGGCCATTTTTATTGATTTGGGTCACATTTCTTTGGTCGCGGTTGCTGACAGAACGAAGTATTAAAACGAGGTTCGAATAACTCAACAGGTCTTTCAAAGCCATGAACAAAAGACCACATCATCACGCACACGCAACCACGTGTCCAGCACACCAAGGGGATAGCTTACTCCCTTGTTTACCCTGCTCGAACACTCGTCCAAACCGGATGCGAGGTAGGCCACGCGATGCGGGAAACACCCGCGTGCGAGAGGAAAATTGGAAAGGCCCAACAGCCTCTTAGAGTTCCAGGAGAATCCATGGCTCTTAGACGAAATGAAACGGCTACCGAAACCGGCAAGACCGTTCATCCCGTTGACCAAGTCCCATCCTTTGGCAAGCTTTCAGTTCTCGGCATTCAGCACGTGTTGGCTTTCTACGCCGGCGCCGTCGTTGTTCCTCTTGTTATCGCCTCCGGCCTCGGCCTCGATAACGAAACCCTGATCCACCTCATCAACGCCGACCTGTTCACCTGCGGTATCGCCTCGATCATCCAGTCGGCCGGCCTCGGCCCGAAGATCGGCGTGAAGTTGCCCCTTATCCAGGGCGTCACCTTCACCGCAGTTTCACCCCTTATCGCAATCGGTATCGCAGCCACTCCAGCCGATGCCGATCCAAAGACTGGCCTTGCCACCATGTATGGCTCCATCATTGCGGCCGGCCTCGTCACTTTCTTCGTGGCACCTTTCTTCGCGAAACTCCTTCGCTTCTTCCCACCCGTCGTCACCGGCACACTTCTGACCGTCATGGGTATCACGCTCATCTCCGTCTCCGCTGGCGACATCGTGTCGTGGGGCACCTACGCGGCAGAGGGCCAGGATGCTGGCGCACTCACTCTGCGCGGCCTCGCCTACGCATTCACCACCCTGGTGATCATCGTTGCCGTCCAACGCATCTTCAAAGGCTTTATGTCGACCATTTCGGTCCTCGTCGGCCTGCTTGTCATGACCGCTATCGCTTTTGCGCTTGGCGACGCCAACTTCTCTGATATCGGCCAGTCGGCATGGCTTGGCGTGACCACCCCGTTCTTCTTCGGCATTCCGAAGTTCAACATCGCCGCAATCATTTCAATGCTCATCGTCATGGCAGTAACCATGGTTGAAACCACCGGCGACGTTTTCGCAACCGGCGAAGTCGTCGGCAAGCGCATCACGCCGAAGCACGTTGCAAACGCTCTTCGCGCAGATGGTCTGTCCACCTTCCTCGGTGGCATCTTCAACTCGTTCCCCTACACCTGCTTCGCCCAGAACGTCGGTCTGGTTCGACTGACCCGCGTGAAGTCCCGCTGGGTTGTCACCGCAGCCGGCATCATCATGATCATCCTCGGCATCCTGCCGAAGGCTGGCGCAGTGGTTGCCTCGATTCCCGGGCCGGTCATCGGTGGCGCATCGCTGGCCATGTTCGCGAACGTTGCCGTTGTCGGTATCCAGACCTTGTCCAAGGTCGACATGCGCGATAACCGCAATGCCGTCATCGTCTCGACCTCCATCGGTCTGGCCATGCTGGTCACCCTGAAACCCGATCTTGCGTCCCTGATGCCGTCATGGTTGCAGATCATCTTCGGTTCCGGCGTGACCATCGGTGCACTGACAGCCTTCATCCTGAACCTGCTCTTCTTCCACGTTGGCAAGCAGGATGGCCCGGATGTTGCAATCGTTGACGGTCGTCCCGTGGACCTCGATCAGGTCAACGCGATGGATCGCGAAACCTTCGTTGAAGCCTTCAAAGGCATGTACGACGGTGACGTCTGGCCCGTCGAACGCGCATGGGAGCAGCGTCCGTTCACCGATGCAACCGAGCTCCGTAAGGCGTTCGAGGACGAGGTCCTCAGGGCATCTGCTGACGAACAGGAAGCTTTGATCAACGCCTACGTTGACATCGCCGACTTGGCCTCCAACCAGGATGGCAACGAGCAGGCCCACGCTGACACCGCAGCCCTCGCTCTTGGCGAATTCAACGATTCTGAGCTCAAGGAGCTACAGGCAGCATCGGCCGCCTACCGCGAGAAGTTCAATCGCCCATTGGTTGTCTGCGTAACCAATCTTGCCGATCGCGAACAGCTGATTGCTTCGGCATGGAAGCGCGTCGAATCATCGCAGGCACGTGAAGCACGCTTCGCACTCGGTGAGGTCATCGACATTGCCGACGAGCGATTCAACATTCTGGTTGCTGACGCGAACCCGATCCGCACTGCGTGGGGTCGCAACTTCGACCAGGTCGACTGATCGATCCTGATTCGTTGAAACTTAGCTGAGGGGCTGGCACATGCCAGCCCCTCAGCGCTTTTCTCCCCCGCATTGTCAGCCTCTGCTTTCACTACCGCGCATAGCCTTGGCATCCGAGCAGATTGTCACTTCCTGCTCACTTTCTCCCACTCATGAGAAAACCGGAGTTTATCGTCCACGTCGCTCGCCGAGAAAATACACTGAACACCATGGAATCCATCGCCTCCCTCACGTCCGCATCATCGCAGGCGACCGTTTCTTTCTTCGGCGCTCAACTTTTGTCATGGAGTCCCACCGCAGGTCGCCCGGTAATCTGGCAGACCTCGAAAGAAGATCGTGATCCCAACTCACCGGTGCGTGGAGGAATCCCGATCTGCCTCCCGTGGTTTTCTGCCCCGGCTTTATCGAAAGCATCACTTGGGCAGACTCAGACCAAACACGGTATTGCTCGAACTCAGACATGGAAGATGGAACCCTCGACTGACCCCGCTACCGCCGTTTTTAGCCTGACGCACACAGCCACCGAAGAGTTCCCACATTCATTCCACGCCCGCTACAGCATCGAATCGGGTGACACCCTTGTTCTAGGCCTCGAGGTGACGAACACTGACGACCACGCGTTCTGCTTCGAGCAGGCCCTGCACACCTACTTCGCTGTCTCTGACGTTTCGACGGTGACTCTCGGGGGATTAGAAGGCGCACACTGCGAGGATTTTCTGACCGAGACCTCGTTCGTTGAAGAAAATACGGTTTCTTTCGAGGGACCGACAGATCGCCTCTACCATTGCGACGCGAGGGTGACTCTTAACGATCCGGAGTGGCAACGCCAAATTTTGATCACTTCAAATGCTAGTGGCAGGGTCGTCTGGACCCCTTGGAGCACCAACGCCGCCTCACTGAAGGACATGTATGAAGAGGAATGGTCGCAGTTTGTCTGCGTTGAAGCCTGCGATGCGAGGTCTGGGGCGAAGCACATCTCCCCTGGCACGACATCGCGGTTAGATCTAGAGATTTCTGTGCGTCCGATCGGCGATTATCCCCCTTCGTGACAACGCCATCACCGATCATGCACACGCGACCACATTGAGTTGGAACTTGAGCACATACTTCCACTAACGCTTAAACAGTTGTATCATCGGTACCACAGAACAGTTTTCCGGGTGTTACTTTCGCAGGCATTACCGGGTTTGCGGTTTATCGTAAATCGCTCAATGAGGAGCCCCTGTGGAAGAATCTGCCCTGCGCGTCATTCGCGTTTTGAGCAACAACGCTGTTGTTGCTCAAGGCGCTACACGCGAGCACGTTCTTGCGGGCCGAGGTATCGGATTCGGACACCGCGCAGGTGACCTCATTGACCCAAAAACGATTCAGAACCAGTACGTCGAAATTGATTCACAGCACCTGAGCGTCCTCGATTGGCTCAACACCCTCGATAAAGATGCCGTCAGCATCATGAGCCAAGCTCTCGAAATAGCCAATAGCCTGCTCGGCGAACTCGATACCGCCTCGTACTCACTTCTGCTGGACCACATCGCCTTTGCGGTGCAACGCGTCAATCAGGGCCAAGATATCGCCAATCCCCTAATGACTCAGATCGTCCAGATGTATCGAGAAGAAGTAGAAGTCGCCAGGCTGATTATCGCCTTCTTGAATCAGCACCTCTCACTAGCGATCCCGGATTCTGAAGCTGGCTTCATTGCTCTTCACTTGAATGCAGCGCGAAGGGGTGAAGCGGTAAAACGACCACTTCAACGCGCAAACCGCCTAGCATCAATCGTTGAAGTAATAACAGCCCAATTCCCCCATTCTGATGAATGGCTGAACACGGTCATTACACAGGATGTGCATCAGCTTGCGGACAGGTTAAAAAACCGTGCTCCGCGCCACAACGATGCAACACACATGATTCGCCAACAGTTCACCTCAGAGTTTGAATCTGCTAGGCGAATCATTTCCCTCATTCTTGAGCAAGACGATATCGGCAGTGAATACAGTGGCGAAGTAGCCTACTTCGCTCTTCAGATACACGGCTGGAATCAGGAGCTCAAGATCAACACAACCAAGAAAGGAGACCTGCAATGATGCAGAGTCTGCAAAAACTCGGCAAAGCGCTGATGGGCGCAGTTGCCGTGATGCCGGTCGCCGCCATCCTGATGGGTATCGGCTACTGGATTGACCCCGATGGGTGGGGTGCAAACAACATTGTCGCTGCAGTCCTGATCAAGGCTGGTGGCGCAGTTCTGGACAACCTCGGCTGGCTGTTCGCAATCGCCATTGCATTCGGCCTGGCAAAGGACTCGAATGGTGCTGCCGCACTGTCCGGCTTCATTGGCTACGGCACGATCAAGCTGATCCTCTCTGAAGGCACTGTTGCCGGATTCAAGGGTGTCGATCTTGAGAAACTGGAAGGCGATGCCGCTGTCCAGTGGGCTTCACAAGGCTGGGGCGCCATCAACGACAAGAACGTCTTGATCGGTATCTTGGTCGGTATTCTTGCCGCTTGGGTGTACAACCGCTTCCACACAACGAAGCTGCCAGACTTCCTCGCATTCTTCTCGGGTCGCCGCCTGGTCCCGATCCTCACTTCGCTCTTCGCGATCGTTCTTGCTGCGATTCTCTACTTCCTCTGGCCGCTGGTTTACCACGCACTGTTCAGCCTCGGTCAGTCGATCGAATCGATGGGTGCTCTTGGCGCCGGCCTCTACGGCTTCGCTAACCGCCTGCTGATCCCGACCGGCCTGCACCACGCTCTGAACTCGATCTTCTGGCTCGACGTTATCGGCATCAACGACATTGGTGACTTCCTCGGTGGTTCCAAGACCATCGAAGCTGCCGCAGCTGCAACCGACGCAGCATCCTGCCCCGGCACCTGGGCAAACGGCGTCTGCACCGTCATCGGCGAAGTTGGTCGCTACCAGGGTGGCTTCTTCCCGATCATGATGTTCGGTCTTCCGGGCGCAGCCCTTGCAATGTGGATGCGCGCTGACACCAAGCGCAAGAAAACAATCGGCTCGCTCATGATGGCCGGCGCTCTTGCTTCGTTCTTCACCGGCGTCACCGAGCCCCTCGAGTTCGCCTTCATGTTCGTTGCTCCGTTGCTCTACTTGGTGCACGCAGTCCTCACCGGCATCTCGGTTGCTATCGCTGCAGCGTTCCACTGGACCGCAGGCTTCGGCTTCTCCGCGGGCTTCGTCGACATGCTCCTGTCTGCTCGCAACCCTGTTGCGAACCAGTGGTGGATGCTCCTTGTTCTCGGCGTTATCTTCTTCGTCCTCTACTTCGTGATCTTCTACTTCCTCATCGGCTTGCTGAACCTGAAGACCCCGGGTCGTGGCGACGATGAAGAAGAGGGCCCGTCCGCAATCACCTCCGACTCTGAGTTCTCTGCCATTGCAGAAAAGATCATTGCCGGTCTCGGTGGCGCAGCGAACATTGAGTCCGTCGACTACTGCGCAACCCGCCTGCGCACGGTCGTCAAGGACAACGTCCCCGTCAAGGAGAAGGACATCAAGGCTACCGGCGTTGCAGGCGTGATTCGTCCGTCGCAGAAGTCGGTTCAGGTCATTGTTGGCCCGCAGGTTCAGTTCGTCTATGACGAAGTTGCGCGCCAGCTTGAGCAGTCCTCCGTCTCCCTCAAGGGCGAACAGGAAGTCTGATGATGTTTGGACTGGGAAAGAAGAAGGTTAAGCTTCAGGCACCGTTTTCTGGCGAGGTAGTTGCAATCACCGCAGTTCCAGATCAGGTGTTCTCAAGCAAGATGCTCGGCGATGGGTTCGCCGTCATCCCCGGAGACGACGTTGATGCAGTTGATGTTCTTTCACCGTGCTCGGGCACAATCGTCACTGTCTTCAAGACTCTCCACGCCTTCACCCTGGTCTCTGACGAAGGTCTTGAAGTCCTTGTCCATGTTGGTCTCGACACCGTGGAGTTGAAGGGTGAACCCTTCGAGGCTCTGTGCATTGACGGCGATCATGTGGATGCTGGACAGCCGGTTATCCGGATGAACGTTGCAGCGGTGCGTCAAGCGCAGCGCGATCCGATCACGATCGTTGTGTGCGCGAAGAAGAAGCAGGTTGAAAGTGTTTCTCTTACCTCTTCTGGCGCCACTGCCGTTCTCAAGTGACCTGAGACAATTGTTGGGTTTTGGGGCTTGTAACGAGGTCCTGAAAACAACACAATCACTACGCACCTGAAAGTTCCTGCCTCGGGGGCTTTCACACACGAATGGGCCCACGGTCTGGTTTTAACACCGGATCGTGGGCCCATTCGTTATGCGCGCAAGGCGGCGAAGTTGAAGCGAAAAAGGGCAAGTTGAAGTGAAGAAAGGGCAGAGTTCTGCGGGCGCCTCGTCCCCCAATCGCGAAACAGAAGGGGCGACGCTGGCGGAACTTCGGCTTACTTATCCAGTGGGCGACGCTGGAAGAACGCTGCCAGCGCAGAACCGGACACGTTGTGCCAGACGGAGAAGATTGCGCCGGGGACGGCTGCTTCGGGCGTGAAGTATTGAGCACCGAGGCCCGCTGCTAGACCGGAGTTCTGCATGCCAACTTCGATGGCGGTGGTGCGGGCCGCGCTCTCACCGACGCCACTGATTCGGGCAACACCGTAGCCGAGGCCCAAGCCGAGCGCATTGTGCACGATGACAACAGCAAGAACCAGCAGGCCACCGGACAGGATGCGCCCAGACGAGGCACCAACCAACCCGAGAACCGCATAGGAAATGCCGAGGACACTCATCCAGGGCAGGGCGGGAAGAACCGTGGCAACAAAACGTGGCATCAGGCGACGAACGATCAGGCCAAGAACCACGGGAATGAAGACGATCATCATGATCGACTTTGCCATCGCGGGCGCGTCGACGGGCATGTACTGACCGGCCAAATACTTGGTCAAAATCGGCGTGACCAACGGAGAAAGGAGTGTGGAAACGGAGGTCATCGCGACCGACAGGGCGACATCACCCTTTGCAAGGTAGGCGACGACGTTCGATGCGGTTCCACCGGGCGCACAACCGACAAGGATAACGCCAACTGCGAGCGCCGGATCGAGCTGGAATGCCCAGGTAACGAAGAGTGCGGACAGAGGCATGACGATGAACTGGAGCAGGACACCCAGGATGATAGGCCAGGGGCGACGGGCAACAACCGCAAAGTCGGGAAGTGTCAGTGTCAAGCCCATACCGAACATGATGACCATCAGCGCGTAGTTCACGCCGGAAACCAGAGGCGCAGCAGCATCAGGGAAGATCAGTCCACCAACAAGTGCGCCAAGGATAATTAGCGGGAATACGGTCACTGCGATCTTCGCGGATCGGTCTTCTCGGGCGCTGGGGGCGGGCGCTTGGGGCGCGGGAGCTGTCATCGTTGGGGTACTCATGCCTCTATTGTGCCCAGCTTTGACGAAAAATGCCTGTTCTCGCCTGCTTTAGTAAGCGACGTCTCGTGGTCGACGAGGCCGGGCTGGCATTATTGACTCCTTTCCGGAAAGGGGGTTCCGGGCACCGGTTTGATGTATCTCTTGACGACGCTTTGTCATCTCCATTGCTGGGCGTTTTTGCTTAGAGTTTGTGTCATGGAACCTCAGAACATGACACCGAAGAGTGGCGTTAAACGCTCGCTCGGCGCGAGGGGATGGGTTCCCGGTCAGAAGGGGGCGTGGGGCATTGCTCTGCTCCCACTTCTCTTGGGGTGCTGGCTGGCCGGCTGGCATCCGCTTTTTGCTTTGCTTATCCCCGCATGGTTGAGCGCATTCGCGTTCTTCCAAGTGTTTGAAAAGTGGATGAAGGCACCGGTTTCTCGTCGTTCTTCCCTTCAGCCTGCGTTTATCACGTGGACTGGGCTGACTGCTCTGCTAGGAATTCCGCTTCTGATTGTGGCGCCTCGACTGCTGGCGTGGGCTCCGTTCTTTGCTCCGCTGGTTGTGGTGACCTTGTGGGAGGTGTCGCGCGGGCATGATCGTGCGATTGCGACTAGGTTCTCGTCGGTTCTGGCGTCAACGTTGATGACGCCTGTTGCCGCCAGTTTGTCGCTTGATGTGTATCCAACGAACACTGAGCTTGGTTTTGCTTGGGTTTCCTTTGGCGTGCTCAGCGCCTATTTCATCGCCTGCGTTCCGTATGTGCGTTCGCTGATTCGCGGACGCAAAAACCCGCGCCCGTGGATTATTGCCGCCGGGGTTCTTCATCTGCTTGCGCTGGTCGGAGTCTGCTTTGCAGTATGGGCGAATCTGCTCGGCTGGAGTTCCATCGTCTTGTGGGTTGCTCTGCTGGCCCGATCCTTGATTGTTCCGCTCTGGCAGACACGACGCGCAAAGCCAATTCCTGTGTCCGTTCTTGGGCGCAGTGAGATCGTGTGGTCACTGCTTGTGATTGCCAGCTTGACTATCCCACTCGTCTAGCGTGATTTGTCCGCCCCAAAGCAACGCTGAGGAACCGCATATCATTGTGACCTCGTCAATTGAACAACTGGAACCGCGCCCAACCCGCTTCATTCCTGATAACGCGATCCATTCGGCGGCCGGCCTGCAACTACGCAACGAGTGCGCCGAAATCATGCAGGGCGCTCACGAGCCAACGGGACAGGCGCGCGATCGCCTGGGCACTCTAGCCCGAATCTAAAACATTAGTTCAGCTCACTGGAGTATCTAACGAGCCATGCGTTTAGTCTCGATACCTCTGGGGCTTGTATCTACAGGAAGGAGCCGAAGCTAGATGGGTAGCCAATACCAGCCGACACAGTTCATGGCAGAAGGCTCTACCTATAGCAAGCGTAAAGCCGATTTCGCGGTCGCCTTCATCCAGGCGTTGCGCCACACTAAAGGCCGCTGGGCAGGCCAACCCTTCCACTTGCTGGCCTGGCAGGAGAAGATCGTGCGCGACTTATTTGGCACTATCAAAACTGACGGGTACCGTCACTTCACCACCACCTATGTGGAGACCCCGAGAAAAAGCAGGGCAAACGCCTAGGAAGAAAACCCGGGACACTTCATTTGCGCGTTTTCTTCCTGTAATATCACTTGCTATGAGCGCAAAGAAGCACCCATTGATGAGAATAATTTCCCCAGTTTTGCTTACCTTCGCCCTAGCGGTGAGCGGAACCCTGATTACCCCCCCCATTTCCGCGCACGCGGCGGAATCTTTGGTGGCCACCCACGATAATGAGAATGCCAAAATGGAGCTGTATCTCGTATCAGGTGATCCCACGAAGGCCGGGCAAACCGTGGAATACCGAGTGAAGCTAACTAATTTAACCGCTAACCCGGCTTCCTTTGAGTCCATCAACTACAACCTGGATAACGCTGCGGGTTGCAAGTGGCGCAACGCCGCGCCAAATGAGGTTCAGGAATGCTATATCGCAAATCACCCAAAGGACACGAAGTTGACCCACCAGGTCACGGAGGCTGAGGCCGAGGCCGGAGGTTTCGTTCCCTTCATCACCTTTAGAATGTATTCCCAGATTGAATACCAGGGTGAAACAACCACTCTGGGCGGGATTAACGAGGACAAAGCTCCCACCACTTTGACCGTGACTAATCCGAAAGCAGACGGCCAGAAGTGGCGTTTGGGCGAGCGCATTGAGTTCAAGACGACGCTGACCAATAACACCGGAAAAGCTCGCGGCATATCCGCAAAGAACTCTAACCTTACGAACTGGGAGGGCTGCAAATGGTCACAGATGCCGGTGGGCAAGGAACATGAATGCAATACTGCCTACCACGTAGTGACCGTTGAGGATGTGCAGGCCGGATACTTTGTGCCCGAAATTGTTTGGCAGTACTACCCGAACCCGGGGTACAACGGAGAGCCAACTTACTACCTGACAGCTAACACCGCAGCTCTCCCCATAGCCGGTAGCTACTTGGAGATAAAGAAGTTCGCCCTTAGCCCCGAATCTGAAAAAGAGCATTACCAGGCGGGAGATGTAGTTAATTTTGCGGTGGAGCTCGCCCCCGGTGGGGACGATGCCATGAGCCTCGAAGTGGTTACCGATGCGAATCTGACTAATCTCAAAGACATTGCTGCAAAAAGCTGCGCTAAGGCAGATCTCCAAGTTGGAACGGTGCATCAATGCCAGCTTTCGTATGTCATTACCGAAGCCGATTTGGCGCGCGGTGAGTTGGAGGCAAAGCTTGCCATTAACGGAAAGATTGGCGATGAGCTGGCTCACCAGTTGACTGCTAGCACGTACGTGTATGCCCCCAAGGAGTACCCGGATGTAACTTCGGGAACCAAGGCCGCAGATGCTGACCCATCCGCCCCGGCTGCTATCAGCGAGGTGCAGACTCTGGCTAGCTCTTCAAACGAGGGCGCCATCCGAATCCCAGCGATCGCGGTTGCCCCCAATGGGGATCTGCTAGCTTCCTACGATTATCGTCCGCGCAATGGGCTCACGGGTGGCGGAGATTCTCCCAACGAGAACTCGATTATGCAGATGCGTTCCACGGATAATGGCAAGACCTGGCAGGCGGAGACTGTGGTTGCGCGTGGCCTAGTTAAGGACAACGTTTCCGAGTCGCGCGGCTATTCCGACCCTTCGTACGTGGTAGACCACGAAACCGGCACCGTTTACAACTTCCATGTGTACAGCCAGGTTTCGGGCGTATTCGCGAATAACCCGGCCTACACCTACACGGCAGATGACAAGATTGATGAGGCCAACCCACACACCATGAACCTGGGGCTGTCGGTTTCCACCGACAACGGCTACACCTGGACGCAGCGCGTAATCACCGATCAGGTTTTGGGAGACAAAGGCAAGGAGCTTACCTCTTGCTTCGCGACGTCGGGTGCGGGCACCCAAAAGATGGCTGAGCCCAACAAGGGCCGCCTCTTGCAGCAGATGGCCTGCGTTCACAAGACCAATGGAATCGTTGCCTTCACTATCTACTCCGACGACCACGGGGCGACCTGGAAATCAGGAAACGCAACCCCGGGCGTTGTGGATGGGAAGAAGTTTGACGAAAACAAGGTAGCAGAGCTCAGCGATGGAAGTTTGATCCTTATCTCCCGCGCACAAAACAGCGGTGGACGCATCATTTGCAACTCCACTGATTCCGGAGAGAACTGGACTAACTGCCGAATCAGCAACGAACTGTCTGACGAAGCTAATAATGCTCAGGTGATTAGAGCCTTCCCGAATGCCACACCCGGAACGCTTCGTTCCAAGGTTCTGCTGTTCTCCGGAACTCCGGGTGCGGGGCGCAACAACGGTAAGATATGGGCGTCGTTCGACGACGGTAAGACCTGGCCGGTGTCCAAGCAGTTCCGGCAAGGTGGCACCGGCTACACCACTATGGCGATGCAATCTGACGGAACCATTGGGCTGTTGATGGAGCCTGGCGTGTGGAACCACGTTGCCTACCTCAACTTCAATCTGCGCTGGTTGGAAGACGACTTCCGCACCGAGCTGAAGGGCACGGAAACCGAACAGACTGGCAAGATCGGCGAAGAGATTTCCCCGATTTCACTCGGTGACCTATTCGAGCGCAATGATCCGGAGCTGGCCGACACTTTCCAGGTGGATGGCTTGCCCGCCGGGCTGGTATTTGCCCCAGAAACCGGGGAAATTACCGGCACTCCGGTCGGAAAGCTGGATGCGGAACACGAGTACGCAGTAACTGTAACCTTGACTGAAGCTGAAGACGGCACCGGGCGTCCTAGGACCGCCACTTCACAGCTGACCCTGAAGATCGCTCCACGCGACGCCGATAATCCTGCGCCCAATCCGGTAATCACCCCGATTGATGACCAGAAGATCAAGATGGGAGCAGCGATCGCACCCATCACCCCGCAGGTGAAAGACGGAGTCGTCGGCGAGGTTACAGGATTGCCGGAAGGAGTGACTTACGACAGTCAAACCGGAACCATTAGCGGCACTCCTACCCGGGTGGGCAGGTACACGGTAACTCTTACCATCCTTAATGTGGACGGCGAAGAGAAGGGGCAGTCAACTTTCACTATCGAGGTGGAAGCTGTCGGGTCTGGTGAGCCGGAGAAGCCGGTGGACCCCACTGAGCCGACACAGCCTCAGAATCCTGAGGGTAAATCTCCAGAGCAGTCCAAGGTAGTTGAGCAGAAGAAAGCAAAACTAGCTAATACCGGAGCTACTGCATTACCGGAGCTACTAGCGTTCCTGACGATAAGTAGCATCGGCGGCGCGCTGATGGTGTCCATGCGGCGTAGAGGTAACTAGGCTGTGCTGAATAGGTTTTGTGCCCGCTGAGGAATTCCTCAGCGGGCACAAACATTCCATCGACTAGCTTTCAAGTATCGAAGCGTGACGGGTTTTGTTCCACCAGTGGACCCAGTTCAGCGTCGCTGGACCAAATCTGGGCGAGTCTCAGCAGTTGGGACTCGCCTCGTTATGACAGGATTGCGTCCCCGACGAATTCTGCTGATTCCAGCGATTTTCGTGATCCGAGCTACTTGGTCACGGTCAACATCCCCGCCAGCCCGCCTGGCTGTATGCCAGACCTTCCGCACGTCATAGACCCCATAGTTCTCAGCATGGATCTGGCGAACCTTGGCCACCAGGTCACGGCCTCGGATACTCTTGGCGCTCGGCGCGCCATATTTAGCGTTATGAAGCGTCCTGGGTTTTGTTCCTACCTGTTTTTGAGAGGATTGGAACATGCCGA
>ERZ1034876.70-NODE-70-length-67283-cov-86.919870_pt1 | contig 67283 bp, 54 predicted proteins | sample MGYA00520698_ERZ1034876 | MGnify/ENA primary metagenome ERZ1034876 (study PRJEB33766, sample SAMN09781723) | gut metagenome | biome: gut microbiome | host: Homo sapiens | place: Madagascar | study: EMG produced TPA metagenomics assembly of the PRJNA485056 data set...
ATTATATATATTATAATATATACGTGCTTTTTAAGCATGATTTTTAGGAGGCTAAAATTCTTATGGAGAAAGAATTTCAACTTAAAGGTGAGTATATAAAACTCGAACAAATTTTGAAAATTTTCGGTGTTCTTGAAAAGGGTGGACAAGCTAAAGTTTATTTAGCTGAAAACCCCGTTAAAGTCAATGACCATTCTGAAAATCGTAGAGGTGCTAAGATTCGAAAAGGTGATACTGTTACAGTAGAAGACTTAGTTATCAAAGTTATTTAATGAAGATAGATTCTATTCAAGTTAAAGACTGGAGAAACTTTCAAGAAGTTTCTTATCAGTTGAAACCTGGGTTGAATTTCATCACTGGTCAAAACGGCTGTGGAAAAACAAATCTATTGGAAGCTATATCTTATCTTTCCTTCGCTAGATCTTTTAGAAAATCTCCAGATAGAGATTTGATTAGAAACTCTTGTTCTAAAGCATATGTAAAGGGCATATTTACTTGTGAGAGTGAAAAATATTCTAAACAAGTAGAAGCCACTCTTACTACTTCAGGCAAGCAAATAAAAGTGGATGGGAAGAAAGCTAAGACATTATCTTCTTTTGTTGGAACTGTCTTAACCATGGTGTTTGAACCTAAATCAGTGTTTCTTTTTAAAGACGAACCATCGGAGAGAAGAAAATTGATGGATGAAACATTGAGCTCCATAGATTCTAAATATTTGTATAGCCTTCAAAGATATAGAAAAGTGTTGAGAGAGAGAAATCAAGCTCTCGTCACTATGGCAGATGATGAAATTGTCGGTGTGCTGACTAATGAACTTATAAGGGTTAGTTTTCCTTTAGTTCAAAGTAGACTTTCTTTGATAAAAGAATTGGGTGTTAAAGGAGACAAATACTTTCAGCAGTTGTTCGGTAGCTCTTCTAAGTTGAGATTCACTTATAGAACTAATACTATAGTGGATGACGATATGGAGACTTATACGAGGAAGATGATTGCTCAATATGATAGAAAGAAATCATATGAGAGAATTCATAGAATGACTATGATCGGTCCCCATAGAGATGACCTGGTGGCTTACTTGGACGACAAACCTCTAGGTTCGTATGGGTCTCAAGGTCAAAATAGATTAGCTTCTCTTTCGGTGACTCTATCGCTGGCCGAAATGATTAAAGAGAAGAGAGGTGAGGATCCAATATTGGTTCTCGATGATGTGATGTCTGATTTGGATACTGAGAAGCAGAAAAAATTATTAGATACGATACAAGGATTTCAACAAGTTCTCCTCTCAGGCTCCAGTTTGGATGAGGATGCTGAAAAGGTGAATGTTATAGAAATAAAGTCTGATGTTGTAGATGAAGAAAAAGGAGGTCAATAAAATGGCTAACAAAGACGAATTAGAGAAGGAGAGAAAAGAAGATCCTACAGTTGCAGTTAAGACTGTAGTAAAAGGTGCCGACGGAAATGTTATCGAGATAACAAAGGATACTACAGCTATTGAAACTGAAATCTCAGCCAAGGAGAAGGAAAAGGTTCAGGCTAAGATAGCAAAATTATCTAGGCAAGCTCCTGGAATGAAAGAAAAGACCGAGGAGACCATGAAGGTTATCGATGAGACCAAACCTGAAGATTTTTCCTCAGAAGAAGTCAAATTCGAAAATGTTACTGCTCAACAAGAGCAGGAAGCCATCAGAGCTAAGAGAGACTATACAGCTGATGATATTAAGGTCTTAAAGGGATTGGAGCCTGTTCGTGAACGTCCTGGTATGTATATCGGATCCACTTCATCTAGAGGACTTCACCTTCTCGTTAGAGAAATTGTAGATAACGCAGTTGATGAAGCTTTGGCCGGATATTGCCATCACATCCATGTTTCTATTCTTCCTGGAAACAGCATTAAAGTAACTGATGATGGACGTGGTATTCCTTGTGATATAGTCAAAGCTACAGGAAAGAGTGCTGTCGAAACTACATACACTGATCTTCACGCCGGTGGAAAATTTGAAGGTGGGACTGGATATAAGGTATCTGGAGGTCTTCATGGTGTCGGTGCTAAAGTTGTCAACGCTTTGTCTACAAAATTGACTGTCACTGTCTATCGTGGTGGAAAGATTCATCAAATTAGATTTGAAAATGGCGGACACGTCGTATCTAATGGACTTGAAATCATCGGAGACTGCCCATTGGAAAAGACGGGAACAGATGTTGAATTCTCACCAGATCCTACAATTTTCAAAGAAACTACGGTCTATAACTACTCGACCATTCGTGATCGTCTTAGACAAACAGCCTTCTTAAATAAAGGACTCGAATTATCTCTTGAAGATTTAAGAAATCCTAACGATATCGCAAGAGATGATTTCAAATATGATGGTGGTATCAAAGAATATGTTTCTTATATCAACCAAGGAAGAAATCCTTTATTCGAAGAAATTCCTTATTTCGAGGGACGTGCTGAGGATGGGGTGTTCGTAGAATGTGCTTTACAGCCTACTAGAAGCTCTTTATTCAACATTCGTTCATTCTGCAATAATATCAATACACCTGAAGGTGGAACACATGTAGAAGGTTTCCGTTTAGCTTTGGGACGTGAATTGAATTCTTTTTATAAATATAAAGGCTGGTTAAAAGATAGCGATGAAAACTTCAGCTTCGATGATTTGAGTGAAGGCTTGACCGTCGTTTTGTCTGTTAAGCATCCGGATCCTGAGTACGAAGGACAGACAAAAGGAAAGCTTGGTAACAGTGAAGTTAGAAAAGACGCTTCATCTATTGTCGGTGATAACCTCAAAACCTGGCTTTTGGAGCATCCTAAGGAAGGAAAGCTGTTCTTCGATCGTTCATTGACTGCCTATAAAGGTAGAAAAGCTGCTGAGAAAGCGAGAAAGAACGCTCAGATGAAATCTATGGGATTTGGATCGTTGCCCGACAAATTGGCCGATTGTGTATCTAAAGACCCTAAAGAAAGAGAATTATTCATCGTTGAGGGAAACTCTGCAGGAGGTTCCGCTAAGAAGGGAAGAGACGCTAAGACCCAAGCTATTCTTCCTTTGAGAGGTAAGATTCTCAATGTAGAAAAAGCTCAGGTCATGCGTATTGAAAAGAATGCTGAAATCATGAACATGATTCAATGCATTGGCGCAGGATCTGGAGAGCATTTTGATATAACTAAGATTAAGTATGACAAAGTTATCATCATGACCGATGCTGATGTCGACGGATCTCATATTCAAATATTGTTGTTGACATTCTTCTATAGATTTATGAAACCTTTGGTGGAGGGCGGACACGTCTATATCGCTGTTCCTCCTCTATATAAGCTTGGATATCAAGGACATAATTACTATTGTTTCCGTGAAGAAGAACTTCCTGAATTGAAGAAACATTTGCCTGAAAATGCTAGATATACATTGAATCGTTACAAAGGATTAGGTGAAATGAATCCTTCTGAATTGGCTCAGACCACTATGATTCGTGGTGCTAGAAAGTTGAAACAAGTCTCTGTCGAAGATGCAGAAGCTGCGAATAACGCTCTTACCGATTTGATGGGTGAATCTGTTGAACCTCGTAAGGAATTTATCACAGCCAATGCAAAGTTTGTTAAGAACCTCGATATTTAGTCGATAGAAAGGAGATAAATATGGCAGAAGAAAATAAAGATAAGAAAGATATTGAAGACGAAGAAGATACACTTTCTCCTGAAGATATCGATTCAGAAATGTCGAAGGCTATGAACGATGATCGAGAAGAGGAAGAAGAGAAGGTTAGCAAAGTTAAAGGAAAAGGCCTTGAAGGCGTAGTCGAAGGCATTCAAGGTGGATTGGAAGATGCACCTTTGGATGACCAAGTCAAAACATCATTCCTCGATTATGCTATGAGTACTATTACTGCTCGTGCTCTTCCTGATGTTAGAGATGGTTTGAAGCCTGTTACACGTCGTATCATTTACGGCATGGCTACTATGGGTATGTGGCCGGATAAGCCTTTTAAGAAATCAGCTCGTATCGTCGGAGACGTCATGGGTAAATATCACCCACATGGTGACAGCTCTATTTATGAAGCTATGGCTCGTCTAGCACAGGACTTCGCTGTTCGTTACATGTTGGTTCAAGGACATGGAAACTATGGTTCACAAGATGGTGATGATCCAGCTGCTTACCGTTACACTGAGGCAAGACTCAACAAGTTGTCGCTTCAGATGGTCCGTGATATGTATAAGAATACAGTCGACTTTGTCGACACTTATGATGGAGACGGACAAGAACCAGTAGTATTGCCTGCTAGAATTCCTAATTTGATAATTAATGGAAGTCAAGGAATTGCTGTCGGAATGGCGACCAATATCCCATCTCATAACTTGAGAGAGACATTCAATGCTATTATTGCTTTGATGAAGAATCCTTCATTGGAACCTGTCGATTTGATGGAATACATCAAAGGACCCGATTTTCCAGGTGGTGGAATCATCTGTGGAAGAAGTGGAATCAAACATTACTTCGAAACAGGATCCGGTAATGTCAAAGTTAGAGGACGTTATCATTTAGAACAAAATAAAGATGGTCGTACATCTATAGTTTTCACTGAAGTTCCATATATGGTCAATAAGAAATTGTTGGCTAAATCCATTATGGAATTATGTGCAAATAAGACTTTGGAAGACATTCAAAGCATCGCAGACTATTCTGATGAAAAGACTGGAACTAAGTTCACTATCGAATTGAAGAAAAATGCCAATGTCGATATAGTTTTGAATCATTTATTCAAATATACAAAGCTTCAATCTTCATTCCCAGTCAATATGTTGGCTTTGGATAGAGGAACACCTCGTGTTTTGAATATGAAACAAGCTTTGGAATTATATATAGAGTTCCAAAGAGAAGTAGTGAGACGTAGAACAGTATTCGACTTAGATAAAGCTAAAGCAAGAATTCATATTTTGGATGGATTGATTGAAGCTTGTGACAATGTCGATGAAGTAGTCTCTTTGATACGTGGATCCAAAACTCAAGAAGAAGCCAGCATCAAATTGAAAGAGAGATTTAACTTTGATGATGAACAAGTAAAAGCTATTCTCGACATGACTTTGAGAAAATTGACTGGACTTGAAAGAGATAAGCTTTCAGATGAAAAAGCCGGTCATGAAAAGGATATGCTCGAATACAATCACATCCTTTCTGATGCTGCATATCTAGATTCTGTTTTAATGAAAGAAATGCAGGAAATTTCTGATAAGTTCGGTGATGATAGAAGAACAGAGATTTCTGATATCGTCACAAGTGAAGAAGATGAAGACTTGATTGCCGATAAGTCCATACTCATCGCTTTGACAAAGAATGGATACATCAAGAGAATGAGTCCTGATGAGTTCAAGATGCAAAATCGTGGTGGAATCGGTGTCGCTGGAATGACCACTAAGGATGATGATGAAGTTTCTATCTTGACCCTTTCTAGAACTAAGAGAGACGTATTGTTATTCACATCCGTTGGAAAAGTATATAGAGTACGTGGATATCAAATTCCTGAAGGAAGTAGAACTTCTAAAGGAATTCCAGTTATCAACTTCTTGAGTCTTGCTAAAGATGAGCGTGTCCTTGAAATATTGTCAGTCGATGCACACGATCAAAAGTATCTAGTGTTTGTAACCGATAATGGAATTATTAAGAAAACTTCAGTCGAAGAATACGAATATATCAACAAAGCAGGAAAGATTGCACTCAATGTTCGTGAAGGTGATGAGTTATTCAGTGTCAAAGCTACTGATGGATCGGCAAAGATTTTGATAGGAACATCTAATGGAAAAATTTGTATGTTCGATGAAAGCGATGTTCGTTCGATGGGACGTACAGCCACTGGTGTCAAAGGTGTCAACCTCGATGGTGGTAAGGTTATAGGTCTTGCAACATCAAAAGAAGGAAATATGGTTTTGACTGTTTCTAGTAAGGGTATTGCCAAACTCACACCCATCGATGAATATAGAGAGACATCTCGTGGCGCCAAGGGTGTAAAGACATTAAAGGAAAGCGATAGAACCGGTGGCTTGGTTACCATGGGTGTCGTTCATGGCGATGAACAAATTCTTATTATCACCGATGGTGGTACTTTGATGCGCACATCTTTAACACAACTTCCTACACATGGACGTTACACATCAGGCGTTAAGCTAGTCACTTTGAGAGACAATGAAAATATCGCTTCTATTTCTATTCTTCCTTCTGATGAATCAATCGATACCTCAGCTAAAGAAAGCGATGAAAAAGCTGCTAAGGAAGAAGAACAAGAAGAATCAGAAAATAAGATTGATGCAGCTTTAACTGAAATGTTGCATAGATCTGAGGGTGATGGTGGATCTGATGATGGCTCAGGAGAAGATGATGATATCTGATAAAACTTCAAAGGTTTTCTTAGCCTATAAGAAGGACACTAAAGATGTCGGAAAATTTCCTACGGTTAACTTTTTGAGAGATTATTTGAGAAGCGAAAATGTTGAAATTGTCACAGACTATAAGGATATTGAAAGTTGTGATGTAATTTTATTGGTTACTCTAAAGCTGTTCTCTAAAGTTAGAGGTGCTGCTAAAGAATTCAATAAAAAGATTATCGCAATTCCTTTCGGTGATCATGCCAATTTCAAAGAGAAGAAAAATGAATTGATATTGACCAATATTAAGAGTTTGAACCAGGTCGATTTGATTTGTGTAGAAACCAAAGGCGAAATGGAGTTCTTGAAGAAATCTAGCGTAGTTACACCTATTAATATCAGCTGGTTTTCAAAGCCGATGAATCAAAGAACATCCATATCTTCTTTAGAAAAGACAACTTTTAATAAGTATTTCGGAATTTCTAATGATTCTAATTCTATTATCGTTTTAGGTTGTACCGATTCATTCAAGAAAGCTCAGTCTCTAGCTAGAATGGTTCCGGAGGTCACGTTTGTGTTTGTCGACATGTCATCTGGTTCTTTGAAACATAGATGGATAACTGAAAAGATTCCTAATTTGTATTATGAAATTGGAATGAGAGACGAATTGTATCCATCAGGAATTGCTTCGGCTAGTGCGGTGGTAATTCTTGAGAGATGGTTTATGGACATGATTGTAATTCTTGATGCTATAGCATCTAATGTTCCAATCTTGGCTGTAGATATTCCTTTGGTCGGAACAGAGATTCAAGCTGGAACTGACTTCATTGCTATCGAAGAATCTCCAGTTGGAATCTATGAATCTCTTCAAGACTTAAAGCATAACCCTATATCTGATGTGGCTAGTTCTGATTTATTGACGAAGATAAAAAATGACGATGATCATAAGTTTATCGATGTTATAAAAAGTGAAATCGTTTCGCCGAAAGAAGAGAAGTAGTTTATACTAATTATTTGCAAAGAGGAGAGAAACCCATGCTTGATAAAAATTATGTAATCGAACACCTCGATGAGGTTATCGAAAGACTGAACACCCGTAATGGTGATTACAGCTATTTGAGACAGTTGCCTGAGTTGGTCAACAAGAGAAATGCAGCTATCAAGGAAAGAGATGATTTGAAGGCTATGAGAAATTCAGCTTCAAAGCAAATCGGTGCTTTGATGGCTGAGAAAAAGATTGAAGAAGCTAACGAATTGAAAAAGAAAGTCAGTGAATCTAAGGACAAGATTGCAGCTGACGATAAATTAGCTTTGGAATTGGATGAAGAGATTCGTCAAATGCTTTTGAAGACGCCTAACCTTCCCGATTCTTCACTTCCTATAGGAACTGATGATTCTTTCAACAAGGCTGTTAAATACTGGGGAACACCTAGAGACTTCAAGGCTGAAGGCTTTGAACCTAAATCTCATTGGGACTTAGGATTGGCTGATGGTGATTTCGACTTTGAAAGAGGAGTCAAGGTCGCTGGACCTCGTTTCACTTTCTATAAAGGATTGTTTGCTAGACTTGAGAGATCTTGTGCTGCTTTCATGCTCGACTACCACACATCTCATGGATACACTGAAATTCTTCCTCCTTATATGGTCAATACTGAGACTATGACTGGAACAGGTCAGCTTCCTAAGTTTAAGGATCAAGCCTACCACGTAGACAATCAAACTGAAGGTGATTTCTGGCTTATTCCTACTGCAGAGGTTCCTGTTACAAATTATTATCGTGGCGAAATCATTAATGAAGAACTTCCTGTTAGATTCTGTGCTTATTCTTCATGTTTTAGAGCTGAGGCCGGTGCGGCAGGACGTGATACTCGTGGTATCATTCGTCAGCATCAATTCCAAAAGGTTGAACTTGTCACATTTGCAAAGCCTGAGGATTCATTCAATGAACTTGAGCATTTGACTAGAGAAGCTGAGTCTATTCTCGAAGCTTTGGGACTTCCTTATCGTCGTGTATGTCTTTCTACCGGTGATGTGGGATTCTCAGCAGCCAAATGCTTCGACCTCGAAGTTTGGCTTCCTTCATATAATTCCTATAAGGAAATCTCTTCTTGCTCTAACGATACAGACTTCCAAGCTAGAAGAATGTCAATTCGTTTCAAGAGAAGCAAAGATGCTAAGCCTGAATTGGTCCATACATTAAATGGATCTGGATTAGCCGTTGGAAGAACAGTCGCAGCTGTTTTGGAAAATTATCAAAATGCTGATGGATCTATTACAATCCCTGAGCCTTTGAGAAAATACATGGGCTGTGATGTAATTCCTGCTCCTAAGAAGGACTAAATAAATAAGCCGCAGCGATGCGGCTTTTTGAATCTAAAAATTAATCTAATATATAAATTTATATATCAATAATTATTTTTGGTAGTTAAAGAATAATATCTATCGTTGATTTTGACTTTGCTATATAAAAATGAATTTTGAAAAGCTGAGATGCTGAGCAAATATATACCGAGAAAATATAAATTGAATAAAGAGTTATCAGTAATTCCTATGAAATCTGAAACTAAAAGCATGAATAAGAAAACCCACTTATCTTGAGATTTTCTTAAAAAACAAGTTGAATAAACTGATATCTCACATATTATCCAAGCGATAAGCCCTATTATTCCACCCATATATAGTGTAGTTACTAATGTGTTTTTTAAAGGTGTTATAGTTCCTTCTAATGTAGTTGAACCAGCAAATGTTCCTACTAATCCTTGTGCTGATGGACCGAACAATGGATTTGATTTGAATCCCTCTATTCCATAATTGTATAGTTGTGAATTGATCGATGCTGATGGGTTTAATGATTTGATCGATTCGATAAACAATTCTCTAAATCCAGATACATATCCTAATAGAATTGCAAATATAGCTACGAATGAGCAACACAAACCTAGGCTTATATAAGGATAAGCTTTCCCGTAACTTCTAAAGGAAATCAAAATCAAAGGAATGAATCCGATGATCATAGTCAATAGCCCTGATGGATTTGCTAGCAATAAGATTCCAATCAAAGAAATTATTGAGGTGATAGATTCAATCTTCTTATGAAATATAAGAGTTCCATATGAAGCTAAGCAAAGAGTCATGATTGTTGAAACCATCGACTTTTTATTTGCCCAACCAAGTTGGAAAGTCTCAGCAAATAAGTCATTAGGATTCCAAATATAATATGAGAATATTTCTAATGATATCAAAATTGATAGCATTGCTAAGCATTTTGATAGATAGGAAAAACTATCCTTGTGTTCTTCCATAACATCGCAGTTTAGTGTCGCTATCATCAAAACCAATAACATTCCGATGACGAAGAATATAGCACTTGAAACATATTGCTCTGTTATAACTATGCTTATGATGCAAGATATGAGGAAGACTAGAATTAAAGATAGGAAAGCAAAGAAAGGAAAAGATGTTTTGAATTTACATCTATTTATTGCTATATAAGCAACTAATGAAGCTACATAAGCTATTAGTACTATGTAACAATATACAGGAATATTTGAAAAAGAAATGTTCTCAGATATTATTGGAACAAACATGATTAAAGGAGCTTGATAAGCTCTTCCTGTCATAGTTATTAAAGGAAGGAAGCAAAGAATAGCTTCTGCTATTGCGAAAGGCCAAGCAAATTTGGTGACCCATCCAAAGAAACTGAGAATTCCAAAAAGAGCGGGAAAAGCCCATGAAGATACGATTGTTTCAGTTAAGTCTCTTAGTTTTCCCATTTCGTTCTCTCTTTCTCAAAGATTATTGTGCCACAAAAATCATACAAAGCTTAAAACAATTTCTATTTTTATTATAAATCCTTTAATGGTATTCTTTTTGAGTTGTTAAAACCATAGAATAGAAAAAACTCTTTTTTTAAAGTATGATATATATATAGATTTTAAAGAAGGAGTAAAAGCCATGTCTCAAAATAAAGATTATGCATTCGTTGTAGATTCTACTACAGCATTAAATAAAAATATAACTGATATAGTTAGAGTTGAAAAAGTCTCTCTTTCTATAACTGTCGAAAATTTGAATAAGCCTGAAAATGAATGGACTTCTGAAGAAATAGCTCAGGCCTTAAAAGAAAACAAAAATGTGCATTCAGCTTGTCCATCACCTGCTGAATTTGCTCAAGCCTACGAGAAACTTTTTGATGAAGGGTACAAGGACATTCTTGTATTACCTATGAATAAATCCATCTCGCACACTTATGAATCTGCTGTGATGGGAAGACAAGTGCTAGACGAGGAAAAGCAAAAACATGTCGTCGTTTTGGAACTGTTTGAAGCTAATTACGGTTTAGCTTTGTTAGTAGCGATTCTCGCTAAATATTCAGAGCAAGGTTTTACCTTTGAACAAGTGGTTGCTAAGGCAAAAGAAATAGCTCCTACATTCCATGAATGCTGGACATTGTCGACACTTGAGCCTTTGTATAAAGGCGGAAGATTATCTAGGTTTTCATTTATTGTCGGAGCTTTCTTGAAGATCAAACCTATTATTGGGATAAATGAAACTAAAGGCAGTTTAGAGGCTGAGAAAAAAGTGAGAACATTCAATGATGTCGATAAGTATTTCTTAGATAAAATTGCAGAAGCTATGAATAAGTTCAAACATGTCTATATGTCTTTTGTGCATATGGGTGAGGATGATTTGACTAACAACTTAATAAAGAAAGTGACTGATTTATATCCAGACTTGGATTACATTGTATTTGATGGAGTCGGGCCATTATTTACGGTTCATCTCGGTGATGCCGGATATGGAATCGGATTTATCGGAGAAGGATTGAAGAATGAGAATCCTACAAATAAAGAAGAAAGCATCCCTACCAAGATAATAAAATTATTCAAGAAAGATAAGTAAATAGACTTAAGCTGCAGAATTTCACTGCAGCTTTTTTCATATAAAAATACATATATAAAGAGGTATGATTTCGCTTTTTGTATCTCAATTTGTTATGTAGCGTATAATTATAAAGTTGAAATAATAAATAATTTAAGGTCCCTAGCGAGCTAGGAAAGACATAGGGGGAAAAACATGACCAAAGAAGATGTTTTGAATGCATTGAGAGAAGGCGATAAAACGCCAGAAGAATTGATGAACTTATCACCTGTATCTAATGAAACATTCATTAGAATTATGAAGGATTTGATATTTTCAGGATTAGTTTGTTACGATGGTGATAAATATAGAGATATAGAACACGATAGATTGCATCTCTGCCAAGTAGTATTGAAGAAAGCTTCATTTGTCTATATGAGATTACTTCGTGAAGATCACATGGATGTTCGTTTGAGCGGTGCTGATGCAATGACATTGCTTTTAGGCGATTATGTTTATGTTTATGTAGATATAGATAAATTCGGTCCTAGAAATTGTACATTTGTCGCAACTCTTAAGCCTGTAGAAGAGATTAAAGGTAATTATCGCTTGGAGACTGAAGGTGAGTCTACATTGGTTATACCTTATCTTGAAGCAGCACAAGTCAAGGTTAAAGTTATTGAGAATTGTGCTGAAAATGTTGGAATCGGTGATTATTGCAGTGCAACAATTTTGGAAAGAAAGCCTACTGAAATCGATGTTAGAATCGATAAGATGTTGGTCAAGGCTGGAGAAGTGGGATCCGATATTTCTGAAATTATTGCTGCGAATGATGCACCTATTCACTTCCCTGAAGAAGTATTGAATGAAGCTAAGGCTATTCCTCAAACTCTTCAACCTGAAGATTATGTTGATAGAACCGATTTGAGAGAAGAATGCGTCGTCACTGTAGATGGCGATGATTCTCGTGATTTCGATGATGCTGTATCTGCTAAAAGAGCTGAATATGGATGGGAAATAGGTGTACACATTGCTGATGTCGCTCACTATGTAAAGCCTGGTCATCCTCTAGATGAAGAAGCTCAAAAGAGAGGAACTTCAATCTATACAGCTGACCGTGTCGTACCTATGTTGCCTGTCGAATTATCAAACGGAATCTGCTCTTTGAATCCTAATGTGGATCGCTTAGCTATTACTTGTAGAATGCAGGTTGGAAGAGATGGAAAGGTTATAAAGAGCGACATCTATCCTTCAGTTATCCGTTCTCATGGACGTTTGACTTACAGACAAGTAAATGAATGGTACAAGAATAGAACAGCTGATAATCTCAGTCTTGAAATTCAAGGCATGCTTGATGTTCTTAAGGAAGCTGGTGATGCAATACGTTCTAGAAGAACTAGTCAAGGTGCTATGAAGTTGGACTCGGTCGAACTTCACTTTACTTTGGATGAACACGGATTCCCTATCGATGTCCAAACAAAGACTCAAGATATTGCAGAGATGATGATCGAGGATATGATGATCATTGCAAACTGCGAGGTTGCTAAGCATATTCATGCTTTAAATATTCCTACTCTTTATCGTATTCACGAGAATCCACCTACAGAGAAACTCGATGTTTTGAAGACTTTCTTGAAGAAGCTTGGTTTGTTTAGAGATTTCCCATTGGAAGTTAATGCTTATACTCTTTCTCAATTCCTTAATAGAATTCAAGATGAGAATGTTAAGAAAGTAGTCTCGTTAGTTATGCTTAGATCAATGGCAAAAGCTCGCTATTCACCTGACGAAGTCGGACACTTCGGATTAGCTGAACCTGAATACTTGCACTTCACCTCACCTATTCGTCGTTATCCAGATACGATCGTTCATCGCACACTACATGATTATGTCTTCAATAAGAAGCCATATGATGAGAAAGCTAGATATGACATGATGAAAAATCTTGGCGATGATTTATCAGCCGATGAAAAGCGTGCTCAAACAATTGAAAGAAGTGTCGATGATCTCGAGTCATCTAAATATATGTCTATTCGTATCGGACAACAATTCCACGGATCAGTCGTATCCTTGGTAGACTTTGGAATGTTCATTCGTTTGGATAATGGAATCGAAGGACTTCTTCCTTTTGAATATGTTGATGATGATCATTATTATTATGATGAGAAGCATCTCAATGCAATGGGTAAAGATTCAAAGAGAGAATTTAATATCGGTGATGAAATCGATGTCGATATTTTCCAATGTGATGTCTCGAGAAGAAAGATAACTTTCTGTACTCCTTTCTTCTGGGAGAAGTCCGAAGTCAATTTGACTCCTGAGATGTTAGAAGCTTTGAAGAAGAACGATGTTACAGTCATTACTAAAGCTCCTTTCTTTGTACAACATCATGAAGATTATCGTATGGCTGGTGGACAAAGGAAATTCGGTGGATCTACTTTCTCAAGATTTGGTGGAGCCTCAAGTGGTGCTGATAATAGAGGTGGAAAAGGATATCACGTATACAACCGTGAAGCTTTGAACAGCGATTATGCAGTCGATATAGATAAGAAGAATAATTCTTCCGAAGAAGCTTCTAATAACAATTACGGTGAGAGAAGATATTCAACTGATAGAAGAGAAGGATATTCTTCTGACAGAAGAGAAGGTGGATTTAACAGAGATAGAGGTGGATATCACTCATATCATAGAGATGATAATAGGGATGGTGGACATAGGAGTTTCCATAAGGACGACAATAGAGGAAGCTATGGACATTCTGATAGAAAAGAAGGATATGGACATAGTAACTATGGACACCATGATAATGATCATGGACATTATGGTCATTCCGATGACAGACGTGGTGGCTATGGTCACGGAAGAGATGACAGCAGAGGATCTTATCGCCGTAATAATGATAGAAAAGGATACCATTCATACGACAGCAGAAATTACAATAGCGATAAATCCAAGTATAACAATAATGGTGGAAACGATAATTCATCAAATTCAAATAATTAGAATTGTTTTTTAGAGTTGAGGTATATATATGGCACAAGAAAATTCGGGAATTAAATTAATAGCTTCAAATAAGAGAGCTCATTTTGATTATTTCCTCTCAGATTTTCTTGAGGCTGGAATGTCATTGACTGGAACTGAAGTGAAGTCGATGAGAGCAGGTCACTGCTCTATCAATGGGGCTTTTATCGATTTTAGAGGTGGAGAAGCCTACGTTGTTGGAATGAATATTCCAGAATATAAGTTTGGAAATATATTCAATCATGAACCTTTAAGAGATAGAAAATTATTGATTCATAAATATCAGATAGATAAGTTTATGCGAGAAGTGAAACAAAACGGATTTACGGTAGTTCCTACTAAAGTATATTTTAAGAAAGGCCGAGTAAAAATAGAGATAGCCTTGGGAAAAGGTAAGAAGAATTTCGATAAACGAGAAACTATAAAAGAAAGAGACATAAAGAGGAAGCTCAACGATGTCGTCAAGAGCCAAAACTTCTAATAAAATCAAAGCTATAAACTTTCTTAAGAAGATGACAATCTCAGCTTTTATGATGGGGGTGTCAATTGTTTTTGCTCGTTTTATCTCTATTTATATACCACTTGGCGGAATGCCTTCTATGCGATTTAGTCTCGGAAATTTACCTATCATAATTACTTCTTTAGTCTGTGGACCTTTTTGGGGAATGGTTGTAGGAGCGGGGGCTGATCTGATCGGTGCCACTGCTTTTCCTGTCGGTGCGTATTTCTTTGGATATACGATAGACTCTGCAATTATAGGTCTTATTCCTTGGGTAATATCAAAAATTTTAAATGGTAAGAAAAGAATTGAATTCATTTATTCTATAGTATTAAATGTTGTAAGTTTAATCATTGCTGTTACTTATTTGTATACTCATACTTCTTATTCGAATGGAAAGACAAATTTTAAGTATGAGTTAATACTTGATGATGGAATTAGATTAGGAATTACTTTTGGCCTTATAGCTTTATCAATGGTTTCATTTATAGTTATTTTGTTGTTAGCTAAGTTCATTGGAAAAGAAAAATATATAAGTAGAAATGAATTACCTAGATATGAGTTGTTTAGAGGTAAAAAAGTATGTGTAAATCCCGATGCTTTAAAGGCAAAAGAAGGTTATTCTTTTATAGACATCTATTCATTTTATATCACATCTGCTTTACTCGTTTCTATTTGCCTTCTTCCTTATTGGAATTCTTTAACTATGAGTCTTCCTTATTTCTATGGTGTATTCAATAACCTGATATTTATGTGGATAGAAGCTCCTATTAAAATCATTATTTATTGGATGGTATTGAATATATTAAAAAAATCCGGCTATATGCATATATCCGGATTCGATGGTGGGAAGTCTTATTCGACTAATGAATAGAGTTTAATACTGTTAATAAAGGGTTGAAGTTTAGACAGAGATTTTCATAACTCTCTTGTGATACTTCATCTTTTTTTATTCTTCTTATATCCATTGTTTTTCCAAATAATAAAACAGATATTCCATTTTGATCGATTGATAGAATTGTCAATTGATCTAAATCTTTGATTTTTTTAATATCTATATGATTGTTTAAATCATCCTTAGAATCACCGAAATAGGTCATACCGTCACCACCTATCGATAGTTTCTCTAATGGCAAGAAGAAATCGGATAGGTTGTTTGTGGTTGCATACGATGGTTTTAATACGCCAGTATTAAATCTTATTCTTATCAAAGTTCCTTCCACTCTACTTTGAATAGATGAAATAGACTGATTAGAAGCTTTAAAGTCATATGTGGTAAAAGAATAGTCCTTGTATTTTCCTTTTAATACTTCTAATTCCTTTTTCTCAGTCAATTTATCATAGAAAACTGAGCCGAAGGATGTTTGTAAAGCTTTATCAAAAGTATTGTCTGTGGTCAAGAAATGAAAATCATCGAAAATATCATTTCCCGCTAATTCTATTAAAGGTATAGAACATAATCTGTATTTTGATGTTAAGAATGGAATAATCAATAGAATGAATCCACCTATGAAACTCAATACAGTGAAGATTATCATAGCTATTAAAGAATCTTGAGATTTAATAGTTAAGACTAATAAAACTATAGCCAATACTATTAAAGCAAATCCCAATGACATCAGTCCATAGTTTTGCTTGAATATCGAAGGTTGATTGTTCAACTCTTCTTGCTCTGCTTTTAATATGTCAGTTTCATCTTCTATTTTTGAAAAGTTAAATTTATATAAATCATTTGATTGTTTTTTTATCATTTTATTAAATTGCTTTTGTACTCTAACTTTTAAATAATAACACATTAAAGCTAGACTTTATATTTATGATTCTTGGGATTTTTAAAAGGTCACCGAAGTGACCTTTTAAATTATTGAGCTTTATTTTTCTCTGCTAATTTTCTTTGATTCTTATGTTCGTGGCTAGCTTTAACAAATCCAACAAACAAAGGATGAGGATTTAATAAAGTAGATTTGAATTCAGGATGTGCTTGAGTTGCAATGAAGAAAGGATGATTTTTAAGCTCGATGATTTCTGCAATTCCTTTCTTAGGATAAATTCCGGAAACATTCATTCCATGTTCTTTGAATTCATCTTTATATGCGTTGTTAAACTCATAACGATGACGATGTCTTTCTGAAATATTATCAGTCTTATAGAGCTTTTCAGCTAAGCTTCCTTTGGCCAATTCACAAGGATATGCTCCTAAACGCATGGTAGCTCCCATATCTACGACACCCATTTGATCGGGCATTAAATAGATAACAGGATGCTTTGTGTCAGGATTTAATTCAGTTGAGTTTGCATCGGTGTATCCTAATACATCACGAGCAAATTCAATTGAAGCAATCTGCATTCCAAGACATAGACCTAAAAAAGGAATGTTATGTTCACGGACATACTTTACGGTATTGATCATACCTTCCGTTCCACGCTTTCCGAATCCGCCAGGAATTAAGACTCCATCCACCCCATCAAATATTTGATTTAAATCTCCAGTTTCGCAAGTTTCAGATTCGATCCACTTGATGTCAACTTTAGTGTTATTTGCTGCGCCGGCATGTCTTAAAGCTTCGACTACAGAAAGATAAGAATCATGTAAATCCATATATTTTCCTACCATAGCGATTGATACTCTATGAGCAGGAGAGATTATGTTCTTTACTAATTTATCCCATCTTACATGATTAGGAACTACATTGTCTTGTAATCCTAAGGATTCAAGAATAGCTTTGGCTATTCCTTGTTTTTCCAAGATTAGAGGAACTTCATATACGGTAGGGACATCTGCATTATCGAAGACGTGATTTGAAGGAACGTCGCAGAACAATGAAATCTTGTCTCTTATTTCATCATCCAAAGCAACTTCACTTCTACAAGCAATAATATCTGCTCTTAATCCGACGGATTGAAGAGTACGTATAGCTTGTTGTGTAGGCTTTGTTTTTAGTTCACCGCTAGCTTTGATATATGGGACTAGTGTAGTACAGACGATTATAGCGTTTTGATATCCTATTTCATGCTTGAATTGACGAATAGCTTCGAAGAAAGGCTGAGATTCGATATCACCAATAGTTCCACCGATTTCTATAATACAAATAGTCGTTTTATTTGGATTAGGTGTGGCTTCACGGAAGAAACGAGACTTTATCTCATTGGTTATATGAGGAATAACTTGAACAGTATGTCCTTGGAAGTCACCATGTCTTTCCTTGGCTAATACCGTTGAATAGATTTGTCCCATAGTTACAGAAGAGCGACGATCAAAAGCAGTGTCTGTAAATCTTTCATAGTGTCCTAAATCCAAATCAGTTTCAAAACCATCTTCAGTTACGTAAACTTCACCATGTTGAATAGGATTCATTGTTCCAGGATCGACATTGAGATATGGGTCTAGTTTTTGCATGAAGACATCATATCCTCTAGACTTCATCAACATACCGATGGATGATCCAGTGATACCCTTACCTATACCACTGATAACACCACCAACGACAAAAATGTACTTAACCATGTTGCACCCCGTTTTTTTAAATAACTTACATATTATAATCCATTTTTGAGCTTTGAGAGTTGGAAGTTGATATTTGAACATCATAGTTTTCCATAGCAATTATATTATCTAAAAAATAAGAATTCTTAAAATTAAATATTCATATAAGGTAAATTAATATAACAACTTATGTTGATATAAATAGATTTTAAAATAATCTTTACAATTGATTTACAAGCAAAATACTTTATACAAGAGTGCTAATATAAAAAAAACAATAAATAAGAGTGAAATAATAAATTTTTAATTTCATAAATAAGAGAAGGCAGGAAATAATAATGAATTTAAAGTGTTTGTTTTGTAGATGTGATTGCTTAGATAAAACAAGTGGAGTATTTGTATGTAGAAATTGTGGTTACCATTATTCAGTCTTCAGCGAATCTAAGATTGACTTCATGAATATGGCTCTTGATAATATGATGAGTGAAACTGATATGAAGATGATGACTTCATATGCTGATGATATTCTTTCTTTAGATGCTATGAATCCTTACGCTTTATATGTGAAAGGACATGATATTTTATTCAAAGGGAAATTGACTGCGGCTATGAGGTATTGGCGAAATGGAATGATATATCTCACGGGTGAAATCAACGATAAAAAAGATAAATATATCATCAATTATTTTTCTTTAATGATCATTAAATCTATTAGAGAGTATTGTATGAAAAAGTATAAAAAAGGATTTAAAAAGTATTTAAGTTCACCTTCATTAATGACTAAAGAATTGATATTAGATGCAATTAATTATTCTTATTTCTTATTCGATTTATCACGTAAGATTGTTAAATTGGACATTCCCGATATTGCTATCATTATCATATTTAATGATTTAATAACTTCAGTCGGCGATGACTTTCTTAAAACGATTGATAAATGCAAACAGGAATTCGAGAAAATTTATAAGAATAAAGAATATGGCAATCTAGAAACTGAGATAAAAGTATTGAATGAAATCATATTTACCATGCTTGAAATGAGAAGATATTCACACTTAGATTCTAGTCTTCGCCTCATGTATGAAGTATTTGGAAAAGTCCATGATTTAATGGTGTATTCTGATGAGAATGATCATGGAGGAGAAAGTGAGAAATTCAGTAGTCTAATAGATGAGATAGAAAATATAAAAGAAATGATTCAAGCAGAAAGAGATCTTTCTATAATTTATCAATCTTCAATAAATAGTTTTAATCAATTTGTTTATATTTCATTGTTTAAATTCTATGGAAACGATGATAAAGATAAAATAAATAATACAATGATTGATTTGGGATTTGATCAAGATCAAATCAATCGATTACAATTCATTAGTTCAGCAATTATAAATAATGAAACTACAATAAATGAAATAGAAGAATTAGCACATGAAGAAATTCCTTGGTTATCCTTAGAAATTTTAAGTCCTGAATTAAAATTATAATATTTGAATAAATATAATAAATATTGCTATTAACAAAATAAACAACTTTGTTAAAATATAGGTAGAAGTTAATGTAGGAGGACCTATATGGGAAACAAAGTCTTATTAGATACCTTCGAATACGCTCCTCTAAGTAATAGAGTGAGGAATCTTCACGTACTCTTCGGGCCGGAAGACAAAACAAATAAAGTACTTTTTTATATTCATCACGACATCTGGTCATCTAACGATAATTCTTTTGATTTGGATTTCTTAGAAGAATTAGCTTCAAGAGGCTTTACTATTGTTGCACCTTCATTAGTCTCAGGAAACATTGGAAGTATTAAAGCGGTGATGGAAGATATTTATCTAGCTCTCAAATGGACGAAATTTAATTTCAAAGATTTAGGTTCTCCCTATAAAGGAATAGGACTTTTATGTTCTGGATTTGGTGCTCAACTTGGAATGCTGAGCTTTGCATCAAATTATTCTCCAGCATTTCAATCCTTGTTTGGAAATGAAAGCTTGAATATAGATTACAAAGGGATTGCTTTGATTTCTCCTATAACTGATATTAGAGAATTCAATGAAAATATAGATTCCAATGGCTCTTCTATAAATTATAGACAAAAGTTGTTATCTACTATTTATGGCCCAAATTATCAAAATTCAATTTTGTTTCAAAAGACCGGTTCTTCTATCGACTGTGCTAGAAGTTTAGTGTCTTGTAAAGCTAAAATAATGGTTCAATCATTTGAAAAAGATAGTTTATTTTTAGCTAATCAAAAAACAGTCGATAATTTAAAATTGTCAGGTGGTTTTCCGCTCAACAACATCTATTTTGAAGAGAAAATGAATATGTTCGATTATTTAATGTCTAATAATAAGGACATTTATAAGAAACCAATGGATGATTTATCTGAGTATTGCTCTAATCTTTGGAATTACGATTAAGTAGCATCTGTGTTGACCTTTTTCAACTTAGCAATGCTATTATTGTTGGTAAGTTGTAAATAATGAATTATAGCTTAAATAATGACTGAAAACTATTTTTTCATTTTCATTTTAGATAATAGCCTTATCAAAATCAAAAAGGCTTGTTTTTTGATATAATTTCACAGCTGGTTTTAACATATGGGAATTGATTTTAAAGGCTTATTAAATGAACGCCAATATGAGGCGTGCTGTTCGACTGCTAGACATTTGAGAATTGTCGCTGGTGCTGGTACTGGTAAGACACGAGTTTTGACTTATCGTATAGCTTATTTGATTTCTGAGAATGAAATAAATCCATCTAGAATTGTGGCTATTACATTCACCAATAAAGTGGCTAAGGAAATGGAAGAAAGAGTCGACAAGATTATGAAAGATAATGGCACTCCATTAACTGTTCATAGACCATTGATAGCAACTTTCCACGGCTTTTGTTATAGATTTTTAAGAAGAGAATGTGCACTTTTAAAAGACTTCAATTCTCAGTTTAGTGTAGCTGATGATGAAATGCAAAAAGAGTTGTTTAAACATGTCTTTTTAGATTTACATATTCTAGATGATAAAGATATAAGATCTAACATCACAAAAATGATTGGATTCTTTAAGAACAAAGGCATTTTTCCCGATGAAGTTAATGAAAGCATGTTTACTTCATCTGGTCCAGCTACTCCAAAAGAAATTATTGATTGTTATAAGAAATATCAAAGCTTGCTAAAAAAGAATAACTCATTGGATTTTGATGATCTTTTGATGTATACAGCAAAAATTTTGGATGATTATCCTGAGGTAAGAGAGAGATGGCATAGAAAATTCGACGCTTATCTGATCGATGAATTCCAGGACACTGATACAGTTCAGTATAAGCTTGTTAAGCATTTGCTGTCTAGTCATACATCATTGACAGTTGTTGGTGATCCAGACCAGACTATTTATACATGGCGTGGAGCTGATAGTAATTTGATTCAAAATTCATTACCTAAGTATTTCCCTGATTTACAAACAGTGACTTTGGATTTGAATTACAGATCTACTCAACAAATCTTGGATAAGGCTAATATGCTGATAAAATTCAATTCCAATAGATTGGATAAGAGCCTGAGAGCTTTTAATGAAGAGGAGGGAAAGGATGTAACATTTACTCCTTGTAATTCTAGTGATAGCGAAGCTAGTTTGGTAATTAATAAAATACTCGAGTTACACAGAAATGGTGTCGAATATAAAGATATAGTCATTATTTATAGATCTAACTATCTATCTCAACCTTTCGAACATGCATTGACTAGAAATAAAATCCCATACGCTGTTTATGGCGGCCTTAAATTCTACGACCGTGCTGAAATCAAAGATGCTTTGGCCTATATGAAGCTATTAGTAAATCCTAAAGATGATTATTCATTCTTTAGAATTTTAAAAGCCCCTAGCAGAGGAATAGGAGCAGTTTCTTATGAAATTATAAAGGAAACAGCAAACAGATTGGGAAAGAGTAACTTTGAAACATGTATAGAAAATCTAGATGAAATTCCTTTAAAGCCCACTTTAATCGATAGACTTACAGAATTTAAAACAGTTTATGATGAAACGGTCAATCAATTAAAGGAAGCTAAACCTGAAGAAGTAAAAGATGTGATCGATCACTATCTCAATAATATTGGCTTTAAAAAATATGTTAATGATATAGATACAAAAGAAGACAAGAATAGTTTGGATACTAACGAGCAGAATACTAGGATGAAAAACGTTCGTACTTTAATTGGATTGCTCGGAAATTACATGGAGAGTGATAATTTTGATGAAGAAGGAAACTTATTAGAAAATTCACTAGAAGAATTCTTGATCGATGCTGCTCTTCAAAGTGCTCAAGATGAAATCAAAGATAACAATAAAGTATTATTGATGACTGCACATGTCTCTAAAGGTTTGGAATTCCCATATGTGTTTGTGGTTTGCTTGGATGAGAATATTTTTCCAACAAGACATGCTATAGAAAGAGGAAATAAAGGTATTGAAGAAGAGAGAAGATTGTGTTATGTAGCCATTACTAGAGCTAAGAAACAACTTTTCTTATCTTCACAAGGTGGATATTCCTTTGCTATTCAAGGATACAATACCCCTTCTCAATTTGTTAAAGAGATTGGATTTAATCAAGAAGCCCCTAAACTCAGCAATTCAAATGATTTATATAATGGAGGTGGAAGAGGATTTTATAAATCTAATAGCTATAGTAATGATAATAAGCACTATTCAAAATATAACGGATACTTTTCTTCTAATAGTTCTAAATCTAATTCAAATAGCATGCCTAAAACTCAAAATGTTGTTTATAAAGCATCATCTAGTAACATTTCTAAGGTGAAGGCAGCGACTGAAGTTAATGTGATTGGGGATAAGGTCGCTCATTCTTCTTTCGGTGTAGGAACAGTAATAAAAGTTGAACCTAGTATTATTGTAGTTAAGTTTCCAGAGCCTTATGGAGAAAAAAGATTGGTCAAAGGGTTCAAAGCCTTTAGAAAAGTTTCATAATATTAAGGAGGAATTGATACTATGTCAGAGATAGATAAAGATAAAGAAAGAGTTAAAGAACTCACGGATTTATTAAATAAATATTCATATCAGTATTATGTTTTAAACCAGTCTGAGATCCCAGATTCTGAATTTGATTCATTGATGAATGAACTTCAGGATTTAGAATTCAAAAGACCAGATTTAAAAGATGTCAATTCGCCTACTTCAAGAGTCGGTGGTTGGGTAAGCAAAGAGTTCAAAAAAGTAAACCATCCAGTTCCTATGCTTTCTATTTCAGATGTCTTTTCTTTGGATGAATTGAAAGAATGGGACAGATCCATTAGAAAGATGACGGGCTTAGATAAAGTTAGATATTGCTGTGAAGTCAAGATCGATGGATTGGCCTGTAATTTGAACTACCATGAAGGTCGATTAATTCAAGGATCTACCAGAGGTGATGGATCTATCGGAGAGGATGTCACAAACAATGTCAGAACTATTAGATCCATACCTTTGGACATTCCAGAATTAAGAGATTTGGAAGTTAGAGGAGAAGTCTATATGCCTAAAGCTTCTTTGAAGAAGGCTAATGAGGAAAGAGCTAAAAATGGTGAATCGTTGTTTGCTAATGCTAGAAATGCAGCTGCAGGTTCATTGAGACAATTAGATAGTGCTATTACTGCGAAGAGAGGGCTAAACGCTTGGTGGTATTATTGGCCATTAGCACCTCAATTTGGATATAGATATCATAGTGATGGTCTAAACCAATTGACTAAGTTAGGCTTTAGAACAAATCCAGAAAGAAGGGTTGTGTATGGAATCGATGAAGTTCTTCAATATGTTGATGAATATGCACAGAAGAGACCTACTTTAGATTATGATATCGATGGCTTGGTTATAAAAGTGGATGATATGGAGCTTTATCCATCGATTGGATATACAGCAAAGACACCTAAATGGGAGATAGCATATAAATTCCCACCTGAAGTGGTTTCGACTCAAGTCTTGGATATAGTGATGTCTGTCGGAAGAACAGGAAGAGTTACCCCTACTGCAGTTTTACAACCCGTGTTGTTGGCAGGATCTACAATTTCTAGAGCAACTTTAAATAATGAGGATTACTGTGCAGATAAGGATATTAGAATTGGTGACTTTGTCACTTTGCATAAAGCTGGTGATGTCATTCCTGAAGTTGGAGAAGTTATATTGAATAGAAGACCAGCCGGTACAGTTCCATATAGATTCGATAAGAATTGTCCATTCTGTCATGAGCCTTTAATCAAAGACGGAATACAGACATACTGTAAAAATATTCACTGCTCTTCAAGAAAAATAAATAAGCTTCTCTATTTTGTATCTGATGCTGGAATGGATATCGATGGTTTAGGTGATGTCTTAGTCGAGCAGTTATTCAACGAGCATATTTTGACTGAGATACCAGATGTTTATCATTTAAAAAATCATAAGGATGAAATTGAAAATCTTGATGGAATGGGTGAGAAATCAGTGGATAAGATTTTAAAAGCAGTTGAGAAATCAAAATCCAACGATTTACCTATGCTGATATCGTCATTAGGAATTCCATTAGTAGGAAAGAAGACAGCTATAGTATTAGCAAATCACTTTGAAACTTTGGACAAGTTGATGATGTCCAAAGTGGATGAAATAGCAAATCTTCCCGATATTGGTCTTAAGACAGCTCAAGGAATATACGATTTCTTCCAAGATGAAATCAATAGAAATTGTATTGAAAAATTAAGAGAAGACGGTGTTAACTTTATTCTTAAGAATATAGTTAAACCTGTAAAAGACAATTTCTTTAAAGGAAAGAAATTTGTATTGACTGGTTCCTTGTCTAAATCCCGTGATCAAGTGACTAAAGAAATAGAAAAATTAGGTGGTGTTTCAGTTGGCTCTGTATCTAAAAAGACTGATTTTGTAATTGTTGGTGAAGATGCAGGATCTAAATATACTAAAGCAGTCGAATTGGGATTGAGAATAATTAAAGAAGATGAGCTCAACGATTTGATAAAACAAGCTCAGAAGGATGCAGGGTTGACTGGAACTGGTAATGATACTGGCGATAGATATTAAAAATTGATGCTAAATTTATATATAAATAGGTTATTTATATATATTTACCTGTTATTTACCTCTAAAAAAGGTTTATGATAGAGAGGTTTTATCGACTGGTAATAATAATGAGGAGATAAATATGGAGAAACCTACAGTAAAAGTTATCAACGAATGTGCAGGAAACTTGATGTTTAAATTGTCTCAAGGACAAGATGTACTTATCGCTGAAGAGTTTGATACCATTATCGACCAAATGGAGTTCTTGAAAGGAATTCCTGGTGTCGATGATGCCGAACCTATGACATTCCCTTACAAGATGCATCAAAAGGACAAAGATCTTCGTGTCGATGTTCCTGAGGCACCTATTGGAGAGGAAGCTACTTTGATGAATTCGAATGCTAAGCTTGGAAAGCAAATCAAAGTTCCTCGTGTTGTCGCTCATGGCGAAAAGAATGGCGAGGATGAGGGAGTATAGTTATGGCAACAAAATATTTGGATAAAACTATTAGAGAGATTCATATCGCTTTGATGAATGGCGAAGTTACTAGTTTGGACTTGGTCAACGAAGCAATCGAAAGAATCAATAGAGATGATTGCAACTCTTACGAAGCAAAAGCTTTTGATAAAGCTATAAAGAAAGCTAAATCGATAAAGAAAGTCGATGCTTTAGATTATTTGGAAGGTATTCCTTATTTGGCTAAGGATAATTATTCCACCAAGGGAATTGAAACCACTGCATCATCAAATATTCTAAATGGATATGTTCCTTTATTCGACGCTGAAGTAATTCGTAGATTATCTCGTGCAGGTGCAGTAATGGTTGCAAAGACTACACTTGATGAATTGGCAATGGGTGGAACTGGTACTTCCGGTCATAAAGGAACTACCTGCAATCCTTACGATCATTCTAGAATGATTGGCGGATCTTCATGTGGTTCTGCTGCTGCTGTCGCTAAAGGAGATGTTCCTTTTGCTTTGGGAAGCGATACTGGTGATTCTGTAAGAAAACCTGCATCTCATGCCGGATTAGTTGGATTTAAACCTACTTGGGGATTGATATCTCGTTATGGTCTTCTTCCTTTCGCCTGCTCAATGGATACAGTCGGATACTTTACACGCTGTGTTTGGGACAGTGCATTGATAACCTCTGTTTTGGCTGGACATGATGACAAGGATATGTCTTCATCTAGAAAGCCTAAGAAGGATTACATCGGAGCTGTAGAAAGAAAGGAAAGCTTGAAGAAAATTTGCTATTTCAAGACTGTTGTAGATGCTTGTGCTCCTTATGTACAAGAGTCTTTCTATAAAGTTCTCGATGAATTGAAAGAAAGAGGATATGTAGTTGAAAATTATGATTTCCCAATTGATTTATTGGATGCCCTATATCCTACATATATGATTCTCTCTTGCTCTGAAGCAACTGCAAATGATGCTCAATATGATGGAATGCGTTATGGTCCTAGTGGTGATGAGTCAGCAAAGACTTATCAAGAATTTATGACTTCTGCTCGTACTAAAGGATTCTCTGATCTTATCAAAAGAAGATTTGTCATAGGTTCATATTCTTTGTTGGCAGTCAATCAACATGATTTGTTCCAAAGAGCTCAGAAGGCTAGAAGAGTCATTGTAAATGCTTTGAACAAAATGCTTGAATCATACGATTATTTCGTATTGCCTGCTTCACCCTTCATCCCTAAGCATTTGAATGAATTGAGCACAAAATGGGATGCTAAACCTGAGTTTGCTGATAACCATTTATCCTTAGCTAATTTCGGCGGAATGCCTTCCTTGACTCTTCCCATGGGACTCGAACAAAATGTTCCATATGGAATCAATATCAGTGGAAGAATATTTGAAGATGATAAAGTTTTAGCTTTAGGTGAAGAAGTAGAGGAGATTACCGGGCTTAAGAATCTCCATATCAAGGAGGAATTCTAATCATGGAATACGATGTAGTTATTGGTATAGAAATCCACGTTCAGTTGAAGACTAAGAGCAAGATGTTCTCAGCTTCACCTAATACTTATCATATGTCTCCTAACTCACAGACATCCTTATATGATTTGTCGATGCCTGGAACAATGCCTGTAGTGAATATGGAAGCTGTCAGATATGCAATAAAATTCGGTACAGCCCTTCATATGAATATCGATAGAACTCTTTACTTTGATCGTAAGAATTACTTCTACCCCGATCTACCTAAAGGTTATCAGATTACTCAACAAGACCATCCTATCGTTTCTCATGGTCATCTCGATGTTACTCTTCGTGATGGTACTATAAAGAGAATTGATGTTCAAAGAGCTCATTTGGAGGAAGATACTTGTAAACAGACTCACTTAGCAACAATGACTTTGGAGGATTATAACCGCTGTGGTGTTCCTCTTCTCGAAATCGTTACTGAGCCTTGTATCACATGTGCAGAAGAAGCTGCAAAATATGTTGAAGGAATTCGTGAGATCGTCACTTTCTTAGGAATTTCAGATGGTCGTATGGATGAAGGTTCTATGCGTTGTGATACCAATGTTTCTATCAAGCCTAAAGGATCGACTGTCTTAGGAACTAAGGTCGAGGTCAAAAATATCAACACAGTTCAAAACGTTGAAAAAGCAATTTCTTTTGAAATTGAGCGTCAAAAGAAATTGATTGAATCTGGTGGACATGTAGAACAAGAAACTCGTCGTTTCGATGAGCAACTTCAAGAGACGGTTCTCGAACGTAAAAAGACTAATGCTGTCGATTATAAATACTTCCGTGAACCTAATATCATGCCTATCGATTTGTCTGAAAAGTTTATTCAAAACGCAATCGACGATATGGCTGAACTTCCTTGGGAGTTTAGAAAAGAATTTCATGACTTAGGATTAGATGACTATCAAACTGAGCAGTTGATGTTGGATAAGAAGAATGTCTATTATTTCAAGAAATGTTTGGCTGAGAAACCATTGGATGCTAAGATTTTGTGGAATTTGTTCATGGTTGGAGTCATGTCATATATCAACAAGTCTGAAAAGGATGCGGAAAGCGATGTATTGACTCTCGATACCTTGAAGTTTACTCCAAGAGATCTAGTCGATTTGGCTAACGAAATCAAATCGGAAAAGATTAATTCCAAGCAAGGAAAGACAGTTCTCGATGATATGGTCTTGAAAGGCGAGAAGCCTTCTAAATCTATTGAAGATCATGGATTTGAACAAATCAGTGATACTTCGGCTATTCTTCCTATTGTTGAACAAGTTATTGCTGCCCACCAAGATGTTGTCGATGGTTGGCATCATGGTAAGGATAGAAGCTTAGGATACTTGGTCGGTCAGGTCATGAAGGAATCTCATGGTAAGGCTAATCCAGTCGAAGCTAAGAAATTAATTCTCGAAAAAATTGGTCCTATGGGATCGAGAGACTAATATAAAACAGCTACATGAATTTAAATCATGTAGCTGTTTTTTTGTTTCTTTTTATTGCTAATTTAAATAGAAATTAGTTGGTGACTACTAATCGTCTCCACCTATGGCTTCTATTCCAGTCTTTATTTTTGTCTTACTAGTCTTGATGTTTTTTACAAACATGAAGATAGCTAAGGATGTTGTAGCACAAATTAAAGCATAGACCGGAAGAATTGAGAAATTAAATCCAGGAGTTAAAAGTAATAATCCTAATAAGCAAGGTGTGATTGTTTGAGCGGCCATTGATGATGCATAATAATAACCTGTGAATGCTCCAACCTTCTTTGCTGAGCATAACTCCAAAACCATAGGCAATGAATTAGCATGAACAAATGACATTCCAACACCTTTGATAAACCAAATGAAGTAAATATAAATAGGAAATGCATTATATTGACCAGCAGCAGGTTCGGTTACTGGAATGACATAAGTCAAGATAGTCCAGACGACATAAGCAGTTATTGTTGCTATTAATCCAGAAGAAACAGTCCATTTTCTTCCAATCTTACTAGCTATAAATCCACCGACAGCAAATCCGATTACGCTTCCTGCACCACCGACTATTGTATTTATCATATTTCCACTACTTTTAGCCATCAAATGATATTGAGTGTAGTTACCCATGAAGGTGCTGATTCCATTATCAGCCATGAACCAGAAGAACTCTGCCGCTAAGATTAAGAGAAGCATAGTCTTATTAGCTTTACTCATAGTCTGATTCTCATCAGCTATTTCACCTTCGACTTCAGCTTCTTCTTCACCTCTCTTCATTTCAGGTTCCAATTGTTTTTCTAACTTATTTTCATCGATGGTGAAGAATAAAACAAGTGCAGATATAATCATTAAGATGGAAGCTATTAAAAATGGTGATTCTATAATCCAAATATTTGCTTGGTTTGTAGCCCATAAATCATTGCTAGATGACGATCCACCCAAGTATTCGGATAGAACGAATACGAGTCCGACCAATGTAGCACAAGCTCCACCGAGGTAACCCATTATGTTGATTATTCCATTAGCTTTGCTTCTCAAGGGCTTAGGAGTTATATCAGGCATCAAAGCGACAGCTGGATTTCTATACATCATAGCAAAGAAAACAACTATTAACATCATAACGATAGTTCCAACTAAGCTGTGATAATGGAATAAGACAGGAATAAACGGAAATGCTATCGCACATATAAATGTTCCTACTAATATATAAGGCATTCTTTTTCCTATCTTCGTATGTGTCTTATCGGATAACTTGCCGAAGACTGGAAGCATTATTAAGGCTGCTAAGTTATCCATAGCCATAATGATTCCAACTAAGTATTGAACTTCTTCTTCAGTTTTAGCTCCCATAGCTTCCTTAAACAATTCTGTTAAGAAAGTCGGTGTCCAAGAATCATAGACTTGCCACAACAACAAGATTCCAAAGAAAGCAAATCCGATTAAAAAAGTTCTTTTGTAATTAAGCTTCAAAGGTTGATTGTCACCTTCGATTTTAGTGTTATTTTTATTGCCCATAAACTCCATCCTTATAATGTCGTATAAGTCTGCTCAACTTAAGATATTCTAACAAAATATAAAGTATCTTTGTTTAAGTATTATTTTCTCTTTACAAGTTTATCACAATTGTTTGATCATAATTCTTGACTCATGTTTAAAAAATATTACTAATCTTAAATATATATAGTAAAATAAAGGAGATGAGGAATTGTAATATGTATTATGAAATGGAAATTAAAATGAATCATTTGTTTTATTTGGCATTTAATTATCATTATTGAGAAATATAGACTAGGTTTTTATGTGTTTAAGTTTGTCTTTTTGTTTACACTTTTAAATTAAGATTCGTTTAAGGATTATTTATTACTTTATTTATAGCATACGAAAGGAGTTTGAATTATGAAAATATTATTGGTGGAAGATGATTTAGATTTAGTCAAAGTACTAAATAAAATATTAATTTTGAATGGATATATTGTCGATTGTGCTAATGATGGAATTGAAGCTTTAGATTATTTGAATATAAATTCATATGATTTAGTTATCATGGATATCATGATGCCTAGATTGGATGGAATTTCTACATTAAAAAAGATTAGAAAAGATGGAAACTCAGTTCCCGTTTTATTGTTGACTGCTAAATCCATGGTGGATGATAAAGTTGAAGGATTAGATAATGGTGCTGATGATTATATGACAAAACCTTTCCAATCAAAGGAGTTGTTAGCTAGAATCAGAGCTTTGACTAGAAGACAAAATCAAATAACTACAATGAGTGTGGGTAATTTGACTTTGGATCCAAATACTTATGAAATGTGTGCTGAGAAAACGATCAAATTAACTAATAAAGAATTTAAAGTTATGGAAGTTTTGATCAGAAACACTAATTCTTATTTAGGAAGTGAAAAAATAATGGATTCCATTTATGATATTTCCAGCGACACTGAGATTGGAGTTATTTGGGTTTTCATTTCAAGTCTCAGAAAGAAATTGGATGAGATCGGATCTAACTATAATATTGTAACAAGAAAAGGTGTTGGATATAGGTTAGAAAGTACACAGAGAAATGATTAAAAAACTTCGTTGGAAATTTATCGCAGTAGCAATGATATCTATCATTGTTGTTTTGATGGCGATTATTGGAACGATTACTTTAATAAATTATAATAAAGCAGTTGATAACATCGATAAAGTTTTGACAGTCCTTGTCGATAATGATGGTAAATTTAATGGTCTTGATTTTGGTGATGATAATTTAGAAAATACTGATGGTAACAATAACAAAGACAATCTAAATCCTCCAAAGGATTATGGTGAGTTCACAAAAGAAACTCCTTATTGGACTAGATTTTTCTCTGTTAAATTCACAAACTCTAATCCTGATCCTGCTGTAGATACATCGATGATTGCATCTGTATCTAAAGAAGAAGCTATCGATATGGCTAAAAAAACAATAGATAGTAATTCTATGATTGGCTTTTATGGCGCATATAGATATAAAGTAAAGATTGCAGATGATTTCAAATTAGTAGTGTTTGTAGATTGCACTAAAGAGATGCGTTCTATCAGATACTTTGTATTTACTGGAACCTGGATATCTTTAGTTGGAATAATAGCTGTTTTTATTATTGTCTTCATTTTTAGCAAAATAGTATTTAATCCTGTTAAAAGAACATATGATAAGCAAAAGAGATTTGTCACCAATGCAGCTCATGAATTAAAAACTCCGTTGACTATCATATCGGCTAACAATGAATTGATTGATGCACAATATAATTCATTGGATGAAACACAGGCAATTGATAAGCAAGTAAAGAAATTGACTATCATGATTAATAATCTCACTTTATTATCTAAGCTAGATGAAGAAGACAAAAATGTTGATTTAAAAGAGAAAGTTGATTTGACTAAACTATCCAATGATTTGATTGGATCATTTAAAGTTATATTTGAATCTAGAAATATTAAATTCAATTTTTTCGTAGATGATAATTGCTATATTAAAGGTAATACGAATTTAATTTCTCAATTATTATCATTGTTGATTGATAATGCTAATAAATATGCTTTGACTTATATTGATTTTGAAGTTCGTATTGTCGGAAAAGGTGTTGAATTAAAGACATCCAATGATGCTGATATAGATGAAAAGAATCCTAATTTATTATTGGAAAGATTCTATAGAAATGATAAAGCTAGAGGAAAAATAGAGGGAAGTGGAATAGGATTATCAGTAGTTAATGAAATAGTTAAACTACATAAAGGAACTATAAAATTAAATGCTTCCAATAATGAATATTCATGTGTAATAAAGTTTAAAAATTGACAATCCTTGCAAAAATATCGACAATTTTTGCCACGATGGATAAAAACAAACCAAATCTAATATAATTGCTGTGAAAGAGGTTTCATAAAATGAAAAACATTAGATTTAGAGTTGTTTCGTTACTATTAGCTCTTTTCAGTGTTTTCCCTTTAAGAAGATGTTAGATAGAAAACATTTGGAATCTATTGAATTAGGGGAGAGAGAAATATGATGAATAAAACAGGAATAGCATTGCTTCATTTTGATGACAAAGATTTAATGGATTCAGTTGAAACAAAATTTAAAGATTTATCTGCTTCAGTTTCTTTTAATTTAATACAAGAGAAAACAATAAAGCAAAATATAAAATCTTATAATATTGCTAGGAATGAAAAAATAAAATTCAACTCATTAAAAGAAAAATGCACCGAGCTTGGGCTTGATGATTTTGACAAAATAAAACAAAAAAGAACACGTTATATATCTAATATTGAATGTAAAAAGATTGTTTTAGCTATATTAAGCCTATCTAGTGATAAAGTTATTGTTCTCAATGATTCATTTTTTAATAAAGATATCTATTATTTAATTGATTTTATTAAGAAAATCAGTGAGAATAAGAAAGTTGTAATTCTAACAAGTAAAGAAGTTAATAGTGACTTTAAAAGCAATTCAATTATCAAAATTGATAAATCGAATTATAATGATATAGTTGATAATTTGATAAAAGATTTTGGGCAAAGCAAAAAGAAAACAAGATGGATTCCATCAACATTTTTGACTATGGGTCAAAAATGGTTACCTCTAATATTTTGCTTTTTAACATTGATTTCTTCATTTTTTCTTATTGGAGACTCGGCAGTTTTAATAACGACTGATCCTGTGATTAAAGAAATTGATCTTATGTATGATAATCAATACAAAGATGTCCTTTTGCATGCTGACACATATGCTGACTTCTATTTTGGTGGAAATTCATCTTTTTATAATATTTCTTCTAATCAAGTTAAAAAAGTTGAAGAATACTTAGGATTTAACAATACATATGAAATCAAACATATCAATGAAGATTCTTTTATAATGAGAGATGATAATGATGAGCATGTTTATTATGTTTCTCATTTTTATTATTTATCACCGAAATACGATTACTCATTTATGAAAGTTGATAATAGGATAAATAATCCTTCTAATATTCATATTCCAAACAACAAAAATGAAATTGCTTTGGATTCATTAACTGCTGATAAAATATTGAAACACGGATATTATGATAATGATGGGAATAAAGTAAAAATAAATGATGTCAATGAACTAATTGGAGCTACCTTGAGTTATTATAAAGTCACTGGAATTTATACATTTAAAAATCAAAACTATTCCTATCCAGTAATATATGAGAATGAATTAGACGCTGAAGAAATCTTGTTTAATGCTGAAACTGAATATTTGTATTACATATTACCTGAAGATAAGAATGAAATGGTTCAATTCATTAAAAGCATGAGATATAAAACTTCAGTAAATGAATTCAACGATTATCACAAAAATAAAGTTTATTATTATGGAATAGCACCGATGACTGAATGGTCTAGTTATACTAGCGCAAGAGAGAATGACTGGAATGGTCGTGTTATTCCCGGCGGATTTATAGGAAGATATTTTGAATTTGTCGGTGGTCTTCTAACAAGTCTTTTATCTATCATTGCGACGCTTTATTTCTGTTTGAAAGATTTAGAAAGCTATGGAACTTATAAATTCTTGAATGATCTAGGAATTAGAAAAAAGAATTTATTCCTTTCTAGTCTTATTCAGCTTTCAATAGTAGAAATTATGTCTTTTGCTATTGCGCTTATTTCGATTTTTCTTCGTAACGCCTTATCAGGAGGACTATTATTCAGTTCGTTCTATCATTTGAATTTACTGACTTCATTGATAGTTTTAGTGATGTTAATAATAGGAATGGTTATTTCATTAGGAATTACTTTTATAAAGTTAAATAAGAAATATAAAAATTAATTCCTAATCTTAAGTTTGTATTAAACTTTACAAAACATCGTATTCTTAGCAAAGGTGCTAGGAATTATGAAAAGCAAAAAGAAAACCTTATGTGAATTAATGATGATTCTTTTATCCATGTCTTTGGTGTCTTGCTCTGGCGGTGAATCCTCCAAGAATTCAGTCTATACGAATGATACAACTTCATCGATTAAAACATCAGATACAGGTGGAAGTGATAGCAATTCAATTACTATGAATGTTTATACTTATTCAAATGGTAATGGTGGTGGATTTGGTCCCGGTCTAGGAAGACATTGATGACATATATAACATTAAGGTAAAGTTAATCTTATACCCAAAATATCAATGATATTTTGCTTAAAAGTTGATATAATTATAGGGAAGGATTAATGCTTATCTCCTTCAGCGAAGCATCGATTATATCCCTTTCATTCTTTGCACATGATGCTTTGTTATAATTGTCTAACATTCACTCTCCTTTCTGGTGTTAGATAGCGTTTTAGAGCTGGCTATACCAATGGTCAGCTCTTTTTTACATAGAAATTAATATATAGGAATCAACTTGTACTTCATATAATCCATATATTTTTCTTTGACTTCGATTATTTTTCTTCTCAAAATAGAAATTTCAATATTTTTTAGCGATTGCAGATTCAAATAAATGGATATACTGTTCCTAGCAATGCAGTTTCTGAAACTACAAAGAAACAACAGGGTGGATTCCTCGGTGGCCCAATGGGAAGAGGCGATAATAAATAGTAGCAACCATGCAAAAATCAGCCTGAAAAGGCTGTTTTTTTATTCTCCCCTTTTCTTTTCCTAAAAAGCTCGTATAATATTTTTTTGCGAGTTGCAATAAACCACTTTAAATCAGCTTAAAGATGTGGTAATATCTCAAAGCCTGGTTCCGTAAGAAAGTGGTTTAATCCCCGCGACTGCAACTCGCGTATCGACGGTTCGAATCCGCCCGGAACCTCCAAAATGCTCCGTTAGCTCAGCTGGATTTAGAGTATCTGACTACGAATCAGAGGGCCATAGGTTCAAGTCCTATACGGAGCACCATAGTAAATAGTGACCTGATACAATTTGTATCAGGCTTTTTTATTTTGACCCAAAACTATCTAAGAAAGCAATTGTTAATCAAGCAATAATTGATCTTGGTGAGCATATAAGCTAATGTAAATGGTATAAGAAGTATGGCTTTATTATAAAGTAATTATTAAACCTATGAAGGTAAAAGAAACGTATAAAGCAGTTGCGATTTAGTATTCACCGAAAGCAGAGAATATGTCCAAAAAATCGAAGAAAAAGCTAATGAGATGTTGAATGATGGATATGTATTGGTAACGATTACGGAAACAAAGACAGCGGAAACAATTTTGGTATTAAAAAAATAAAATGCTTTAATTCTTAATATTGTTAAAGATAAGCTATATCTATTAGAAGGTTGAATTGGATATGAATGTTGTAGCGATAATTATTTAATTGTTGATTATGCTCCTAGTTTTTGGATTCTTGGCATTTGGAATTCTTTTGATTAATCCATTTACTTTCATAAGCGGTTACCGCTAGAAATTCAAGAAGCATACATTACAAAACGCAGCATAAAGAAGCAATAAAGAAAAAAGTGGTAATAAGAAGATAAATATCATTTAATTTTATGTATGCTATTGATGTATTTAAGTCGATAGATCACGAATTTCAAAATATAAAAGAAAAAGCAAAGTTATGGCCTCTAGCATATGGTAAACTTAGGAAACTGCTTTTGAAAATAAGTAATCAATTTTAAAAATGGTTAATTGAAGGAGTAGTAATATGATAAAAGCTATAAGAAAGAATCTGTTATAAAAGAGGTCATCATAAGCGAAGCAATTATATGGATGGTGGGACTAGCCTTGGCTATATTCGTTATAGCCTGGCCGAGAGAATACGCCTTGGATTTCTTCATGATGATAGATCATATGCATATCGACAGGATATATCTTGGTCTTGCCATTATTATATTGACCCTAATCATTTCAGTTGTAATTTTCTTTTTGTTGGTCAAGGAAACAAGATGGAATAACCATAATCTAAACTTAGCACCTATAGAGTTATCTAATGATCAGATTATCATTAATAATTATGATGGCAAGGATATAATCGATGTTTATGAGATAGTTGAAATCAAGATAATGAATCATGACTCTGTGCTTCAAATTAAAACTAAGAACGAGAAAACACACCATCCCGACCATTTGAAAAACATTAGGGAAGTGTATGAGTCACTCAAAAATACAATGGCTAGTGATTATCCATCAATAGTGTTTACTGATTCTACCAACAAGGGATCAGAGATGTGATTGAAAATGGAAGCAGTGATGAAGAAAACTAATTTTTACTTTGTATTATTCTTTGTTTTTACGCTTTATTTTCAATAGTCTTCGTTATGGTTTGTAATCTCGATAGCAAATGGATATATTCCTGAAACAATCAAAGTTATCATCAAAGTTAATAATGATAGAGTATCAATTGTGAGTTCAGTTCTAGAGTATATCTTTTTTATGGTTATATAATTCAACTTTATTATTTTGTTTCTTTTGTTGCGAGTATAAAACATTTAAAACTTAGTTTTTAATAGTGCTTGATTGTCTTTATTTGGAATAACTATTATTTTTGAATTGAATGGTAAAGCATTGCTTTCTTTTGAAATTAGAAAATAACACTAACTCCAAACATAGAAGCTAAAAGATTTCTTTAAATTTATGTCTTCTTATTGATTTTTTTGCTGAATTAGCCTATATTCTTCCCGCTAAGGGATTCGTTGGAAACGAATACCCGGGAGGATATAGCATTTATGAAAAAAGACATTCACCCAGCCTATTATCAGGCTACAGTCACCTGCACCACTTGCGGAACTTCATTTGTAGTTGGATCTACCAAGAAGAGCATCAATGTTGATACTTGTTCACACTGCCACTCTTTCTACACTGGTAAGGTCAACCTCAACTCTAAGACTGGACGTATTGATCGCTTCAACCGTAAGGCTGCAGCTGCCAAGAAAACAGAGTCTAAGTAATACACTTGAATAAACTAGACCACCTTTTAAAAGGTGGTCTTTTTATATTCAAAGTGAATTTAGTGTTAAGATTGTAAATGTTGAAAAAATATGTAGGTTTTACATGACAAGTGATAAAAAGTAGTATAATTTGTTTTGAGAGGATGAAAAGATATGAATAAATGTAAATTATCTATTTGCTTATTATTGTTAGTCCCGTTACTTGGGTCTTGGAAAAGCTCCGGAACCATAAGTGTGAAACTTCATGCATTCACAGAGTACTATGAGTTGCCAGACAAAACCACTGTGAAAAGTGGTGCGGGTCATTCTTTTATTCAAGTGTTTAATAATACTTCTAGTACTATTAGGGTAGGATATTATTATTTAAGTAGTCATGACTGCGTTAGCGTTGGTCTATGGGATAGCGGCGTAGGTGGTGGGAGTAGCAGTAGTGGTGGATCCAGTGGTAATTCATCAGCTTCGAATGCATATAAAGGTGTTTATTACAATAGAGAAGAATATTATTACAACAATGTTGAAAATATGGCTAATGATTGCAGCTATGAAGTAGTAATCAATAACGAAAAACTCAATAATATTTCTAAACTTATTAGAGAAAAAAATGATTCTTATGATTTGACAACGTACAATTGTTCGAATTTTTCTACTGATTTGTGGAATATAGCAGACGACAGATCTTGGTGGTCGGGCTGGTTTAGATCACCATATTATGTCATGAAAGATATTAAGGGTGCTTATCCAGGTTATTCACCAAGTAATTATGTAGAAAGCTCTACCTGGTATGGTCATTATGATACAAAAGAAAATATGTGGAATAAAATGCAGAAATGAATAGTATGAAAAAATATTTCTTGTATTTGATTGGTGCTTTTTGTTCATTACTAGCACCTCTCTTATTGGTCTTTATAGCTCAGCCTTTCTTTCATATTGAAGGTGATATGTCTCATGGTACTTTGAATGACTATGATAAGCCTGGAAATTTAATTTGTATTGTTATTATTCCAAGTATCTTAATTGCAGTATGTCTTTTCTTCTCATATTTCTTATTAATTCATAAAAAGAGAATGAACAATATAAATATCGTTCTATCTTTAGTAGTTTCAATTATATTTACTATTGTAGAAGTATTAGTATTAGCTTTGGGATCTTATATGGCTACTTTGGAATTGCTCAATTATATGATTCCTACAATTATCGGTTATCCTGTTGTTGCATTTAGTCTTTATTGCTTGTGGAAACAATACTCTTATTCTTTGAAATACCATAAAAACAAAGTGATAGAAGAAAAGAGAAAAAATGAAGTTTTATAAATAGAAAACTAGATTATTTTGAATTGGGTCTTAATTAGGAAATCTTAATTTGAAATATCAAATCTCAGCTTTTTTGGTAAATATGCAAATATTTATGAAAACGAAAAGTGCATATCTTTTTGACATGCACTTATTCAAAGTATTTGATTCGACTATTAGTTTTACTTAGATCTATCTTTTCCGATGAAATCCCCATAAAGCGGAGTCGCTATATCAAATCCACCTGCAACTGCTAGAACTTGGCCTGTGATGTATTTAGATTCATCGCTGGCGAAGAATAATACAGCATTGGCTATTTCTTCAGGTAAAGCCATTCTATTTAAAGGAACATGCTTTAAGAACATTCCTTGGAAGGCTTCGTTTATGTTTTGCTTTACGGCATCAGTTGCTGTAATTCCAGGTAGAACAGCATTACAACGAATGTTGTTTCTGGCTTCAGTTACTGAAATCAATTGAGTTAAATAGTTTATGGCCGCTTTTGAAGTTCCATAAGCTACTTGAGACAAATCTGGAACTTTACCTCCAATAGAAGAGATATTGATGATAGATCCGCCATTTTTATCCATATACTTTAGTGCTGCTTGTGAAGTCATAAATACGCTTTTAAGATTGATACTTATCGTATCGATAAATACTTTTGGATCAGTATTTCTTAAGTCTCTATCTTTTGTAGGGTCACTAGTTCCAAAATTGTTGACCAAGATATCTATATGACCTTCTTTTTTACCGACTTCTTCTACTGAAGAAGAAAAGCTTTCTTCTTTAGATGCATCACAAAATACGGGAAATACTCTTTCTTGCCATTCTTTAGGAAACTGAGCTATTGAATCGTTAGCTCTTTGAATGTTTCTGACAGCCATATAGACTTTTGCACCTTCATTTAGAAATGATTTGACGATAGCAAATCCAATTCCTCTAGTAGATGCTGTGACTATTGCAACTTTTCCTTGTAATCTCATTTTTAACCCTCTTTCTATACTTTTTGCAAGCAAAAGTATTATATCTTCTAATATAAGTAAATAAAGATAAAATAAAAAACCACTCATTATGAGTGGTGATAATATCCAGGTGGTGGACCGTAAAGGACTCGAACCTTTGGCCCGCTGATTAAGGGTCAGCTGCTCTACCAACTGAGCTAACGGTCCATCGCTATTTAAGATAGCGGAAGTAAATATACACAAGTCGAAATAAAAATGCAATAGTAAATTTTAAAAAAATGAAGAAACATAATTTGAATTGCACTTATAAGGCTGAATTGTGTAAGACTCGTTGCTATTATAAAATCAAGTTATTGGTATTACCTATTCATATATGTGTGTTAAATATTAAATAGACACAATCAAAGGACTAATACTTAAGGAGTTACAGAATCTATTAGAACAAATTGTAAGTTAATTGTAAAGAAATTACATAAAGGCTAATATTTATTAAAAAATAGTCATAATTGAGTTTGATTTACTCGGTATTATAGTAGACGCAAAAAAATAACTACTAAAAAGTATTTGGCATAAATTAAATACAAAATTTAAAAGCGTTCATTTTTTTTTTGCTAATCTTATCCAAAACTATAAAAAATAGATATTTTTTATAAAAAAATCAATATATTGAAATTTCTTGAATTAAATATAGCTAAGTTATATAAACATAAACACACGAAAGATTTTTTTAAATCTACGTAATGAAAGGACATCTTAAAAAATGAAAAAATTTGTTTTGGCTTTCGGTATTCCTGTGTTGGCTGTTGCTTCTTTGATTGGATCTGGTTATGCAACATGGTATTTCAACAATACTGTCGATCCTGCTAATAAAGATATTGCAGTAGAACCTACAGAAAAGAGGGTTGTAGGTGCTAAGTTCCAACATTCTGAGGGGGATATTAAGCTAGTTCTTGATCAACCTACTAAAGAAGATGGAATGCCCGCTGGTCGTTTGGGTGTTCATTTTGAAGGAACTTTCAAAGAGTCTTTGATAGCAAATGATGGAAATGATACTACTCTTGATGATAAGTTCGTTAATGGAACTTCTTATAAAGTAACTACTACAATTACTATTCCTTCAGAAGTTGTTGAATATGTTAATTTCACATACAATGAAACTACTTCCTCCGCTACTAGCTTAACTCTTACAAAAGAAACTACATTAAATGTAGTTGATGAGACACCATCAAATTTTGATGTTTTCGATATTTCTGATGTGACTGTTGAATATACTGCAAAAGAGCCTAAAAATTCGGCTGAATATGACATTATGAAGACCGCTGTATCTGGTAAGACCATTGGTATTAGCTTTGCAGCTGAAATTGTTGTTAAGTAGTCTATAATCTTTCAGTTTTAAGGAAGTTCTTATATGAAAAGGTACATGAAATCATTGTTATTTGGTTTTGTGGTACCTTTTTTTGCTATTTTATCATTATTTGGTGTTGGATATTCAACATGGTACTTTGTAAATGATGTGATTAAAAAAGATAGCATAACTGTTTCTACCGATATAACAGGTGTTGCTGATTTTGGAAAGATAGTCATTAATGATGATAAAAATAGTGTAGAAGATATTAGTTCATCCTCTTTGAATTCTAAAATAACTGTTGAAGCCGGTAGAATCCATTTGGATAATCCGTTTTATGTACATTATCTACTTCCAGAAGGGGCATTAGTTTCTAGTGCAGGAAACGTACTTAAATTTACCTTGCAATTAACAGTTGATTCTGGATATGTAGCTGACAAAAATTTGGCTGTCGACAATATTATGAATGTGTCCTATTTACCTTATTCACACGATAATAGCTCAGATTGGAATCTTATTGGCGGTGAAAGGGATGTAACAACACCAGCAGATAGTTCTAGAAGAACAGTATATTATTCTGGAATTCAGTGGCGACAAGATATTGAACTAGTAAGTTCTAAAGATACTACTACTTTAAATCCTTACAACAAGTTTACAGTAAGCGATGAAGGTAAAGTTAAAGAGGATGATCAATATAAAGTAGTGAGTTCGAGTGGCTCTACTCTTAGAGAAGCTGATAAGACTGGTGCTAAGGACACATTCGTCTTTTGCTCTAAAAATCTATTTTTTAATTTTCCAACAGGCTTTAAGATTACTGATAAATTAGATGAAGTTAAAGATAATGTGTATCTTTATAAAGATGTAGTTCAAATCTTTAGTAATGCAAAGATTTCTTTTACTTTTTCAGTGTCCCTTTAATAAATAATAACAAGAAAGAAGGTATATATGGGTTTATCAACATTGGTAATGATTGTATCTGCAATATCACTGGTGTGTTTTGCAGTTGTCTATATTTGTATCTTCTCCTTTTATTACTTTAATAGAAAGAAGTGTATAGAAAACAAATTAGAAGATAACGAAGTAATTAAGATTTTGGATAAAGATGTTGAGAAGTATGATAAGAAGAAAAATAAAAAACTATCTTTTGTAGATACTTACTATAAGAGAAAAAAGAGAAAAAAAGTCGGGAATATTATTTCTAATAGTATTGTAGGGATATTCCTAGTCGCTCTCATAGGTTTCTTTGTCTGGGCTACTGTGATGAAGTCGAATGACCAGACTACTTATTTTGGAGATAAGACATATTTAGTTGTTCAGACTTCTTCTATGGCATCTATCAACGATAACAACAAGTATTTGAAAGATGGTAGTATAGATTCAAAAGATAGGATGAATACGAGAATATCTCAGTATGCTTTTATCGGAATCGATAAATTCAAATCCGAAGATCAAATAAAAGTATATGACATAGTAGCTTTTAGAATGGACGATAAGATAATAGTTCATAGAGTTTATTCTATAGGAGAAAAAGATGGGCATAAATTGTTCACCTTTAGAGGAGATGCAAACCCAGCCTCTATGTCGGGTGAAATTAATGTCACATCGGATAGAATAGTCGGAGTTTTTGATGGCTATCAAAATCAAATATTAGGATCTATAGTCATCTATATTCAATCTGGTACGGGATTGATTTCAGTCTTTGCTATAGCAATAGTGTTGATGGTATATATCTTTTATTATGATAGAATCGATCTTAGACTTACTGATAGATATGAAGCCTTGATGAAGGAAAGATTTGGTAATCAAGCATCCCCTTGCAATGTAGATAATGTCGATTCACCTGCTTTAGATGTTGCAGTAACAGTTATTACTTTTACTAAGCAAACATATATTCCTTATAGTGAAGAGGATATTAGAAGATAAAAGGAGGTTTGAATAAGATGAGAAGAAAAACATTATTAAATAGAAATGTTATTATTGTTTTGATGCTCTTCATCTTTTTGATGACCGCTTTTATTTCTACTGCTTATTCTTTTTGGTACTTCCCTGATGAAAGTTTAAAGACAGTTAACACTGATATGAAGGTGGATGATCTAGAAGAAAACTTTAAAGAAAAAGATACATATGGTAGTTACTTAAAAATCATAGATTGTAGAGATGGCGTGATTCCTAAAGACACCGATTTTGCTATACAAAGCGAATCAGGATTCTTGGATAATTCAGAGAATTTCACCGATAATGGCAATATTTTCAGAGGAAAGAAAGGAGAGGATAATAAATATCAATATTCAAAGAAAGTATTTGGTGTTTCTTCTTCAAAAGTCAATGCATTATATAAATATCCGTTTAAAGGAGAGTATGCTTTAAAATCTTTTGTATCTAGTGTCTTTTATGGCTCAGATACTAGTATGACAGAAATTTATTTGTATGATTTATTAAATTCCCAGTATAAGTTAGTAGATCATTTAACATACGAGAGCATTGAATTAATAAGAAATGGCACTAGTTCTGATGAATCATATTTTTCTACTAAATTTGAAGATTATAGAAAAAAAATAGGATACTCTTTTTCTAAATCTAGAATACTATTTTTAGTCCCTAGAGATACTGAATTGATCAAAAATAAGCAGTCTGAAACTCCTAAGGTAATTAGTGATTACAATATTTATTTCCATAACGATGCTACAAGTGGCAAATATGATTATAGTAAATTAGATTATGTGTGGCTTTGGAATGATAGAACAGATTTTGGAGTTTCATTGCCTTTGAATTGCTCTGAGACTATAGATGGCACGAGTTATAAATCGTTGCATATTGATTATAAGACTCTTTATAAAGCTTGCAATGATTTCAATGACACAAATGAAGCAGGGTTTATCATGACGTCTCAAACAGCACCTACAGATATTATATTTAAGACGAAAGACGGAACAAATTTAGCTCCTAAAGACAATAATGGAAACACTGAGAACTTAGCTTTGCCTCTACCTCATATCAATTCCACTTCCTCACACTTTGATATTTATATTAATGCTACATCAGATGGCAAGTTTACAATCAGCACTGATCAAGATGTCGATCTTACAAAGAATAAAAACATAGTTTTCTATTCGACCCGTGGTCTTGATCACTTATGGACGTGGTCTAGCAGTACATCAGGTGTTGACCGTTGGATTTCATCCAATTATGTTTATAAATTTAAAATGGCTGGTTGCAATAAGACTGTTTCTTGTTTCTCATACAATTATGGTGAGAAGTTTAATTTCTACAAGAATTGGAAAGGACCTGCAGCTGGTTCAGCGCAATTCTCTCCTGGATTTACTTTTGATAAAAATGAAGCAGGTGAAAAAATAGACTATAACTATGATAGGTTAATTCTGGTGAACTACGGAGTTAGTAATCAAACCGGTGATATAGATATCAGTGGTTTGTTTAACGGTACTTCTGAATGTACTTCCGTTTATTTGCTTGAAAACAATAAAAATGATGTTAAACCATATCCGTCGAAGTCTGACTTTATTGATGCATTGAATCAACTGAATTAGGTTCCAAGTAAACACATATTATTTAAAGAAAATGTCTGCGGATTGCCGCAGACATTTTTATGTTAGGGCTTTACATTCAATATGTTGCTTTTTCAACTACTTTTTTATTAAAAATTCCCTTTAAAGGCTTGACAAAACGCCCGGAACTGATATCATTATCAACGCACGAACGGGAGATGTTCGTATTTTTTATGCGACAAGTACGAAACGCCCGGAATCGTGGACATAAAATTAAGAGGGATAAGATAAATGCCTACAATTAACCAGCTTGTGCGTCATGAGAGACGCAGGCTCGTAAAGAAGTCCCTTTCTCCTGCATTGGGCAAGAGATGGGATTCTCTCAACAAGAAGATGAACAACACTCCAGCTCCTCAAAAGCGTGGAGTTTGCACCCGTGTCGGAACTATGACTCCTAAGAAGCCTAACTCCGCTCTTCGTAAGTACGCTCGTGTTCGTTTGACTAACAACTATGAAGTCACTGCTTACATCGGTGGAGAAGGACACAACCTCCAGGAGCACAAAGTTGTTTTGATTCGTGGTGGCCGTGTACGTGACCTCCCTGGTGTGCGTTACCACATCATCCGTGGTGCTCTTGAGTGCTTCGGTGTCGAAGGCCGTAAGCAATCAAGATCTCAATACGGAACCAAGAAGAATGGTGAGATCCAGAAGAAGTAAAGTTAGGAGTTAATGAACAATGCCTAGAAAGAATGGTTCAATCGAGAAGAGAGACGTACTTCCCGATCCTGTGTACAACAGCAAACTTGTTACTCGTCTCATCAACAAAATCATGAAGGATGGTAAGAAAGGTCTTGCCCAAAGAATCCTTTATGAGTCATTTGAAAAAGTAGAGAAGAAAACTGGCAAACCCGCCATGGATGTCTTCGGACTCGCTCTTGGAAACATCATGCCTGAAATCGAGCTCAAGGCTCGTCGTGTCGGTGCTGCTAACTACCAAGTACCTGTCGAAGTCTCTGCTGACCGTCAGGTTACTCTTGGACTCCGTTGGCTCGTCAACTATGCTCGTCTTCGTAATGAGAAGACCATGGTAGACAAGCTTGCTGGAGAAATTATCGACGCTGCAAATGGTGTCGGTGGTGCTGTAAAGAAGAAGCAAGATACCTTGAAGACTGCTGAAGCCAACAAGGCCTATGCTCACTACCGTTACTAGTCGTCCTAAGACTCAAAATATAGAGAGGAAACCATAAAAATGGCTATTAAGGAAGACTCAAACATACAGTCGTTTGAAGCTATTGCCGAGGACCATGTTCGTAATATTGGAATTATGGCCCACATCGATGCCGGTAAAACAACTACATCTGAACGTATTTTGTTCTACACCGGACGTACCCACAAGATAGGTAATATCGATGATGGTAATACTTCACTTGACTTCATGAAGCAGGAGCAAGAGCGTGGTATCACTATTCAATCCGCTTGTACTACCTGTCTTTGGAAGGAAAGAACAACTCAGGAAGAGTATCGTATTAACTTGATCGATACTCCGGGACACGTCGACTTTACAGCTGAAGTCGAGCGTTCACTTCGTGTTTTGGACGGAGCTGTTGCCGTTTTGGATGGAAAGAACGGTGTTGAGCCTCAAACTGAAACTGTTTGGAGACAGGCTGATAAATACAACGTTCCTTCAATCGTTTATGTCAACAAGTTGGATTCTATCGGATCTGATTTCGAGATGTCTTTCCACTCAATCAAGGAAAAGCTTGGTGCAACCGCAATTGCTATTCAGTATCCTTTGGGAACTGAGAAGGAATTCTATGGTGTCATCGACTTGGTCAAGATGATAGGATGGAAGTGGGTTAATGAAGTAGATCCTAGAACTAACTCCATTCCTGCTCCTACTCAAATTGAAATTCCTGCTGAGTATATGGAGAAGGCCCAAGAGTGGCGTCAAATGATGTTGGATGAATTGGCCAATAATGATGACGAAATCATGATGGAAGTTCTTGAAGGAAAAGAACCTACTGTCGAAGAAATTCAGGCCGCTTTACGTCGTGGAACTATTTCTCACAAGTTCCACCCTGTTCTCGCTGGAGCTTCATTCCGTTCTAAAGGTATTCAAACATTGCTCGACGCTGTTGTCGACTATTTGCCTTCACCTTTGGATATTCCTGCTGCTGTTGGAAAAGACAAGGCTGGAAATGATTTCGAGTGCAAACCTGATGCAAATGCACCTTTCGTTGGACTCGCATTCAAAATTACTACTAACCAATTTGGTAAGCTCACATTCTTCCGTGTGTACTCTGGTACCTTGAAGAATGGTTCATACTTGTACAACGCCACTCGTAATGTCACTGAGCGTGTCTCCAGAATTGTTCTTATGAACGCTGACTCTGAAGAGGATGTCTCCGAAGTCAGAGCTGGAGAAATCGCAGCTATTATCGGTCTTAAGTCCACGAAGACTGGTGATACCCTCTGCACTGAAGAGAATCCTATATATCTTGAATCTATCAAGTTCCAAGATCCTCTTATCTCTGAGGCTATCGAAGCTGATAAACACACTGACACTGATAAAATGGCTGTAGTCCTTATGAAGTTCTGCGAAGAGGATCCTACCTTCCACTTCTACACAAATAAGGAAACTGGACAATCCATCATTGCTGGTGTCGGAGAACTCCAACTTGATGTTAACTGCACCCGTTTGAGAGATGATTATGGCATTCCTGTACATGTAGGTGCTCCTCAAGTTGCTTACAAGGAAACTATTCGTAAGTCTGCTACCTGTGAAGGTAAGTACATCAAGCAATCTGGTGGACACGGACAATACGGACACGTTATCTTCAAGTTCTCACCTAACCCTGGTAAGGGAATCGAGACACAGAATGAAGTCACTGGTGGTCGTATTCCTAAGGAATTCATCAAACCTTCAATCGATGGTTTGGTAGAAGCTACTGCCCATGGTTTGGTTGCTGGATATCCTGCAATTGACATCAAGGCTGAGTTGATGGATGGATCATCACACCCTGTCGACTCTTCCGAAGCTGCTTACAAGATGGCATCTTCAATCGCCTTCAAACTTGCAGCTCAAAAATGTGACCCTGTTATCCTTGAACCTATTGTCAAGGCTGAGATCACCACTCCTGAACAATATCTCGGTACTGTTTTAGGAGATATTTCCTCAAGACGTGGAACAGTTACTGATACAAGCTCCAAAGGTAATGCTCAAGTCATTAGTGCTTTGGTACCTCTTGCAAACATGTTCGGATACATCAACGATCTTCGTTCTATGACTCAAGGCCGTGGTATCTACACTATGGAATTTGCTCAGTATCAAGAAGTTCCTAAGTCTATTCAGGAACAAATTGTCAAATCCCGTACAGGTGCTGGCAATTAGTCGAATCTGATTCGTTAGTTAAAAACCTACATAAAACGCTTTCAATGGCTCTACACCAGCTATGGGCCTTTATTGAAAAAAAAGCCTTACTAATGTATATTTATAAGGCTACATAGCAATGCTGGCAAACCAATTTTTAAGGAGGCTTATAAAAGCTTATGGCAAAGGAGAAATTCGATAGAAGCAAACCGAACGTTAACATCGGTACAATTGGACACGTCGACCACGGTAAGACAACTCTTACTGCTGCTATTACCAAGGTTCTCGCCGAGAAGGGTGAGGCCAAGGCTATGGCTTATGACCAAATCGACGCCGCTCCTGAAGAGAAGGCTCGTGGTATCACCATTAACGCCGCTCACGTTGAATACGAGACTGCTAAGAGACACTACACTCACGTCGACTGCCCGGGACACGCTGACTACGTCAAGAACATGATCACCGGTGCTGCTCAGATGGATGGAGCTATCCTCGTCGTCGCTGCTACTGATGGTGTTATGCCTCAGACCCGTGAACACGTCTTGCTTGCAAAGCAGGTCGGTGTTCCTTACATCGTTGTCTTCCTCAACAAGTGTGACCAAGTCGATGATCCTGAACTCATCGATCTCGTTGAGATGGATGTCCGTGACCTTTTGAGCAAGAACGGATTTGACGGAGAGAACTGCCCTGTCATCCGTGGATCTGCTTTGAAGGCTCTTGAAGCTGAATCTGGATCTGCTGATGAGCAATGCATCGTCGATTTGATGAATGCTTGCGATGAGTCTATCCCTGATCCTGTCCGTGATATCGAGAAGCCTTTCTTGATGGCTGTCGAAGATGTTATGACCATCACTGGACGTGGAACCGTCGCCACTGGACGTGTTGAGCGTGGTGAAATCAAGTCTAACGACTCTGTTGAAATCGTTGGTTTGATGCCTACTCGTACTTCCACCGTCATTTCACTCGAAATGTTCCGTAAGACCTTGGATTATGCAAAGGCTGGAGACAACATCGGTATGTTGCTCCGTGGTGTCGATCGTGACCAAGTAGTCCGTGGTCAAGTTATCGCCAAGCCTGGAACCATCGTTCCTCATGCAAAGTTCCGTGCTCAAGTTTACATCTTGACCAAGGAAGAGGGTGGACGTCATACTGCTTTCGCTGATGGATATCGTCCTCAGTTCTACTTCCGTACAACTGATGTCACTGGTGTCATCTCTTTGGAAGAAGGAAGCAAGATCGTCATGCCTGGTGACCACGTCGAGTTCAACGTTGAGTTGATCAAGAAGGTCGCTATCGAGAAGAACACTAAGTTCGCTATCCGTGAAGGTGGCCACACCGTTGGTGCAGGAACCGTCATCGATATTCTTGACTAATTAGTTCCTATTGAAACAATATAGCTCTGCTTCGGCAGAGCTATTTTTATTTCCATAGTTGATTAGATCTTAAACATTAAAAAAGAATTTGATTTTTTCACTATTAAACAACCACATATATTATGGATAACATTAGGTGATATGCTTATTTCTCTTTACTTTAAGACAAAACATCTCTATAATTATTTAGCTTTGTGAATATTTAACAAAGCTCTCTGCTATGCACCAGAAATGCTGTACATAGCCGTCATGTCCAAAGGGAGGAAAAAGAACATGAGAAAGTACGAAATCATGTATGTCCTTAAACCTGAACTCGGCGAAGAAGCTACCAAGGCTGAAATCGCTAAGCTTGCTGACATCCTCACCAATAATGGTGCAGTTGTTAACAAGACCACTGAGTGGGGTCTCAAAGACTTCGCTTATGAGATGAAAGGTTTCAAAAAAGGATACTACGTCATTCTTGAGATTGAGGCTGATCCCGACAAGAGCAAAGCTCTTAAGGAATTCCAACGTCTTGCTAGTCTCAACGCAAATGTTATCCGTTATTTGATCACTAAGGCTAATGCCTAGTAATCAACTAGAAAGGAAACATTTCAAATGGCAGTAAATCGTGTCGTATTGGTCGGAAGACTTACTAGAGATCCAGAGTTAAGAAAAACTACTTCTGATTCTAGCGTCGTAACATTCACTCTTGCTGTGGATGGAATTCCATCTAGAGATGGAAAGGCAAATGTCTCTTTCATCTCTTGTGTTGCTTGGAGAAACACTGCTGAAAATGTCGCTAAATTCACTCACAAGGGAAGCCTTGTCGCTGTGGATGGAAGACTTCAGCAAAGAACCTATATGTCTAAGGACAATAGGAAAGTCAGTGTTGTAGAAGTCGTATGTGATACTGTTCAGTTCTTGGAAACAAAACGCGACAGTGCTTCACGTAATGAGCCTAGCGAACCTAGTGATGACTTCTCTTCATCTTCTAAAGCTGACGCACCTGTGGAAGGAATCGACACATCTGATGACGATTTGCCATTCTAGTATTCGATTTGATAATAATTAAAGAAAGGATGCATGAACTATGTTTGTGAAAAAGAAATTCACTCGTAAAAAGGTATGCTACTTCACCAAGAATCACATCAAGAACATCGATTACAAGGATGTTGAGACTTTGAAGAAGTTTATCTCACCTAACGGAAAGATCACACCTAGAGCTACAACTGGAACCAGTGCACGTTATCAACGTATGTTGGCAAAGGCTATTAAAAACGCTCGTTTCATGGGATTACTTCCGTTCGTTGACAACGACTAATCATATTGTAAGGTTAGACTTTAGCACCAGTTTTACTGGTGCTTTTTTGATATTTATAATCAATAGTAGTTAATTATCATTGCTATTTCATTGACAATTTTAATTTTAGGCTCTAGTATAAAAAAATAGAGAGGGGGGTTGTTATGAATTCTTTGATTATACTTTCGCTACTTTTCGAATTAATTCAATCTACTCCTGATTAATGATAATATGGCTAAAGAGAAATTTATTAAGTATCACATTTGGAATAGTTTGAGACCTTATGGTGAAGCAAGCCATGATAATGTGATGAAATACTTTAAGTCGACTGGAACATATTACTATGAATTTTCAAATAAAGGATTGACTGCAAAGCAATCATATAAACTAAGTTTAAGAAAAACAGATAAAGACATTCAAAAGGAATATTCTGCAAATTTCTATGACAAGTATTATCCTTTGATTGTGATATCGATAATGTTATTCTTTGGACTTATAAATATGATTATAGGTTTAACTGGATATAAAAATGGTGAATTAGGTGTTTGGATGTTATATATATTTCAAGACTTAATAACATTAGTTCTATTAGGAGAAGCCATATTTAGAAAATGTTATAAAACTTTATTTAATTGGACAACATTATTAGTTTTCTTAATCGGATCCTGGTCTTTCTTTGGATATAGTTTGAATTACTTTGGAGCTGCTCTTCCAAACATAAAATATAATTACATTTATACTTTTCCTGGATTGATATATAAGACCAAGTATAGGGATGGAGATTTAGTTGAATCAGTTTATTTCTTCGACCCTATCTTATCGTTAGGATTGACCATGTTATTTATTTACTTAGCCATATTTATAGTAAAGTCGATAATTAATAAAAGACTCGATAAAAAAATAGAAACAATTTGAAATTGTAGCTAGAAAGTTTTAAAAAAAGAGATTGCTGTTTGTTTGGCAACCTCTTTTTTGATTAATCGTTATCTTCGATTAAATATGTTTCGTAATGATCGACTGATTCGCCGGCTTTGAGTGTTATATGGGATAAGCCTAAAGCTATTTGCTGAGGCTCTAGAGCCAAGGCACGTCTGTTATGAAGGATAAGACCTTCTGCATTTTCAAACTCATATTTAGAGCAAGAAGCATCAGCGTAGATGTTTATAGCTTCGAAGTCTGTGAACAATGACAACTTAACTTTTCCCCCTTTATAAATGACTTGAGGTTTATCTTCTTGAACTTTATCAAAGACGAATAAGTGATCTATTGTTTTCTCCCAGATTGTCTTTTCGATGACATCGAGCTTAGGTCCTAATATAGACATGCTTCTAAAATCCATGCATTCAGGAACATTGTCGATTCCAGTTACTAACTGACTCTTGCCATCGTTTGTTCCCCATTTAGAGGCATTTATATATAAGGAATCATTAGATATATTTTGAATTCCATTGATGTCCCAGTATAAATGGTTAGAGAAGGAAACTATAGTGTCCTTATCAGTAGTTGCATGATATCTGATGGTGAATTGATTCTTACCATCGATGAATTCATAAGTGATTTTTGTTTCTAGATTTCCGGGATATCCATTTTCACCATCTTTATCAGTAAGAGTGAAATCTACTAAAGTTTTACCATCAGCGTTAATAATAGAATAATCGAAGATTTTGAATGACATGGAAGTCATTTTTCCACCATGGATACAGAATCCTTGTTGCTGTTCTTTTAAATGATAATTTTTACCATTGATAGTTATATCGCAGGGAATACGTCCAGCAGTTCTAGCTAAGGTCTTCCCGTTGAATTGAGTATCTTCTGGGTACATCTCTCTCTTAGGAGCGAGATTAATTAAATTTCCATCCCAAAGTACTTCCCAAACACCGGCACCAATCGAAGAAAGAATAACAGTCAACCTTCCATTTTCAACTTTTATGTAGTCAGTCTTCTCGTCATGCATAATACTTGTTTTTATCATGTCTTTATCCTCAGTTCTTTAATAGTTTAGCCTTTTTTCTTTTATCTTTAAATAACAATAAAAGATAAAATAATAAATACTAATTTTTATATTTAAAAAGCCTAGCAAGAGCTAGGCTAATTATCAAAATAAATTGAATAAAGCTATATAAGGCTTTGCACCAATATTGAAATCCGTCAACAATAAGATTATGTACAAAACAATCAGAGCTACTATCCAAAGGAAAAATAAAGTAATTCCAATCCAACACAATATTTTTGTATTTTTTCCACTTTTTTTATTGAATAGTCCATAAAATCCAAATACAAGTCCAAGTAATCCACCTAAAGCACCGAATACTAACGATAATACACCGAAAACAATATTATCATTTGGATTAGTTGAATTTGATTTTCTCGATGAGTTTTCTTGTATTTCATGGATATTCATTGGCCTTCCACATCCGGGACAATAATTGCAATTGACATTCATTATCGAAGCACAAAAAGGGCATTGCTTCTTTGGACTGTTATCATTTTGATTGTTAGAGTTATAAACTTCCATATAATCACACCTCTTTTAATTAGCTCTAATTATATTCATTAGGATAATTCTTTAGTGCCTGTATAAAGTTGGTAATAAACACCTTTTTCCTCTAATAATTGGTTGTGTGTTCCTCTTTCAATAATTCTTCCGTGATCTAAGACCATGATGACATTAGAATTCATAATGGTTGAAAGTCTATGTGCGATAGCAAAGACGGTTCTTCCTTCCATCAATTTGTCCATTCCTTTGGTGACGATAGCTTCGGTCATGGTATCGATTGAAGAAGTTGCTTCGTCTAATATTAGGACGGGAGGGTCTGATACAGCGACTCTAGCAATTGATAGAAGCTGGCATTGACCTTGTGACAAAGATGAGCCATCACCTTCAATGAAGGTATTGTATCCGTTAGGAAGCATTCTAATAAAGCCATCTGCGTTAGCAAGTTTTGCGGCTTCAATACATTCTTCATCAGTTGCATCCAATCTACCATAACGAATGTTATCCATTATTGTTCCACTGAATAATGATGTGTCTTGAAGAACAACACCTAATGATCTTCTCAAATCTTTTTTCTTAATCTTATTGATGTTGATATCGTCGAATCTAATCTTTCCATCCTCTATATCATAGAATCTATTCAACAAGTTGGTAATAGTTGTTTTACCTGCACCAGTGCTACCAACAAAGGCAATCTTTTGACCAGGTTTAGCATATAAATCTATATCGTGTAATATGATTTTCCCGGGTATATAACTAAAGTCGACATTAAACATTTTAATGTCACCTTTAACAGGAACGTATGTGGTTGAGTTATCGGCTTTGTGAGGATGTTTCCATGCCCAGTTTGAATGAATAGAAGCATGCTCTTCTTCGACAAAATTATTGCCGTCCCAATGGCCTTGTACTAATTCGACATATCCATCGTCGGCTTCGACCTTTTCATCCAACATGTTGTAGACTCTTGAAGCACCAGCTTTTGCTTGTGCGATGAATCCAAATTGTTGACCGATGGTGTTTACCAATCCTATAGCTTGTTGTACTAAAGGATCAAATCCTAAGGTTATTCCTAAAGTCATAGCTCCTAATCCGAATTGGAATCCATAGTTTTGAGTGTTGAAAGCAAAACATATGATTCCAACGATGATTGTTATGACATATATGATATAACCGACATTGATGATGACAGGACCTATAGCACCGGCAATCCAGTTTGCTTGATAAGATGAATTCATTAAGTTTTTGTTTTTCTTATCAAATTCATTTTTAGCTTTTTCTTCGTGGTTAAAAGACTTAACAACTTTTAATCCACCCATCATTTCTTCGATTAAACCTTCTTGTTCTCCAATTGATTTTTGCTGATCATCAAAGTATTTTTCGGCTTTCTTACCCATCATTGAAGAAGCTATAAACATTACTATGACACCAACGATAAAGATGATTGTCAAATAGACAGAGAACATCAACATCATTACAAATAGAGTGATGAATGTTAGCAAGGATGAAAACAAAGTCTGAGTTGTTTGTATTGTGAATTGACGTATCGTATCGACATCATTAGTGTAGATAGACATGATTTCACCCTTTTGGTGTTGATCGAAGTATCTAACAGGCAAATCTTCCATATGCGAGAATATTTTGCATCTAGTCTTATGCATGAAATCTTGGCCTATGTATGCCAAGGCTACGGCATATGTACCCATAGCTAAGTTTCCTAATGTATAGGATATAGCCATGAATATCAAACAAGGATACAAGGTACCTTCAGCAAATGACTTAAATATGTCTTCCGACACAGCGACATCACCTGTAGAATGAATATTCTCTAATCCATCAATAACTCTTTGTATAGCTACTGGTGCTGTAATAGAAGCAATTGCGGATATGATGATACAAATGATGGATAAGGCAAATAACCATGGATGTAGTCTAGCCATCTCTTTGATCAAAGAGAGAAGGACATTACGTTTCTTTTTCTGATTCATAACTGTTCCTCCTTTACACCTTGAAGATCGCAGACGTTTTTAAAGATGTTATTGTTACGATAAAGGTCTTTAGCAGTTCCTACACCATCTATTCTTCCATTGTTTAAAACAATGATTTTATCAGCGTGTAGAACAGAAGAGATACGTTGAGCGATAATGATTTTTGTAACTCCAGGTAGGGTTTCTTTAAGGCCTTCTCTAATCTTTTCATCTGTTTTTGTATCCACTGCTGAAGTAGAGTCGTCAAATATCAAAACCTTAGGCTTCTTGATAAGAGCTCTTGCTATACAAAGTCTTTGCTTTTGACCACCAGAGAAGTTAGCACCACCCTGGTCTACTTTGGATTGATATTTATCAGGCATTTGCTGAATGAATTCATCAGCTTGTGATATCTCACATACTCTTTGAATTTCTTCGTCGGTCGCATCTTCTTTTCCCCATCTAATGTTTTCAGCTATTGTTCCTGAGAACAACACGTTCTTTTGAAGAACCATTGAAACTTCGTCACGCAATGCTTTTTTATCGTAGCTCTTAACATTTGTTTCTCCAACTAATATCTCGCCTTCACTGGCATCATAGAAACGCGGAATTAAGTTGACTAATGTGGATTTAGCAGAACCTGTTCCACCTATGATTCCAACTGTCTCTCCACTATTGATTTTGAGATTTATATTTTTCAAGACTTCATCTCCGTTACCATCTTTATATTTGAATGAGACATTTCTAAATTCAATCGATCCATTTTTTATTTCTTTTAGAGCGTTAGGGTTGTTCTCGATTGTGGATTTCTCAACCAACACTTCATACACTCTCTTCATAGAGGCTAAACTCATGGAGACCATGACCATAATAGCAGCTAGCATCATAAGGGCAAATAAGACCCAAATAGCATAGTTTGTAAGGATTGAAAAATATCCAACTTTTATTTGACCTCTAAGAATTGCAAATGTTCCAAAAGCTACTACTAAAGACATAGAAAGGTTTATTGAAAGATTCATCAAAGGATTGGATAAAGCACCTGAGATTTCTCCTTTGGTCAATATCTTTCTAATATCTTCAGAAGCATTGTTGAATTTTTGCTTCTCGAAATCTTCTCTAGAATAAGTCTTTACTGTTCTAATTCCTAAAACGTTCTCTTCGACAGCTTTGTTCAAATTGTCATATTTTATAAAAGCTTTAGAGAAGAATTTCAAAGCTAAGATTATCAAGATTACAGTTATGATTGCAACTAAAGGAAGGGTAACTGCATAGATCCAAGACACTGGTGCAGCTACAACAATAGAAGCAATTATGGAATAGATAAAGTATATCGGCGATATCATTCCGTTTCTTAGAATCATCATATAAGCCTGCATGATGTTGGTCACATCCGTAGTTTGTCTTGTCACCAATGAAGCTTTTGAAAATTGATCAATGTTCTCAAATGAGAAGTCTTGAGTTTTATAGAACAAATCTTGTCTTAAATTGGCAGCAAATCCAGCAGCAGCTTTAGATGATTCCTTCATTCCCCATAAGGATGTTCCAAATGAGAAAAAAGCTAAAACAACTAGCAATACTGCATATATTACAACATGGCACACAATTGTCTGTGTATCATTTCCACCATTTGTTTGGAAGTCGTTCATCTCATTGATCATAAATCCCATCAATAAAGGAATAGTACAATCAGAGCAAGCTTGTAGTCCAAAGGCTACAAAACTTAAAATTGAGCTTTTCTTATATTCTCGAACGCTTTTAAGGAGCATTTTAAAGATTTGAACATAAGAAACTCTTTGTGTTTCTTTTCTTTCTCTCATATATTTACCTCAAAAAGCCATTTATCTTTAGTAATCTAACATATGTATTTTTATTGACTAGTCTTATATTTCGGTATATTTTTAATCGAACATAAAAGCGATAACAAAAAGCCATCTCCTGCTAGAGATGGCTTTCTTACCAAAAAAGAATCTATTTTTAGATGTTTACTTCTTAGGGAACTTCTCTTCTGCAGGGATTGCAAGAGGATCGAAGTCAGCATTTGTGTAAATGTTCTGAACATCTTCTAATTCATCCAAAGCATGAACGAAGTTTGCAAGTTTTTGCTTGTCAGCATCTGCTACATCGTGTTTGACATAGTCAGGAATAGGAAGCATAGTGATTTCGTTTGTGACAAAGTCAACTACTCCAAGATTTTTCAAAGCATCTCTAGTCTTTGCGAAGTCCTTGGGCTCTACCTGAACTTCGATGATTCCATCTTCAAAGGAAACTCCTCTCAATCCTTCGATTCCGGCATCGAGAAGACCCATCTCGATTTCTTCACTCTTTTCTTCTTCACCTTCAAAATCGAAGACACCAGTTTGTGTGAAAAGATAATCTACACAACCTGAATCTCCAAGGTTTCCACCACGATGAGAGAAGATTGCACGAACTGATGCATAAGCTCTCTTATCGTTGTCGGAAAGGGTGTCGACAATGATTGCTACTCCGGCAGGAGCGTATCCTTCATAACGTCCACCGACATAAGTGGTGGCATCTCCACCCTTAGCCTTAGCTATAGCACGATCGATGACATCACGAGTTACACCTTCTCCACGATATTTTTCAATTGCTGAACGTAATGCGAGGTTAGAACTCGGGTCAGGATCTCCGCTCTTAGCGGCCATGTAAATTTCCTTACTGGCACGGTTGTAAAGTGCAGACTTTGCGGCGTTTGTTTGAGCCATCTTTTTGGCTCTGACTTCATGTGCTCTACCCATATTCTATTTACCTCTCTTGATTAAAATAATATTGGCTTGTATTCAATATTTCACAAGCAAAGATTAATATACTACTTAATAAACACTCATAGCAAATATTTTTTATTAAAATTCATTATTCAAAATAAATTCTCATATGGTTTTAGAATTATTGTTTGGATTTATATTAGGAGTACTTAATGAAAAGTGTAGATAAAATTGATTAAAAAAAGCCAGATTTTTATCCAATGTCACTAACTTAAGGCGACATTGATTAAGGAATGACTTATGAGACCTGCCTTTAAATATAGGCCGGTCTTTTTTTTTTAGGCATGTTAAAAGGATAATAATTATCTCTTCACACTACTTTTCGAAAAAAATCTAACGATTAGTAATTGCTTCTATACGACATTCGAGAATGATTCTTTGTTTTATGCTCTCTGCTGAAGCTCCTATTGGGCCTTATCGGCGTGAGATACCTGTCTATCTCTTTTATTATATTGTCAAAACTCTCTTTTCGAATTCTGCTGCTTGGATGCATCAATGCTTTTACCAGATTTCTTTTGACTGCGCCGATTGCCACGCTTCTGTTATGCTTCATCTGATATTTCTTGCCTTGAATCAATGAACATTTTCTTTCCATGATAATGAACTGGACCATGTTGAAGACCCAAGCGCATGCGTAGATATCCTGCAAAATCAGTCTTTCTCTTCTTCCGCTGAACTCTTCAAGCTTCAAGCATTTCTTCATGTCCCTAAATGCGGTTTCTATATCCCATCTGGCATGATAGAGCTCTTTTAATTCTTCGATCGTAGCTTCATCATCACTTAAATTCGTTATCAGAAATTCCTTCTCTTCTTTTCCGATGTCAATGATTGCCATGCGTATTACAAACGTTTTTGAAAGCACTTCTTGAACCAGCTCCGTTTCGTCTCTGAATCCATTGGTGTTCGCACGGGTCAGCTGGACTTTGAATGTTTTGTCTACTTCATTATCGCTTTCCATTTCCCTCCTGCATTTTGATAGAACGTATGTGCTTATCCTGAAAATGTACTTCATCTTCGAATTGTCGAATAAATTGAGCAGCTTGAAACTGAAATAGCCTCGATCGAAAACAACCAACGTCTTGCTTTCTTCTTCTTTTTTGATGCTGCCCAGCAGTTCTATGGCATGGCCTCTTTCGTCATGACTGTATTCATCGATTGCAATCCTCTTTATCGTATGGTTGTATACATCGCTGAGACCGGAAAGCTTGATCATATGCGGCATGTTGTCAGGGGCTGCCTTCGCCGTGGGCTGGATATCGGCAATTGTCTCGAATTCCGTGTCTGATGGCAATAGCAGATCGGATCCGTCTATCGCAAAGACATGGAATGACTTGAACTTCCTCATTTCGTTTTTGCGTATTCTCGTCTCATCATCGGTAAAGTCCTCGAACATTTCTTTTACGGCATCCGGAGAATATTTCATTCTCGCCTTATAGAAGCCGACATCGGAGATATCGATATCGCTCATGCCGGAATCCTCGAACAATATTTTGACCTCCTGTCGTTGAGCCATGCCCCTTTGAGACAGCATCTGCAACAGCAGACTTTCCGGCGATACCTTTCTATGGCGGGTAAACGCCGTACGGTTATTGCCACGTATGGTGTCGATCTTATTGAGATGATATCTTTGGATTGTCTTTCTCCATCTTCTGAAAACATCACGGCTCATAGGTTGTCCCATCCTTGTAAACAAGCTTCGGCTTATCTTTTGAAAAGGCTGCCTTTAGGTATGGTATGGCCTTGCTATCAACGGCTCCGATGTATTGAACCGTCTCTTGTATGACCTTGTCCCCGACCCTCCTGCTTCTAACTACAGATGCATAATTCTGATTTCCTTTTTTCCAAACTCTCACAAACATTTTGTTTGCCTCCTTTCACACTACATTATATGTAATTATAGACTAATTTTGAATATCTATGTGCTATTTATTCACACTACATTATTGAATGACGGCAAACTTAAAAAATGGCTACCATTTCGGTAGCCATTCAGCCAGATAATATCAATGTCGCCTTAAGTTAGTGACATTGAATTTTTATCTGGCTTTTGGCAATTATTCAGCTTTGGCTGAATTTGATTTTGCTTGTGGTAATTTGAATTTTGGATGTGCTTTTAAGACAGCAGATTTCGCAGTTTCAAAGTAACGCTTTTCTTGACGGAAACGAACTGAATTGCTTCCCATTTCGAAATTGTAGTATTTGTTTGCTACATCGATGGAATCATCTTCACGATTGAGAATCAAGCCTTTTACTAAGAGAGAATTTCTATATGTAGACAATCTATATGGCTTCAATACAGCGTTCTTGACATCTCTCTTCAATCCGGTGAACAACATATCAGCTCCAGCTCTATCATTGAGAAGAAGAAGGATGAATAATCTTTCACCAGCGATATAAGCTTGCTCTTCAATAGTTAGAAAACGTGAAATTTGATGACACTGCTTTAATATGGTGTAGCAATTATCCAAGTCACCTTTATATAAGCTATCGATATACTTATAAATCAAAGCTTTTGATTTCCAATATGAGGTAGGATCAAAGTTGAAGTCAGGAGCTATTAAATCTACATCGGCAAACTCATAAGCAGTATCTATACAGTATATGTTGTAAGCTTTACGATCTTCTTCTTTTCTCGTCTTTATGAATACGAACATATCGTTAGGATAGTCCTGTCTAAACGGGAAGAGTTGGTAGATCAATGTTTCTATAGCGTGGATACCACAGAATAGGAATCCCCATTTCAACCACTGGACACTGTCAGGAATGACGAAGTATAGAGCAAAGAGCAATGCAACCATCACTATGATTCCACCCATTCCTCCCCAGAGCATTCCAGAAGGATTGGCATCTACTTTTCTATCCTTGGGAGCAAAGTTTGCATGTATTTCAAGTATGTACGAACTATTGAAATAGAATTTTTTAACTTTTCCGTTCTTATTCTTGACTTCTCTATGTTTCTCATAACAAAGCCCAGATAGAGTTAGAAATGTTAATTCATAACCGGTCATCTTTCCTATTAAGACTTTTCCTAAAAACCAACCTGATATTGCAAGTAGGTTTCCTACTAAGATGGGGATTAACAAGAATCCGATACGTGCTCCCGATGAATTTTGAATTGCTTGGTAACCACTTCCGTATATTTCCCAAACAGCAAGACCTACCATATAGGCTAGAATGATGACAAAGGAAACGTTAGACCAGCTTTTATCCTTCAATTTTAGTGGAGGAAGGGGTGCTCTAATTTCATCGACCATCTCAACGGCTCTTTTAGATGGCTTATCAGCGTGAAGAGATTCTCTTGGCTGAGCCTGAGAAGAAGACTCTTCTTTTTCAAAGTTATTTTCTTCTGACATTTAATTTCTCCTTAAAAGTTTTAGACTTTAGACAATAAAACATTATAAGGGTAAAAAAAATTAGGCTTTATTTTTAAGCTTGGTTTTTAGAACTTCAGGCAACTCTAATTTGGTAGTTATTGATTTTGACAACAAATCCATTAATTTTTCTTTTTCTATGCAAGGCTTTATAAAATCTAAAGATGAGTAGACTGATTCTATAAAACCGGATTCTATAATCTTAGAGTTAATTATCTTTGACAGCTTTTTTATCACGGATAAACTTTGATTGAAATTTGAATTAAAACTATAGATTTTAAAAGCTTCGTTAATGGAAATATTATTTAAAAAAGATTCATTTCCAGAGTTTAAATATAGATTTATTCTATCTTCTAAATTTAATTGCGAATTGCCTCTAACATAAACAAAACTAGGATTTAAATCATTGCTTGATAGAGTATGAATGAAATGATGCTTTCTATCTTCTATTTCTACTTGATTAGATGTTTCGTATCCGTTAAAAGATGAACTCAGAATTATTCCAAAAGGAAGAACATGATAAGGATCTACTTCTTTTTTAAAGAAATCCAAAATGTTTTCCTTATAAAACATTTTTAATGAAATTAGTTTTGCTAAATTTGCTGATCTTCCACCATCCAAAGCTAAAACAAATCCAATGTCATTTCTCATGTTTAATTTAGAAAAACAATCGTTGAATTCATTTATATCAAAGTTTCTATTCTTTATGACGAATGAATAATCTTCAACATAGAGTTTAAATCCATTATTTTCCAAGAAACGACAAAATGGATCCTTGGAATCCCCAAGGACCATTATTGTCTCATTTTTGTAATGACTGAGATTTAAAACGATTTTGTTTAATATGTCTTGTGACGTATCATCAACCATTACTTTTTGTGTTCAGCGTTGTATCTATCGATGTACTCTTCCATAGTTCTAGCAAAGAAATCTCTGTTAGAAGTGATAGCTTTTCTCTCGACAGCATCAATAGGCTCTTTCATTCCGGACTTAACCCAATCGCTAATCAAAGCTATATCAGCCATTGCGAATTGAATCAAGATAGGTCTTGTAAATGCTTTACATTCGTTTGAATATCCTCTTACGAAGTAGCTAGCCAAATTGTCATAGAGATCGACTAACTTTTCTAAGAATAATTTGCAGATAAGGTTTTCTGACTCGGCTGTGTCAAACATTTTGGAGTAGAAGACCTTTCTCTTCTGAATGATTGTCAAGATAGCTCTCAAAGCGTTTGCTTTAATTTGGAAATCACTGATATCTTTGATGTCCTCATCTACTAGTTCTTTGATGGCTTCGTCAATAGAGTCGAAGTAGTAGTAGAAGTTTTGACGCGAGCATCCTACCTCATCACAAATGGTTGTGACAGATACCTTTTGATAAGATGCTTTCTCGATTTCGTTTGCGAGAGTGTTGACCAACGTAAACTTTCTTTTTTTCATAGTGCCATGCCTTTTTCTAGTTTTTCAACTGGAACATATTTTAAAACATAGAACCGGTATTGAAATTCAAATTTAGTTGGTTTTAATCTTTAAAAAAACTAAAATGCTTGCTATATTTGTTTTTACTCAAATTCCTTTTATAAAATAGATAGGTTGAAAGATTGGGAGGTTAAGTATGCAAAGAGTAAAAATGATGAAAAAGTATGCTGATTTAATTATCAGAAATGGTCTTAATACTCAAGCTCGACAAGACGTTGTTGTTATCGCCAATGCCGAAATGCACACTTTTGTAGGATATTTTGTGGCAGAGTTATACAAGATGCATGTTCATAGCGTTAGAGTCTTTTATCGTGATCCAGTTGCAACTAGATTTTACCTTATGAATACTCCTGAAACTAAACTGAGTCCAATAGCTGACTACATAGTTTCTTTTTATAAGGAAGCATCGGAAAAAAACTTCTCTATTATTCTTTTCGAAGGTACGGATCCACAAGTGTTGAGAAAGAACACCAGGGAGAAGCGTCAAGCTTATCGAAAAGCTATTGAGAATTCTTGTCATAGTTCATTCTATAAATATAAAAGAGGAACTTTGCCATTAATTAGAGTTGCAGTTCCTACTCGTGATTGGGCAGTTTCAATCTATCCAGAACTCACGCCAGTTCAAGGTGAAGATAGACTTTGGCAAGATGTGTATGAAAGAAGTGGAATTTGGAGAGAAAGACTCTCTGCTGAGAGTGGATACAGAGAAAGAATCAACAGATTATTCGATATTTCTCAAAAATTAAATTCATTAAGATTAGCCAAAATAATAATAACTGATTCCAATACTAAGACTAATCTAACTGTCAGTCTTCCCATTAAACATATCTGGTATTCTCCTTTAAAAACCAGTGAGGAATTCAATGAAAAATTCTTGACTGAAATGCCAGGATTCTTCATCTCTACAGTGCCTCATTCTCACGGGGTTAAAGGTGTGGTGAACTCGACTAAAGTTGTCTATTTTGATGGTGAACCTATCGAAGACGTTTCACTGACATTTGAAAACGGAAAAATAGTTAAAGCTACTGCTTCTAAAGGACAAGAAGCTTTAAATAAAGCTATAGCCGTAGATGATTATTCCAACAGATTGGGTGGAATCACTTTAGTTGATAGGGATTTGATGCCTGAGGCTTCTAGTGAAGAATATTTTGACAATTATGTTCTCAATATGACAGAAGGATCTCATATCACGATTGGATGTGCTTCATATAGAGGGTTTGAAGGTGGATATGACCTCACTCCAAATGAATTACAATCCCATGGATTGAATCAATCCTTGCTCTCATTAGATTTCCCTATCATGTCCGATACATTGAGTGTTGTAGGTGTCGGTGATGATAATTCCAAACATTTGATAATGGACAAAGGACATTGGGCTATATAAAAATAAAAACTATTTTCTCTTAGCTATGGGAAAATAGAATTTTTATTTGTGAGAAAATCGTTTTTATAATTTTTATTTTAAGAAACAAAAGAAAAGATTTTATTTAATTATCACTAAACCGAAAATTTATAAAATATAAATTATTTCTTGTGCTATACTCTCTATCGCTTAGGGCACATTTTTTTGTGTTTTGAGTCCCAGCTAAATAATTCTTAGGAGGAAAAAATGGCTGAAAAGAAACAATATGTTTATCTCTTCAAGGAAGCTCATGGATTGGGCAAGAATGTCCTTGGAGGAAAAGGTGCAGGACTTGCAGAAATGGATGCTATCAAGATTCATATTCCACAAGGATTTATCATCGATACTGATGCATGCAACCTTTATTATAGATCTCATGAGTCTATCCCTGCTAGCTTAGCAAAGGAAATCGATCTCAAGCTCAAACAACTCGAGAAGATTACAGGAAGAACTCTCGGTTCAGAGAAGAAGCCTTTGCTTCTCTCCGTCCGTTCCGGAGCTCGTGTCTCCATGCCTGGTATGATGGATACCATCCTCAACCTCGGTTTGAATGACAAGACTGCCGCTGCTTTGGCTAAAGAGAGCAACAATGAGCGTTTCGCTTATGACTGCTATCGTCGTTTTATCTTGATGTTCACCAACATCGCTATGGGACTTCCTCGTGATGACATGGATGCTATGCTCGATGAAATCAAGGCGAAGAAGGGTTACAAGAACGACTATGAAGTAACTGCTCCTGAGCTCAAAGAGCTTATCGAGAAGTATAAGGTTTACTATAAAGGAAAGTTTGGAGTTGACTTCCCCGAAGATCCTCATGCACAGCTTATGACTGCTATTCAGGCTATCTTCCGTTCATGGAACAACCCTCGTGCTATCCTCTTCCGTCGTTTGAATAACATCCCTGGAGATTGGGGAACTGCTGTTACCGTCATGCAAATGGCTTTCGGTAACATGGGACCCACTTCCGGAACTGGTGTCGGATTCACTCGTAGTCCTGCCACTGGTGAGAAGAAGCTTTCCGCTGAGTTCTTGCAGAATGCTCAAGGTGAGGATGTCGTTGCCGGTATCCGTACACCTGATCCTATCACTAAGCTCAAGGAAATCATGCCTAATGTCTATAAGGACCTCGTAGAGGATGCTTACAAGCTTGAGCACCACTACAAGGATATGCAAGACTTTGAGTTCACAGTTCAAGATGGACATCTCTTCATGCTCCAGACTCGTACTGCTAAGAGAACTGCTAAGGCTGCTTTGCACATTGCTATCGACCTCGCCAAGGAAAAGATTTGCACCAAGGAAGAAGCTCTTACCAAGATCGATGCTCGTTCTTTGGATCAATTACTCCACCCCACCTTTGTCGAAGAGGCTTTGAAGAATTCTCAGCCTATCGCCACTGGTAACCCTGCATCTCCTGGATCTGCTGTTGGACACTTGTCCTTCACTTCTGAAGATGCCAAGGCTCGTCACGATCAAGGAGAGAAGGTAATTCTCGTCCGTGCTGAGACCGCCCCTGAAGATCTCGAGGGTATGGTTTCTTCTGAGGGTGTCCTCACCATGCGTGGTGGTATGACTTCTCACGCCGCTGTTGTCGCTCGTGGTATGGGACGTTGTGCAGTCACTGGCTGCGGTGCCGCTCAAGTCGATGAAAAGAACAAGACTCTTACTATCAATGGTAAGGTCTATGGTGAGAAGGATACTATCTCACTCGATGGTTCTACAGGTGCTGTTTATGAAGGTGCAATTCCTACTGAGGAAGCTAAGCTTTCTGGTGACTTTGCAACCATCATGAAGTGGTCTGATGCTGTCCGTAAGGGCAAGATGTCAGTTGAAGCCAACGGTGATACTCCTCTCGATGCAGCTAATGCTGTCAAGTTTGGAGCTGATGGAATCGGTCTTTGCCGTACTGAGCACATGTTCCGTAATGCCGGACGTTTGCTCTCTATGCAAAAGATGATTCTTTCCAACACCACCGAAGAGCGTGAAAAGTATTTGAATGAACTCGAACCTCTCCAAGAGGAAGATTTCTACCAAATGTATCTCGCTTTGGATGGACTCAATCTCAATGTTCGTTTGCTCGATCCCCCTCTTGATGAGTACTTGCCTAGAAAGGCTGAAGAAATCAAGACTTTAAGCGAAGCTACTGGAAAGACTGTTGAACAAATTCAAGCTAGAATCGATGAGCTTCATATGTCCAACCCTATGATGGGACTTCGTGGATGCCGTTTGGATGTCGTATATCCTGAAATCGGCCGTATGCAGGCTACCGCAGTCATCAAGGCTGCTCTCCGTGCTGAAGAGACTCTCTCCAAGAAGCATGGCAAGCCTGTACACATCCTCGCTTCTATGATGGTTCCTCAGGTTGTTGAAGTTCGTGAATTCAACTACGTCAAGGGACTTATTACTGAGACTGCTGACAAGATCATTGCCGAGTCTTCTGATAAGAAGCTCAAGTATCGTGTTGGAACAATGATCGAGACTCCTCGTGCCTCTGTCACTGCTGGTGAAATTGGTAAGGAAGCTGCATACTTCTCCTATGGAACCAACGATTTGACTCAGTTCACCTATGGATTCTCTCGTAACGATTATTCTACTTACATCACTTCTTATCTCGACAAGAACTTGCTCGACTTCGATCCTTTCAAGACATTGGATCCTGATGGTGTTGGAAGATTGATTGAACTTTCCGTCAAGGAAGGTAAAGCCAGCAATCCTAAGCTCCTTTGTGGAATCTGTGGTGAGACTGGAGGAGATCCTGCTTCCATCGCTTACTTCTACAAGTTTGGATGCGACTATGTCTCCTGCTCACCTTTCCGTGTCCCTGGAGCACGTCTTGCTGCCGCTCAAGCTATTGTTGCTGAAGAAGCTGCCCAAAAGAAGGCTGCCGCTTTGTCCCGCCGTGGAAGAAAGCCTGCCAAGAAGGGTGGAAAGAAGAAAGCTAAGTAATTAGCTCTTTACTTCCTTTAATAAATGATAAAAGCCAGCCCAATGGGGCTGGTTTTTATTATGCAAAAATATTTAGATTCCTAAGAAAATAATTTAAAAGTTTTAAAATATAAAAAACTCAATATATTTAGTTTTTTACCCATTTTAAAAATGTGAAAACGCTTGCA
>ERZ1034876.73-NODE-73-length-66471-cov-91.947723_pt1 | contig 66471 bp, 50 predicted proteins | sample MGYA00520698_ERZ1034876 | MGnify/ENA primary metagenome ERZ1034876 (study PRJEB33766, sample SAMN09781723) | gut metagenome | biome: gut microbiome | host: Homo sapiens | place: Madagascar | study: EMG produced TPA metagenomics assembly of the PRJNA485056 data set...
CCAGTTTCCACCCTCATCGGAGAGGTTGATAGGATTGTTCCTGCAGTAGGCGAATAGGTTCATGACCATGGTGTCTCCAACTTGACCGATCTCACCATCAGCGGAGATGAATCTTCCGAGTTCAGGGCTGTAATAGCGAGACTTGAGGTAATAGAAACCAGTCTCGTTATCGAAGAAGTAGCCCTTGAACTTGAACGGATTGACCTTAGCAGCCAATCTTGCTTCATCAATATCAGCGATAGTTTCAGTAACTTCACCGAAGTCGCCATAGGCATAGGAGACTAGCTTAGTTCCAGTAGAATCGATAACGGCATTGATGTTTCCGAGGATGTCCCTGTCGTAGAAGTAATCCTTGCCGTTGACGGAGAATCCAACAAGAGCATTGGCCTCTTCGATCAAAGATGGCGATTTACTAGTCCAAAAGCTCTCTCTAATCTATGCCAAAGACATCGCTGAAAGAACGGATACTTATTTCTCGAAGGAAGTGGAAAAGCGACTAACATCAGATGGAAATATAAAGAAGGAAGACTTATTTAAGCTCACTCAAAATATAAAGCAGGAAGATGATATCAACGTCAACTTCATTCAGGATAGAAGACTTAGAGAAGCTATATTTAAGGATGGGCTTCATTATCCCGACATCAGCACCCTAAACGATGACAAAGCTAGTTATGAAATAGTTCTCGATTTTTTAAAAAAACTAAGCGATGTATTCTTGTGGAAAGTATATGAGAGAGATGACCTCGGAAGAGGAAACAGCATATCTCAATATGCCGTTGTTCTCTTACATTGGATTATGGGCTCTGGGCTGAGATATATAGTTGATAGCAGAATTGATTATTACAACAATAAAAGGTGGGGGAAAACTATCAAAATAAACCACAAAGAAGAACTATATCATGCAACAAAAAGGCAGGTTGACTACTTGATATCGAACACATTAAAAGATATCGAGGGAATCATCCTTTTCAAGCTATCCAACTACTTCCTTAAGTTTTCGAATGTCTACAAGGAATTTACAAATCAGAAGAGCTTCAATAATGACTGGTATGAGTTCATCGAGTTCGGGACTCATGAACCAGTGATAATCTTCCTTCAGAGGATAGGATTCTCTAGAGAGACAGCCCTTTATATTAGAAAAAATTCCAGTGATTTTATAGAAATAGACAATGGCAAGATCTTCCTTAAAAAGGATATCTTGGATAGTACCAATAAAGACATCCAAAAAGAACTTAAGGATTTAGATTCAAATATTAGAGAATATATTCATAGTTAAGCTAAAAAGAGCCCCTCGTTATGAGGGACTCTTTGCACTCGGTGGAAGGTCAACCTTCATCTGTGCTATAACTTCGAATCCTGTCTGATATGCATACAGGGTTCGGATGGTGAACTGATGGCGGAGAAATAGAGATTCGAACTCTAGCGGGGATTGCTCCCCCTGACGGTTTTCAAGACCGTTCCCTTGAACCGCTTGGGTATTTCTCCATCTGTCTTTACATGGACAGCACATTATTTTAGCAAATTATTAATAAAAGTGAATAGTGTTTTTTATTAATATAGTTATTAGAAATGGTTTTCAAGACACGATTATCCAAAAGAACATGCTTTTTTTATCGGCAAGTGTTTTAGAAGTGTATTAAAATTGCATAGGGCTTGTATATCTACAAAAAAAGCGACACTTTCGTGTCGTTGATTTTTTCTTAATGGTGGGTCCTATAGGGTTCGAACCTATGACCTTCCGCACGTCAAGCGGATGCTCTCCCAGCTGAGCTAAAGACCCAAGTGCTTAATAACTATAAACACATTACTTTGATTTTGCAAGAGGAAATTTATAAAATCCTCATAACCTAATAGTATTTTGCTCTTTTTATATATAATTATTCTTGTTTGTAGAGAGGTGTTTATTATGAGCAATTTACCTAAAGTAATAGTTAAAGATAAGGAAGATATAAGAACAAATCATATAAATTGGGATGAATATTTTATGTCCATCGCAATTTTGTCTTCTCTTAGATCCAAAGATACTTCTACCAAAGTTGGAGCAGCAATTGTTTCTGACGAACATAAAGTTTTATCTTTGGGATACAACGGAATGCCTATCGGTATCGATGACTCTAAAATACCTTGGGCTAGAGAAGGTGTAAGTGAATTAGATACAAAGTATCCATATGTCTGTCATGCTGAATTAAATGCTATCTTGAACACTGAAAGAAGACTCAAAGGATCGACTTTATATGTAACTTTGTTTCCTTGCAACGAATGTGCTAAAGCGGTTATTCAAGCTGGAATTAAGAAAGTTATTTTTTTAGATGATAAGTATCACGATAAAACTTATTCGATAGCTTCTAGAAAGCTGTTTGAAATGGCTGGTGTTGAAACTTCTCAATATCTAGGAAGAGTCCCGCAAATAGATTTTGGAGATATGAAATATGAGTTATAGAGACGAAGGAAAGCCAGTACAGCCAACACCTTATTGGAAGTATTTCTTGAAATCTTTAATTGTCCTTTTGATTTTAGCTTTGCTCATAAGCATGCTCTGGGGAGTTTTAACTAGTAAGGATGAAAATTTACTTCGTGGTGTCCTAATTGGTGTTGGTGTTGTATCATTTTTAGTGTATGGTGGTTATTGGATTTATATAATTGTTTATGAAACCAGAATAAGAAAAGGACTTTCTTATGGAACTGATGAACAAAACACACTTAAAAAGAAGAGACTTGCTATACTAAAAGCTCATAAGATCCAAGCAAAAGCTAGAGGTGAGAAGTTGAGTAAAGAAGAGATAGAAGATATTAACAGTGGGAAATATGATAACGAGGTCTCAAATGGATAAGAGAGAAGAAAACGAAGCTATAGGAACAAAGAAGTTGTCTTTCTTCTATACAAAAGAAGAGGGAATGGTTTTGGATTCTTTATCTATATCCATTCCTAAGAATTCGTATTGTTGTATTGTAGGAAGAAATGGAACTGGGAAATCAACTCTCCTTAAAATTATTGCAGGATTAGTTATTCCTACATCTGGTCTTTTGTTTATTAACGGAACACAAGTTACTGACGATAACGTTGATGAATTGATAGGAAAGCAAGTTGGAATAGTATTCCAAAATCCAGATTCTCAATTTGTAGGTGCTACGGTTGAAGAAGATATCGCTTTTGGATTGGAAAACAATAGAGTATCTTATAAAGAGATGCTGGAAGAAGTGAAGACTATAGCAGAAAAGTTAAATTTGACTGATTTGCTTAAAAGAGAACCTACAAAACTATCTGGCGGTCAAATGCAACGTGTCGCATTAGCTTCGATTTTAGTTAGAAATCCATCTATATTGCTTTTGGACGAATCTACTTCGATGCTCGATCCTTTGAGCAAGATTGAGATGATAAGCATGCTCAAAGATTTAAAAAAGAAGTTTCCTAACTTAACGATTTTATCAGTGACACATGAAACGGCTGAGATTGAGAAAGCGGATTATGTAATAGCTTTGGATCACGAGAAACTTGGATTTACCGGTTCACCTAATGAATTGTTCTCTAATCCTAAACTTGTCGAAGAATTAGGTCTTACTCTTCCCTTTGATTATCAGCTTAGAAATGATTTATCAGAATTAGGAATTGAGACTTCTAAGTTTGACAACCCTGAAGAATTAGGGAGGCAATTATGTCAGCACTCCAAGTAAAGAATCTTTGTTATTTTTATGATAGGAAGACATCTAATGAGAAAGAAGCTCTCATCGATGTTTCGATGGATATCGAACAAGGTGAAATCATTGCTTTGGTCGGAAAGACAGGGTCTGGCAAGTCGACTCTCGTTCAAAACATCGACGCTCTTTTAACTCCGACAACAGGTGTTATAACTTATCCAAATGGAATAGTTGTAGATCAAACTCCTGTGGTTAAGAAGAATGGAAAGATAAAGTATAAAAAGCCTAAGAAATTGAAGGATTGGAAGAGTTTAAGAAAGATGATTGGACTCATGTTTCAATTCTCTGAGATGCAGTTGTTTGAGACTAGTGTATTAAAAGATGTTATGGTCGGACCTGAAAATTTTGGGATGGATAAAGGAACAGCTCAAACAAATGCTCAAAATGCATTGCTTTCAGTTGGAATTCCAACTTCTTATTTTTCTAGATCGCCATTTGAATTATCTGGTGGTGAGAAGAGAAGAGTAGCAATAGCGGGCATTTTGGCTTTTAACCCGGAGATTTTAATATTGGATGAGCCTACAGTTGGATTGGATCCTGAAGGTGCAAAAGAAATAATGGATAGTATCATGGCTAAAAATGCTGAAGGTATGACCATTGTGTTCATTACTCATGATATGGAATTTGCACTGAAGAATGCACATCGTATGGCGGTAATAAGCGATGGAAAACTCATCGCTTATAAAAAGCCTTATGAAGTCTTCCAAGATCAGGAAGTTATGGATAAAGCTTCTTTGGTTCCACCTAAAGCGTTTGAATATGCTTTGAAGCTTAAAGAAGGTGGGTTAGATATAGACTTAGAAAAAGTTAAAGATTCAAAATCTTTGGCTGAAGAAATAAAGAGGTGTAGGGTATGAACGGATTTGGATCTTTTGGACAGTATGTCCCATTCAACACACCTATTCATAGAATGGATACAAGAGTAAAGCTATTCTTGCTTGTTGTTTTTATGGTTGCAATTTTCCTGCCTTATGGAAATAGAGTGGATGTCGTATATCCATACGCAATGTCTTTAGTTGTATTGGGCGGAATATTTGTTTTATTGATGATTGGATTATTGATAAGTAGAATTTCATTTGGCAGCCTGATGAAATCTATGTCATTCCTTTGGGTCTTATTGTTTGTTGTCGTCATATTGAATTTCTTCTTTTGGAAAGCACCTGATTGGACTAGTAATAGCCAAGTGCTATTTGAGGTAGGTAAGAAAAAAATAACTTCTGCGACATTTTTATTTATCGGATATATCATAGCTAGAATCTTCCTAATGGTTATTCTATCGTTGATGTTTGCTTCCACTACTAAACCTATGGATATGACTTTTGCCTTGGAATGGTACTTAACTCCACTTCGCTGGCTTCATGTTCCTACTGCTGCCTTTTCTATGACTATGTCTTTGGCACTGAGATTTATCCCAGTATTAGCTAGTGAAGCTAAAACTATATTTAAAGCTCAAGCAGCCAGGGGTTTGGATTATTCAAATGGTAAAGCTAAAGATAGAATAAAAGCTATTGTTTCACTATTAATTCCTTTAATAACAACTTCTTTTCATCATGCATCGGAGTTGGCCTATGCACTCGAGGCTAGAGGATATGATCCATTAGGGAAAAGAACTCGTTATCGTCAATATCCTTTCAGATTTGTCGATGCTCTATGGCTGATATTCGGGTGTGTTGCATTAGCATCTTCTCTATTCTTTGTTTATTTCCAAGTCGATGGATCTGTTATCGATATATTTAAAATCTATTGCTAGTTTTCTATGAAATATGTAATGCATATTGGGTTTGATGGTCTTTGCTTTAAAGGAACACAAAAGCAAAAAGGATGTAAGACCGTCCAAGGTGAATTAGAAAAAGTTCTATCTAGAATCTATGATAGGCCTATAGATTTGGAGTGCTGCTCTAGATTGGATAGCGATGTTTCAGCAATGGATTTTGTCTGTGCTTTTACTCCTTGTGATGATAGGATAAAAATGAATAAACTGCCTTCAGTTTTATCCTTGCCTTTTAATGGAATATTAAAAGTAAAATCAATAGAAGAAAGAAATGATTCTTTTAGCCCTAGATTCTCAGCTCATTCGAAAACATATATTTATTTGATTGATTTGGAAGGAGAGCCGTTTCTTCAATCTCATTTATATCATCCAAACAAAGAAATAGATATAGAAAAATATAAAGAGACATTAAATATATTTCTTGGGATTCATGACTTTAAATTGTTTTCTTCTAAAGATGATAGAAAGGATGAAAACGAGACTTATATAAGTGCAATAGAATCTATAGAAGTTATACAGAAAGATGGAATTTTATTCACTTATATAAAAGGCCCTTGTTTTCATAGATATCAGGTTAGATTTATGGTCGGAGCAGCTGTTGAGGTGGCGACTGGTAGATCTTCATTGGAATCTATCAAAGACAAACTTTCTGGAATAGGTGTTACGGGTACACCTAGGTTGAAAGTCCCTGGTAAAGGACTTGTCCTTTATAAGGTGACTTATTAAAGATATAATATTAAATGGAGGCTTTGGCATGACTGGAAATTATCATACACATACTTATAGATGCGGTCATGCTGATGGCATCGATGAAGATTATGTGAAAGAAGCATTGGGCATGGGATTGTCTGAATTAGGATTCTCTGATCATGTCATGTATCCTGGATTCAATGAGCCTGGAATTAGAGGTACCTATAATCAAGCTCAAGGATATTTTGATTCGATTAGATCTCTAGCTAAGAAATATGAAGGTAGAATCAAAATATATCTGGGATATGAAGCCGAAGCTTTTGATTATTATATGCCTTACTTAAAAGTGCTTCTTCAAACCGGAACATTGGATTACTTACTGTTGGGAAATCACGGAGCTATGAATTCATTGAGACAAGTCTATGCTCACTTTGGAAAAGGAACTACAGCAAATACTTTGTATATTTATAAAGAAGTTGCCTGCAAAGCCTTGCGTTCTGGTTTATACTCTTGTTTTGTTCATCCTGATCTTTTTTTGAGTGAAGTGGAGACCTTTGACTCCGATTGTCGTAAAATCTCTACCGAGATAATCGAAACAGCTATGGAATGTGATGTTCCTCTCGAAATTAATGTCGGTGGGATAAGATCAGGAAAGAAGAAAATTGGAGAAGAATATAGATGGTCTTATCCGACTACATCATTCTTCTCAATAGCTAGTGAGATGGGGGCAAAGTGCATCATAGGAATCGATGCACATTCGCCTAAGCAGTTGTCGGATGAAGCAGCAAATAGTAAAGCAACTCTGTTTGCTCAGCAGTTAGGTCTATGGGTAATAAATCGACTTGAAATGAAAAAAGTGAGGTAAAAGATATGATAGACGAAGAAATCGAAAAAGAAGCCGAAGTTGAAGAAGAAAACAAAGAAGTTCAGTTAGAACAACCTGAGGAAGAAATAAAGCATGAAGATGATGAATCCAACGATGTGTCTGCTGATGGATTAGTTCGTCTTCAAAAAATTATAGCTGATAGAGGATTCTGCTCTCGTCGTAAAGCTGAGGATTATATAACAGCAGGTAAAGTCAAAGTAAATCATAAGGTTGTCGATAAATTAGGAAGTTCTTTTGATCCTAACTGTTATATTGAAGTTGATGGATATCCTTTGGCTAGAGTAGGTCAAAAAGTATATTTGGCAGTCAATAAACCTTTGGGATTTATTTGCACTGCTTCTGATCCAAGAGATAGAAAGCTCGTAACTCAATTGGTTCCTCCTCAGTATGGAAGAGTTTTCCCTATCGGACGTTTGGACATCAATTCAGAAGGCCTTATTCTTTTGACCAACGATGGTGATTTTGCAAACTTGGTCATGCATCCTTCATCAAGTCCTGACAAAGTGTATGAAGTCAAAATCAATAAGAGACTTACAAAACCTGAAATCGAACAACTCAGAAATGGAATTCCTCTAGAAGATGGAATGACTTCTCCTGCTCAAGTAAGGGAAGCTGGAATCTCAATTTATAACTGTACTTATGAAATAACTATTCATGAAGGTAGAAACCGTGAGATTCGTAGAATGATGGAATATCTTGGAAAGAGAGTTTATAGTTTGAAGAGAATCTCTATTGGAAATATCGGACTCAAAGATATGCCCAGAGGATCTTATAGAGAAGTCCCTCTCAAAGTGGTTGAACAAATGAGAGCTGACTGTATGACTCGTAAGAAGAACAATGACTTGCAGAAAGTCATGGAAGAGAAGAAAAAAGCTGCATTGAATGCTAAGTAATATAGCTATTAATGTAATTAAGCTTTATTGATGCACGTTAGTATTGGAATTTAGTTTTCATAAAACAAAAATGCTGTATCGGTAGTCGATACAGCATTTTTTATTAAGATGTCTTAATAACTTGTTATATTAGATAGATCGTTTATATAAACCAAAATAACAAGCTTAATAGAAGTGTTAAAGCTTTTATTAATTAAAATGATAGATAAATCTATTTCTCTTCTATTTCAATAGCTCCGCTAGGGCATGCGTCTTTAGCTTGCTCAGCGACGTCTTCATCATCGGCATTTGTCAATTCTCCATTAGGAATCTTGACTGAAGCTAGTCCGTCATCGGAAAGCTCAAATACTGCATCAGCAATTGCTGTGCACATTCCGCAGCCTATACATATATCTCTATTGATAGATACTATTTTCATATATTTCACCTCACCGATAGATATTATATAAATAAAAGGCTTAGTTTGTTCTATGTATTTGATTTTGAATTGTATTTGTTTTAGATGAGATTATATTTATCTTCTAAATCTTTTTATATGATTTAAAACTATAGGTCTTTCCTTTAAACTAACATCTTCTTTCTTTTCTTCTGGTATATCGATTTCTTGTGTATCTTTCCAATCAGATGAAATGGCGTTTGAGAATCTAGCATGGTATGCCGCTCTATTGATGGATTCAAAAGCATATCTTTGTCCGACTTTAGTGGCTTTGATGTTCATTGCCATATCTCTTTCTATTCCAAATTTATTAGCTTCTCCAATAGCGTCAATATTTGCTCCCAAGAATATGAAGTCCCAACCAAGCTTCTTCTTCTCTTCAATCAAGGATTTGATTGAAGAATAAGAATATTCATTGGATGAATTCTCTAATCCATCTGTTGTGATAGCAACTAAAACTTTGTTTGGCTTTTCTTCTTCTTTAATCGATGAAATTTTGCTGTTAGTTTCATTTATTGTTATTCCTATAGCGTCCAATAAAGCAGTCGACCCTCTAGCAAAGTATTCTTTAGAAGTTAATGTCGGGACTTCTTTTATATTTTTCCCTTGATAGAGAATTTCTACTTTGTTGTCGAATAAGACTGTAGTCACTGTGCATTTACCTTCTAGCTTTCTTTGATTTTCAATCAAAGAATTAAATCCTCCAATAGTATCTTCAGCTAATCTCTGCATCGAACCTGATCTATCTAGTATCACTACTAACTCTGTTGAATTGTTCATATCTCTTTTCTCCTTTTTACGTTGATACTATATAAATAATTCGATGTAAAAAGGTCGCTTTGAAAGCGACAAATAATCAATCTAAAGTTTTTTGATTAAAAGAGAATAAATAGTTATTAATTTTCATCAAATCAAATATTTTATTAGTGATACAGTATTGAATAATTAAATCCCTTTCTATACTTTGACTCAATGCATATCCAGCCTTACCCAATAAGTCTTTAGTATCATCTGTGTTCAGATTTAAAGCTATACACAGTTTTAAAGCTGTGTCTTTGCTAGGCTGATAATCTGTTCGTCTTATTTTAGAAAATAACTTTCTATCTATTCCAGCTTTCTTATAGACATCGGAATCTTTTAGATTTCTCTCATCTATAAGTTTCAATAAATAATCTGAGAAAGATTTCTCTAAATTATCTTGTATTTCTTTTTTGAAAGATTCGTTAGTTGGAAAAGCTGCTAAACGAGGTGCTAGATTTCTTTCTTTAATTGAGAAGAAACATCTATCACCATGACCAACTCCAATTAAATTGCTAGAGATGTATTCTTTTAATTTACTTCTTTCTTCTATAGATATTAAGAAACTATTATCTAGAATACATAGATATACTTTTAAATCGTAATCATCTTTTGTTAAATAATTTGAAATAGCTTTATAAGCAATTTCATATGCCTCTTTTTTAGGATACCCATAGATTCCTGAGGATATTAGAGGAAAAGCTATGGAATGAATATCATTTTGTTTTGCTAAATCTAGTGAATTTAAATAACATGATTCTAGCAATTTAGATTCATTATGATTTCCATCTCTATAGACAGGTCCTACTGTATGTATTATGTATTTAGAAGGTAGATTGAATCCAGGAGTTATTACTGATTCTCCAGTATTACAATGTCCTATTTCTAAGCAAGACTTATATAATTCATCATATCCAGCTTTAGAATATATAACCCCACAAACTCCTCCCCCAGGAAGCAAATCATTATTTGCTGCATTTACGATAGCATCTACATTTAATGTTGTTATATCAGCGTTTATTAAATGAAATTCCATAGCCGTTTCCTTCTTTTAATTTATTTTATAACAAATGAGTTTGTTTTATTAATAGCATCTATGATTAATAAAGCTTAAAGATAGATAATAAAAATGATATTTATTCTTTAGTGTATTTCTTATAATTAGAGCATAGGAGAATATTATGGATTTAAAAGAAAAAATAATAGATGTAAATAGAATATATGAAGGAAAGAAGATTAATGTAGATGTGTTAAAGGTAAAGATGCCTAACAATAAAGAAGCCATAAGAGAAATAGTAGATAGAAAGAATGGAGTAGTCATTTTAGCTATAGATGATGAGAATAATGTTATAGTTGAGGAACAATATAGAAATACTTTTAAAAGAGGAATAGTAGGTTTACCTGCAGGCAAAAGAGATGGTGCTGAAGATTTATTAGATACAGCTAAAAGAGAATTGGAAGAAGAGACTGGTTATAAAGCTGAATCATGGGTTAGTCTAGGTGAATTTTATCCAGCACCAGCTTATTCTAATGAAATCGTATATCCTTTCTTAGCAACTGGATTATATTTAGGAAATATTAAAAGGGATCCAGATGAATTTCTTAATATTATTAGAATGCCAATTAAAGAATTTGAAATTAAATGTATGGATGGAACTATAAAGGACGGAAGAACACTAATGACTTGGATGAAATACAGTAGCATCAAATAGAATCGAAATGTAATAGATATATAATTTGTTAGTTTTGAATTGAAAGAAGTATTTATTATTTGTATTAAATAAAACCCAAAATATAAGTATTTACAATCTTTTTATATCTTTAATCTTTGAAAAACAATAAAATATATACATGAGTAATGATTGTTTTGGGAGGGAGTATTATGGCTAATAACAAGAGTAAAAAGATTGATGATGTCATCGAATTGAACGATTCCAATTATGTCGTTAGAGATGTATCTTGGATGTACTTCAACAATAGAGTACTTAAAGAAGCAGCTAATGAAGATGTTCCTTTATATGAAAGATTGAGTTTTCTTGGAATTTATTCAAATAATTTGGATGAGTTCTATAAAGTTAGAGTAGCTTCAGCTAAGAGAATAGCTGAAACTAAAGGAAAAGAATTTAAAGATGAAAGAGAAGAAGCTTTGAATACGTTGAAGCAGATCACTAGTCTTACTGCTTTGTATTCAAAAGAATACGATGTTATTAAATCACATATATTTGATGAATTGGAGAAGAAGGGAATTCATCTTATAGATGAGAAGCATTTGAACAAATCTCAGCAAAACTTCGTTCATGATTATTATGTTAAAAATGTTGCTGGATATATAAATCCAATAATCATCTCTCAAAAAGCAAATCTTTCTGATGTCAATGACGCTCATATTTACTTAGCTGTTAAGATGTCTAAGAAAGGTACCAAGAAGTTAGGGTACGCATTGATTCCTCTCCCGGTTGGAATTACTGGTAGATTTATTAAACTTCCGGATATAGGAAATAATCATTATGTAATTTATCTAGACGATATTGTAAGATACCATCTTTCATATATATTTGAAGGTTTGGGATATGATACATTCGATGCGTATGCATTTAAGTTCTCTAAGGATGCTGAGATGGAAGTTGAGTCTGATCCAGAGGAAGGCGTTCTTCAATCCATTGCTCAAGCTGTAAAGACCCGTGTCAAGGGAATCCCTATTCGTGCAATATTTGGGGCGGGAATTCCAGATGATTTGAAGAATAAATTGATTAGATCTTTGGATATTGATGACTCAGATATGATTTCAGTTGGAGGACGTTATCACAATAATAAAGATTTGATGAAATTCCCATTCTTTGGCGATGCCTCATTAAAGAACGAGCCTTGGCCAACACATGAAATAGACTTAGTCGCTCAAGGAAAGAATATGATAGATTCTATTAGAGCAAAAGACTTATTGGTTCATGTTCCTTATGAATCTTTCGATGCCTTTATTAGATTCTTACAAGTTTGTGCAGTTTCTCCTAGAGTAGTTTCTATTAAGACTTCTATTTATAGAGCAGCCAAGAATTCTGAGGTCGTCAGAGCTTTGACTCAAGCTGCTAGAAACGGCAAGAAAGTCACTTGTATGGTTGAGCTTATGGCTAGATTTGATGAATCGTCAAATATTTCAATCTCACAAACTTTGAGAGATGCAGGATGTGAAGTTTTGACTGGTGTTGAAGGCTTTAAGGTCCACGGAAAGATTGTTTCAGTGAAAGTCAAGGATGGACCTGATATCGCAGTCATATCGACAGGCAACTTCCATGAAGGAAATGCCAGAACATATACTGACTGCCTCTTATTCACTGCTGATAAGAAGATTGTAAATGATATTAATTCGATATTTGAAATGATTGCTAAGCCTTATAAACAGCCTACATTCCAAAGATTATTAGTTTCGCCTAACAAAATGCAGAAGAAGTTTAGTGATTTGATAGACAATGAAATAAAGAATCACTTGGCAGGCAAGCCTTCTGGAATTCAAATCAAGATCAACCATATCACTGATAAAGCTATGGTTGAAAAATTATATGAAGCTAGTAGAGCAGGAGTAAAGATAGATTTATTAATACGTGGTAACTGTTCTATGATAACTGGAATTCCAGGATTGTCAGAGAATATACATATTCATGCAATCATAGATAGATATTTGGAACATTCTAGAATATTTATTTTCCAAAATGGTGGTAAACCTCTTTACTTTATGGGTTCGGCTGATTGGATGCCTCGTAATTTATATAATCGTATTGAAGTTGTAACTCCAGTCTTAGATAAAGACTGCCAAAAAGAATTGCAATTTATATTTGATAGTGGATTCAACGATAATACGAAATCGTTTGTTGTAGATGGTAAAGGTCAGAATATAAGATATACTGACGGGGCTGGAAAGATTCGTAGTCAAGAAATCCTTTATAAGCATTATAAGAACAAGTAAGGATTGCTAGAATTAAAAATAGGGATAAAAAATCCCTATTTTTGATTGATATAGATATTTAGTATTCTATATTGATTTGAAATGCTTCGAAAATATCTCATATTTCGAAGCAAAAACAATTTATAAATCCACATATTTAAATGTGGTTTATTTCTTATAATCTCCTTTTCATATCTAATTACTTGAAAAAAGTATAAAAAAATAGATGATTTTGTTGTAATCTAATTACTATATTGAAGGAAGGCTTTAGGCTCATGAAAAATGGATATTACGCTGGCATTGATGTCGGAACAAATGCAGGTAGACTTGTTATAAAAGATGTTTATCAGAATCAGAAAGGCCAGATAGTATCTGCTAGAATTCAAGAGATAAGAATTCCTTTAAGACTTGGTGCCGATGTCTTCTCTACTGGATCTATCAGCTTTAGAAAAGAAGAGCAGTTGATAGATACTATGAAAGCTTTTAGATCTTTGATGAATATATATGGTGTTATAGACTATAGAGCTTATGCAACTTCAGCTATGCGTGAAGCCAAGAATGGATCAGATATCATTTGGAGAATTCGTAAGGAAACCGGAATTGATATGCAGATAGTATCTGGAGAAAAAGAAGCTCAGACAATCACTTCTATAATATCCGATATCCACTGTGATGAAGGAGTTTATTTGTCTGTCGATGTCGGTGGAGGATCCACTGAGATTTCTTTGATCAAGGACGGAAAGCCTATCGAATCGACATCCTTTGCTATAGGAACTTTGAGAATATTAGCTAAGAAAGATAAATTCGAAACATGGGGCAAGCTTAAGGATTTGCTCAATGAATATCATGATAAATATGGTGAGTTAAACATTATCGGAACCGGTGGAAATATCAACCGCTATTGGAAGATGTCTGAACACGAGACTAAGAAAGGTGTCAACATTCTTCGTGCTGATGAATTGAAGGCTTTATATAACGAGATCTCCGGCATGACTGTCGATGAAAGAAGACAAAAATATAAGCTAAAACCCGATCGTGCAGATGTCATTGTCCCGGCAGGAAAAATTTATTTGACCGCAGCCAAAATTATGGGAGCAAAATATTTCATAGTTCCTTTGATTGGATTGGGGGATGGAATTGTTGACGAATTGATTGAAAACTCAAGGAATGTAATTTAACAAATCTATATAATAAATATAAATTGTTAAGCTGACTTACTCCTCTCTAAAGCTCTGCTTTTAAAGAGCTTTTTTAATATAAACTTATAAATTATTGATAGTATGAGTATGGCGGTAGCCATCAATACAATAGTTCCACCAGTGTTGATACTTAAAGGATATGAAATACATAATCCACTAACACCGCATATCAAAGATATTATTATTGAACTCAACATAGTAAATTTATAGCTTTTGCATAGTTGCAAAGAACTTGCAACAGGAATTACTAATAGACTTGATACGAGCAAAGATCCTATTATCGAAGATGCAACAGCGACTACACACGCTACGAGAATCGTGTTGATTAAATTCATAGCTTTTACTGGCACACCAGAAATTCTAGCTTCGCTTTCGCTATATGATGTATACATAATAGTTCTATAGAAGATCAAATTGAATAATATTGTTATTATTGATACACCTATTATTATCCATATAGAATCCCACTGGACTGTTATTAATGATCCAAACAAATATGATTCTATTTTATTTCCACTAGCCCATTTTGAAGTTAGAATTCCTGCAACTCCAACAGCAGTGGACATCACTATAGATAATGTCAATTCGGAATATTTTTTGAAATGGTTTCTAACTATTTCTATTATCATTCCTGCGACTATACTCACTCCTATCGCCCAAACAGTAGGCATTGTACCTGCAGCTAATCCTAGAGCTATACCACATAAGGAAGTGTGGGATAAGGTGTCGCCTATCATAGATAGTCTTTTTGTGGTCATATTCAATCCGATGATAGGAAGTATTATTCCAAGAAGAATTATAGCTATTAAAGCTCTTTGCATGAATGAATAAGCAAACATATGTATTTCCTCTTTAAAGCTTGTAACCTAAAGCTTTTTTCAACTGATCCAGATTGTTTTTCATTATCGAAATATAATTGTCAGTGGAAGACCAATTATTTATGGATACACCTTCAAATGCATTTAATTGAACAGTATCTATTTTGTATGTCGAATTAATTTTATGGATTTCATTAATTACTGTAGTTACATGACCAGGCTCATCTAATTCTTCTAGACAAATATAATGAATATCATTTGTCATTATATAATCGACAATTTTTGATATTTGAGATGAATTAGGTTCGTTGTCGGCTATGTCGGCAATCCCATATTGGATTAGGCCATAATCTCTAGCTAGATAAGCGAAAGCTTCATGAGAAGTTACAAAGATATTAGTGGTGATTTTATCATTGACTAGAGCATTTGTATATTCATCATCTAGAGCGTTAAATTCATCTAAAGCTTCTTTTAAGTTTTCTTCATAGTAGCTTTTGTTGTCTGGATCTATTTCAACAACTTTGTCTGCAATAGATTTCAACATTATTTTAGAATCTTTAATTGATAACCATGCGTGTGGATCTTTAACCTTTGTCTCGACTCCATCGGAATCTTTTGCGCTAAAGAATTCAACGTTTGTCGTGGCGCAAAAATATTTATCCTTAGATGTCATATTTTTTGCATAGTCATCGATTCCTTGACCATATGCTACTAATAACTTTGCTCTTTCAGTTTTAGCGGCTATTTGAGGATCATTTGGTTCAAATCCATGTGGTTCATTCTCACCGACTATAGTTATTACATCTAATTTATCTTTGACTATTCTTTTTGTGAAGTCATACATAGGCCCAAATGTAGTAGATATTCCATTGAATGGCTTCATGTTACAAGAAAATAGTAATGAAGAACTAATTATATTTAGCATTATAAAACTATATATTTTTATCTTATTCATATTTTAAACACCTCTAATATTAAATTGAAATTCATTTTCATATTCAATATACAGCGTGTTAAAAATGTTGTCAACATAAATTGCAAATAATTTTCAAATTCAATCTACAAGCTTATTTACGTTTTATTTCATTTAGCTTTTTCGATAAATCTTTAGGGCTTAAGTAATATGCTAAAACAATGTAAAAATAATTTTTATTATTCATGTTTTGTTAATCTTTCAAATTATATATTGATGATTGATATGTATGGATCGACAAGACCTGATGGATTTTATTATTATTCAAAGGAACCTCAAATTCCATTTTATGATCATATTAATTCTCCATTAGCTGTATATACATATGAGAATGTATTTTTTATCATTTTTATATTAGCTTTATTTGTATTCTTTATTATTCTTTTATCTATATTATTAGTTAAAAGAAAGAAGAAATAGACTATTACCGAAATAAAATGATTTTATTTGTTTTATTCTATATGGAGTTATAAGGAGAATAAAATGGATATTATTGAAAGATTTAAGAAGTATGTCAGTTTTGATACAACTTCATCTGAGACGATTAGACCAGGGAAAGCTTCTACTGATAGACAATATGCTTTTGGTAAAGAAGTAATTTATAAAGAATTGAAGACTTTTAAGCCTGATGAATTGGATATTAATGGCTATGGTGTTGTTCGTGCTGTGTTTAAACCCTCAGAGGAAGAAACTCTTCCTAGAGTAGCTTTGTTTTGTCATATGGATACATCACCTGCTGCTAAGGGAAGTGATATAAAGCCTAGAGTTATCAAATATGAAGGCGGCGATATCGACTTTGGACATGGTGTTGTCCTTCATGCCAAAGATTATCCTTACTTGAAGAAGTCTATCGGACATCAATTGATTATTCCTGATGGAACAACTTTATTAGGCGGTGATGATAAGGCTGGGTGCTCAGCTGTCATGGATTTCCTTGAAAAACTCCCTAATCATCGTTGCAAGCATAGAACTTTGGAAATTCATTTCACCACTGATGAAGAGACAGGTGAGGATGCTAAACATGTATCAATGGATAAAGTCAAAGCCAAGTTTGGAATCACAGTCGATGGTGAAGATTTAGAAGAAATAAACATAGAAACATTCAACGCCTTAGCTATGCATGTAGATATCAAAGGATTCAATATTCATCCAGGTGCTAGTAAGAATAGATTGATAAATGCCAATATGCTAGCTATTGAATTCGACAGATCTTTACCTTGGTTCCAAAGACCTGAATTTACTGAAGAGAGAGAAGGATTCTATCATCTTTGCAATATGACTTGCTCAGAAGAGCATGCAACAATGGAATATATTATTCGTGATCATGATCTTTCTAAGGCTATGCATATGGCTGAGATTGCTAAGCATGCCGGTGATATTCTCAATGAAAAGTATGGTGAAGGAAGAGTTACTGTTACTGTAGTCGATACATATCATAATATGATTGAAAAGATTAATGAATGTCCTGAATCTATCGAGCTTATAACAAATGCATTCAAGGCTTTGAATGTTCCTTATTCATTTGTTGCCGTTCGTGGTGGAACTACAGGATCCCAGCTTTCTTTCATGGGACTTCCTACTCCTAATATCGGAGATGGAGACTTCAATCCTCATGGAAGAATGGAATATGTCGATGCCGATCAGATGGCTATGACTTCTAAGATCTTAGCTCAAATGTTCAAGGACTAATCTATATAAACATTAATTGCTAACCATCGAAAGATGGTGAGTTTTTTTGTTGGTTAAAACAAATTGCTTTTTTGCTTTTAGCTAATGATAAAACGTGCAACATTAAAAAATAGCATTAAGGCTAATGCTATTTAATGTCTTATTTATTCTTTTTTTGTTGCTTTTCCACTTCTTCATTTTTGAAAATGGATAAATAACTACCGTGATCCTTGAATGTATAATCTTGCTCATCCAAGAAATCTTCCATAGGAAGTGCCATCTCTTCGGGGTCGGCACCTTCAGCCATGCTCTTTTGGAAAACTACTCCAACAGTTCTAAATATGATTATTAAATCATATATAGTGCTTTGATTTTGGATGTAATATAAGTCGTATTTAAGTTTGTCTTCAAATGATGTGTGGTAAGTTGCAGAGACTTGTTGAAGTCCAGTGAGTCCAGCTTTGACATTATATCTATATCTGTATAATGGATTGGTTCTAATAAAGCCATAAACAAATTCAGGTCTCTCAGGACGAGGTCCTACCCAAGACATATCGCCTTTAAGAATGTTTATTATTTGAGGAAGCTCGTCGATTCTTGTAGCACGTATTATTCTTCCAATCTTAGTTATTCTTGGATCGTTTTCGCTAGCTAATTGTGCACCACCAATCTTTTCAGCATCTACTCTCATCGATCTAAATTTATATATCTCAAACGGTTTTAATCCTTTTGTTAATCTGGTCTGCTTATAAAAGACAGGACCTCCATCTTGACATTTTACAAGCAAAGCTGTCAACAACATAATAGGAGACAAACAAATGAGAGCTATCAAGGAAACGATTATATCGAAAGCACGTTTAACAAAAGCTTCTACAGAATCGATATATAAAGGCCTTTGTTCAAATGCCATCTTTTCATTTACGTGTGTGAGTGTTCCATCTAAGAAGACTATGTCAAAGTATGAAGAACATACGAAGATATCTTTGTTCTTGCAAGAAGAAAAATAAAGAAGCAAGGTTTGCTTATTCTTGGCCGTAAGACTATCTAATAAGATAATCGTATTCACTTTTTTAACTTTAGTATATATATCATCGGATATATGACCATCTTCTTCATAGAAAACATATCTGATAGTACATTGCTTTTTGTTTTCTTTAATCATCTTTTTGCTCAATATTTGAGCATCTTCTTTAGGTCCGACTATGATCACTCTTTTCTTGTTTGATTTGTTTATTACTTTTAAAATTAATCTTATGACTAATAGTATGAATGTATAGACACATCCATCTATAGCACCCATTGCAATATATGCATAATATAGATTTGATTCAGAATTGATTATTGCTTGTCTAAACGCAGTACACAAAGTAAATGTGGTGACGTTTATTAGGACTGATAATATTAGCGAATAGCATGTCGTTCTTAGAACACCTTTTGTGAGTGAGATGTTTTTGAAGAAGAATTCGCATGCTATCAAAATGATGAATGATAAGATGTATGGTAATATTGTTATCGACCACAATTCTTCTGAGAAAGGATTGAATCTTAATGGTGATGCCACCATTCCTCCTTCAGCAACTTTAATCCATGAAGCTATATATGCTGATAAAGGAATTGCGATGATAGCCATGAATACAATCAAAACTTTTTCAACAATTTTCAATCTTCTCTTCCAAGAAATAGACTTTGAGAAAAAGTTATCATCATCTATGTAAGTTTCAGGAATTTCCAATTCTATTGTTGTTAATCCTATATCTTTTTTTGGCTTTGGTTCTTGTGATTCCATATAAAAACCTCTTGTGAATATGCGCAATTATATACTAATGTGAAATAACTAGCAAATAACTATAACTTATAGGTACTTTTTAGACTTTCTTATACTATATAAGTATTCTAAATAAAGTTACTTAAAGATTGGGGGCTTTAAGTTTTACGTTATTTTAATTATTTTTTTCTTGTTGTTAGTTTGAATTGTGTTATACTCATTTTCGACCCGTGAATTAGCGAAAGGAGCTTTGTTTTATATTATGAAATTTAAGAGAAGTGCTTTGTTTTCAATGCTTTTACTTCCTTTGATGTTGACTAGCTGTGGCGAAAATACGCCCACTACTACACCATCAAATGCAGGAAGTAGTTCTACTACTGAAAAGCCTAAACCAGATTCTTCTAAACCCACAGAAAAGGATTCGACTACATCGTCACCTACTGGAACCACCGAAGATAGTGGAGATGTGGATCCTAGTGAGACTCAATGGAATGAAGAAATCATTCAATTGATGCAAGAACATTTAGGTGGAAATGTCATTCCTGACGTCTATATTGGTAAAAGCAATCAAATTGAAGGAAAATATGTTGAAGATGATAAAGAGGACGACTATTTATCCAGTGTTGTATTGACTGGTGATACATTTGTTGCATCTAACTTAAAAGATGCTATTGAAACATATAAGAAATATGGATATGAAGTCGTATTTGTTCATAATGTCTTCACAGCAGTTAATGAAAAGAATCATTTGACAGTTATCGTTTCTTCTACTGATGATAATTTGTTTGAATTGCGTGCTTATTATGATGAACCATTTGATTCTTCATCTGTCACAGAGTGGAATGATGATGTCAAGGAAGCCATGCTTGAGCATTTCGGACAATTTAGCACAGTTGTTCCCTTTACATATTTAGGAACTCAAAATTATAAATGGACATTTTTGGATACTGGAGTAAAGATTGGTGAGAGCTCTACGGTTCAAACCACAGCAGATGAAAATTTTGTTGTTACTGGTGGAGTTTGGAACGATGATGTTGTATCAATCTTCGAAAGCACATTTGCATCTTGGACAGATGCAACTAAGGAAGATGATCCTGTCACAACTAAGAGAGCATCTTATACAACAGCTAATGCTAGTACATTTACAGCCACTTTGGAAGAAAAGAACAACAAAGCTCAGTTGAGTGTTGAATTCAATGAAAAGTTTGATGCTGAGAATCAAACAGCTTGGCCAGAAGCAGTTAAGACTAAATTCAATGCATCATTTGGCGATTTAGAAATTCCTTATGTCTATTTGGGAGCTACTTATCCTAGAGTTGATGCTACCAACACAAACAGTGCTAGAGTTACAGTTTTAGGAAAACATTGGGATGATGCAATCTTGACTAGCGCCAAGGCTTCTTTTGAAGCAGATGGTTGGACTAGCGAGGCTGTTGAAGAAGGCTCTAATTCAGCTAAATTCTCTAAATCTGTCAACGGACAAACAATCACGGTATCTATTACAAAGATGCAAGATGCAAATGGAACTCCCCGTTTGTCTGTCATGAAGAGTGAAGAATACAACGCTGATACATTTACAGCTTGGCCAGAAGCAATTAAGACTAAATTTGAAGATATGTTTGAAGATACTTTGGATGATACACTTCCTAAGGTCTATATTGGAACAGCTAATCCCTCTATCAATGGTGATATGACAACATCAAATAAAATGGATGGATCTAAAGTAACTTCTTACGGACAGTTAATTATCGATGGTGGTCATTTCGATGATAGACTTTTGTCTGAATTCGATACAAAGTTCAACGAAGAATCTGGATGGATAGTCGCAAACGAAGACTATGACTCATATGGAAGTGGCTATAACGATGATAAGAGTGCTGTCTATAGAGTTGCTCTTAAGAAAGTAGGAAATGAAGTATATAAGGTATCTTTGTTCTCTTTGTATGAAGATACTTCTGTGTCTTTAGACAAGACAGCATTCCTTGAAATTACTAAATCAGTTGATGTTAATGTTTCTACTAAATGGAGTGATGAAGCTAAGAAGACATTTGAGAATGTTTTAGGAACTGATTTTGAGATGCCTTTCTTCGACGTTGGATCAAATAGTGGAGAAGCTTCAATTACTGGCTATAATGGAGAGCTCAAAATCAACTTCTCTTATACTCGTGGAACATTGAGCACAGGAATTTGGAAAGTTTATCAAGCTTTGAAGGCTGATGGTTGGACTTTCGCTAAGCTCGGTCACAATATGTATCGTACTCAGTACAATGCTAACTGTGATTTCGATTATATCTCTGCTTCTAAGAAGGTTGATGATGATAAGACGGTTGTAATAAAGGTCGAATCAAATTCCAATGGCTATATGTATGGAACAGTTGCGACTCAAGAAAAATACAACAAGTCTAAAGCTGCTTCTGATTGGACTAGCGATATTACAAGTGAGATTTCTACTAAATACGGACTCACATTGCCTTATGTCTATTTAGGAACCACATCCCCTTATATCACTTATGATGAAGGCCGTGGCGGCAATGAAATCATGTGCATTTGGGGTAATGCAAAGAATGATCAAATTTTAGCTGATGCTAGAACTGCATTTACTGCTGCCGGATATACTATCGATGAAAGTTCATCTAGCAGTGAAGAATTGGTTGCTAAGTATACAAAGACTAATAACGATGCTTTGACTGCTGATTTGGATTTGTCCGATGATAGACCTGTTCTCAAACTTTCATTTGTAGAAGGATTTGATCCCACAGCAGGAACTGAATGGACAGCCCCTATTAAGACTGCATTCAGCTCTTATTTGACAGGTGAGAATGCTGTTCCTTATATCTATTTAGGAACTATTGCACCTACAGTAAGTGCCTCCAATAACCAATATAAGGTCACTGATTCAACTACCGGTGCTGAGACTTTGATGAATTCCGATACGAAGTCAGTCAGTGTTATCGGTGGAAATTGGAAGGATGAAGTATTAGACTTGGCTAAACAAAAGTTAGATGCTGATACAACTGATGGTGGATGGCATGCTGAATCTACACAAATAGAAAGTGGCTGGAATACAAGCTCTGCAGTCACTGCTTATAAAGATTTAGGCAATAATAAATACTTGCGTTTGAAAATTTATAAGAATGGCAATGATAAGATTGAAATGGATGTATTCTTTGATACAGAAAACACTCAATCTTATAACGAGAATCCTACTAACTGGGCCTCAATTAAGTATGGGGGATACACTGCTACCGAATATTTAGAGGATAGATTTGGAACTACTGGTGCTGCTGATATTCCTAACTTCTTGTATTTTACTAAGAATGATTCAAGTGTGTCTAGCACTTCTGTAAGTGAATCTGGTGTTTCTAATAGAAGAGTCTCATTCAATAATTATTCTTCTGAATTGACTTCATATTCAATTTACAAGTCTATGGAAACGTTGACTTCCAAAGGATTTACAGTTACTTTGAATCCTTTTGCTCAAGGTTCCTTGCCTGGATTTACAGCTACTAAGACTACTGATAACGGAGATTTCGTGATCGATTTCAAACCTGGTGATGGTGATATGAGCTTAAATGATGATGGATATCTTAAATATGGAATCAATCATGGATTTAAAGTATATATCTATAATTATGAGAAGTTTGATGGCAGCAAGACTGATTGGGATAGTAATATTAAGAATGCCATGAGCTCTAATTTGAATGGCTATGTATTACCTTACTTTGATTTGGGTGCGACTTGGAAAGATACTCTTAAGTCCAGCTTCTCATCTAACAAATTGACCATTACTGCTTATAACTATTCTGAAAATGAGTTTGACAAGGCATATACGGCTTTGAAGAATGGTGGATGGGATATCTCTTATTCTTATTCAGTTAAGGATGGAACAATATACAAGGGGTTGAATGGAAAGTATGAACACGAAGGCAAAACATTCGTGTTAGATATGACTCCTTATATCTCTGGATTCGTTAAATATGTGACTTTGACTATTCAAATTGTATAATAATAAAGTCTAATCATATATTTGGAATAAAACTAGATTTCTAAATGAAATCTAGTTTTTTTGTTGCTAAAAAATTATATTAATGCTTATAAGTTGTCTGATGTTTATACAATATATGGAACCGCTTTCAATAAAAAATATAAGAAAAGATAAGGCTTGAGTTCTTTTCATTATGATAAACTATTTTTGCTCTAAAAAGCAAAGGGAGCATATGTATTATGAAACACAAAAAATCACTAACATTTTCTATTTTTTTATTACCATTGTTGTTGACTAGTTGTGGAAATCCGAATAGTTCAACTCTTTCTTCTCCGACTTCTATTCAGCCTGGTTCTACTATTAATACTACACCTACTTCAAAGCAAACTGATACTGGTGCAAAAGCGACAACTTCTTCCACACCTGATGAGCCTGAAGATGATCCTGACATCATCAAGCCAGAGGATTCACCTTGGAGTGAAGAAGTCACTAAAGCTATGGTCAAGTATTTAGGAGGCAATATTTTACCTTATGTCGATATTGGAAAAGATATCGACATTAAATGGAATGAGAATGACTCCAAAGATAACTATAGATCGAGTCTCGTATTGACTGGCGAGAAATTTGTCGAAGCAAATTTGACAGATGCTGAAAACTTATACGATGGGTACAGCTGGTCTACTATGGTCTATGACACTAGTTTTTATGCTAAGTCAGAGAAACAACATCTTCAAATTTCAGTTACTAGTAATAAAGATTTGTTTGAATTGAAGGCTTATTATACAGAACCTTTTGATCCTGAAGCTGTCACTGATTGGAAGGATGAAGAGAAGACTAAGCTAAAAGATTATTTTGGAAAGTATTACAACATTCCTTTCGTATATTTGGGAACCACTAATTATTCAGTGAAATTTAACGATGACACTTCTAAAGTGATGGTTGTGACTGGCGGAACTTGGAACGATCAAGTCGATCAAGTTTTTGAAGATGCTTTTGCTGGAACTACTTGGGTAGTTGAAGTAGATATTGAAGATGCATCTAAAGAAATTGCTACCTATACAGATGAATTGAGTGGAACCACAGTGGTTGCTACTTTAGCAAAAGGAATAGGTAATAAAGCTACTATGACAGTAGCTTTGAATGAAAAGTTCAGCAAAGAGAATCAAACTGACTGGCCATCAGATATCAAGACTGAAATATCTAATATCAGCAATGGTAAGACGCTTCCTTATGTCTATTTAGGCGCTGTTCATCCTACAATTGATTCTACTAATACAAATTCAAGGAAATTAACTTTATCAGGTGGTTTGTGGGACAATTCTATTTTTGATGATGCTAGAGAAGCTTTTGTAACCAATGGTGGATGGACTGAAGTCAAAGAGACTGAGACTGATAAAGTAGAAGCTGATCAAGCAGATGATGCAACTGACAATGATACTGATACACCATTAGGTGAGACTAAAGTCGAGTTTTCATTAGCTGGAGAACATGATAGTTATAAAGCTACTTTAACAAAAGAAGCAGCAAAGACTGAAGGTGAATATTATCCTAAGCTAGTTGTGACTAAGACAGAGAACTATGATCCATCTACAATAACTGCGTGGACTCAAGCTATTAAAGATGGGTTTGCAGATAAATTCACCGATGGAATTGACGAAATTCTTCCTTTTATGTATTTGGGAACAGCTTCTCCTTATATTGATACGACTACATATATAGATGATAGTGAAATGGTCATTTATGGTGGGGCGTATAATGAAAAAGTCGTAACTTTATTCGATCAAGTATTTGAAGAAGACGGATGGTATGTAGCAAGTGAAATGAATACTTATTCTAAGGATTCATCACGTGGCACTTATGTTTATAGAACAGCGATGAAAAAGTTTGACAATTTAGATGCTACATATAAAGTTGGATTATTCACAATTGGAAAAGGTGAAAACATAACTACATCGTTTGAAATTAGAAAATTTGTTAATAGGTCTTTAACAGCTAATACTGATTGGACGGCTGAATCAAAAGAAGTTGTTTCTAGTATTTTAGGAAGTGATGTTGAAATTCCATTCTTCGATACAGGAAAAGATGCTGATGAAATTAAATTTGGTAATGGAGTTTTGACTATCAATAATACATATGTTCATGATGACGCTGTATCTCACTTAGTAGGCATCTATGATACATTTAAAGCAGCTGGATGGAATGTTACACTAACTTATCGTGGTGATTTCTTCTTTACTTCTTCTTATATTTCTGAGTGTTATATTGATAAAGTTTATGCGACTAAGACATTTGGTGGTGAAGAAGTATTTGTAAAAGCTGAATTAGGAAGAAATGGAAAAAAATCTGGTCAAAAGACAACTATAACTGCCGGCTTTGAAGCTACATACGATAAGGAAAACGCACCTACTGACTGGAGTGATAGCTTGAAAGAAGCTATGCAGACAAATTTTGGATCAGTGTTACCTTATATTTATTTAGGTACAAACCGTCCTATTTATACTTACAATAAAACTAGTAAAACAATGCAAATTTGGGGTGGAGACTGGGGAGATACTAAGACTGACCCTGTTATTGCAGAAGCAAAACAAGTTCTTATAGATAATGGTTTTACTATTAATAATGTAACTACAACCGCAACCACTTTAAATGCGACTAAGACATCATCTGATGGAAAATCTTTAACCGTAAAGTTAACCAAATCTTATTCAAGACCTTTGATTACTTTGACTGATGTTGAAGCTTTCTACGATGGAACAGTTACTGATTGGTCTACTGATGTAAAGACTATTTTAAAGAATGATTTGAAAGGCGAAACTTGCATTCCTTTCATATACTTAGGAACAGCTACTCCTTATATTACTAAGAATGAGAAAGTAACTGATGAATTATATGTTCAACTTGCTGGTTCTACTTGGAATAGTGAAGTTATAGATTTGGCTAAAGAAAAGTTAGATGCTGATACAACGGATGGTGGATGGCATGCTAAAATAGTTGAAGGAACTACTCAATCTATTCAAGCTTATAAAATCTACAGTGATAATTCTGCTTTGCGTTTGGAATTGAAGAAAAATTCTGCGACTATTAATAAGGTTAAAACTCCTATCGTATTAAACATTTATTATGATAAAGTGGACTCGACTGCTACAGTTAAAACCTGGAATGATTTAACTGATGCTACTGCGACCAGTGATTCTAAAAAGTTGAGTACTGCTATGGCATCAGTATTTGACAATAAAACTATTCCAGAATTCTTACTCTTAAAAGATGGATTAAAGTTACCTAACGTGTTATCGGCAACAACGGAAACTATAAATAAATATGTTCGTTTCTATTTAAGTAATGTTGAATTTGCACCATCAAATTTGTATAGAATAGCTGATACCCTTGAAAATGCTGGATATGAAGTTGATTTGGATGCTTTTGGTCATGCAGTTTACCCATCAATAGTTGCTCATATCAAAAATACAGATGGATCTCAATTTTATATTCATATTTCTACATATTCATCATCATATCCTAGTGCAACTGCCACCAATCCGACTCAACCTGGATATGATGTGAGAATTGTTTATTTGCCTTCATATTCAAATTATTCTTCTATAACTGAATGGAATGATAAGACTAAAGAATATATGGAAACAAAGTTTGGATTTGTTCTTCCTTATTTCAATATAGGAGCTAGTAAAACTGGATACTTTACTTCATATGCTTCGCCATCGACAAATGCTACCTCTGATAGAATTTATTTTACTGGATATAATTATGATGCAGATGAGTTTAACAAAATTACTACAGTTTTAGATGCGGATGGTTGGTCGACATCTATGTCATATGAGGCTCCAAGCTCTAAATCATATGCTTTAACAAAAGTAATTACAGCAACAAAAACAATAGGTGATGATGTGTTTGTTTTTACAGCTAAGCCTAATTTGTATTGCAAATATTCTTCAAGTGCTACTTATTCTGTTGCTTATTCAATACAAAGATTTGATTCTAAATTTATTATTTGATAGATAGAAAATAAAAATGAGAATTAACTGCTGATTCCTATAAGGATTCAGCAGTTTTTTCTTATCTTAACAACTTTAAATATTTATTGGTCTATATCAATGCGATGAACTACGACGAGAATCAAATGGATGATATTGTTCAAGTCTTGACTGATGCAGGATGGACTGTCAAGGAAGGGCATAATAACCTAATGCTATGTATAAATTAGCTAAATCGATACAAGCTATTTATAAGGATTTCAAGACTGGCTACTACTATGAAATAAATGTTATTCCTGAAATATATCGGACTTATTCTACTTTTCAGTATTTCAAAACTATAATTACATTTGTAAAGAATGTGCATCCATCCTTTGGATTTAATGATCAGTTAAACAGCAATTATTAAATTTTCTATATAAATTTATATAAGCTATTGAGCTTCTAAAGCTCAGTAGCTTATTTTTGTATATCACTTAACAAAATTAAAGTAGATAACTCAAATAGAAAATAAAACTTAACACTTTTAGGTTTGTATACTTAATTATAAATTAAATTGATAAAGGTATTAACATTTAAAAATGTTGTGTTATTATATTTTCAGCTCAAAAGAGCGAAAGGAAATGTGTTATATGAAATATAGAAAAATTTTAAGTTTTTCAGCATTATTGTTACCTATTCTTTTGACTAGTTGTAATCCTACTAATCCAACTAGTACAGTGTCGACTCCTAAGGCTACTGATACTGGTAAGCCTTCTACTGCTACACCTAAGCCTGACGTCCCTAAATCTGATACAGATGCGGGTGGCGGAAGCGGAACTACAATTACCTCTACTACCCCTAGTGAAGAAGATGATCCCGATATCATCAAACCAGAGGATTCACCTTGGACTGAGGAAGTTACTGCTAGCATGGTTCAGTATTTAGGAGGTAATATTCTTCCTTATATCGATATCGGTAAAAGCATAGATATATCTTATGTAAGTGATGATGCTAATGATGGATATAAGTCCTATCTTCTTTTGGTCGGAAATAAGTTTGTCTCATCCAACCTTCAAGATGCTAAGGATACTTATATCAGCTATGATTGGGGTTGTATGGTTGTCAATAGCATTTTTGTCGCAAATAGCGACAAGATTGACATCGATGTTATAGTCGAAGCGAACAAAGATGGTTTGTTTGAATTACGTGCATATTGGTCTGAAAAATTTGATGATACTTCCGTAAGTGATTGGGCAGATGAAGAAAAGGAAGATATGAGTGACTATTTGGGTGCCTTTGATATCATACCTTTTATCTATTTAGGAACTAAGAATTATAAAATCGATTTCTCAGCTGATGCTACAAAGGTCATGACTATCACTGGTGGTACTTGGGACGACCAAGTATGTGATATCTTCCAAGAAACTTTTGCTGATCCTATCTGGACTGTAGCACAAGATCCAAAGGATATGAGCAAGTATACTGCCACTTATACTGCTGATAATGGAAGTGTATTAGTAGCTACTTTAGGTACATATCATAATAAAGCACAGGTGGTCGTATCTTTGGATGAAAAGTTCGATAACACTAACCAGGATCATTGGTCTAAGACTGTCAAAGATAACATAGCCAAGTCTTTGGGTGGACTTACTTTACCTTATATTTATTTAGGAACAGTCAGCCCTGAAGTTGATTCTTACAATACAAATTCAAGAAAATTATATTTGAAAGGAAAACTTTGGGATGATTCTCTCTTGACTAAGGTCAAAGAGACACTTGAGGGTGATGGTTGGACTGAGCAAGTTGCTGAAGCAGAGGCTGATGATACAGCTGAAGAGACAAGCAAGACGTTCAGTAAAACTGTTGGAATCAATGATTATAAGGCTGTCATCAAGAAGAACATCGATGGAGATCCTGTTTTTGTAGTTTCCAAGACTGAAATATTCACACCTTCTTCACTGACTGCATGGCCGGATGATCTCAAGACTCAATTCACAGCTAAGTATACGGATGGAATGGATGAAATTCCATTTGTATATATAGGAACTACAACTCCTTATGTGGATGGCAGTGTGGATAAATATGATCCTAACTTCATCATTTGTGGTGGAAAGTATGATGCAAAGATTATCGAGTTATTCGATACTGCATATGATTCCGATAGTGGATGGACTTTGATAAAAGATTTCGATTCATCTAAGGATTACTCGAGTAGATGCTTGGTTCAAAGAATAGCTCTCAAGGAAATCAACGGAAATGTTTATAAGGTTGCTTTATTCAAGGATGGAAAAGACGATGACGAAACTGCATATATCGAAATAGCTAAGTCTGCTGTTATGCCTGCAACTACTGCTACTGATTGGTCTGAAGGAGCTAAGTCTGTCATAAAGACTTTAGGTGAAAATGTATCTATTCCTTTCTTTGATACAGGCAGTACAGAAGATGAAATCAAGTTTGCTGATGGTAGTTTGGAATTCAATCTAAAATTTAGTTACGACAATATTGAAAGCTTCATGTTGAATACAAAGGCCGCTTTCGATGCTGCTGGATGGGACACCCAGCTGACGATGTGTACTTCTTTGTATTCTCATGATGAAGCTTATATTAAAGGTTTGTATGCTACTAAGGCCTTGGATGATGGTAGAACGTTGAAGATTTCCTTCAAGTATTCTAATAGTTCTTATAGTCCTTCTATTTCAAATTCAATTTCATATGATGAAACATACGATGAGGATAATGCTCCTACCGCTTGGACTAGTGAAATCACTAATACTTTGCATACAGCATATGGTGAGGATTTTGATCTTCCATACTTATATTTGGGAACAAAATATCCTATGTATACATATGATGCAAAGACCAGGGAATTCAATATCTATGGAAATGCATATGATAGCAAGATATTCACTAATGCTAAAGCAGCATTTTCTTCAGATAAAGGATTCGTTTATGATTCGAGCAGATCCTATAGCACATCCCTTTACTTCACGTATAAACTAGCTAATAAAGATATTTTAACTCTTCATATAGCTAGGGACATTTCAACTGATGTTCCTTATATCAAGATTACTTATCAGGAAGGATTCATTCCTGAAAATGGTAAGGAGTGGACCGCTGAAATAAAGACTGCTTTCTCACAGGAATTTGGAAGCGAATCTGCTATTCCATATGTCTATTTAGGAACAGTCTTACCTTCTGTTGCAACGAAGACCATAGGTACAACTATGAATGTTATCTCTATCACTGGAAGTGATTGGAACGATGATGTATTGGAATTGGCTAAGACTAAACTGGATGCTGATACTGCTGATGGAGGTTGGCACGCTGATTATTGTTCTGCATCCTCTTCCTATGCTACATCTAAGGATTGTATGGGCGGATATAAGAAGTTGAGTGATGGAAGTCAGATTAGAATCTTGGTGAAGAAGTATTCTGGCAAAATAACAATGAGTGTTTATCATGATTTGGCCGTATCTAATCTCTCTACTACACCTTCAACTTGGGCATCATTGACTAAGGCTAATGCTTCTAATAATGAAGATATCGTTTATCAGATGAATTATTTGTTCCAAAATCATGCAGTCGATCCGTTCATCTATCTTCCTACAACAGGATTAGGTGAAGATATGGGTATTTCTACTCCTTCAGATTTAATCAATTGGAATAGAAAACTTAGACTATATACAAGAAATACAGTCTTCTCACCTCTTTATGTAAATAAAGCGGTAGAAGCCTTAGAGGCAGCTGGATTTGAGACTACTTATAGTCCATTCGGATACTACACATATCCTTCAGTTGTCGCTACTAAGACAAATGCAGATGGATCTTATTTCAAGATTACTTACCAAAGCAATTACTCATCTGAAGCCAGTGATAAGAATGGAATCGAAGCTACTATCTTCTACTTACCAAACTTCTCTTCCGTCACAAGAACAGATTGGCACACAAATGTGAAGCAAAGAATGAAGAATGAGTTGAATTTCGATGTTCCTTACTTCAATATGGGTGTAGATGAACCATACACAAGTTATTCTAGCTATAGCAATCAATTGGTTGTTACTGGATATAACTATGGTGGTGATTCTGAAATTGCAGCTGCTAAGACTGCATTCGATGCTGCTGGTTGGAATACATTTGAAACTTACATAGTCAGTAACGATGTCGCTTATAAGTCTTTAACCGGCTATTGTGAGAAGAATGGAAGAATATGTACTGTAGATATCAAGCCTAACATCGGAACTGAAATCAAAGTCGCTATGACTTTGACTGCATTCGACAAGGCTTAAACAGTATCTCGATAAATACTCTATTTCAACTTTTTAGATACTTTTAGTCGATATCCAGTCCCTTGAGGGACTGGATATTTTTTATGAGATTTGGCATTTAAAAATGTAGTGATATTTTACCTTCGGGAAGGATGTATCTAGCATGAAATATAGAAAATCATTACTTTTCTACGTTGCTGTTACCTATTCTTTTGCCTGGTTATAATCCTACAAATCAAACTTATTTGTAGTGTTGATTCGACTCCTAAGCTTGAAGTTTGATGTTTCTTATTTCAACATGGGTGTAGATGAATCTAGCACTTACTTTGATAGCATTGAAAATCAATTGACTTTAACTGGATTCGAAAAGGCTTAAATATTGCTAAAAAATGGTATGAAAGTACTTTCAGTAAGAATTCAAAGTATTTCAACCTATTTATTTGATTAATTCTATATTTAGTGTTAATATTTAGTAGCTCAAAGAGCGAGGAAATGTGGAGAGAAGTTAAAATTAAGTTGATATAAATATTAAAAAAGTTGATATAAATATTTAAAAATTGATTTAGCTTTTATCCATTATGTGGAAAGGAGTTAGCTTATGTTAAAACAATACAAGAGAAAACTTGTTTTAGAGAACATTATTAAAGGTTCTTTGTGGGGATTGGCTTTGGGATTGGTTGTATCTGCAATCCTGGTAATGTCCTTTTTGTTGGCTAAATTGACCACCTGGCCTTATATCACAATTGAGGTCTGTGGTGGAGTGTTAGCTATGTTGGCAACTGCAGTTGTTTACTGCGTTGTCAAGAATCCTAAGGAAGGCGATGTTGCAAAGAGAATCGACTCCACTTACGATCTCAAAGAGAAATGTGCAACAATGGTGGAGTTCCAAGGAAAGAGCTCATTCTTGATCGATAGGCAAAGAGAAGATGCTAAAGTCGAAGTCAAGAAGCAAAATCCTAAGAAGATGACTGTAAAGCTTGCTGTTTGGACTTTACCTGCAATAGTTTTAGGAGCTTCCTTACTCACTACTTCTTTATTTACAAATCAAATTAAAGAGGGATTTAATACGATTGTAAATCCTGGAAATAATGGTAAAGACTTCAATGATCGTACTGATGATATCATCAAAGACATCGAGGACTACATTTCTAAATCGGATGCTTCTGAGGAATTCAAACAAGAATTGTTTGCAATTTTAGAAAAACTACAAGCTGATTTGGAAAATGATACTGATATCGCTTCTAGAACTGAGAAAGTTAGAGATGCTCAAGGTCAAGTCGATGATGCTTTGAATAGAGTAAACGTCAAAGAGGAAATTGGTCTTGCACTTCAAACACACGGCGATACATTCTTTATTAAGGTCGGAATCGGAATGTTCAATGGTGACACTGGAATATCCGATAACCAAATCATCACTGATGGATTCCACTGGTTGGAAGACAACACTGAAATAAAGAAGTCAGCCACTAACAAAGATAAAGATGGATATCTCACTATGTATCCAGATGGAAACGAATATTTGAAGCCTTATTCATTGAGCGATATTCGTTCTGATGGAGCAAAGTTAGGTAGCTATTTGGATACTTGGGCAGCTCATATCGATGATTCTTTGAAAGCTTCTAAGGTTGAATCTACCGATGAAATCTATGGAATCTTCAATATATTGAGCACAAAGCTCAAAGCTTACTCTCCAGAGGCCAAGGCATGTGGTAGCTCTAACGGTGCAAAAATCACTACTTTGAAACAGGGTATTTATACTGCTTTCGAACAAGCTTTATCTGACTTAATTACTGATGTTCAAATCGAAAATAGCAACACTGCCTTAGCTGAAGAAGTAAAGAAAAAGATGGAAGAACTTATCGATCCTACTCAGAATGGCGGTGGCGGTAGTGGTGATCCTAGTGATGGTAAGCCTGGCGATAACAGTGGTGATCAAGACGGTAACCAAGGTAACAAAGGTGACAGCGGAAGCAATGGCGACAGCGGAAGCAATGGCGACAGTGGCGATCAAGACGGTGACCAAGGTAACCAGGGCAATCAAGGTGAACAAGGTAATCAAGGAAACCAAGGTAATAATCAAGGAAACAAAGGCGATGGCCAAAACGGTTCTCAAAGCAATGGCCAAGGTCAAGGAAGTGGCGGACAGCAAGGTGAAGGAAAAGGTGAAGGCAAAGGAGATGGAGCTGGTGGTGGAGAAGGAAACACCAACTATAGAGGAAACGATAAGGTTTACACCGGAGATGAGGGATCCAAGAGTTATGGTGAAGTTATCAAAGATTACCAAGGTCAAGCTGCTAACGATGCTAAAGACTCTGGCGATAGTGATGTAGATTCTTCTGTCTCCGATTACTTCAAGTATTTGTATGGTGGCGATAATTCCGGAGATAACTCCGGATCCGGAAGTGGAAACAATTCCGGAACCGGCACTGGCACTGGCACTGGAACCGGCGACAACTCTGGCACTGGCGATAATGCTGGACAGGGTGGTAATTAGACTTAGATTGTATATTTAATATTAAAGAGGGGAAACTCAAACATGGAAAACGAAGAAATGCTTAAAGAATTTAGTGAATCTATTGCTAAGATTAAAGAAGAGGTTCACAAAGATATCGTAGGTCAGGATGATGTTATAGACAATGTTATTACCGCTATTATCGCTGGTGGTAACGTCTTGCTCGAAGGTGTTCCTGGAACTGGAAAAACAAGATTAGTTCGTTCATTGGGACAAACATTGTCCTTGCCATTCTCCAGAATTCAGTTTACTCCTGATTTGATGCCTAACGACGTCACTGGTACTAATGTCATCAGAAAAGGTGCAGATGGTAATTTGACTACTTCCTTCCAAAAAGGACCTATCTTTGCTCAAATTGTCTTAGCTGATGAAATCAACCGTACTACTCCTAAGACTCAAGCAGCTATGTTGGAGGTCATGCAGGAACATAAGGTTACAGTCAGTGGTGTCAACTATCCTATGGCAGAGCCTTTCTTCGTCTTGGCTACTCAGAACCCTATCGAACAAGATGGTACTTATCCTTTGCCTGAAGCTCAGATGGACCGTTTTATGTTTAAGTTGACTATGGATTATCCTTCAGTTCAAGAATTGGGTGACATCGTCACGATGACACAAGCTGATCAATCTGAAAAGGCTACACCTGTCGTCGATGGAAAAACCATCTTGGAAATGAGAAAGTTTGCTGTCGGAGTTCCTGTGATTCAAGATGTCTTGGACTATGCTATGAGACTCGTCCACAAAACTCACCCTGAAGTTGATGAGACTTCTGAAGTCGCTAGAAAATATGTTAAGTTCGGTGCTTCACCTAGAGCCTGTCAGGCTCTTATCACTGGTGGTAAGATCAAGGCTTTGATGGAAGGAAACTACAATGTTTCTTATGATGATATCGATGCTTTGGCTTTCCCTGTCTTGAGACATAGAATCAAAGTCAATTACAACGCAATTAATGATAATTTGTCTGTCGATGATGTAATAGGATTACTTATCAAAGAGAATAGAAAGGCTAAGTAGCCTATGAAACAAATTATTGATGAGCAATTTTTGCAACAAGTCGAGCTATTCTCGATGGCTGTCAAAGACAATGTAGCCGGCTTGTTCGGTGGATCGCATAAATCCAAGAAATATGGCTCTTCATGTGAATTTGCGGATTATAGGAAGTATATCGAAGGAGATGATATTACTAAGATAGATTGGAATATTTATGGTAGATTTGAAGAGTTATACATCAAGCTTTATTTGGATGAAAAGCAGATGAATACTAGAATCTACATAGATACTTCTAGATCTATGTCTTTCTATAACAAAAGTAATTTTGCATTACGCTTAGCTACTACGCTTGCGTACTTGTCTGTTTCTGAGATGGATAGAGTTTCTATTTATACTATCAACGGACATAGAGTCGAACCATTGTTTGAAAAAATAGTCGGTAAAGAGAGATTCCTTCAAAGTGTATCGAGTCTCAACAAGATAAAGTTCGGTGGTGATAGCTTTATTAGCGATGCTATCATTAAGAGCCAAGTTGGATATGGTGATGGAAAAAGTATCATCATTTCTGATTTCTTAACCGATAACAATTATTTTGATGCCATCGACTATTTGAGACAAAAAAGAAGAGATGTTCTTTGTATTCAATTATTGGCAAACGAAGAGATAAATCCTAGCGCTCGTGGTAAGAGTCTTCTCTACGATTGTGAGGATTCAGATAAATTTTATAAAGGAAACGTAAGTAGAGATATTTTGAAGGCTTACACAGCTGCTTTGGAATATATCAAAGATAACTTATCTCACTTCTGTGCTTCTCGTGAAGCTGATTATATCTTCTATCCGACTTCAATGCCTATGAGAGAATTGTTCTTAGATAAGATGATCAGCAAGGGGGTGATAAAATGAGCTTTCAATATCCTTGGGGACTTTTATTGCTCCTCGCTATTCCTGTACTTATCGTCATCTATATCTTGCTGAATAAGTATAAGGAAGATACTGTTTCTTCCAGCTACGTCTGGGAACTCAGTAAGAAGTTTATCAAGAAGAAAAATCCTATCAATACTTTTTCTAAATTGTTAGCATTGATCCTTCAATGCTGCGCAATAGTATTCTTGGCTTTCTCCTTGGCTCAGCCTATATTCTCTTTTAAGAATGGTGCTGATAACATAGTCTTCGTCTTGGATTCTTCAGCTAGTATGAAGATGAAGAGTGCTGATGACGATACTAAGACTAAATTCGATGTCGCTAAGGAAAAGATTAAAGATGGCGTTGCTAATAGCACCAACGGATGTACCTTTTCATTGATTTTAGCTGATTCTAGCACCAAAGCTGTTTGTCAAAATATTTCAGATGTCGATATATTTAATTCATTTATCGATAATGCTGGGATTGATGATAACAATTCAAATTTGGATAATGCTTTGAGTATAGCTCAATCCATGGTCTCAGAGAATAAAGGAAGTCTTTGTTACATCGCTACTGATGAAACTATCGATTTGGGTGAGAATCCTGGTGATAATCTCAAAGTATTGGATGTTAGCTCTAAAGATAACAATTACGCTATCAAAGACCTTGAATATTCATATGATTCAAGGAAGAAAGTTATGACTTTGAAAACTAAAGTCATATCATATGCTGAAGATACTGAGATTAAAGTTGAGTTCTTCATCAATAATAAATCATTGGGCCAAAAGAGACTAAATGTAGAAAAAGGTAAATTGAGCGATATCAGTGTCGATATTGCTGATTTGGCTGGAAACTATAAGACTTATGAATCTATCAAAGCTAGTGTCTTAAATGAAGACAAGCTTCCTGAAGATAACGATTATTATTTGTATCGTAGTGAAGGTGATATCACTAAGATATTGTTGGTAAGTTCTAATCCTTTGTATTACGAGGCAGCATTCTCTGCTTTGAATTCAAACAATTGTGGAATTCGCTATGAAGTCATGAAATCTTCTGAATATGCTTTGTATTCATCGGTTACAGGATTTGATATTTATGTTTTCGATGGATATTCGCCCAAGCAACTTCCTGCCGATGGTGCTGTTTGGCTATTCAATGTCGACAGTGTTAAAGGCTGTGGATTCGTGTGTCAGGAAGAGGTAAAGCCTGTCGATCCTGGTGCTCTTGCTAAATATACAAGCAATTCTAGTGACCTTATTTTCCAACAATTGACAAAGAATTTGTCAATGAAAAATTCTATTAAAGTCGGTCAGTATAAACGTTATACCTTGAACAACAAATTCACAGTTCTTCTCTCTTGTGACAATGTTCCTTTCGTCTTTGCTGGAAAGAACGATAACAATCAGAGACAAATCGTATGTAACTTCGACTTGCAAAACTCAGATCTTCCTATGTTGGCTGATTACATTATCTTGATGAGAAACTTCATTTCTTATTCGAATCCTAAGGTGTTGGATGTTTTCAAATACGAGGCTGGAGATACAGTTACATTCTCCTTGCCTGACAGTGCTAAGACTATTGTAGTTACTACTCCATCAGGCAAAGAAGAACCTATCAGCAAGACTGATTTGACAACATATAAGCTTGAAGAAGCTGGAACTTATTCAGTCAAAGTCACTAATTACTATGGAAGAGAGAAAGTTGTCAACTTCTACTCTGCATATCCTAGTGATGAGAGTAATCCTTTGAAAGCTGATGGCAAGCAGAGGTCGATTGTTAAGAATAGCCAAGAGCAAAAGGCTAATGCAATCTATGACGATATTCTTCCTTTCGTCATTGTTGCTGTAGTCTTCTTCTTGACGGATTGGATACTGTACGGACATGAGCAATTTTAAATTTTGGAACCCGTGGTTATTATTTATAATGATCCCTTTGGTGGCTGGTGTTATCGTCGGATTCTTCATGATGAAGAAAGAGAAGAGATACAACAAGAGAAATTTAATTTCTTTGGCTCTTCATTTATTGTTGTGTGTCTCTCTATCCTTTGCATTTGCAAATCCACAGATACTCGTCACTAATAGCAACACTGATGTTTATATTCTCGCTGATGCTTCTGCCAGTTCTAAGGAATCACAAACTAAGATTGACAAAGCCATCAATAAAACTAAGGAAGAAGCTGAGAAAGTACCAGGCACTAAAGTCGGTGTTATAGCCTTTGGAAAAAATGCAGTTGTTTTATCCAAACTTGGTGAAAAATTCAATTCGATCAAAGATGCTTATAGCAATGATAGTTTTGACTACACTGCTACAGATATAAAGAGTGCATTGGATTTCACTGTAACTCAGTTTGATGAAAATGTCATCAAGAGAATCACATTGATATCTGATGGTGTTGAAACTGATAACTCTGCTGTCGATGCAATGTCGACAATCATGAGTAAAGGTATTCATTTGGATGCTGTAGATATTGATGCCGATTATACTCATGAAGTTTCTTTGACTTCATTAGCTTATAACGATAGCACCTTCTTAAATAGAGATGAGCAAGTTGATGTGACGATCAATGCTACCGATGATACTAATGCTACAGTTAGTTTGTATTTGAATGATAAAGTGAGCCAATCTAAAGATACTCATTTATCTAATGGTGTGAATATCGTCAACTTTACTCTAGATACATCTATCGCTGGAACATATAACTATAAAGTTGTTGTATCAGCAACAAAAGATGGCGGATTCTTGGATACTTTTAAAGAGAACAATTCAAGATTATTTACTCAAGATGTAAGTGATAAGTTCAACTTACTCTTTATCGGTAATACTACGGATGAGTTGACTCAATTTAAAGCTTTAGGTGGATTTAGTTCCAATACTAAAGTCGATGCTCAAATTAAAGGAAGCAGCACTAGATTTACTAAAGTTCCTACTGAATTAACCGAACTTATCAAATACGATGAAATCGTATTGTCGAATGTCGATATGAAGACTATTAAAAACTACGATAAATTCATCTCTAACTTAAATATTGCTGTTAGAGAGTATGGAAAGAGTGTACTTACTTTAGGAAATACTCATTTGATGGATTATAAGGATGATACCAAGGATGTATCGCTTAGCACTTATAACGATATGCTCCCTGTTCAATCACAGCCTAGTGATTCTAGAGCTGTCGTCCTTCTTATCGATAGCTCTGGTTCAATGTCCGGTGCAAGTTTAAGCAATGCTAAAGAGGGTGCTAAGGAAGTTGCTAAATTGTTGAATAAGGGTGATCAGCTTTCAGTTGTCACATTTGAGTCTAACGTCACTATTGTTCAGCCTATGACTTCTATTACTTCTGAAGATGGTAGAAATGAAATCATCAAGAACATAGAAAACAAAATTACCTCTGGTGGTGGAACAGAAATGCTCAAAGGTTTGGAAGCTGCTTATGGTCAAATCAAGGGTATTGCTGCTGAATACAAGAGCATCATTACTTTGACCGATGGTCAGTCTTCTGATACTGATGAATCTTTGAGAGATAAAGTTATCAATATCAGCAATGAGAACATTTCTTGTTCGTTCATCGATATCGGTTATCAGAATGGTGTTGCTTTATTAAAGAGATTGGCAAAGTTAGGAAATGGACGTTTCCAATACTTGGATAGCAGCTCAATTCTTAATCTATCCAACATCATGAAGAGCTTTGTCACTAATGAGACGATAGATGAAGTAGAAATTAATGAAAACGCTGAGATCCAATACTTGTTGAAGAAGGATAAAACTTTGCAAGGTGTCGTGAATAAGTTAGGTTCTATCGGTGGATATTATTATTCTAGAAGTAAAGATGGTGCTTCAACTGTTCTTTCTGTTCAGTACGTAAAGATGGATAGTACTTATTCAGCAAGTGTTATCGCTGTTCCTTTGTATGCTTATTGGAATTACGGACTTGGTAAAGTCTCTACCTTCAGTTCATCGATAGGTGGAACGAATAAGAGTTGGACTAATACATTGCGTGGATCTTTAGCTGGAAAGACCTTCTTCAAGAATATGATTTCTCAAAGCTTGCCAGACAAGCATACAGATTCAATCTTGAGCGTGTCTTATACTCCCAATGGTTCATCAGTCAATTTGTCTGTTTCTCCTAATGTCAGTAAGAGTGATGCTACATTGACGGCTAAGATTACTGATTCTAATACTAATACATCTACTGACTATACTTTGACTTTCGATGGTGAAACTTATAGTGCAGTCATCTCTACACCTACAACAGGTCAATATAAAGCTGAATTGACTTATACAGGAACTGATGATAGTGGAAAAACGGAATCTGTTACTTCTAAAACATTTATCAATTTCGATTATTCAAAAGAATTCAATTTCTTCGATGACAACTCAAATGATTTACTCTATAGTCTCACAAAACAAGCCGGTGGAGATTTATATGATGTAGATAATATTCAGTATAAGATGTCTGATGATGAAAAAGTACATGCAAGTTATTTGTCTACTAATGTCTATATCTTGTTATTGTCTGTCATTATCTACTTAGCTGATATCGCAGTAAGAAAGATGACTTTCAGAAGAAGAAAGAAGGGTGGAAAAGAGCCTGAGTCTAATACTCAAGTCACTTTCTAACTTTATTCGATTTAAAAAAGCGGGGATTTGGATCCTCGTTTTTTTAATATTAAAAACGTAGTATGAATTAAGTGTTGCGACATTTTTTATTGTATCATGTTGACGAATATGGAGCCTCGAAAAGCTTTAGATTCATATCCATGGTGTAGGTGCACCTGAGGTTATCCTACTCTAGGACCTCAGACTTTTTTGCATGACGGATAGACTTCAGGGCTCTTGTTGTAGATGACATCGATTGCGTTCATTCTGTTTCTAAGATACAAAAATCTTCCTCTAGACGAAGGAGAGGTCTACTTTTTCCTAGTATGCTTAAAGATAAGCTATGAGATGTTTCTCCACACGTTGGGGATCTTGCAGGTCACGGGCGTGGAAGTATCGCTAAATATCTTTCTATTCTCTTTGTTCCCTAAGGATGAGGTGTCTTGATTTAAGAAGATTATTTGGAATCAGTACTTTCATATTTTTATCAATTGCTGACTTGAAAATTTCTAATACTTTTCTATCATCGGAACAGATACTGTAGATAACGATTGTATGTAACTTAGCGAGCTTATCTAAGGATATTAGTATATTAATTGTGTATACTGATTAGTAAACTAACAGTTAGCAATTCTAAATTGCTTGCTTGAATTTTTAAAGCCCTAAAGACCAAAATAAAAAGCTAGCCTTTTATAGCTAGTTTTTTTGTTATTGCAATTCAGCTTTACCAGTCCAAAGCTTATAGTAGTATCCTTTTTGTGCTATAAGCTGATCATGAGTTCCTCTTTCGATAATCTTTCCGTGATCCATGACCATGATACAATCGGCATAGCGAATAGTAGATAGACGATGTGCAATGACGAATGTTGTCTTTCCACGCATCAAGTTATCCATACCTTTGGAAATCAAGCTTTCCGTTCTTGTATCGATTGAAGATGTGGCTTCATCGAGAATTAGAATAGGAGGATTACCGACGGCACATCTTGCAATTGAAAGCAATTGTTTTTGACCTTGGGATAATGATGCGTTAGCACCACTAATTACAGTGTTATAACCATCAGGAAGCTTTTCTATGAAGGAATCAGCACAAGCAATTTTAGCTGCTTTTTTGCATTCTTGATCAGATGCTTTTAATCTTCCATATCTGATGTTGTCATAGATAGTTCCAGTGAATAAGTGTGTATCTTGCAAGACGAGTGTCATGCTTCTTCTCATAGATACTCTATCGATTTCTTTTATATCGATTCCATCAATAGTAATAGTTCCAGAATCTATATCGTAGAACCTAGTCAACATATTAGTGATGGTTGTCTTACCAGCCCCAGTGCTACCGACTAAAGCAATCTTTTGACCAGGTTTAGCATACATGGTTATGTCTTTTAAGACTTGTTGACCTTTGATGTAGGAGAAATAAACATTCTTCATATCGACTTCACCACGAACATGTTTGACGTCTTTTCCATTGGTCCAGTAATATTGACCATCCTCAGCCTTGAATGAACGCCATAAAGATTTGTTATGAGCAGGTTCGGGTTCCTGGTCAATCATTTGGAAGATACGTTCTGCACCAGCCAAAGAAGCTTGAAGCATAGTCATCATATTTGATATTGAATTGAATGGACGTGAGAACATTCTTAGGAATGCAATGTAAGAGATGAGGATTCCTACTGATATAACAGTTCCAGGAATGTTAGAACCTACAGCTATCAATATTGCACCTAACATAGCTATTATTCCTGTGGCCATGTTGTTTATATTGTTGACGATAGGAATATTAACAGATGACAAGAATACTGAGCGTCTATTGTGAAGAGTGTGGCGATAATCTATAGATTTAAATATCTTGTTCATATCCTCTTCTTTAGAAAAACATTTAACTACTTTTAATCCAGACAAAACCTCCTCAGCAAATCCGTTGAATTCACCCATTGAAATCTGTGTCTCGGAGAAAGCAGATACCGATCTATGAACATTTATTACTACGATTAATACACCTACTAATTCTATGAAGATAGTGACTAGAGCCAATAACCAGTTGAGATAGAAAATGAAAAATAAGATTCCTAACCCAAAGATGATTGAAGTGAATATTTCTAGCATTCCATTGATGAATAGCTGGGAAATATTATCTACATCGTTTGTGAATCTAGACATTATGTCTCCATGAGGTGTTCTATCGAAATAGGAAAGAGGTAAATCCTGCATCTTGGAGAACATATCATTTCTCATTCTTTTTAAAGAATCGGTTCCTATCTTTGTCATGGTTACAGCCTGGTAGATGGATAGGAAGAAAGCAAGAATATAAAGCCCGAGCATTATTCCAAATATTCCACCTGCAACACCCAGGGCTTGGAATTGTGCATTTGATTTAGTCCAATCGACCATATTGAAGACAATCTTACTTAATGATGATAGTGAATTACCATAAGTCTCAGGATCTATGGAAGTCCATCCTGTAGCAGCATAGGAAGCTGGAGTTAAAACGCCATCGACCAAAGGGGCTGAAATAAAAGCACCTAATAAAGATACTAGAACTGATAATAAGGTGACGAACATCACAAAAGTGAATTTCCATTTATCAGGTCCGACATAATGGAAGACACGCATCAATGATGACCAAGAGTGTTGAGGTTTTCCATACCCTTTCTTTCTTTGACCATACTTGTTTTGTTGTTCTTCATACCCTTCTTCACCACAAGAGTATTGAATAATTACGTTGTTGATCGTAGGACCAGTACCAGTGATAAATGAATCTTTTCTTTTCTTCATAATTATTCACCAACTCCTTTCTTTTGAATGGCATCGATTTCTTGATAGATTTGGCATGTATTTAACAACTCCTCATGTGTTCCTCTACCTACTTCTTTACCATTGTCTAAGACTATGATTTCATCTGCATCTCTGACTGAAGAAATACGTTGAGCGATGATGAATATCGTCGTACCTTTTAACTTAGTGAACAAACCTTCTTTGATCTTTCTTTCGGTTTCCATATCACAAGCTGAAGTCGAATCATCCAAGATTAGAATCTTTGGATTTTTGATTATTGCTCTTGCGATACACAATCTCTGTTTTTGTCCACCGGATACGGATTTTCCGCCTTGAACTACAGGTGTATCCAATCCTTCTTTAAATCCTCTTACGAAGTCTGCAGCTTGAGCTATTTCCAAAGCTCTCCATATTTCTTCATCGGTCGCATCAGGCTTTCCCCAAAGGATATTGGATCTAATAGTTCCAGTGAATAACAAGTTCTGTTGTAAGACCACACCGATATCGTTTCTTAAAGCTTGAACTGAATAATTCTTAACATTGTGACCTGCAATTATGACTTCACCTTTTGAAGTATCGTAAAGACGTGGGATGAGATTTACAAAGCTAGATTTTCCAGAACCCGTTCCTCCGACTATTCCTATAACTTTTCCTGATGGAATATCGATAGATATGGGATCTAAGGCTAACTTTGATAAATCATCGACATATGTTAAACAGGCGTTTTTGAATGAGACATCACCGTTTGCAAGATGATCAGGATCAAAATCCTCAGTCTTAGCTTTAGGTGAGTAAGAGATATCGATAGGCTCGACTAATACTCTGTCGATACGTTCCTTACTAGCCTCTGCACGACCATAAAATTGAAGCAACATTGAAAGGAATGAGAAAGCCATTGTCATAGCTGCTGTAAAGTTGGAAAGCATAGAAAGCTCGCCTGCATTGAATGGATTTCCGTTATTGAATATCAGCCATAAAGGAGTATTTGTAGCAGTGTACATCCAATCCCAACCACCGAAATATTGAATCAATCCAATAGTTATATTGATTGCTAATTGAGTGATGGCTGAGACTATTGCCATTCTAGAGAAGGCTGTGAATGATACATCGGTTAAATCTTGGTTAGCTTTAGCAAACTTATCATCCATATGTTTTTCTCTACAGAACGCTTTAACTTCTCTAATTCCCTCTGTATCTTCCTCAACATTGTTGTTGACATTGTCGATTGCTGTTTGAGTTTTGATAAAGAATGGATGTGTTTTGTTGATGATTATCGCAATGATTATGAATGATAGAATCGACAATGGAATTGTTATAAGTCCTATCAACCAGCTCTGTGAGAATATAAACACAAAGGATATGAGAATCATCAATGGTGATTTAAATCCAGCTCTAGTTAGCATCAACACGAAGAAACGAATATTGTTACAATCGTTAGATAGCATTGTAGTCAATTTTGAAACAGGGAAATGGCCTATATTTGAGAAGGAGAATTGTTCAGCTTTCCAAAATATAGTATTTCTTAGTCTTTCTACAAAGTCACTAGAAATCTTTGCGTCTATGTTCATAGCAGATGCTTGTGCACATATAGCAAATAACGACAATCCTATTATCAATCCGCTGTAAAGCCAAATGTAATAGAAGTTTGGTTGACTCAATCCTGCGCCGAATCTCAACTCACTAACTCCTTGAGTGATGAGCAAACCGGAAAGATAAGGAATCAATAACTCGAAGACAGCGTCCAGGGTTGTTAATATCAAGGATGCTATCAACATTTTCCAAGATGGTTTAAGACAAGCCCAGTAAATCTTTAATGTTTCTTTACTAGCTCTCTTATCTTTAATTTCGTCTTCTTTTGTGTAAGTAAGATTACTTGAAGAATCCATATGCACCTCTCTAATAATTTAAAGAATGTGGTTTTCACATTTTTTTAGCCTTATATATATATTATGTTTATATAATAACTAATGTAAGGTGCTTTACAAATTTTGCATAAAAGTGCTTACTTAAGGGAGATGAATTTTATGTACAAAGATATATACAAATTTATGCTTAAATATCCATCTAATGTGGAACATTTTTCCAAGGAACAAATTGTTTTTACTGATAGATCCCTTTTAAGAAAAGATTTTATTGTTTTGTCAGGAGAAATGATTGAAGTTTTTTCTAATGAAGGAGATGAAAGAGAATCCTCAACACTTTTATATCGAGCTGGTGATGTTTTTGGCATTATGGGTCAGAATCCCGATCTTGTTTTTAAAACTACAGGAATAGCTAAATCGGATTTAGAAATTTTATCTTTTTCAGAAGATAAATTCTTTAAATTATTAAAGACTGACTCGGAATTGAATTCATTGGTCATGAAATCTATGTTTCAATTATTTAACAGAATGGAAAATAAGTTCTGTGCTTTGGCTGTTTGGACACCATCACAAAGAGTGGTTGAATTCATGTGTCGTATTCAAACTGAATCTTTAAATAATGTTGTTCATATGTCTACGGAAAGTATTGCTTTAGCTTTATCTACTACAAGACAAACGGTTTCTAAAACAATCAATGATTTAAAGAAGAGAGGACTTCTTAAAAGTGAATATAAAGCAATAAAGCTATTAGATATTCCAACGATAAAAAATATTTATGGGATATCTAATGCAAAAGAATTAAAAGCCTAAATATAGTATAAAATCATTTAATGAATGGAGGAACATAGATATGAGAGGAATATTAAAAATATTGTCGCAGCTTCTAGCTTTTGTTTCTATGATATTGTTCGTCGTTTCAATCCTATTGCCTTTATACACTTCATCTTCTAATCAATCACTTATTTATTACAATCAAATAGTAAATCCATTAATTCCATTTTTCTTAATAGTAGCAGTATTATGTGGATTATCATTAGCTATTTTTTGTAGAAGAAGAGAAGCTAGATTGTTCGGATACGCTTTAACTATTGCTAGTGCAATTTATTATTTATCTACATTGTCTATTGTCTTCAACTACCATACTGGGATTTCATTAGTAGAAACACCATATGGAATACCATGCCTAGTTGCTTCAGGTGTTATGTTGTTAATCTTTGCTTTTGTAGGGGTCCTATATGAATATCTAGACTTTAGAAGTGAGGTTAAATAAGTATGAATTTTTATAAGAAAACGCCTCAAATAAAAGTAGAGAAGATAGAAGATATAAAACAAAATGATGATAGTTTGAATTCATCTAATTTTGATATAGATGAATTGATAAAGACTAATGAAAAGAATAATCATGAAAAAGAAAAGACTGATGAAAAAGAAATTATAACTGCTAAATTTGATGATAATATAGATTCAGCAATGATGGTGAAACCTAACAATTTTAAGCTTATAAATGAAATTGGTAAAATAGCAATCATTATTCTATTAATATCATTATTTAGTTTGTTTGGAATGATTTCGCCGATTGATTCAAATAGTATGATCAATCTAGGGTCTTATTCCTTCTGCTTAGATTTGATAACTTGGGGAACAGTAATATTTTTAGGAATTACTTTAGCTTCTCAATTATGTTTCTTTCTATTCAATCCTTCGAAAGAAACTCCAAAATTTAAAAAGACTTCATCTTTAGTTTATTATGTGATTTTAATAGTGTGCGGAATTGCAGGATTTGATTTATTGCTTTGCTTGTTCAATCAATCAAACTATGCTAACCTACCTGTGTGGATTTCCTTCTATTTAGCGAGTGTAATAGCTTTGTTCTATGATTACATAATAACGAAGCTGTTCGCATACGATAAGATTTCAGACAAGAATATGTTTTGGGAGATAGTTAGATTTGCTTTAGTTGGAATCATAGCTTCTGTATTTGATTTTGCTACTACATATGGAATGAGATTGTTATTAGCATCTTCCAGCCTATCTGAAACAATTATTACTATTATTGCTGTCACTATGGGCTTTATAGTTGGTGTGATAGTTAATTATTTGTGCTCAGTTTATATGGTATATAAAGCCAGTACAAAATCCAATGCTAAAACCTGGTACGGAATGTTGCTGTTTGTAGTGCTATCTGCATTTGGATTAATTATCGGAATAGGATTAGAAGCTTTGTTCTACGACTATTTAAAATGGACTTATATCCTTGTCTTTATTATCAGAACTTTAGTCGTTATGATTTGGAACTATATTTCTAGAAAGTTATTTATTTTTAAATAACATTTCATTGAATTTAGATTTTCTTACATGAACAAAGCATTAAATTGAAAGAGATAAGTAAGCTGATAAAAACATACTTTTCATATTCTTTACGAAAACAATTTATAAAGAATGGCTTCTTAATTTTAATCCAATACAATAAGCCTTAAGGCATTGGATTGCACCATGGAGATAGGCATACTCGTGAGAATCTATCAAGCGGCCTCATAAATGAGAGCATGTTCGCCAAGGTTATAGAGAACGTATCGAAAAGATTTGGCATCCATCATAGTTTTTTTGAATAAAAGACATGGGAAAATAATGGCTTTCTCAAAAAGCGGTAGTGAAATTATGAGCAAACTAATGAATTGTGAGAAAAGAGGCACTTGCTATGATTGTAAGTGCCATAAGCTGATAATCAAACTATGTGGTAGAAAGTCGCCTTTCCGACGCCTTCCTTCTTTATCTTGCCTTCATCGCAAAACTTTTTAAGAGTCTGCTCGACGGAACCTTTACTGATTTCCGGACATAGCTCAGCGATGTCGTTTTTGGTAAATTTTCCAATTTTGAAATTCACCGCCTTCTCAACCATTTCCCTGGCGGACATCTTTTTTCCAACGATGTTGACCCTGTCCTCGAAATCGCGATACGCAGCCAGTATGGTTCCGAGGAGGTATTTAATGAAAGGAGAGTTATCGTTGTTATCGTCTATCCAGCCACGAGAGCTTTCCTGCAAGGCGTCGTAATAATCGCTTTTGGTGATCTGTATCTTCTTTTCTAGTGAAATGTATTTTCCAACCTCGTATCCATTCTTATAGAGGAGAAGTGTCATGAGAAGTCTGGACATCCTTCCGTTTCCATCGTTGAATGGGTGAATGCAGAGGAAATCACGGATGAACACCGGGATGACGATGAGCGGATCGATGCGATATTTGTTTATCGCCTTGTCATATTCCTCGCAGAGCCGTTCGACCGCCTCTGGTGTTTCAAAAGGCTCTAGCGGCCGGAATAGAACTATCTTTGTTCCATCTTTCGTTATGGCGTCGATTTCGTTGGGGGAATCCTTGAACTTACCGCCGAAACGCTCTTCTGAGAATTTGTAGAGTTCCCTATGAAGCTGAAGGATTGTGCTGGGGGTGATAGTAATGTAGTCAAAATTCTCGTGAATGATGTCAAGGACGTTGCGGTAACCTTTGATTTCCTTCTCGTTGCAGTTCTTCGGCGTCGTCTTATCATTCATCAGCTGGGCGAATCTCCGGTTGGTCGTGACGATTCCTTCGATTTCGTTGCTGGATTCCGTGCTTTGGATTTTGGAAAGCTCAACGAGCTTATCGAGTCCCTTTGGCTTCTGCTCCAGATAAAGCTCTTGCCTTCCCTTGTATTCATGTATCAGGCCGATGTAATTGACGGTTTCCCTGTCGAAGGCTCTATCAGCAAGTTTGGAGTAATCAAATTCTTTGCGCATCTTTCTCACAATCCTTTCTTGTTGCTTATAAATTATGGCTTAAATTACGAGCAAACTCAATTTATATGCTAAGTTTAATATAAAAATTAATTTAAAATTCGACAAAAATTTAAATCTAAAATTTAGGAACATAGCTATTGTTTGGCATAATTGGGTCGGAGCATGTTTTCAAACTTCTATATCAGAACAAACAAGGAGGAAACAAGAATGTCTGATATAAAAGTTATTAAAGCGAATGCCACGTTAAACGGCAGAAACAAAAAGAAGAACACCGATTCAAAAAGGTCGAGGCTCTTTTTTCTTTGCCGAAAATCGGCTTGTATTCTTTCGAAAACGAAGAAAAACGGCTTTTACTAGTATGGGGAAACATATCTACACCCCCAATGTCTTGTACAGGTAACTCGTATGCACACTCGGCTTTGCGGGAACATATCATCCATTACAGGGTAGGTTATGGAAGGAACATATCAACACCCTGGATTTACTGTCAACCTATCTGGTAATGTACCTTGGCAAAACGGGAATATATGGAAGCCTTTGATAGATGGTAGACAAACTAAAATAAGCAATTTCGTTTTATGGCTGATTGGGAATTTATGGGTTTGAGTTCTATTTAGAAGGCAAGGGGGCAGATAAGATTTTGAAAATTAGCTATTTGTCATCAGCTTTTTGCATTTATTCTTCACTTTATTCTTCACTTTATTCTTCACTTCCTGCTGAATTAGGGAACATTTCTAATTTTATTGTATTTTAAAAATTCCCTAAAAATCAACGGATCATTGCTTAGAAGGATTATGAAGAAGTTCGGAATGAAGGTCATGAAGAACCATGGCACATTAAATGGCACATTAAATGACACATTAAATGGCACATTAAAAAACGATAATCTGACGGACAATGAGCTTACTTTGCTCAGTATCCTTCTTTCCAATCCGAGCATATCCCTATCTGACGCCAGTGAGAGGATGGGAATATCTAGAAGGACCTCGAGAATCGTCGCATCGCTTCAGGACAAAGGAATCGTTGAGAGAAAGAAATCCAAAAAAGAGGGGAGATGGAGAATCGTCAAATAGGCATTTTTGATAAATCTTGTTGGCGTGAGAGTCGTTTGGCACTCAATGAAGTCGATGGCACTCAGCTTTTCTTCATCAAGAAAGAGCTCGAAAAGCTCATAAAGAGTAACGAAAGAATCACAAGGAAAGAAATCGCCGAGTACTTCGGCGCTTTGCCCCATGGTTGCATTATGGACAATTTTTTTGTCTTTATTGCATTGACACGAAGTGATTTGAAATTCGCTTGTGACGCGGGTTAACATTCGGCGGCGCTAATCTTGATAAGAAGATAGTGCGAAAATGAGAATATTTTTCTCTTCACTTTTCTATGTACTTTTTTATGTACTTTTCTATGTACTTTTCTATGTACCTTTCTCTTCACTTCTATGTTGAATGCGATGAAAAATCTTTGGTAGACGATAGTTTGAAATCCTTTTTATAATATTGACGTTGGATAAATTGAATTTATTACCATAGGGTAATAAAGTTTGGCAGAGTGAGAAAACGGATTTTGAGGGCTGCTTGAGAAGCTTCATGGCTGACGGAATGACTTGGCATTATTGTTCATTACGTCGAACAGTAATCAAGAGTAATGATATTGAAATGATGCGTAATGTTTGATATTATGTATTTGTAGGAGATGCGAGAAAATGAAGATAAATGAGTTATACAACGATGTATTGAACGAGGACACTCAATACGAGTTTAAAGCGAAGATTCATTATGAAAACAATATTAAATGGGCAAAAACCATTGTGGCGTATGCAAATGGCGAAGGCGGAGTGATCTTCATCGGCGTCTCCAATGACGGAGAGGCATTCGGGCTTTCTCTGGAGGAAGTCGATGAAAGCAAGAACACAATCGCCGTGGTAAACGATAGGAATATTTTTCCGCACGTGAGGTATCACATCTCCATGAGAAGCGTCGATGATGAAGCGAATGCGTTTGTCCTGGCCATTAAAATCGACAAGTCGGACTCGATTGTCAGATATAGAGATGGGGATTTCAATGAGAAAGTCTACGTGAAAGGCGATGGCAATTCCACGCCGGCCACTCCCGAGGAAATAATCTCTCTTTCTAGGAGAAAGTATGGAATCGACAACCATTTCAGCGATGTTGATTTTGACATCGGGCTATGGACGAAGTATATGAAGCTGTGCAAGAGCTATAGATTCGATTCCTCTGTGCCATCCATTAAGGAAATGCAAAACGAGGATATTGTGTCATCGGATGGGAAAGCATCGTATGGTTTAATGATGTTTAAAGACGATTACAACGAAGATCTATCGCTTGTCAGCTGCAGATTATGGTCAGGAAAAGACAAAACAAGCGATGTAATAGATAGCATCCGATTTAAGGGCCCTATTGGGGAGTGCTTCCAAAACGCTTTGGCTTTCATAGAGAGAAACACGAAAACTGGCTGGACGAAAAAGGAGAACGGCGGAAGAGAGAAGACGTTTGCTTATCCTTTTCAAGCAGTGAGAGAGTCGCTTGTGAATGCGTTTGCACATAGAGACTATTCAATCACTGGGACGCAAATAGATGTAGATATTTTTTCGGATAGGTTGGATATAACCTCACCGGGATCGTGGCTTTTGCCGAGGCCATTCGAAGAATATCCCATAGGAACCATTCCATCGATAAGGAGAAATAAAATAATCTCAGCTTGTTTTGATCTCGCCAATTTGATGGAAAGAAGTGGTTCCGGTTTCAAAACGATCTATGATGCGTATGACACTGCTTCTGAAGATAAAAAGCCCGTTGTTCTTTCTTATTCCGGTTTCCTTATCATCCGGTTGTTCGATTTGCTTTGGGAAAAGCAAGGATTGGATTTTGATGATATTTTCGTTGATCCAATCGAAAAAGAAAAACAAAGGGTTGTTGCAATCCTGAGCAAAGGAAATCTAGGCATTAGAGAACTGCAAAAAGAATCCGTGTTTAAAAGCAGAGCCTATTTTATAGAACGAGTTATTAATCCGTTGATCGATAATATGACAATAGAAAGAATTGGAAATAGCAAATCAAGGAGTTCCTTCTTTAGATTAAGAAAGAGCAATGATAGATAAGGCTTCTCTATAAAAGGGTCATTGCAAAGAAGAAAAACTTCCAAGTATTACAAGAAAGGGAATCGCAGCATATTAAGGAGTGCCTCTTAGGGGTGTCCAAAGAGATTGGAATACGATGGATTCAACTTGATATGTCGGGAGCGGAAAATTCGGGCATTGGGAGATAAAACAAGACTAAAAGAAAAAATCGTTGAAAATTCTCTAGCCGATGCTATGAGAAAGACATATCAACCTCATCGTTTTCTAATAAGGTAGTCGCCTTTTACCTGTTGCACTGTCAGCCAAACAGGTCAACAAAAGAGGTCGACTTCATAACTTTGGTTGTATTTTTGACATTTTTTCGAGGCAAAATTATGCATGTTGAGACTATAGTTGCACTAACGAGTAAAAGATACTAAAAATCAAGAAAAACAACAATAAGCAATTTCTTGATTGAACAGTAGAAATTGTGGGTTGTGATTGCTTAGTTTGTCTTTTTGAACTTACTTTTGGGAAGTATCAGATAGCTGATGCACACGAACAATCCAATCGAAAGCTTCAATATATAGATTCAGTTCTTAAATGTGGACGTCCAGAAGAAAAGGATTGTCACATTGTTCCTGCACTTCAACAAATGGGTAAACACCTATAAAAAGCGAGTTTCATCATATGATACGAATTCTTTAATTTCTTCTATATCTTCATCTGATAATTTGTTTTCTATATCTAAGCCATCTTCTCTATAAATAAATTCTTTATCTAGATTAGGCTTGAGTTCTTCGATATTCTCTATAAATTCATCCTTATTTCCACCATCTATTTTCTCACTACTTGAAAAAGAACAAATAGAAAGTGCAACAATAAAAGTCATCATCGTTGTAATAAGATACAAAGTTTAAACAATCCCCCATAGGAGGTGAATTATATGAATTTTATTATCATCTATCCTAACAGTTTGAATGCGTTTATGATTTGCCAAGCCAAGTTGTAGTAGATTCCAGATAAAGTAACTGTACCTGATCCGAAGTTTGTCTGAGTTACCATCCATTCATTGAGACTAGGAACGGCATACGATATTCCAATCACCACAAGCATAATCGAGAGAATAGTAGCCGATACTTCTATTATTCTTAATGTCAATCCTGCGATTCTATCGATAATTCCAACCTTACCATCTTCTTTACCTTTAAGTAAGAGCCTAAGTAGTATTGTCACTAGTAAGGCTGATACGAAGTAAAGGATAACATAAGTGACCGCATAAGCTATAGCAGCACAAATTCCAGATCCTAACGCCATAGCTACAGTTCCACTTGTGAAATATATCTTAGTTATGAAATAAGAAGCAAAGAACTTAGGAATTCCAATAGAAGTCATTCCAGTTGCTAAATATGATTGTGCCCCATCTATTGCTATTACATCAGAATAGGATGAGTTCAAAATTGCTAATGTATTCGACTCGCTGACGTTAGCAATCATAATGTTTCCAAAATATGATGCTCCTGTCTCTCCTAGTGGTGTGTTACTCAAGATGACATTAGTCAGCATTGCATAGAACATTGTTGCTATTACAAATCCAACTAACCATCCTAGTTTTCTGGTGATTCTTTTTTTCGCCCCAAATATCAATCCTAGGATTCCAGCTATTACTAATATAGCGAGAATTATCCAGTCTAATAAAGTCATTAGATTTATCCTCCTTTGATTACTATTTTAAAGTATAATTCTTAAAACGAAAAGAGGCTGTTTTTCACAGCCTCTCATATATTGTTTTTTAGAATTACTTAGATTCGCCTTCTTGCATCAAACCATAGGTGAGGTAAGAAAGGACACGATCGAAGGTCAATTCATCTCTTGCAACGAAGATGATCTTGTCTCCAGCATGGAGAACGAACTTAGGTCCAGGAGAGCACTTGGCAATTCCATCAGCACCGACAACAGCAACAATAGTGGCGGTGGTGTAGTTTCCGAAACGAGTTTCGAGAAGGGTCTTACCATCAATCCATGAATCTTCAGGTACATCAGCCTCAGACAACTTAACTGCTTCATTAGATTGATAACGGAAGGAATCCTTCATATCATCGATAGCATCGTTAATCTTGGCATCCAAAGCCTTTTTCTCGTTGAGTAAAGCTTCGAGATTCTTATATTTGGCAGAGATTTGAGTCTCTGATTTCCAACGTGAAGCAAATTGCTGAGCGTGGAGAACAGACTCAACAAATACACCGACACCTCTCTTGGAAGAAACTACTTTCTCTTTCTCCAAAAGGTTTAAAGCCTTACGAACAGTCTCGGGTGAGACTCCATAAGCAGCACCTAATATAGAACGACCCTTTAACAAGGTTCCTTCAGGATATTCTCCGTTCATGATCTTTCCACAGATATCTTGAGCAATTTTCAAATAACGTGGAGTTCCTCTTTCTTTTGCCATTTAATTGGCCTCCTTTAATCACTTAAATAATCTAACACACCGATTAAAAAATAACAAGTATTTTCGATAAACACTAATCTTTTTATTGGTAGCAACACTATATAAAATATAAGTTGCTTTTTATAAAAATCCTATTGCATAATTAAAAAACAACTTAATTTAAAATTGGTGGTACCATTACTTTTTTATCTTTGTAATTCATTTTTGGTTTTTATGTTTGAGCCTAATTTATCAAACTTCAATAGATTGATTAAAGTCAAAAATGAATTTAGCAGTTCATTAATAATATGCATACCTTATATAATTAAGATATATATATTTAATAAAAGTGGAAAAAATTGTTTTCTCTCTTTATAATATGCAAGCATTATTAAGGAGTTTTTTACATGGGTACAGTAAAGTATTTATGGCAATGCTTATATAAGAACCAAGCGATTATCGATGGTAGAAAGAGAAAGTGGTGGTTAGCTGTCATCGTATTTATTCTCTCTATTGCATTGCTGATGATTCCTATTCTTTCTTCTGGATATATGACTTCTGGTGGAGCTGTATTGGAACCTAGCAATGAAAAAGGAATCTCAATAGCCTTGGATACATTGTCATCGTCTAACGATGCAAAGTATGCAGACTTCCAAAAGCTGAATTTCCAAGATACTTCTGATGGAATTCAATTGTTCTATGGAGATAATACTAGTTATGTCGACTCTCAGTTCTTCACTGATACGACTATAGATAATGGTGTGCGTAGTGAGACTAACAATTATAACTTTAAACACAGAGTCACAATCTATAACACCACTACCAATGCTGATGGATCTACTTCTCATACTCCAGCTCAATCCGAGGAGTTTGTTTATTTCTCAGTTTATTCAACTAAGAATGATATAACTACAAAAGAAGGATCTACTGCAGTAAATGCCAGTATCGCTAGGATAAACTCTACTGATAATAAGACTGGAACTGCTTATCACTCTTTCATCTTATTTGCTCCTAAATCTTATATGGTTGTTCTTTATCCTAATGCACCTGTCGATTTAGATAAGATTGCTAACAAGTCTGCCAATGCTCCTAGTGGATCATCTATGAGTGGACTTTACAGCGGATTGTCTCCTTTATTAAAGGATAATAAATTCTCATTGAAGTATACAATGACTGATGCTGCTACATTGGAAAACACCGCTTCTAATGTTCTTTGGAAAGATTTGTTCGCTCAAGGATATCGTCCAATTCGTGATCAAAATACTTGGGTGATGGTTGGAATCGTAGCTGGCAGTGGAGTGGGATTGATTGTCTTAGGTGGTATCGTTCTTTGGTTGTTCACTTTAGGAAAGAGCAATTTATTGCACAAGAACTGCAACGCTTGGGAAGGTATACAAATGTCTATCATGTCTAGCTTCACTGTGTGCTTGCTAGCTATGATATTCTTCTTCTTCAGCTCATCATACGGAATAATGATCGGTGTATTCGGCTATATCATGCGTTTGACATTCTTGATCAATAGAACATCAGGTAAGTTTAATTCAACTAAAGAGCAAAAGCCGTTATATCAGTCACGTTCATAATAATTTCAGCAATAAAAAGACAAGGCCTGAGGCCTTGTTTTTTTTATTCTCTTAGATTATCTACTTAAATATATATTGAACTTTTCCTTTTCCTTTTTCACTGGTTATCTTTGCATATGCACCATTTATCATAGGAATCGTAGGTCCTTTATGTCCTATATCGGCATCGAATATCATAGGAATATTTAAATCGCTCAAAGTTTCAGTTACTATTTCTTGATATGTTTTATTCAGATAAGATTTATAGAAAAGTGGTCTACCAAAAATGATTCCTTTACAATATTTAAACCATCCTGCTTCTTTTAATTGCCATAAGTGTAGATGAAGATTGGAATCATCACTACTGAATGTTTCAAAGAAGAATATTATTCCGTCTTTTTTATATTTTTCGCAGAATTCTAATGTCTTCTCGTATGGAGTTCCAATTAAAGAGAATAGGACTTCAGTACAACCACCCAACAATCTTCCTTCCATTTCTATTTTAGATTCTTTATTCCCATTGATCCATTTTACTTTTTTATCTTTATAGAATGGCTCTAATCCGCTTATGGATTCACGAAACTCCTCTTCGTAGTAAGTTAATGATTCAACTGTATCAGACTCTCCCATTAAAAGTTTAATGTTTTGTGTTTGGCATTTCTCATATGGCTTTTTTCCAAAAGCACTGAAGTTTTGGCCGTATATAGTTGCTACATCACAAATTGTTGTTAAAGCATAAAGAATTGATGTATTGTCTGAATATCCTTGAACCCAACAAGGTTTCCTTTTAAATTGCTTGTAATCGATGAATTTGAGCATTTCATTGAGATAATCTCCACCAGCTGCAGAGATGATCCAAGGTGTTTCGTATTTGACTAAATCATTGAATTCTTTTGCTCTTTGTTCTCCACTTGCGGATTTGCCTCCAATATCTGAAAATACATCCTCAGTAAATATAGGATTTAAGTCGTATTTCTTTTTTAATGTTTTTTGACCATTGATAAAATTGTTTTGACCCGGTTGATCTGTAATTCCACAGCTGAAGGCTGATACTCCTACTAAATCACCTTTCTTTAATAATCTAGGATATTTCATATTGATGACCTCTTTTATAATAAGATAACAAAAATTGATATCAAAATATAAGAAAAAATTCAGATTTCAATATACAACTTTAATTTATGAATTAAAATCGCCTCAATTTAAATGAGGCGATTATTAGTCTATAAATTAGTATTTAAGTTTTCTAGGCTTCTTAGAATTCTTCTTTATGACAAGACGATACTTGAACATTAACTTTCTATCCTTCAAATCTCGTGTATTTATTTTCCATGAGTTATCTTGAAGAGGCTCAAGGACTACAGGGTCATCGTCACAGCAGCACTCACAGCACTTTTCTTCAGGTTTATTCTCTTCGACCTTAGGCTGCTCTTCAACTTTTTCTTCTTTCTTCTTAGGTTCTTCTTTGGCTTCTTCTTTTTTCTCTTCTACTAAGCCGACTTCCTCTTCTTCAGCGGTTTTATCTACTTTACGACGAAGTGTTGGGAAGAGAATTACTTCACGAATTGAATCCTCGCTTGTCAAGAACATGACCAAACGATCGATTCCGATTCCGATTCCACCAGTAGGAGCGAGACCATATTCCAAAGCGTTGATGTAGTCATAATCGACTTCACAAGCCTCTGCGTCACCTTTGTTCTTGTCTTCTAATTGTTTTTCAAAACGGCTCAATTGGTCATCAGGATCGTTTAACTCAGTAAAGGCATTAGCAAGTTCATGACCACCTATATAGATTTCAAATCTTTGTGTGAATCTAGCATCGTCTTTGCACTTCATTGCGAGAGGTGAGACATCCAAAGGATGACGGCAAACAAAGATAGGCTGAATCAATTCAGATTCACAGAATTGGTCAAAGAATGCATTGATTACATGTCCATAACGGAAGTGTGGTTCGGTAGGAACATTGAATTTCTTCGCCAATTCCAAAGCTTCTTCATCGGAATGAACCTCATTGAAATCGACACCAGTTTTTTCTTTGATGAGATCGGTCATGTTGGCTCTTCTAAATTCAGGACCGACATCGATATCAGCACCGTTGAAATGAATTTTTGTAGTTCCTCTAACTTTCAAAGCTAAAGTTCTAATCAAGTCTTCGGTTAAATTCATCATATCGGATAAATCACCGAAAGCTTGGTAAGCTTCTACAGTTGTGAACTCAGGATTATGGAATAAGTCTATACCTTCATTTCTAAAGATTCTTCCAACTTCATAAACTCTTTCCATTCCACCGACAATCAATCTTTTCAATTCGAGCTCTGTCGCTATGCGAAGATAGAAATCTTCATCCAAAGCGTTGTGATGTGTCACGAACGGACGTGCGTTGGCACCACCTAATGTAGGTTGGAGAATTGGAGTCTCGACTTCAAGGTAGCCATGGTCATCAAACCAATGACGAAGCTCTCTTACGATGAGAGGACGCATGATAGCCGTTCTTCTGGCATCGTCGTTGACTATTGTATCTACATAACGCTTACGGTAGCGCTCTTCCTTATCGACCAATCCGTGGTGCTTGTCAGGCAAAGGTTTAAGAGATTTTGAAAGGTGAACATATTCTTTGACTCTGACTGTTATTTCACCAGTTTTAGTCTTCATCACAACACCTTTAACACCACAAATATCACCGAGATCGGCTAATTTGAATATTTGATAGTTCTTTAATCCAACTTCATCCTGACGGATGTAGCATTGAATCTTTCCACTTCTATCGAGAAGGTGGAAGAATGAAGCCTTTCCCATCTTACGAAGAAGAACGATTCTTCCTGCAAGGAAGACAGGTCTTGAAGCTACTTCTTCGGGCTGTAATCCTTGATTTAATTTCAAGACATCTTCAGCGTGACAATTGACTTCAAAACGATGTCCGTATGGATCCACGCCTAACTCACGATACTTGTCCAATTTTGCTCTTCTAGCTAATTCTTGATCAGTAAATTTTCTTTCTTCTGCCATATATAGCTCCTCACTAAATAATAAAGCTTGTATATTTTAAACCAAAAGAGGCAATTATTGTTGATTTATACTTACAAAACAAACAAAAAATGCATTAAATGATAGTTGAAAACAATTAAATTTAATTGCTAACAAGAAAAAATAAATTAACTAAAAGTATTAAAGGAATTGAGTTTGATAAAAAGATAATTGAATTAATTACTATTTAATGAAACTGTTGATTATTTAATTATTCAATTTATATCCTAATTTATTGGTTTAACAACTTTATTGTTTAATATAAAGAATAAAAGGTGATTAAAAAAATATATGTTTAGTGTTAAACTACTTTATGAAAGTGAGGTTTTATATGGCGAAGAAACCTGTGATTGTTTTGATGTATGACTTTGATAATACATTGTCACCAAGCGATATGCAAACATATACATTTATGCCCATGGTTGGAACTAATCCTGCTGAATTTTGGTCTAAAGCTGATGAGTTGTGCAAAAACGAAAAGATGGATCCAAATTTAGCTTATATGTATTTGATGCTCGAAAAAGCAAAAGAGAAAGGAATCAGGCCAACTCGCAAATGGATGGTTGGATTAGGTCAAGGTGTTCAATTATATCCTGGGTTGACTAAGTGGTTTGAGAGATTAGATGAATATGCAGCCAAGTTAAACTGCAATATAGAGCATTATGTCATATCATCTGGAATTAAAGAGATGATAGAAGGAACTAATATTTATAAGTATTTTACTAGAGTATATGCTTGTGAGTATTTCTATGGTGAAGATGGAACTGCTGTTTGGCCTAAGAATGTAGTGAATTACACTACTAAGACTCAATTCTTATTTAGAATTTCAAAAGGTGCTTTTGAATTGGATGATTCGAATGTCGTCAACCAACATATGCCCGAAATTCAAAAGCATGCTCCATTTAGAAATATGATTTATATTGGTGATGGAAGTACCGATATTCCTTGCATGCAATTAGTTAGAGATAGAGGTGGAGAATCAATTGCAGTTTATCCTGACGCCAAAAATAAAGCTATCGCCGAAAACTTATTAGCTGAAAACAGAGTTTCGTTTATTGAAAAAGCCGATTATTCAGCAAATTCATCCTTGGATAAAGTAGTAAAAGAAATCATCGACAAGATGGTTAAGAAGGATTTGTTGGAGCAAAAGAGAAACAATCAGACAAATCAATTGCCTGATGATGCTTAGTCCTTATCTGTTGTGTATTTCAACATTGTGAGTAGATCGCTAGATCTATCATCAATATCAATATCGAATGAGAGATTGTCAGAGCTAAAAGACTTGACAATCTCTTTTATTTTATCTGCTGTTTCTTTTCCATCTTTAACTAAGTCAAAAGGAACTACCAAATCAAATACTAGTTTCTTAGATGAAGCATCTTCCAAATTTTTAACAAGTCGGAAATCATTAATATATATAGACTGGTCTACTTCTTTGCAAGCTTGGACTACATAAGCTTTGTATCTATCAGTCTCAGGATCACCTATTACTATAGGATCGATATGAATGGTAGTTCTTATTCCTAAGGTTTGTTCTATATCCTTTTCTACTGTATCGATTTCATCTCTTAAGACCATGGACGGAGTTGAAGAATCTACTTCTGCATGAACATAGGCTCTGATATCATTTTGACCATATGTGTGCATTTCTAAATCGTGGACACCTAATACGACTTGATACGACATAATGGTGTCATAGAAGTTTTTGATGATATCTATATCTGGTGTAGAACCCATTAAAGCATCTACTGATTCTTTGATGATTCCAATACCAGATATTGCGATTATCAAAGATACACAAGCAGTTAGTATCGGGTCGACGTTGTATAAAACAGCAGGAGATATCAAATAAGATAATCCGATGAGGAAAGCTACCATTGCATCATTTCTAGCATCTTTCCCAGTAGCTATCAAAGTCATGGATCCTATTTTCTTTCCTAAAGAAATCAATAGAATAACTTGTGTTAGCTTTATAAACCCAGCACCTATCATAATTCCAAAAGGAAGCCATAGTTCTATTTGATTCCAATTATTAATACCTTCACCAGGAACTACTTCTATCGCTTCTCCTATAGCTGAGACCATTTGTGATATAGCTAAGTAAATAACTATTATCGCTATTACGAATGAACCTAAATACTCAAATCTAGCAGATCCATATGGATGCCTAGAAGTGGCGGGTCTTGAAACTATATATACGGAAATCAAAGCCAAAGCACACATTCCTATATCGGATGCGTTGTTTAAAGCATCAGCTTGCATTGAAGAAATTTTATAAATATTTGCAAAGACTATCTTCAATGTAAACATGATTATGTTTGTTATAAGACCATATGTCGAACCTAAAAATCCATAATTTCTTCTCACTCTTGGATTGCTTATGTCATCTGAATTCTTTATGAATAATTTGACCATGAAATTGACAAATGGATTGGTCTTATTCGAATTCTTTTTTACTTTATTGTTCGTAATAGTATTCCTCTTAACTATATTATTATATCAAATAAACAATATTGATTGATTTCATCGATATGATAAACAAAAGCAGTTATTTTAAACCGATTGAGTTTCTCATTATTGATGCTTATAATTTATATGCCATTGCGATATTAGGAAACCGAACCAGGTCAGGACCGGAAGGTAGCAGCCTTAAGGATTTCTAATATGTGCGATGGTTTTTTGTTTTTTTTTGTTGTGTTGATTTATCATATGTATAATGAATGATATGAAATATATAACTGAAAAAGATATATCTTTATTATTTGATTTTGCAAGAAAAGAAGCTAATCAAGCTTTAATGGAAAATGAAGTTCCTATTGGATCAGTAATATTTAATAAAGATATTAATGAAATAATAGGATCATCTCATAATAGAGTTCAATTAAATAACAATCCTTTTGATCATGCTGAAATAATAGCTTTAAGAGAAGCTATGATAAAAACTAATAGAATTCATTTAGATAATTCTATTTTAATAGTTACTTTAGAGCCTTGTTTAATGTGCTTTGGTGCATTATTAAATGCAGGAATAAAAGAAGTGTACTATTCGGTTAGATCTATAGAAGATGGAGCTTTTACTAAATATCAATTGGATAATTGTATAGAGTCTCATTTTATTCCATCTGAAGAAGATTCAAATTTAATCAAATCTTTTTTTAAAAATATTAGATGAAATTTTGATCTAGTATTTGATTCACGAATAGAATTTAGTTATGTAAAAAATCCATAGGCTTTGATCCTATGGATTTTTACATATGAATTTTAAGTTAGTCTCTCAATGAATAGTAGATATAAACTAATCCTGAATTAATCTTTATAGAGCCACCATCCATTCCTTTGTTTGACATAGTTAAGGATGAACTCATTTCAATCTTTCCGGAATAGTCATATTCCATACCAGCGATAGTAACATTGCTATCTTTGATTGGAATTACAGATATTGTTTTTGATAAATCGATATGTTTTATATTATCTATACAAAACTCTTGACCTTGAGTCATCAATTCCAAAACTTGTTTTCCATCTTCGGAATAGACTCTAATTCTTCTATCTGAAGTTGCATATTTGGATAGAATCAACAAGTTGCTAAGCTCAAAATCAATTCTTTTTCCACCAAGTATTCCAAACACTGAAATTGTGGTAAATCCTCTATAGAAAGCTTCTTCTAACGCTTCTTCGAAATCAGTTTTATCTTTATTTTTATTCAATTCAATGACATCTTCTGAATTGTATCGAATCTCTTCGATGTCATATTCGGTGGAATCAAAATCACCGATAGTAAATACAGGTCTTAGGCCTGTTTTTGCTATGGTGTCATATCCGCCATCTACAGCTATGACTTGATAATTACTTCCGATAGCTAAATTTTGAATCTTCCTTAGACAATTTACTGGGCCGGCACAAACAATTGCAACTTTTAAAGTCGGTGCCTTAGTTTGAAACGGATTACTTAATGGGTCTGGACTCATTTAAAATATGCCCTCCTTGGTGGCTAAGTCGAAACAAGCTAATATGGTATCATCCATGTCGAAGTACTTGTACATTCCTAATCTACCACCGAATATCACGTTTTCTTTTTTGGCTAATTCTTCATATTGATGATATAAATCTAAATTTCTCTTATTTGTGATTGGGTAGTAAGGTTCATCCTTTGGACCAGTCCAGTTCATTGGATATTCATAAGTGACGAAAGTCTTATCGGATTTGCAAGCATTCATCATGAAATGTCTATGCTCAATAACTCTGGTGTATGGAACTTCTCTTTCGGTGTAGTTTATGACTGCATTTCCTTGGAAGTTAGGTGTATCGAATTCTTTTGTTTCAAATCTCAATGATCTATATTCGAGAAGACCTAACTTGTAGTTGAAGTATGCATCGATAGGTCCTGTATAAAGTACTTTATCAGCCAAATTGATCCATGAATTTCTATTTTTCAAGAAATCTGAATTCAACCTCACTTCGATTCCGTCCAACATATTGGATATCAAGCTTGTGTATCCATCTACTGGGATACCTTGATATTTATCGTTGAAGTAGTTGTTGTCGTAAGTCAATCTGATTGGAAGTCTTCCAACAATGTATGGAGGAAGTTCAGCTGCACTTCTACCCCATTGTTTTTCTGTATAACCTTTTACCAATGTTTCATAAACTGTTCTTCCGACTTTTAATAGAGCATGGGTTTCAGCTGAAACATCCTCAGATATTCCTTCTTTTGCAGCTTCTTCTTCAATTCTTTTCTTTGCTTCATCTGGAGTGATAGTTCCGAACAATTCATAGAATGTATTCATGTTGAAAGGAAGATGGTATAGCTTGCCTTTATAATTTGCCAATGGTGAATTGGTGAATCTGTTGAATTCGTCGAATGAATTTACGAACTTCCAAACTCTTTCATCATCAGTATGGAAGATATGTGCTCCATAGACATGGATATCTATTCCATCTTTTCTTTCAGTATAGATATGACCTCCAATCACTGGATTCTTATCTATGACTAAAACTTTTTTACCTGCTTTTTTTGCAAGGTATGCAAAAGTTGCACCAAATAATCCTGCACCAACTATTAAATAGTCATAAGCCTTATCGCTCATATTTATTCCTCATTTCTTGGTTATATTCTATAACTTTTATTAAATTTCTCATAATCAAGTTGTATAACCTTCCTTGTTTATAGGCTGGAATTATGCATATTCGAATAAAAACCTTATAATCTTTTAGATAAAAAGATACTGAGGTCTAAATATGGCATTGAAGACATTTAATATTGCGGGAATAGAGCTTAAAGATAGATATGTACAAGCTCCTTTGGCTGGATTTTCAACAATAACGATGAGAAATTTTGCTCATCGTTATGGAGCGGGTCTTTCATATACTGAAATGATCTCAGCAAATGCTTTATTTTATGGATCACAAGATACTTTTGAAATGCTTCATGATACTCAAAGAGATGAAGGCCCTTTAGCGCTTCAATTGTTCGGATATGAGATAGACCACATTGAAAAAGCAATAGAAATAGTTGAAAAAGAAGCTAAATATACATTTCTAGATTTTAACTTAGGATGCCCAGTTCCAAAGGTTATGAAACAAAACGCGGGATCCCATCTCTTGACTGATCTTCCTTATCTTTATAAATTGATGAGTGCAATCGTAAAGAAATCAAATCATCCTGTAGTGGCAAAGACTAGACTTGGATTTAGTAATCCAGAAGACATAACTAAAATTGTAAAAGTATTGGAAGATGCTGGAGTTAAGGCAATAGCGATTCATGGGAGAACTAGAAGTCAGTTTTATACAGGTCATGCGGATTATAACTATATTGCAAAAGCTAAATCTATTGCTAACGTTCCAATAATAGCTAATGGTGATATCGATGAAAAGAATGCTAAAGATGTCTTTGATTTAACTAATGCTGATGCTTTAATGATTGGAAGAGCAGCTGTAGGAAATCCATTGATATTTAAGGATTTAGTTGATTTAGAAGAAGGAAATCCATTGACTATAAGAACATATAAAGATAATTTAGAAATATTGAAAGAATATATAGATTATTCTTATGGATTTGAAAGAGATGCTCATAAAGTATCACTAGCACTTAGAACAATAGCACCGGCTTTTTTAACGGGATTACCATCCATTAAAAAAGTTAGAACTCTAATGGTTCATTGCAATTCAAAAGAAGAATATATTGAATTGATAGACAAGGCTTTGAACGGAGAAATTGAATGACAGTTATAAATAGAACAATGCCATTACCTTCTAGTGTTGAATATGTTTTATCTAAGTTGAAGGAAAATGGATATCAAGCTTATGTAGTGGGTGGAGCTGTCAGAGATTTTTTGATGGGAAAGACACCTCACGATTATGATTTGACTAGCGATGCTCTACCTAGTCAAATCAGTGATGTCTTTAAAGACTTCTATCAAGAACATTCTGGTGAGAAACACGGAACGATAAGAGTGATAGTCGATCATAAGCCTATTGAAATAACTACATTTAGATGTGATGAAGGTTATACTGACTATAGAAGACCTGACAATGTTGAGTTTGTAAAAGATGTCTATATAGATTCAAAGAGAAGGGATTTCTCAATTAATGCTTTTTATTATTCCGAAGGACATATATATGATTTCCATGAAGGTTTAGAAGATTTAAATAATAAAGTTATAAAAACTATAGGAAATCCATCTACAAGATTTCATGAAGATGCTTTAAGAATATTGAGAGCTATTCGTTTTTCAGCTAAGCTAGGATATGAAATAGAATCTAAAACAAAGACTGCTTTATTGGATTGTAAAGAAGAATTAAATCTAATAGCTAAAGAAAGAATTTTAACTGAATTAAAAGAAATTTCTTCAACTTCCAACTTTTTTAGAGATATTAAAGAATACTTTCCTATTTTCAAACTTATAATCCCATGTTTAGATAAGATAGGGAATAGTATCGATGATATATATAACTTTGATACTAAATCGTATGGTGATTATATAGCCTCTTTATCTGCTTTATTTTCTCTACGTGAAATCAATAATGATTTTATGTCTTGGAAATTATTTATAAAGATGGATAATGAATCTATAAATGCAATAAAAACTTTAATTAAATTGAAGGATATCAATTTTAACAATTCCTTTGATGATGATTACATTAATGGTCTTATTCTTTTATCTAAGCCTGTCGACATAAATGTATTTAAGAATTATCTAATCAATCTTTATAATTTAAAAAAATTTAAAAAT